>Ga0105045_10003938_pt1 | contig 12858 bp, 11 predicted proteins | sample MAT02_FD_78089 | JGI IMG/M metagenome (GOLD analysis project Ga0105045, IMG submission 78089) | Freshwater microbial communities from Lake Fryxell liftoff mats and glacier meltwater in Antarctica - MAT-02 (megahit assembly) | ecosystem: Environmental > Aquatic > Freshwater > Ice > Liftoff...
CCCCCAAAGGGCGGCCAGCTGCGTTCCCTCGACGAGCGGATCAACCGCATCATCGCCATGGTCAGGGCCAGGGCCAGGGTCAGGGTCAGGGCCAGGGTCAGGGCCAAGGCCGGGGTCAAGGCCAGGGTCAGGGTCAGGGCCAGGGTCAGGGTCAGGGTCAGGGTCGGGGACAAGGCCAGAGAGCGTCCAACGAACGCACAGACACGCCAATCGGGGGCGACGGACAGGGTGGGCCCGGACGCCGCGACGCCAACGGCGAACGCTTCAGCGCGGAAGAGGTGCGGCAGCTCTCACGTGAACTCGCCGCGCGCCGTGGTGCGGCGCAGCAGCTGCGGCGCGCCGTGAGGGGGTCTGGTGTCGACACGCGCGAGCTGGATCGCGCCATCGCCCGTCTTGGTGCGCTCGACGGTGCCGCGATCCTCGGCGATGCCAAGGCGCTGCAGCAGCTGCGCGATGGGGTGATCGAGGCCGTCAAGGCGTTCGAGTTCGCACTACGGAAAACGCTCGGCAGTGCCGAGGGTGGCGGCCCCGTCGTCGGCGGCAGCGACAACGTGCCGGCGCAGTATCGCGACATGGTGAGCGAGTACTTCCGTGCCCTCTCGCGAACGCCGTAGGCACGTCGCGGCAGGACTGGTCGTCAGCGCAGAGTACGGTTGTGACTGATTTTGGGCTCTTCCGCGTCAGCGCGGCTCGACTTCCACCACCAGCGTCTCCACGATCACGAGCGTGTCGCCTTCGGTTGCTGCCGAGTACTCGAGCGCCTCGACGATGACGAATGTTTCCACATCTGTTGCAGCCGAGTCCGCATCGTGCGGAAGGCGCGTGTCCGCGTCGAGGATGTCCAGCCGGGTGACCTTGCCTTCCCGGAACTCGTACCGGTGCCACACGAGATCTTCGCGCAGCATCGTCCCGTCCAGGGCGTGCAGGCGCTCGATGACCTCGGCCGTGATGGTGTCGCCCTGATGCGCAAAGCGCACGGGCACGAGGTACGGATCGAACCGCTGCCACTGCGTCAGCCAATGGTCGCGCACCGCGAGGTGACCGTGCACACGTCCGCCAGTCGCGGCGTTGGCCCAATCCACGTCGGAGTGGAGCAGGTTGAGGACGGCACCGACGTGGCGGGCGTTGAAATCGTGATACGTTTGACGCAGCTGCTGTTCGTGGCGCTGCGCATCGATGGATGTGATCGTCATGTGGCGCGTTCCTCCCGAGGCATGATGCGTGATGCGGCGCAGTCGAGCGCCGCATCGGGAGGTGTTGCAAGAGCGGTGCTCACGGCGCGAGCGCGCGCCGTCACCGCTCAGTCCGAATACGGGTAGTCGGGATCGGAGAGCCGCTCCGCGAGGGCGATACCCTCGGGGCCGGCGAGATCGCGCGTCATGTGCACGAGCAGCGGGCTGAGATGACTGCCGAAGCGGATCAGGTTCACTGCGCGGGCGCGGCGCGCGAGCAGCCAGGCCATTGCCGTCTTGTCGGCCTTGGCGATGTTGCACGCCAGGCAGCAGAGGACGAGGTTGTCGCGCCGGTCGTATGCCGTCATGCCGCGGCGCGGCGCGACATGGTCCAGCGTGAGGTCCTTCGCCGGGACCTTCCTGCCGCAGTAGGCGCAGGTGAGGCCGTGCTGCGTGATCAGCCACCGGCGCGTCTCAGCGTACGCGAGGCGTCCAGTGGGCATCGAGGTGAGCGCGGGCTCCTGTGCGCCGCCGCCGCGGCCGCCACGGGATCGCCGCACACGGGAACGCGCGGTCGACGCTTCCGAGGCCGAGGGTGCTGCTGGGGCTTTGGCTCGAGCCGGTGGCGCGTCGTTCTTTCGTGTGGTCATCGGAAGGGAGACGGTCGGTTGGGGCCGCCCGGACACCCGTCCGGGCAGAGCGGGCGATCCGAGGAGCCACCCGTTCCTGCCATCCATCCCTGAACATACGCCCCGAGTCACACGAATGGGCGTCGCCCGTGGCTTGCCGCGTGTTCCGCCGCCGACGGCCGCTCGCGGCACCTGCCACAAACCCGGGTGAGGGTCCATGCGGCCTCGGGTGTCCGCTGATGCGGTGGGGCTGGCAGATGGTCTGCGCCGACGCCGCTCCATGCGCTCCAGGCGCTTCAGGCGCTTCAGGCGCTCCATGCGCTCCAGGCGCTCCAGGCGCTCCAGCCGCAGCTCGGAGCCCATCCCTGGCATCGTTCACGCCGCCGGCCTTCATCCACCGCGTGAAGCTCTGCCCGGCAGCCCAACGTCACCGTTGCCGGAGGTCATGGTGCACGCTGACGCCGGAGCTTCACATCTGCGCACCGGCACGCTCGTAAGTCGGTCATCACTGCCGGCATCGACACCGGCCAGGGCATCGCTCACGCGGCATCTGAAGCCTCCGGTGTCTGCTGAAAGCGCCAAGCCGCCGAAGGTCGCGGCGATGTCGTACTCAGCCCCCGCACCGACGGTCGTGACGCATGCCGGCGCCGGCCGTGAAGGATGGCTGGCCGTGGAGACTTTCGACAGGAGCGACGCCGCGGATGCTCGCGGACGTAGATGAGTCGGGCGTCGGCGCGGTGGCCGTCACGTGCGGTGAGCGGCAGCATCGAGTGTTCCACGGGCAGACGACTGTCAGCGCCGGGACCGCCAAAACGGATCCTGCCGTCGGAACCGGCGGACGCGATTGGCCGCTGCGTTCATGCCGGCGAAATTCTGCGCCACCGGACGTGTGGGTCCTCAGGCGACGCATGGATCTGTCGCCCCGTCGCTGGCGCGGCCGGCTGTCTCGCAGGCGCAACACATTGTGGGCGCGGGCCATTCGCGGCGCGGCCGGAGCGGAAAAAACATCCGACTCCCGAAAAATAAGACCGGTCTGCTACATGTGTTTGTACTGCATGCAGTTGCGACGCTTCTGACCCGTCGAGCCGTTTGCGTGCGCAGGGTCCGCGCGGGACGGCATGCCGATTGCCCGGTCAGTGTAAACGGAGACGGCTCGAGCATGCGCCGCAGCATCCTTTCTCCCGTCAACGTCACACCGCGGTTTCGTACCGCACGGAGACAGCAATGTTCAAGGCACGACTCGCAGGATTGTTCGCCGTGGCCGGCGCACTCGCGCCGACCGCTGGCGCACAGGTGTTCAACGGCGGCCTGCCCGCCGGGTATGTCTGCACCGCCGCAAATACCGACGCTGCGTGCGGCACCAGCGCTGCTTCGGGCAGCCTGACGCTCGCCCCGGGTGGCGGCAGTCGCTTCGGCTGGATCTCCACCAGCGGCGGCAGCTCACGGAACCCGCTCGGGATCTCCGGCACCACCAATGGCACGACGCTCACGTCCGGCAACTTCACCACGACGGCAGGTCAGTCGCTGGGCTTTGCGTTCAACTTCATCACCAGCGACGGCGGCTCATTCTCCGACTACGCCTTCGTTCGCCTGCTCTCGACGACCGGCGCTCCGCCGATCATCCTGTTCACGGCGCGTACCTCGACCACCGGCAACACCGTTCCAGGCTTCGGCCTCCCGGGCCTCGCCCCCGGTGTGACGCTGTCGCCCCCGACGACGCCGATCATTCCCGGCGCGCCCACCTTCGCGCCCGGCGGCATCGCCGGCTGCTTCTCGACCGGCTGCGGCTTCACCGGCTGGATCAACGCGAATTTCACGCCGACGGCCGGCACGTACCAGCTCGAGTTCAACGTCTTCAACATCGCCGACACTGCCTTCCAGACTGGCCTGGCGTTCGACTTCAGCACCGGCGACGGTGGCACGCCTGTCCCGCCTGGTCCGAATGTCATTCCTGAGCCGTCGACGTACCTGCTGCTTGGCACGGGTTTGCTTGCCCTCGCCGCTGTCCGCCGCCGCCGCGTCTCGTAAACACTCGCAGTCATTGCCGGTGTCGCGCGCTGAAGGCCGGTCTCCTGACGGAGGCCGGCCTTCAGCGCGTTCGGGATGCCGACATCGCAACCCGGAATCAGCTGCGTCCGGCCGACGACAGGTCGGCAATGGCCTGCAGCAGCGCGGACCCTCGCGACGGCTTCGCCAGGAACTGAACCGGCATCGCCCCGGGCCAGGCCGCCGGGAGCGGGGCATCGATCTGCCCGGACATCAGCAGCACCGGGTACAGCAACCCCTCACGCTGCATGCAATCCACCAGCTCCGGGCCCGTCATGCCGGGCATGCGCACGTCGGACACCACGACGTCGAACGCCGCTGGTGTCGACCGTAGCGCGGCGAGGGCCTCCGCACCACTGCCCACCGGGTGCACTCGGTAGCCACCCGACTCCAGCTGGCGGGCCACCACGCGTCGCACGCTCGCGTCGTCATCGACCAGCAGCACCGACCCGGCCGGCGCCTCGCCGATCCCGTCGGCAGTGTCCGCCCCCATGTCGTGCGGAGCGCCGTCCGCCTGCGTGTCATCGCCCGATGCCGTGTCGGCCGCAGGGGCTGCGCCGGCGTCCGGAACGAGGCTGGCCGGCCAGTACACGGTAAAGCATGAGCCGAATCCCGGCTCGCTGCTGACGGTGACCGTCCCCGCCGCCTCATGCACGATCCCATGCACGATCGAGAGACCGAGCCCCGTTCCACGGCCCTGGGCCTTCGTCGTGTAAAATGGATCGAAGAGGTGGGACAACACCTCCTCCGTCATGCCGATCCCCGTGTCCTCGACGGTCAGCGTGAGGTAATCCCCAGGCGACACCATGCCGAAGCGGTGCGAGATCGCCGAGTCCATCGTCACCGCATCCATCGTCAACCGAACCGTGCCACCGGTGGCCATCGAATCCGTGGCATTTCCCACCAGGTTCACGACCACCTGCTCGAACCGCACCGCATCGGCACGGATCCAGACCTGCGCGGCGTCGTCGCTTACCACGAAGGATATCTCGACGTCCCTGCCGCCGATCCGACGCAGAATCGGTAGTGCCGTCGTGATCACCGGCACCGGCTGCAGCCGTGTCGGTGCGAAGTGCTGGCGGCGGCTGAAGGTCAGCAGGTGCGCCGTGAGCGCCGCCGCGCGGTTCGTCGCCGCGTCGATGTCGTCGAGCGTCTCGCGCAGCCGGGGGAAGACGGGCACTTCGAGGCCCAGCAGCTCGCTCGATGAGCGGATGATGGTGAGCAGGTTGTTGAAGTCGTGCGCGATCCCGCTCGCCATCCGTCCGAGGACCTCCATCTTCTGCGCCTGCCACAGCTCCTCCTCGAGCGACCGGCGTGCGGTCACGTCTCGCGCCGACGTGAGGTAGCCCGTGAGGCGACCCGTGGCGTCGTGCAGTTCGGTGGTGGCGAGTTCGAGCCAGATATGGTGACCATTCTTGTGCTGCACCCGCGCCGTGAGCGTCGGCGGTGCTGCGATGCGTCGTGTCCTGCGCGCTTCCGCCACGCGCGAGAGATCATCGGGATGCAGGAGTTCGAGCGCGCTCCGCCCGACCAGTTCCTCCGGCGTCCAGCCGAGCACCGAGAAGTGCGAGGGGCTTGCATACTCGAAGACGTGGTCGACGGTACGACGGCTGATGAGGTCTGCGCTGTGGTCGGCCAGCAGTCGGTACCGCTCCTCGCTGAGCCGCAGCGCCGTCTCGGCCGCACGGCGGTCGGTCAGGTCGCGGAGCACCACCAGCACCGCGGCCCGCCCGCCATGCTCCACGGGGGCGGCACGCGCTTCGGCTTCGAGCACACGGCCGTCGTCACGGACGAAGCGAAGTGCACGTGGCGGCGTGACGGCGTTGCGCGCCAGGACATGATCCGTTCGGTCCCGGACGGTTGCCTGATCGTCGGGATGGACGAACTCGAAGAGGTTGCGCCCCGCCGGCGACTGGCCCGGGACCAGCATCGCCGCCGCAGCGAGGTTGGCGTAGACCACCGTACCGTCGACGTGTACGAGAACGGCGTCCGGGTTGTCGTGTGCGAGGCGTCGGAAGGTCTCTTCGCTGCTGGCCAGATGGGCGCCTCGACGACGCCGCGCCCGGAGTGCGCTCATGCCGAGACCGGCGGTGAGCACGATGGCAACGGCGGCACCGGGAATGAACATCGCGAGGGCGCGCTTTTGCACCCGACTCGTGCGGTCGAGTACATGGCGCGCCGCCTGCTCGGCAGCGGCGAGGGCCTCCGAGATCGTGTCTCGCGAGGCGCGCTCTACCCAGGAACGTGGCGTGGCTGCGGTGCGCGTTGCGGTGCGCGTTGCGGTGCGCGTTGCGGTGCTCGTTGCGGGGATCGCGGTCACGTGCGCCACGAGCGGTGACAGACGCCGGAGGTGCGCGGCCAGCGTGCTGTCGCGTACGTGGAGCGTCTCGAGTGCGGCGAGGGCTTCAGCGGCTCCGGCACTGGCCTGGCGTACGGTGTGTTCGCTGGCACGCGCGTCGGCACGCAGCAGCGCCCGGTCGAGGGACGCGAGTTGATGCAGCACCTCATGCACCTCGCCCGACGCCACGGACGCGCTCCGCATGATCCAGATGCCGACCATCAGCAACGCGACCACGCAGACGCGGGCCAGCACAGCCGCGCTCTCCGCCAGGTGGAGCCGTCGGTCGATCAGGTGCCGTGGTGCCGTCGCCATGCTGTTCCGTCTGGGGGCTGCTGCCTGCACTGCACGACATCGGACTCGCTGATCGGCACGCGTCGCCAACCGTCCGCCTGCTCGACAGTGGTTCGGTCACGAGACACGAAATCGCTGGGTGGAGGTGTCGGCAGGTGTCGGTGCTGCGTGTAGCCATTCGTGGGGGTGGGGACGGCGCGGCGGTGAGCGCGCGCCACTGTCGCAAGCCGACGCACCGGGCTCTCCCGGTTTCGCCGCATCCACGTGATTCACGCGGCGACCGAGGCATGTGCGGGCACCCAGCCACACCCACCACGGAGTGAGACCGATGGAGATGGCCGGCGGCAGCGTCCTGGTGGCGCGCACGGGATTGCCGCGATGGGTGTACCCCGCGGCCGTCGTGGCGTGGCAGATCGTGGGCGTGGCCATCACCGCCACGGCGTCGCACTCCCAGGCGCAGCCACGGCCGCTGTTCAATGGCCGCGACCTCACGGCTGGCATACCGACGTCCCCGCGGCCGACGGCGCGTCGCTCGTGGCGCCGTTCGCGGTGCGCGGCGGGCACCGCGTGATCGCCGGTGAGCCGCGCGGCCACCGTGAGCGGCCGGTCGGCGAGTGGAACCGGATCGTGGTCACCGCGGTGGGCCGCACGATCACGGTGTGGGGGTCAACGGCACCCTGGTGAACCGCGGCACCAATGCCACGGCAGACCGTGGCCAGAGCGCGATCCAGTCCGACGTCGTACGGCTCGAGATCCGGTCGATCCTGCTCACGCCCGTTCCGGCGCGGCGGTGCGCGCTGCCGGACCGGCGTGATGATGTGGTCGAAGATCAGGGCGTGATGCTCAGGCCAGTCCGAGCTTTCGCAGCACTTCGGGAGGCGGGCCATCGAACTTGGCCAGCGGCACGTTGCCCACGTACTGCAGATCCTTCATCCCGGCGTCGCTGGTGTAGAACCCGCTCGCGGTGAGGTCGCGGATCATGTCGAAGAACCGCGCTGCTGCCTGAAACGCGGGCCCTGCCTTGGGCAGGTAGCAGATGTCGTCGCAGATCGCGGTGCGCTGCGCGACCGTCGCCGCACTGAACCGCCGGCCGAAGCGCTTGCCGCTCTCCACATCCAGCCACGTCAGTCCGCCGCGCACGCGCACGAGTGCGCGTTCGGCCCAGTCGTACGGCGCACTGACGTATTCGTCGATGTATGCGGGCACCCCCACGGTCGATGCGGCCGGACTCTTCGCGTCCGCCGGGATGATCATGTCGCAGAGCGCGGCGACGGTGATCAACTCCTGGGCCGAGAGCAGGCGCGGCCACGGCGACTTCGGCGTGATCAGGTCGGGATCGGTCGGGGTGCCGCGGGGCCCGACGGCGGGTGCTGGCGCTGCGCCGGCCACCGGCAACGGCCGCCGCGGTGTCACGGGCTGCTGTGCGTCGGCCGTCGATGCCGTGATGCCATCCAGCGCGGTCGCCGCCGCCGCTGCCGCCGCGAGCGTCTTCAGCGCCTCGCGGCGATCGATCGGCTGGCCCTGCTCGTCGTCATGCATCAGATGTTCCCCCGCTGCAACTCGGCCATGATGTGATCGCAGGTTCGCCACGCGAGCGCCAGGATGGAGAGCGTCGGGTTCTTGTCCGCGTTCGACACGAACACCGACCCGTCGGTGACGAAGAGGTTCTTCACGTCCCACGACTGGCAGTACTCGTTCAGCACCGAGGTGCGTGGGTCGGTGCCCATGCGGCAGGTGCCCACCTCGTGGATGATCTGTCCGCCGTTGGCGATGACCTTCGAGCCGTCGGTCTGCACGGTGCCCTGGACCGTGCCGCCCATTGCCTCGATCATCTGCGCGAAGGTCTTCACCATGTGCGCGGCCTGCTTCGTTTCGTGCTCCGACCACTTCCAGTGGAAGCGGAGGACGGGAATGCCCCACTGGTCCACCACGGTCGGGTCGATCTCGCAGTACGACTCTTCGTTGGGGATCATCTCGCCACGCCCGTCGAAGTACATGAAGCTGCCGTAGTAGCGCCGTGCTTCCTCCTTGAAGCGTTGGCCGTAGGCGCCATTGGTATGGCTTTCCAGTCCGCTGAAGATGCCGGGGCCAGGCATGCCGCGCCCGCCGCCGAACTCGATGTGATATCCGCGCGCAAACCCGAGCTTCCCGGCGAGCTGCTCCTTGTATTGCCACCATGGCACATACATGTGCATGCCGCTGGCACCGTCGGTGTTGTGGGGCGGCAGGTTCTCCAGCGCCGGGATCTGCCCGCCGATGCCGGCGCCCACGGTGTCCATCAGGTACTTGCCCACCAGACCACTGCTGTTGGCGATACCGTTCGGGAATTGCGCACTGCGCGAATTGAGCATGATGCGCGCGCTCTCGCAGGCACTCGCCGCCAGCACCACCACGCGCGCCTTCACCTCGCGGTCGGTGCGCGTGAGCTTGTCGATGTAGTGCACGCCGGTGGCCTTGCCGCTGGCATCGAGCGTGACCTCGCGCACCATTGCGTTCGGCACGATGTCCACGTTGCCGGTCATCATCGCCGGCGGCAACAGCACCGTCGTCGACTGGAAGTTTGCCTTGACCGAGCAGCCCCACCCGCAGGGTGTCGCCCAGAGGCAGGCGGCACGCTGTCGCATCGACTGCGCCAGCACACGCTGCGCCAGCGGGTTGTCGGGGTGGATCTTCTGCGGCAGCGTGGTGGCGTCCTGCCGCTGCGTCATGATCGCGAGATGGGCGGGGATCACGGGGATGCCGAGTGGCGCCGCGTGCTTCTTCGTGAGCAATTCGGTGGCGCGGGGCGCCGGTGCAGGCTGCAGCACGCCGGCCGGCGATCCGGGGGTGTTCTCCAGGTCATCATCGCCGCCGTAGACGCCGATCAGCATCTCGGTGCGATCGTAGTAGGGTGCGAGATCCTCGTACCCGAGCGGCCAGTCGGCGCCGAGGCCATCGCGGGTCTTCGGCTTGAAGTCGTACTCGCCCATGCGGAGCGAGATGCGTCCCCAGTGATTGGTGCGCCCACCGAGCATGCGGGCGCGCCACCACTTGAAGTCGGTGCCCGGCGCGTTGGTGTACGGTTCGCCCGGCACCTCCCAGCCTCCATCCACCGTGGCATCGTAGAATCCGAACGGCTTGTGTTTCGTGCCAGCGCCCAGCAGCGGCGCATGGCGCGGCAACTTGAACATCGGCGTCTCGCGCACAGGGTCGTAGCTGCGACCCGCCTCCAGCACCAGTACCTTCAGTCCTGCCACGGCGAGCTGGTAGGCCGCCATGCCTCCGCCGGCGCCGGAGCCGACGACGATGACGTCGTAACTGGTCTGCGATTTCGGACTGGCCTGTACCACGCACGTGCTCCTGGGAAGGTCCGCGGGGAACATAGCGCCCGGTGCAGCCCGCGCGAGATGGACCACTACGGCGCGGAAACGCCTGGCGCCATCGCGGCGGGGTGGAGGTGAGCCCGGCTCGCCCGTAGCTTCAGCCAGCCATGGGACGCAAGCGCGATCGGACTCCGGGAAAGGAGCGGACCTCCGCCGCTGCCGCTGCGCGTCGTGAACGCGCCGCACGACGTCCCGGACCGCAGGCCACCGAGAGGGTTGCTCCCGCCGACGTCCGCATCGCCGCCGTCTCGCCCGGAGTCATGATCGTGTCGGCCCCGGTGGAAGGGGCACCCCTCGACGCGCCGCGCTTCGCACTCGATGCGGAGTCACGCGCGCGTGCCGCGGCACTCGCCAGCGCCGTGCGCGAAAGCTGCGATGCGGCGGAGGAGCGATTCGCCGCTGCAATCGCGGCACGCGACGATCAGCAGATGGCCTGGCTGGTGCTCTGCGATCGAGGCTGGCCGTCCACCGAAACGATGCCCCCGCGCACGATCGCGCCGGTGCGCGCCTGGCTTTTACACTGGACCACCTTCGTGGCGCTGCCGGTGAAGATCGGCCTCACCGACACGCTCCGCCTGCGCAGCGTGCAGCAGCGTCTTGCCGAGGCGGAGAAGGCGTTGCGCCCCGCGCTTCCCCCCGCGCTCTGGCGGCTCGTCGATCCGTTGGACGACACGGGCCGCGCGACGCTGGCCCATGCGCTGCACGCCATCGTCAGGCTCGACGAGACGACGCAGCGGGCCGAGGCTGCGACGCAGGAGAAAGCGGCGCTGCGTGAGCGATTGGCGATGTTGCGCTACGAGGCCGCCGCGCTGATGCTCGACGTGCCCGAGGCGCTGCTCGACCTCGCGGCCTGGCGAACGCTTGCCGACCGTGCCGCAGCACTCGCCGGACAGGACGGCCCGGCCCGGGAGATCACCGGCGGCTGATCGGGCGTCGCCTTGGCCACGCGGCCAGTATCCGAGCCACCTGGGCGCGAGTAGCGTGCGAGCATGCCACCACGTCGCCAACCGATTGCGGCCGAGCCCGTTTCGCGCGGGAGCACGCCTCCCACGCGTTCGCTGCGTGAGCGACTGGGGGCCATACGCAACATCCCGCCGTTCCTGGCGCTCATCTGGGCCACCAGCAAGCCGCTCACGGTCGGGACGCTGCTGTTGCGCCTCGTGCGCGCCGTGCTCCCCGTCCTCACGCTGTACATCGGCAAACTGATCATCGACGAGGTGCTGCTGCGTGTGGCCGCCGGGCCTGCCCCCACGTCACTGCGCGAGTGGGCAGACACCCTCGCCTCGCACCGCCTTCTCTGGCTGCTCGCTGCCGAGTTCGGGCTTGCCGTCAGTTCCGATCTGCTCGGCCGGCTCGTGTCACTGTTCGACTCGCTGCTCGCCGAACAGTTTTCCAACGACACCAGCGTGCGGCTGATGGAACATGCGGCCACGCTCGACCTCGAGGACTTCGAAGACAGCGAGCAGCAGGACAAGCTGGAGCGCGCGCGACGACAGGCGTCGGGCCGCATGACGTTGATGAACCAGCTCTTCGGGCAGGTGCAGGACATCGTCACCATCATCAGCTTCGGCATCGGCATGGTGGCGTACGCCCCATGGCTGATCGTGCTGCTCTTCGTCGCGCTGATTCCGGCGTTCCTCGGCGAGGCGTACTTCAACGAGCGGAGCTACTCGCTGGCGTACTCGCGCACCGCCGACCGGCGGGAGCTGGACTACATCCGGCAGACCGGCGCCAGCGTCGAGACGGCGAAGGAGGTGAAGATCTTCGGTCTGAACGCCTTCCTGATCGACCGGTACCGGCGGCTGGCGGGGGACTTCTACGTCGCGAATCGCAGCCTCGCGATTCGCCGCGCCTCCTGGGGCGGCGTGCTCACCGCACTGGGAACGCTCGGCTACTACGCGGCCTACGCGCTGATCGTCTTCCGCACGCTCACCGGACAATTCTCGATCGGCGACCTGACCTTTCTCGCCGGTTCGTTCCGCCGCCTGCGCAACCTGCTGGAGGGGTTGCTGATCGGCTTCACGCAGACGGCCAGCCAGGCGCTCTACCTCGATGATCTCTTCTCGTTCTTCGACGTGCAGCCGGAGATTCTCTCACCACCGGAGCCGCGACCGTTTCCGGTGACGCTGCAGCAGGGCATCGAGTTCGACGATGTGGGCTTCCGGTATCCGGGCGCCGAGCGCTGGGCGGTACGCCACCTCAGCTTCACGCTGCAGGCGGGCGAAGTGCTGGCGCTGGTCGGTGAAAACGGTGCCGGGAAGACGACGATCGTCAAGCTCCTCGCGCGTCTCTACGATCCCCACGAGGGGCGGATCACGATTGACGGGCACGACATGCGCGAGTACGACCTCGACGCGCTGCGCGCCAACATCGGCGTGATCTTCCAGGACTTCGTGCGCTACGACATGACGGCGGCCGAGAACATTTCGGTGGGGCGCATCGAGGCGCGCGACGACCTGCCGCGGATCGAGGCCGCTGCCGAGCGAAGCCTCGCCAGCGACGTGATCGCGAAGTTGCCCAAGGGTTACGATCAGCCGCTCGGCCGCCGTTTCCGGAGGGGCGTCGATCTCTCTGGCGGCGAATGGCAGAAGGTGGCCATTGCCCGCGCGTACATGCGCGACGCGCAGTTGCTCATCCTCGACGAACCGACTGCCGCCCTCGACGCGCGGGCCGAGTACGAGGTGTTCGAGCGATTCAAGGAGCTGAGCGACGGCAAGACGGGAGTCCTGATCTCGCATCGCTTCTCGAGCGTGCGCATGGCGGACCGGATCCTCGTCCTCGCGGACGGGCGGGTGGAAGCGTCGGGTACGCACGGCGAGCTGCTGTCGCAACGCGGGCGCTACGCCGAACTCTTCGAGCTGCAGGCAGCGGGGTACCGATGAGCGCTGATTCGCTGGAGCTGGAACGGCAACGGCGACAGCAACGGCATATCGCAGCCCGGCACAGCCGCAGAAGCGCCGTCTTCGGAGAACACAACCGCGAAACGGCAACGGCTTTTTGGGGGAAAGCGACGGCAG
>Ga0105045_10003939_pt1 | contig 12853 bp, 12 predicted proteins | sample MAT02_FD_78089 | JGI IMG/M metagenome (GOLD analysis project Ga0105045, IMG submission 78089) | Freshwater microbial communities from Lake Fryxell liftoff mats and glacier meltwater in Antarctica - MAT-02 (megahit assembly) | ecosystem: Environmental > Aquatic > Freshwater > Ice > Liftoff...
AATATACCCGTCTCTGTAGCTACTATAAACTCCTTACTTATACTTTGTTGAGAAAACTTTAATAATCCCGTAGTACTTCCAATATAGTCTGCTATGGCCAATACAGGCGCCTCACATTCGGGGTGAGCTATTACAAGAGCCTTTGGATGACGCATCTTTAACCTGGTAATTTTTTCCAAACTAAAAATTTCATGCACCATACAGGCACCATTCCACAACAGCATATTACGTCCTATCTTTTTATTAAGATATGCCCCTAAGTTTCTATCCGGAGCAAATATAATTTTTTGATCTTTTGGTAAACTTTCAATGATCTTTTCCGCATTACTACTAGTACAAATAATATCGCTCAGAGCTTTGATGCCAGCCGAACAATTGATATACGTTATAACCAAATGATCCGGGTATTTATCTTTAAACAATTTAAACAACGCCGGCGGTGCACTATCACTTAAAGAGCAACCAGCATTCAAATCTGGTAATAACACCTTCTTCTGTGGGTTTAGAATCTTGGCAGTTTCCGCCATAAAATGAACACCAGCAAAAACAATAATATCAGCAGTTGTTTTCTCAGCATGTTGCGCAAGTCCGAGACTATCGCCAATAAAATCGGCCACATCCTGTATATCGGGCTCCTGGTAGTAATGGGCCAAAATAATAGCATTCTTTTTCTTCTTCAGTTTCTCAATTTCAGCAAATAAATCCAGGCTCACATCAATGTCAAGATCGAGAAATCCAGCGGTTTCTATTTTTGATTTTGCAGTGTTGATATCTATCATAATATGTATTAATAGTTTTTTTATTTAAATTAAGCTACTATTACTAGGGCTGTGGATATGTGTAAAAAATATTTTTAAAATTTTTGTATAAAAGGAAATTCACTTTTATCCACAGGCATCCACACTTAATTAACATGTTGTATAGTAACTATGTTTGCCTTGTATCCGAAGCTGGTAATTATTTTGTAATTGTAAGAATTATATTTTGCACCAACGTTAATAAAAAAGATGGTTGATAAAAATTATATAATATAGATGGCCATCGATGTTAAGCCAGTACCTGATAACTTTCGGCCCACAAACATTTATGTAATACTGAATAAGATTGTTAAATAGTTTTGCTCCAAGTTTCCTCTATAATAAGGTAACAATATTAGGCTTACCAACACAAAACAACGGTTATTAACACGGCTATGTTAAAAGCGTAATAAAATACAGCACTAGTCTTTGTCTTGTGTAAAATTACAATTTGTGTATTTAACTATAAGCACAGGCTAAAAATAATTAAATCAAAATATTTAAAGATAATAGAAAAATATGTACCAAATAATTGATATAGGGTTAGATACTTATAGGTGTGCAGCATTAAATTTATAATAAAGGTGTTATAAAAAATTATAATAAATAGCTTTACAAAAAGGCAGCGTATCCGTTAAAAGCCTGTTGGAACTGAATTTTAGCATTTGTAGCCCTCTAAATTTTAACTAATCTTATCTTATTTTACCCTATTTTTACCGTCCATTTTAACTAAAATAAAACATGCAGATCATTCAGAACATTCGTGAAAAAGGTGCGGCCATAGTAATTGGTGTAATTGCACTTAGTTTAATAGGTTTTATATTGATGGACGCTAAACCTGGAAGCAATGGTGGAATTTTTGGTGGTAATCCATCATCCAGTATTGGTAAAATTAATGGTGAGTCAATAGAATACAATGATTTTAATGCTAAAGTAAAACAAGCAGAGGAACAATATGGTGGGCAAATAAGTGGCACACAAGTATATGAAGTGCGCCAATCAGTTTGGGATCAGATAGTAGCTGAAAAAGTTTTAGTAAAAGAATTTGAAAAATTAGGGCTCACTTTTTCACCAAAAGAAATGAGTAGTATTATGTTTAGCAACGATGCTCCTTATGCACTAAAGCAAGCTTTTACGGACAAGGCAACCGGACAGTATGATATTGGTAAAGTTCAGGAATGGTGGGCTACAGCAAAAAAATCTAAGGATGACCAAAGAGCTGCTATTGAAAATCAAATTGTAGAGCCAATGAAATTGCAGGCACTGTACAATAAATATAATAGTATGCTGGCTGCAAGTGCTTATTATCCTTCGTGGATGCAACAAAAAGATGTTGCAGAAAATAAGGCTTTTGCTAATATATCATTTGTAGCTGTTCCATTTAATATAATTAGTGATAGTACTGTGAAAGTAAACGATGATGAAATAATGGATTATATGAATAAAAATAAATCCATTTATAAACAGGATGGCGGAAGAAATATTTCTTATGTAACATTCAGCGCCAATCCTTCAGCATCAGATACATTAAAATCTTTACAAGCAGTTGAAGCATTAAAAGCTCCCTTTTCAGCAGATACAAATGCAAAGGCTTATGTGGCAAGAAATATGAGTTCCATTAATTACTACGATGGCTATACACTGAGATCAAAACTAGCTATGGAGCAAAAAGATTCGATAGCATCTTTATCAACAGGAAATATATTTGGACCATACCTCGATGGTGGAAATTTTGTTTTAGCAAAAATGATTGATGTTCGCCAGTTACCAGACAGTGTAAAGACAAGACATATTTTGGTAAGTACAAATGATCCACAAACTGGTCAGCCATTGCTTGAAGATAGCATTGCTAAAAAAAGGATTGATAGTATAGCGGCAGCTATTAATGGCGGAGCAGATTTTAATGTAATGGTTTTACAATATAGTGATGACAGAGGAAGTAAAGACAAAGGCGGCGAGTATGATTATTCGTCAACACAGTTTGGAAGCATTGCTAAAGAATTTGCAGAAACCATTTTTTATGGTAATGTCGGAGATAAAAAGGTAGTAAAAACTGTTTTCGGATGGCATTACATAGAAGTTTTAAAACAAAAAAGTTTTGAACCTGCTTATAAAGTTGCATACCTGGCTAAGCAAATTTTAGCTTCAGACGAAACAATTAATTTAGCAAGTTCGAAAGCAACCAAAATTTCCGGCGAAGCAAGAGATACAAAATCTTTTGAAAGTTACATAACTAAAAATGGAGTGCAAAAAATGGATGTACCTGAATTAATAAAGGCGAATGATTATAGACTGGGAGGTTTGCAGGATGCAAGGCAATTAATTAAATGGGCTTTTGATGCAAAACAAGGTGAAGTAAGCGAACCATTTAATATTGAAGATCAGTTTGTAGTTGCGGTAGTGAATAAAATTCAGCCAGAAGGATTACCTGATGCAAAAACAGCCAGGCCAATAGTAGAACTTACTGTTCGTAATTTGAAAAAGTCAGAAATCATCAATAAAAAGCTATCAACAACCACAACTCTTGAAACAGCAGCGGCTGCATACAATGTTCAAGTAGGTTCCGCAGGTGCTGATTCTACACTAACTTTTAGCTCGCAAATAATAAATGGAGTTGGGAATGAACCAAAAATAATTGGAGCAGCATTCAATAAAGCGTATCAGGCAAAAGTATCCGAACCAATAACAGGAACAAATGGAGTTTATGTTATAAAGGTAAACAGTATTGGAAACCTGCCTGCAGATAGTGCAGAAATTCTTGCACTGCAAGCCAATCAACGTACAAAAGGTTTATTGCAGCAAATGTCAGGATGGTTTGAATCACTGAAAAAAACAGCAGATATTAAAGACAACCGCAGCAAACAGTTTTAAATAAATCTTCGTTGAAATATTTTCAGCCGGATCATTTTATAAATGATCCGGTTTTTTATTTTATAAATTTTAGAAAAGTTCACTTTTTAAACCGGCTTTACAGCGTAGGGTTCTCACCCGGTTTTTAAACTTAGTAAATGGGTTAAATTACATTTATCGAAAGGCCTTCAACCAAAGGATGTTCATTTATACTTAATTTTGTAAGCATGGATGAAATAATTATAAATAAGGTAAGCGAAAGTGCATTGATCACTTTAAACCTGGAAGAATATTATCCAAAAGAAGATATAGTATTGTTCGACATGAAGGACCATCTCTTTATGGGTCTTATTTTAAAAGAAAAAGATTTTAGGGAAGCCCTCAAAAACCTTGATCTTACAATCTATACAAATAAAGCCGTTGCGGTAACATGCAGTGCGGATGCTGTAATTCCAATATGGGCTTATATGCTGGTGGCTGGGTATTTACAACCCGTGGTAAAGGAAATAATATTTGGCACCGAAGAGGAATTGAAAAAGGAATTGTTGTTGAATAATATTAAGCAAATAAATCTGGATGAATTCGTTGATAAAAGAGTAGTTATTAAAGGATGTGGAGAACTCCCTGTAGGAGAAGCAGCTTATTTACAGGCAACCAAATTACTAAGACCAATTGCAAAAAGTATTATGTATGGAGAACCATGTAGCACGGTACCAATTTTTAAAAGAAAATAAAAAACCGCTCTACATTTTGTAATTGCCTGCCTAAAATAATTGTAAATCCACACTGAAAAAGAATGATTGATGCTTTATTGAAGGGTTTTGCAATTAGTTTACTGCTGATTTTTTCAGTAGGTCCAATTGTGTTTACTATCATTAAACAAAGCATTAACAATGGCCGGGCTGGTGGTTTTAGTTTTGTAGCTGGTGTTTGGTTAAGTGATCTTCTAATGGTTTTGTTAAGCAACGTTTTTTCTGAATTGGTTACTAAACTGCTACATTTTAAAATGGCTATAGGAATCACCGGGAGTATGTTGTTGATAGGAATGGGTGTTTATTACCTATTCTTTAAAATAATAAAAATGCGTAGCGCAGAATTGGATGTTATCAGAATTTCAGCTGTTACACATGCGAAGCTGGCTTTTTCAGGTTTTTTAATCAATACGTTGAATCCTGCAGTAATCGCTTTTTGGTTAACAACGGCAACCACCCTTGCGATATCAAATACAGTGAACGAGCGCATCATAATCTTTTCTACATGTATATTTATAAATTTTGCTGCCGATGTTGCAAAAGTAATGCTTGCAGAAAAACTCAGTAAAAAACTCACTCACAAAAACATTGTACTAATCAATAAGATTTCAGGATCCATTTTATTAATATTTGGTGCCGTACTTTTATTGGGAATAATTTATTCTGTTACAAAAATGTAACAAGTAGTTTGTTTGATTTACCTTACAATTCTATATTACCCACCATGACCCGTATAATTATATTTCTATTGCTACTTATTGCAAATCAAACATTTGCCCAATCATCAGATGTAATTTTATTGAAGCGACATAAGAAGACAGTGAAAAGATATTTTTCCGGAACAGATATTGACCTTACCACTAATACAGGCGTTTATTTAAGCGCTCAAATTGTAAAAATAAAAAGTGATTCTCTTTTTCTCAGACATTTTGATATAAGACAGGTACCGACTCAACTGGGGGTTTACATTTTAGATACCGTTGCAACCTATTATTATAAATACCATTACAATCAAATTAAAGCCATCGGCAAGACCGGAAGGAGGTTTAATTTATCTGGTAGCGGTGCCAGCCTTTTGGGCGGAGGTATATTACTAACGCTGGCAAGTGGAGTTGTTTTTCTTGTTGACAGAGATAAGTTTAGTCCGGCGTTATTGATTGCTTCTGCATCTTTGGCAACTGTCGGCTACGTAATGTCGAAAACCGGGGGGAAGGGAATGATCATCGGAAAAAAATATTCGATGGTTTATCTTGGTATTTCCGATAATAAAAAATTGTAAGTATATATTGCATACTAAATAACCAGTATTACTATGCAAAAGGTCTGGCGCATCTTTAAAAGGATTTTTATCTTTCTTTTTATTTTCCAGTTTATTTATATCTTTTTTTGTAAGTGGATAAATCCACCCGTCACAATTACGCAACTGGTGAGTTTTGTAAAAGGTTATGGTTTAAAAAGAGATTATATTAGTTATGGTCAGATGAGCCCAAACATAAAACTGGCAGTAATGGCCAGTGAAGACCAGTTGTTTCCCGAGCATGATGGTTTTGATATGAAAGCGATTGAGAAAGCAATCAAGTACAACGAAAATCATCCCAATAGAAGAAGAGGCGCAAGTACCATTAGTCAGCAAGTAGCCAAAAATGTATTTTTATGGCAAGGCGGTGGATTTTTTAGAAAAGGTCTGGAGGTGTATTTTACTTTTATGATCGAAAAACTATGGAGTAAAAGACGGATTTTAGAAATGTATTTAAACGTGGCAGAAACAGGTAAAGGTATATTTGGCGTGCAAGCTGCATCAAAAGCATATTTTAATAAAGATGCCAAAAATCTTACAGCAAGCGAGGCGGCCAAAATCGCAGCCAGTTTGCCTAATCCGAAAATGTACACTGTTAAACCAATTAGTAGAAAAGTACAGAATCGCTATGATGATATCATGCGGCAAATGAATAATTTGCATGGAGATGCAGACATCCAGGCATTGATTAAATAAATCATTCTTAATCTATTGTAATTTTTACAGAAATTTGCAGAATGAATTACAGAAACTTCAAAATGATTGGCTATGTCATCTACGGACGAGGCTCCTTCAACCAATTAGAAGAAATATTACAACCCAACCGCAAGGGCGACGCTCCGATTATTTTTTTGGTGGATCATTTTTTTGAAGGAAAAGAGCTGGCTAAAAGAGTTCCGGCAAAAGGAAAAGACAAAGTGATTTTTGTAGATGTAACCTATGAACCAAAGACAACTTACGTGGATATAGTTGCCAACCAGTTAAAAGAAGAGTTTGGAACAGTGAGTGGTATTGTTGGTATTGGCGGCGGATCGGCCATGGATCTGGCAAAAGCTGTTTCTTTAATGATGAACAACCCAGGTAGTAGCGCCGATTACCAGGGATGGGATCTTGTAAAAAAAGCAGGCGTTTATAAAGTGGGAATACCAACATTGAGTGGAACCGGCGCAGAGGTAAGTCGTACTACCGTGTTAACTGGTCCAACAAAAAAGCTGGGTATGAATTCTGATTTCACACCTTTTGATCAAATAGTGTTGGATCCGGAATTGACTGCCGAAGCTCCGGCCAATCAACGTTTTTATACCGGCATGGATTGTTATATTCATTGCATTGAAAGTTTGAATGGAACTTATCTAAATGAGTTTAGTAAAAGTTATGGCGATAAAGCATTGCAACTCTGCAGAGACGTGTATGTAAACAAAGATGGCTGGGATGAAATGAGCGATGATAAATTGATGATGGCATCGTATGCCGGCGGAATGAGCATAGCTTACTCACAGGTAGGGGTAGCCCATGCTGTGAGTTATGGCCTTAGTTATTTATTGGGAACCAAACACGGCATTGGCAACTGTATAGTATTTGATCACCTGGAAGAGTTTTATCCTGAAGGCGTAAAGGAATTTAAATATATGGTTGAAAAAAACCAGATTGATATTCCAAAAAACATTTGTGCCAACCTAACCGAAGATGAGTTTGATAAAATGATAGACGTATCCATGGGCATGAAACCACTTTGGGAAAATGCTTTGGGTGTAGATTGGGAAAAGCAAATGAACCGGCATCGTTTGAGAAAACTGTATGAACGATTGTAGTATAATATTAGAGTAAATAATAAACTTGTAAAACAGGGGCAGCGTAGCTGGTCAAGCCGCCTTTTCAGTTATACTTTTGTTTACAGCCTGCATTATCTTTTAGGAATTTAACTCAATTAGAAATTCTTCAGGTTCTGCAACATTAATTATAAATTTTTGATTTTCTTTTGTTACGATTAAAACACATGTAACAATATTACTTGTTGAATGCGTTAACTTTTTTAATGCAAATTTTATTATCTCACTAATTTTGTCAATCAAATTATTTGATTCCTCAATTGCCTTATTGCTGTCTATTAATTTAGAAAGTTTTATTGAATTTCGTGGAATTATTTTGTCGAAAATCGGTTTATTGATTACAAGTTTATCAGTTGAAATAGTGTAGCTTTTCGGAGTTGCATTAAATGAAATTAATAAAAGAAGAAATAAAATCATTGCTAAAACCATCAAACTATCCTTTAAATATCCGGCCGAAACCTGTGTCATTAATATAAGAATTAATACTAATGGTAATCGGACTATCATTCTTTTTTCTAAATTATTTATTAAGGCAGGGTAGGTCATGTTTTTAATTTTTTATGAATATAGAATGTAATACTTGCTGGCAGGGTTGTTTTGATACGAATTACCAAATATAAGGAATCATTTTTTTTACCTTCTTCTGATAATTTTTGTAAACATCGCCATACAGTTTTACCAGTTTTCGCTCTTCGAAAACAATACCAATTGCGAGGTAAACCCACATTAAAATCATCAACATCAAATTTTTAAAATAGGGCTGCCACAAAAAATACCCCATCACAAAAAGCATTGTGCCACTATATAAAGGATGGCGCACATATCGATTCATACCTGCAATAACCAAGGCATAATTTTTTTCTTCTGTGATGCCAACAAAACTTTTCCAGTCGTAATTTCTGATAGCAATAATCATAATCACAAGTCCGGCCAGCAACAAGCAAAACGAAACGCTACTGGTAAAGAAACCCGTATTAAATAAAATGGATGAAGGAATAATAAACTGAAAATAAAACAGCAATAATATGCCCATTAATCCAATAACGTTATAACTAATGCGGTAAGTACGGGGAGATGTAATAGCCAATTTTTTAGCGAAAAAAGCCTTTACAGATGTGGCCGCCAGTAAACTGTGTAAATAAAAATAGAGCAACCAGGCCAAAAGCAAAATCACTTCGTTCATAAAAAAATGCTTTGATAGTTTGTCATTAAAGATAACGGTATTACGTAGCCTTTACCAGTTTAATATTGACCGGGAATGTGGAAAAAATATCATCAGATAACAAAACCCTACCTTTGCCATCTACACCACTCAAAAAATACGGCAGGTTGTAAGCCGATGTGGTAAAAAATTTCCCCGCTGATTCAGAAAATGCAACGTCTTTTCCAGCCTTTATTAAAAATTAAACCATTCAATGGCATTTAAAAATTTAGAATTAATTGAACCGATCCTTAAAGCGTTGGCTGATGAAGGATACACTACACCCACTCCCATACAGCAACAATCTATACCGCTGGTGCTTGAAAGAAAAGATTTATTGGGATGTGCACAAACGGGAACCGGTAAAACAGCCGCTTTTGCCATTCCTATTTTACAAATTTTACACGAAGAAAAAGAACAGGAACGTGGCCGCAAACAAATAAAAGCATTGATCCTTACCCCTACCCGTGAGTTGGCCATACAGATTGATGAAAGTTTTGCTGCCTATGGAAAATACACCGGACTTACGCACATGGTAATTTTTGGTGGCGTATCACAGTTTCATCAAACCAACCAATTAAAAAACGGGGTAGATATTTTAGTAGCAACCCCCGGCAGATTATTGGATTTGATGAGCCAGGGATTTATTGGCTTACAACATCTAAAGATATTTGTACTGGATGAGGCCGATCGTATGTTGGACATGGGTTTTATACACGATGTAAAAAGAGTGATCATAAAATTACCGGTTAAAAGACAAACATTGTTTTTTTCTGCAACGATGCCGCCGGAAATTCAAACCCTTGCAAACGTTTTATTGACCAACCCTTCGAAAGTAGCGGTAACACCAGTTTCATCTACCGTAGATGCTATTGAACAAAGCTTATTTTTTGTAGATAAAAACAACAAGCCAGGATTGCTTTTATACCTGTTAAAAAATGAAAAAGTTGTGACGGCACTGGTCTTTACAAGAACTAAACATGGTGCAGATAAAGTTGTAAAAATTTTACACAAAGAAAATATTACAGCAGCGGCCATTCACGGTAACAAATCGCAAAATGCCCGCCAGCATGCGCTAAGCAGTTTTAAGAATGGTAGCCTAAGAGTGCTGGTAGCAACCGATATTGCTGCAAGGGGTATTGATATTGATGAATTGACCCACGTTATAAATTTTGAACTACCGAATGTTCCGGAAACCTATGTTCACCGCATTGGCCGTACCGGTAGAGCTGGTAATACAGGTATTGCATTGTCTTTTTGCGACCACGAAGAAAGAACAGAATTAAAAGATATTCAAAAACTGATTGGGAAAAATATTCCTATTGTAGATAGTCATCCTTATCCATTGAGTGCAGCATCATTTATACCGCAGGTATCCGGGCCAAAAGCGTCAGGATTTAAAAAGCAGGGACAAGGAAATAAATTTCATTCCTCCGACAGAGGCGGCAGAAGAGGATACGGAACACAACGCACCGGAAATAAATAAAAGTTTGAATCAGCCACAGATAGCGGGAATAAAGGGAGTGGAATTACAGCCTTTTATTTTACAGCTATTTGTGGCTTTTCAATAAAAAAACAAACCGACCGAGTTGATCAGTTACCACTAAAATACCCTCCTTTCACATATTTTAACCCAACGAATGTTTATACATTAGAAGCCCAAACTATTTAAAATATGAAACATTTCATTTTGAGATGAATCAGTACATTTTATTTAACAGCAGCAGCATTCCTTACATCTTGAACGAGTGCGCCAGACAAAACAGAGACCACGACCATTTTTCTACATTTAATCTTGATTCTGCAAAGACATCCATTGCAGCAAGTAATAAACAGTATGGGGAATGCTTCGCCACAGGTGATTTAGTAAAATTTGTAGACAGCTATACAAGTGAAGCTTGTATTTACGTAACGATTGCGCCTAAAATGTGTGGACCCCAGGCAATCAACGCATTTATTAATGGCGGATACTCCATGGGTATTCGCAACTTAAAATTAACAACGAAAGAAGTAAGCGTAACTAAGGAAGCCGTTTTTGAAACCGGTACTTATGAAATATTTGCTGACAAACGAGTGTCGATTGATAAAGGAAAATTTATTGTGATTTGGAAAGAAGAAAGCGGACAAAAAAATGTACCAGGATATATGGAATACTGATAAGTCAGCACCAGCCGCAAAAATAAATTTTTTCAAATGGAGATAACCGAAGTATTTAACTTCGGTTTTTTTATGACCTTACTTAAACAACGGCCAGGCTAATGTTTACATTACTAAACAAATCTCATTATGCAAACCCGAAAATATTTTAATTATTTATTGAACCCGTTGGAATTACTGCGTACCAAAAAAATACTGCGTGTGAATCCAACAGTGGTTGCTTCAAGAAAGGAACCGGAATTAACAAAGCTATTTGTATTCGATTACGATCAGCAGCACATAGAAGAAAAGGAATTATCTGATATTTCAGCTAGCTTCGATTATATAGAAACACCCAGTATCACCTGGCTAAATGTAGACGGCCTGCGCAAAACAGATGTCGAAAAAATTTGTGAAAAATACGAGATACACAATCTCATTACAGAAGATATTTTAAGTATGGGCCACCGTCCAAAAATGGACGAGATAAATGGATTGCTCTTTTGTTTGCTCAACATGATGTATTTTAATAAACGGGATTCTACTGTAGAAGTAGAGCAAATTAGTCTTGTGCTCGGTAAAAATTTTGTCATCAGTTTTCAGGAAGATGAAACAAGGGATGTGTTTAATATTCTGCGTGAAAAACTGAAAATAACAGGAAGCAAAATTCGCCAAAATGGAGCCGATTTTTTGTTCTATTCCCTGATTGATATGATTGTAGATAATTACTATATAGTGATGGAAAAGTTAGGGGAGAAAATAGAAATATTGGAAGAAGATATTGTACGCAACTCCAACAAAAGGACACTCGCCAAAATAAATTTGTTGCGAAAAGAAATGATCGTACTCAAACGTAATATTGGTCCTGTTCGTGATATGGTAAATGGAATTTTAAGAAGTGAAAGTGAATTGATTGATGAACGAACCGAGAAGTATTTTAAGGACGTGTATGATCATATCGTACAGGCGAATGACCTTGCAGAAAACTATCGGGATATGATGATGAACTTACACGATTTGTACCTGAGTAATGTAAATTTAAAAATGAATGAGGTAATGAAGGTGATGGCAATCGTAACTTGTTTATTGGCACCCGCCACCGTTATCGGTGGAATATTTGGGATGAATTTTGAAAAAATTCCATTGTTGCACAATAAATGGGGTTTCTTTATTTCAGTAGGGTTGATGTTATTTATACCACTTTCGATGCTTAGAATGTTCAGGAAACAAGGCTGGTTTTAATCAGCTAATTGAATCAACTGCCTGAATTGCCTTTTGTAATCGTTCTGCATAATTGCCACTGATATTTACCCAGGCTACATGCTGGTTTACCAGGATGTCTTTATAGTGATGATACAGTTTTTCCCTGGTCACCAGGTCAGGATATTCTCTCAGCTCATCCTTTACCCACGGCAAGTCAATATCACACAATAAATAGAGTTCATATTTTCTTTCTACAATTTGATTTAGTATTAAGTGATGACATTGGTTAAAAACAAATTCACACCAAACCTTCATAACATACATATCTGTATCAATAAAAATCATCTGTGAATTTTTGCGAGGCCTGGATGCCGGAGATTCTAAAAGAGATTGCAGAGTCTTAATGGCTTCTTCTTCCAACCTGAGTTGTCCTTTCGCAATATCCAGCAAGGTATCAAATGTGTAATCGGTTCCGTTTGTCAACAAATATTCCCTGGCATATTCTTTAACCCAGCTGGTTTTAAAATGCGCCGCCAACTGAGCGCAAAGTGTACTTTTGCCAGTGCTTTCCGGACCTAAAACAACTACTTTTTTTATCATGCTTTTTTGTTCGTTTTCCAGGATGGGTTTGATTTTAAAATCATCTTATAAATGGCACAATCCTCATGGTGAGCGCCGGGTAAAAAACCGGTACTCAATAAAAATTCATTTACTATTTCGCCACCCGTAAAGCGAAATGTTTTTTTAAACACCGTAGTCCATTCTACACGGTTTTTTGGGTGATGCTG
>Ga0105045_10003940_pt1 | contig 12852 bp, 11 predicted proteins | sample MAT02_FD_78089 | JGI IMG/M metagenome (GOLD analysis project Ga0105045, IMG submission 78089) | Freshwater microbial communities from Lake Fryxell liftoff mats and glacier meltwater in Antarctica - MAT-02 (megahit assembly) | ecosystem: Environmental > Aquatic > Freshwater > Ice > Liftoff...
GTCCTGATAGGCGAGCGTTACCACCTCGAATCGGCGGGCATCATCGAAAAAGTCGAAGGCGTAATCGGTGAGCCGGGCGTAATCGGTGGTGCCCTTCATACAGGCCCACCCCACGTCATGCGGCTCGAGCGCCGTCACGAGTTCTTTGCGGATATACACAAACCCGGTACCCCACGGACTGAGCTGCCACTTTTGAGCACCGCTGGCAAAAATGTCCACCGGCAGCGCATGCAGATCGATGGGGAGCACGCCGCAGCCCTGAATACCGTCTACGATGAAAAAGACGCCGTGGTCGCGACACGCGGCCCCGATTCGCGCGAGATCCGCCACGTATCCCGTAGCGAACTGCACCCACGAAATGACCACGGCGACCACATCGGGACGGGCGATGGCCGCCACCAGCGCGTCTTCGTTGGGCAGGCCGTTCATGCGCGCGATCTTTTCGAGTGAGATTCCGCGCGATCCGAGTGCCTCGAACGGATAGATGCAGCTGGGAAACTCACCGTCAAAGGTGAGGATCACGCCGGGGCGTAGCGGCAGCGCGCGCGCTGCGAGATTGAGGCCGTAGGTGGTATTCGGCATGAGCGCGATCTCGCTGGCATCGGCACCCACCAGCGCGGCGAACTGCCGGCGCGCATCGGCGGCCGCATCCTGCATGAGCGTAAACGGCAGGTGATGCGGCTTGGCGCGCAGTTGCGTCCACGCGTTGGCTACCTCCACTGCGGCCTGCGGCATCGGGCCAACCGACGCGGCGTTGAGGTAGATGGCGGGGTCGGTGGCCATCCACGGGAATTCGCGGCTGCGGAGCGCGGCAACGTCGATCGGCGAGGTCATGGGCGGGTAGTCATCGACGAAGAGTAAAGAGCACGCGGGTCGAGTGCATCGCGAAGCGCATCGCCCAACAGATTGAATCCCAACACGGCAAAGCCGATGGCGAGTCCGGGGGCCAGCGACGTCCATGGCGCCGAACGGAGCTGCGACAGATCGCGCCCATCAGCGATCATCGCGCCCCAACTCGGCGTCGGAGGCTGAACACCGAGCCCCAGAAACGAGAGTGCGGCTTCGGCCATGATGGCGCCCGCAATACCCAGCGTCCCGGCAATGATCACCGGCGCAATCACGTTCGGCAGCACGTGTCGTAACACAATACGGTCATCGGCCGCGCCCAGTGCCCGCATGGCCTGGACGAAATCCAGTTCGCGTACCACCAGCACCTGCCCGCGCACCAGTCGCGCCATCCCGGCCCACCCCACCACGCCGATCACCACACACACCACCGTAAGTGAGGGCTCGAACGCGGCGGCCATGGCGATGAGCAACAGCAACGACGGAAAGGCCAGCGTGACATCGGCCAGCCGCATGATCACATCGTCGGTCCACTGGCCACGATAGCCAGCCACCAGACCGAGCCCCACACCCAACAACAACGCCACGCCCTGCGACGCAAGCCCCACCAGCAGCGAGATTCTGGCGCCGAACACCAGGCGCGACCAGACGTCGCGTCCCTGGGCGTCCGTGCCGAGCCAGTGCGCCCAACTCGGTGCACGCAGCGCCTGCGCCAGGTCGATTTGCGTCGGATCCGCGCGGGCAATGAGTGGAGCGAAAACCGCCGAGCACACCAGCAGGCCGATCACCACCAGACCGAACCAGGAACGGCGATCGTGCCGGAGGCGTGTCCACGCGGCGCGCGACGGCGGTGTCGCGGTTGACGCGTTCATCGGTTAGACCGAGGCCAGAGCGCGCCGGTCAAACTGCAAGGCGTGCAAGCGCGCGTAACTTCCGCCGCTCGCCAGCAAGTGGGCGTGCGTACCGTCTTCCACGAGTCGCCCCTGCTCGAACACGAGGATGCAATCCGCGTGTTGGATGGTGGCCAGACGATGCGCAATGACAAACACTGTGCGCCCCACGAGCAGTCGATCGATGGCTTCCTGCACCAGACGCTCACTCTCGGCGTCGAGTGCGGAGGTGGCTTCGTCGAGAATGAGGATAGGCGGGTCGGAGAGGAGCGCACGCGCAATCGCGAGGCGCTGGCGCTGGCCGCCGGAGAGTCGCGTGCCGCGTTCGCCGAGGTTCGTGTCCCAGCCTTGAGGGAGCGCTTCGATGAAGGTCAGGGCGTTCGCAGCGCGCGCTGCGGCATCGAGGTGCGCCTGCGTAGCATCGGGACGGCCGAACGCCACGTTGGCGCGCACGGTGTCATTGAAGAGCACCGTATCCTGGCTGACGATGCCCGTCAGCGCCCGCAGCGCGTTGAGCCGGATGTGGCGCAGCTCCACGCCGTCGAGCGTGATCCGTCCTGCGGTGGGTTCGAGGAAACGCGGCAGCAAATCGATGAGCGTGGACTTGCCCGCCCCGCTCGCTCCGACCAAAGCAATGACATCGCCTTTGCGCGCGGTGAACGACACGTCGGCGAGCGCCGGGGCATCATCGCCATACGCGAAGGTGACGTGGTCAAACACCAGCGTCTGCTCGAACGTGGGTGCGGTCACCGTCCCCCGATCGGCGGAGGTCTCGGAGGGCGCGTCGAGCACTTCAAAGATTCGCTCCGCACTGGCCAGAGACTGCGACGCGGCCGCCGGCACCTGTGAGAGCTGCTTGAGCGGTTGGAGCAGGCGCATCACCCAAATCAGGTACATGAGCAGTTCGGCGCTGTCGAGCGTCTGCTCCACGAGCACAAAGTGCGCGCCGAGCCAGAGAATGGCGACGGCGGTGAGCGTGCCGAGCGTTTCGGTGAGCGGACTGGAGAGGAGTGCGAGACGCCCGATGCGCACGTAGCCCTTGGCAAACGCGGTGTTGCGGGTGCCGAACTTCGCCTCCTCGCGGGGCTCGGCGCCGTACGACTTGATGAGCCGGATGCCACTCACCGTTTCCTGCACGATGCTCGTGACTTCCCCCTGCTCATTGCCCATGCGGCGGTAGCCCTTGCGCAGTTTGCGCAACACCGGCTGCAGCGAACCGATGGTAAGCACGGCAATCACCGGCGCGGCGAGCGACAGCTTCCAGCTGATGGCAAACATGCCGACCAGCGTAAAAATCACCTGCGCCCCACTCCAGAGCGAACGTGTGACGAGTTCCGTGACGACCGTCTTGGCATTGGTGGTATCGGTGAGCACGCGGGCAATGATCTGCCCGGTTTTGTTGCGGGTGAACCACGGCAACGGCAGGCGCAGCAGATGCGCGTACAGCCGGTGCCGCAGATCACGCACTACGTACTCCTGCAACTGGACGCCGATCTGTCCGCTCATCCACACCAGCACGTTCTTGACCGCCACGGCGCCAATGACAATGAACAGCACATTGCGCAGCGATCCCATGCGGTCGGCCGGATCGAGCAGGAAGCCGATCGTGAGCTCGAGCAGCCGCGAGATCTGACTGCCGCTGGCACCGCTGGGGATCAGGTTGGGCTTGTCGAACAGCGCATTGAAGAACGGCACCAGCAGCGTGAACGAAAAGACGTCAGCGATCGCGGCCAGCAGATTGAGTACCACCACCGCCACCAGCTTCCCGCGATGCGGCTGCACGAAGCTCCACAACCGTCGCCAGAGGCCGCGCGTCGGCACGCCGTGTGTGCCGGTCACGTACACCGCGCTCATCGCTTGGGCGTCAGCAGGGCGACCGGCAGAATGCACTCCTCGGGGGTGACACCGCCGTGCAAGAACGAGCCCCGGTACCGGCTCTGGTACTCGCGCAGCTTGGTGGGATAGACAAAAAACGTGTCACCCGCCGCCAGCAGCGTATTGTTGCCCGGCCCGCGATGCGGCAGGCGCAGGTCGTCCGGATTGGTGAACAGCAACGACTGCTCCGGACGCTCCGAACGAATATCCTCGCCGAACTTGTAGCGCAGATTGGCGGTCGCGTCACGCTTTGCAAACACCGTGGCCGGGCTGTTGCAATGCAAGGCCCCGTGATCGCTGGTGATCACCACCGAGATGTTCCGGCGGGAGGCTTCTTTGAGCAGCGAGAAGAGCGCCGACCGTTCGAACCACTGCTTCGTAATCGCCCGCAGTGCGATCTCGTCACGCGCCACCTCGAACAGAATCATCGATTCGCTGCGTCCATGCGTGAGCATGTCCACGAAATTGAACACAAAGGCGTGAATCCCTTCGCCCGCGATGGCGCCCGGCAGATGCCGTTCGAGATCATCGGAGTCGGAGGTGGTGGTCAGCTTCGTGTACCGCACCGGCGCCTTGACCTGCAACTCTTCAAGATGCGCCACCAGCAGGTCGCGTTCATGCGCGTTCAGCGATTCGTCGTCCCGTTCACCCCACCAGTCGGGAAAACGCGCGGCGATTTCCCCCGGAAACAGGCCACTGAAGAGTGCGTTCCGCGCATACGGCGTGGCGGTGGGCAAAATCGAGTAGTAATGCGTGGTCTCCACATCGTACAAGGGCGCCAGCAGCGGCTCGAGGACGAGCCACTGGTCTACACGCAGGCAATCGATGACCACGAAGATCACCTTCCGGTCGCGCGCCAGCACGGGCAGGACAAACTCCGTGACCACATCTACCGAGAGCGGCGGACGATCCCCCTCCAGCTCACGCAGCCAGCGGGGATACTCGGTGCGCATGAAGGTGGCGAACTCGCGGTGCATGTCGAGGTAGAGGCCGCGCAGCGACTCGTGCAATCCAAGTTCGCCCGCTTCCGCCAGATCCACGTCCCAATGCATCAGCTCTGAAAAGCGCTCGATCCAACCGCGCCAGTCGAGGCCGGCATACCGCTCTGACTCGATCACGCGAAACCGTTCCACGAACGCGCGAGCGAGGGCCTGCGACCGGATGAGCGGACCTTCGAGAATCCGCGTGATCACCGTGAGCACTTGACGCGGTGTGACCGGCTTGACGAGATAATCGCGGATATTGGCGCCGATCGCTTCCTTGAGCGTGGCGTCCTCTTCGCTCTTGGTCACCATCACCACCGGCAGCGTGGGAGCGATCTCGCGCATCTCCTTGTAGGCCGCCAGTCCGCGCACCCCGGGCATCTGCTCATCGAGCAGTACCAGGTCATAGGCATGGCGCCGGATCAGCTCCAGGGCGTCGTCGGCGTTCGTCGCCGTCTGGACCTGGTACCCCCGGTCGACGAGTAAGAGACGATGCGGTTCGAGAAGCTCCGCTTCGTCGTCCACCCAGAGGATTGATTTTGCCGGCTGCGCCATCTGTGTAAGCTATCGGGTCTGCGGGATCACGGTCCAGCGTTTGCACTTCCGCATTACATTCGTCGCGTGTACACCGAGCCGCTTCCCTACGCGCTGGACCCGCTGCGCTTTCCCTTCCCCGCGCTCGCCGCCCTGGCTGGTCGCCTGCCCTTGGGCGGCGGCCGCGAGGTGGCCCTCGCCGCATTGATGATGGCGCGCCTGGCCACCGGCGTGCTGACCAGCGAATCGCTCCCGCTCGCCGAGCGTACCACGCGCGCCGCCGCCGCGCGTGTCTGGCTCGCCTCCTTGGCGCTGCCGGCCACCTCTCGGGTGCCGTTCGCGCGATGTCTCGATGCGTCCACCGGCACGCCCCAGCAACTGGCGATCGCGCTGCGCAGCGTGATCATCGCCGTGAGCGCGCACCTCGACAACAGCTCCACGCAGGAGCTCGAGCAGCTCGCCAGCACCCTCTCGGGCCAGCGCACCCCCGTATGACCCACCCCAGCGATATCTCGCCGCTCACCCGGGTGGTGGCGCGCCTTGACCGGTCGGCCAGCGGGGAGATCGACACCGGCATCGTGCCGAGCGGGTTCCCGTCCATCGATCGTGCCATCGGTGGCGGTTTCCGTCGCGGGGATCTGGTGGTCATCGGCGGCGACGACAGCGCCGGCTGCTCGGCGCTGGCGCTCGCGATCGCCCTGCGCTGCCCCCAGCGCGCGCTGTTCCTGACGGGGGAAATGCAGCCGGAGCGCGCCTACGAGCGGGCCTTGTCCATGAGCGCGCAAGTGCCGCTGGACACGCTGCGGCTCGGCACCGTCACCGAAGACGCGCGCCTGCGACTCGCCACCGCCGCGCTCATGCTGCGCGACCGGGCCCCCATCATCGACCGACTCGGCGCCGATGGCCTAACCGGGGTGGCGCACGCGTACGCGGCCACACCCGGCGTGCCGGTAGTCGTGGTGGACCCTCTGGAGTGCCTCTTGGAGCGGGACACGGCCCGTGATGAGGCGCTCGGCTTTGCGCTGCTATCGCTCAAGCGCTTCGCACTGGCCCAGAATGTGGCGGTGCTGCTCACGACCCATCTGCCCGCTCTCGACCGCTCCCGCCTCGATCGGCGCCCGCGGCTCGGCGATTTCGGTCTCGGCGGCGCCGTGGGAACGTACGCGGACCTGGTGTGCGGCCTGTACCGCGAGGAGCTCTACGAGTCCGATCTCGGGATCAGTGGCGCGGCCGAATTGCTGCTGCTCAAGCACCGCGACGGCGCACGCGGCTACGTGGATCTGTACTTCGACACCCGGTTCGGTCGCTTCGAAGACGTGCTCGAAGCCTAGTGACGCGGCCTGCCAGTCCCGCCGGCACGGGGGAAACGGCTAGATTTCGGCGCTGAACCACTCCCTGCGAGGTCCTGATGGCTGGCCATAGTAAATGGAAGACGATCAAACGCGCGAAGGCGTCCACCGACAAGAAACGGGGCGCGCTCTTCACGCGGCTGATTCGCGAGATCATGATGGCCGCCAAGCTTGGCGGTGGTGATCCCGCCGGCAACCCGCGTTTACGCACCGCCATCGACAACGCCAAGTCGGTGTCGATGCCCAAGGATAATATCGACCGCGCCGTGAAGAAGGGATCCGGCGAATCAGAAGGCGACGACTATACCGAAGTGCTGTACGAAGCCTACGGCCCCGGTGGTGTGGCCATCATGATCGCTGCGGTCACCGACAACCCCACGCGCACGGTCGCCGACGTGCGCCACAAGCTGTCACGCAACCACGGCAACATGGGCTCGAGCAATTCCGTGGCCTACATGTTCGACCGCAAGGGACAGATGACCGTTGACGCCGACGGGGTCACCGAGGACACGCTGATCGAAGCGGCCCTCGAGGCCGGCGCCGACGATGTGGTGCGTGAAGACGACGTGTTCGTGATTACCACCGAGCCGGCCGCGCTGCACGCGGTGAAGGAAGGGCTCGAAGTCCACAAGTACAAGGTGGAAAACGCCGAGCTCGCGTGGGTGCCCAAAAGCACCGTAAAGGTGGAGGGTACCGCGGCCGATCAATTGCTCAAGCTGCTCGAGGCGCTCGAAGAGCTCGACGATGTGCAGAAGGTGGACGCAAACTTCGAGATGGATGAGAACGCGATGGCTGAGGCGTGAGTGTGGCCCGACCGGGTACGGGCGCCGCACTCGCGGCGCGCCCCGGTCTCGTGCTCGGTATCGATCCAGGCACTGCGGTGACCGGGTATGGGGTGGTGGCGTTCGATGGCCGAACGCCCACTCTGGTCGAGTGTGGGGTGATCCGCACCACCGCACGCGATGTGTTGCCACTCCGTCTGCTCGAGATTCACGAAGGCGTCGAAGAACTCATTGCACGTCACCACCCGGACACGATGTCGGTGGAAGACGTATTCTTTGCGCGGAACGTTCGCACGACGGTGGTGCTGGGGCATGCGCGCGGCGTGATCTTGCTGGCCGCACAGAAGGCGTCGCTGATCATTCACGAATACGCGCCTGCCGAAATCAAGAAAGCCATTGTCGGCAACGGACGCGCCACCAAGGAGCAGGTCCAGTTCATGGTGGCGCGCCTGCTGCGTCTCAAACAGGCACCACAGCCGGCCGACGCGGCCGATGGCGTCGCTGCGGCGCTCTGCGCGTGTCTCTCTGCCAACCTGCCACGTCTTGAGTTACCGTCGATTGCCGACGCACTCGCGCGGTCTTCCCGTCTACGCCGATAACCCGTCATGATTGCCCAGATCCACGGTACACTTGTACAGCGCGACCTCGATCGCGTGGAAGTGCTCACCGCCGGTGGCGTGGCCTACGAATGCCTGATTCCGCTCTCGGTGTACGAGGGACTGCCCGCCGAAGGACAGCCGGTGGTACTGCATACGCATCTCTCCGTGCGTGAGGATGCGTGGCATCTGTACGGGTTTGCCACAGCCTACGAGCGCTCGGTGTTCCAACGGCTGCTGGTCGCCAAGGGAGTTGGGCCGGCGCTGGCGCTGGGCATTCTCTCCGCGCTCACTCCGGAGCGAGTGATCAAGGCGTTGCGCGAAAAGGACATTCTCACTCTCATGCGGGTGCCGCGCGTGGGGCGCAAGAAGGCGGAGCAGATCATTCTCGATCTGGCCGACAAGGTGGACACGCTGGGGAGCGCGCCGGCAGTTGGTGGTAGCGCGCAAAGTCCGGCAACGGACGATGCGATGCGCGCGCTGGTTGCGCTGGGTTACTCCACGGTAGACGCGGACCGCGCCGTGCGCGCCGTCATGGAAGGCGGCGCGCAGGGCGATGTGAGTGTGGTGGTCCGCGCCGCGCTGGCTCGGCTGACCGCGAAGTAGTACTCGCAGTCAGACGCCGCGCGAGTTTACCGGCGGAACCCGGTGGACTCGCGCGTCGGCTTGCCGCAGCTCGGGATACTGATCGGCTGACCGTTCGGGCCATTAGGCAGCGGGTCGGACAGTGTGCGTGACGACGGCTGCGGATCTTCGCTTGCAAGATACGCAAACATGGCCGTCAGCGTGGCGTTCTGCTTCACGTCATCCATGATGACTTTGTCGTACGAATCACGATTGGTATGCCACGTGGTGTTGCCGTAGTCCCACGAGAGCGCACCGAGACTGACCGCCGGTGCTCCGTAACAAAGAAACGACACGTGATCAGAACCGCCGCCGATGCCCGACGGGCCGCTCAGGCGCAGCGACTGCGTCAGCTGCGCCGGCATCTGCGTCATGTACTGCGCGAGCCGCGGTCCGTTCTCCGGCAAAATGGCCGGGCCCGTGCTCACCACACGGCCGGTGCCGTTGTCCTGATTGAACGCAAACTGCAGCCCTTTCACGACCTCGGGATGATCCGCCGCGTACGAGCCAGAGCCATTGAGCCCCTGCTCTTCTCCGCTCCAGTGGCCCACCAGAATGGTGCGCGTGGGGGCGGGCATGGTGGTGTTGAGGATACGCAGCGCTTCGAGCATCACCACGGTGCCCGTGGCGTTGTCGGTGGCACCGGAGTGGCCTTCCCAGCTATCAAAGTGCGCCGACAGCAACACGTACTCGTTGGGTTTGGTACTGCCCTTGATCTCCGCCACTACGTTAAACACCGGCTGCTCGCCAAGCGACTCGGACTCCGCCATCACCTTCACCTTCGGGCCCTGATTGTTCTGCGCCAAGCGGAACAGCATGCCGTAGTCTTCGCAGCCGATATCCATGGTGGGCAGCATGGCATTCCGCGGCGAGCCGAAGATCTTGTTCACGCCGGGATAGCTCGACCAATTCGATTCAAACACGGCCACCGCGCCCGCTGCCTTGAGATCAGCATAAAACGTGGGCACGCGCTGCGTCATGCCCTGAAACATTGCGGAGAGGTCACGCTGCGCCGAGTCGAGCGCCACCTGCGTGGACGGCATGGAGTACTCTGCCACCTGCGACGGCATCCGGCATGTAATACGCGGTGCGCTCGCCAGCACGATCTTGCCCTTTACTGAAGGCAACCACGCCTTGAACTCGTCGGGTGTGCGGTAGGGCGTGAGCGCAATCACGTCACCTTCCACCCACTTGCCGGCGGTGTTGACGCTCCACGAGAGCATCGTGGCTTCCAACGGCTTCACGCGCGGTGCGGTGAGCTGCGCAAACGCCGCGCCACGCTTCCACGAGTTCCACGTGCCGTACTGCTCTTTCTTCGCCGACACGCCCCACTGCTTGTATGTCGCGAGCAGCCAATCCTGCCCGCGATTCATGTTCGGCGAACCCGTCAGGCGCGGACCGATGGAATCCATCAACTGCTGCGAGAGCGTGGCCACCTGCGACCGCTGCATGCCCTCTTCCCAGATCTTCTGAATCATGGGATCGGTGGGCGTATCCTTGCGCACGTAGTCAGGCGCTGGCGAGAGCGGCAGCCCCTGCGGATTCTTGGTCACCGGCGGCGCTCCGCCGCGTTGGCTCTGCGCCGTGGTCGCAGTCATCGTGAGCGCGGCGAGCGCCGGCAGGAATAGTGAACGGGTAGCCATGGCTGAGAAGGGCATCAGGGGAAGAAACCGGCGCGAATTCACACCGTGCGCGGCGTGGAACCACCGAGCGTCAGGCACGCGGGCTGAGCCCGTCTACCAGACTGGTGCGATACGCCTTCCATGCCGGCACAAAGCCGATCAGGGTACCGGCGCCGAGTACGACGGCGAGATACAGATATTCGGTGGATCCTAACGGTCGAATGGCCAGATGCAGACCAAACCGCTGCTCGATGGGGCCCTGCGCGAGCGCGAGTCCGCCGTACACCATGGCCACGCCGAGCACACAGCCGAGGAAGGCGAGCAGACTGCTTTCCAGCACGAGCAGCGAGATGATCGTGCGCGGGCCGGCGCCAATGGCGCGGAAGATCGCCATCTCGCGACGACGCGCTTCGAGCGACGAATACAGCGACACCAACATGCCGGTGAGTCCGATGGCCACGGCGAAGATGGCCACCACCCGCAGCCCCACTTCAGCGCTGCCGATATTCTGCCACAACTCGCCGAGTGCGACGCCGGGAATAACGGCGGTGAGCGGCTCGACCAGGTCGGTGTTCATCTCGCGCTGCAGCATGAGGGCTTCGAAACGATTTTTGGTGCCGACGAAAAACGAGGAGATCTGATCATCGCCATGATCGTGTTCGGGCTCGTTGACGGCTGGCGCTGGAACCAGTGCGGCAACGGGCGGCGGCTCGGCGCCAGGCATCACCGGCGGCGCAGCACCCGGCATGACGGGCGGCGCTGCACCCGGCATGGCAGGCGGTGTTACCCCCGACATCGTCGGCGGTGCTGCCGCCACTGCCGGCGCGAATTCCTCGCCATCGTGCATCGCCTCGATCCCCTCGAGCGTCACGTACACCGACCGATCGATCGGTGTGAACGTCCGCGCCAGCACGCCCACCACCACAAATGGATGGGCCTCGTGATTGCTGGTCCCGATGTCCTGCAAACCGTGCGTCACGACGACGGGGGCGCCCACCGTGTACTTGAGCTGCTCGGCCACATCACTCCCCACCACCACCTCGGTGTCGGACTGTGCCACGCGGCCGCTGGCAAAGGTGATCTCGCCGTTGTTGCGGAATCGATAGCGCTCGAAAAACGTGGGCGTGGTACCCACCACACGGAAGCCGCGATGACTGTCGCCCAGCGAGTAGGGCGCTACCCACTTGACCGCCGGATGTGCTGCCCACCGTTTCATCGTGGAAAGCTTCACGGAGCCCGCCGGTGACCCGATGCCGAACACACTGCTCAACAACACCTGCAAGGTGCCGCCGCGCGCGCCCACGATCAGATCCACCCCACGGATGGTGCCGGCGAAGCTCTCCCGGACGCCGGCTCGCACATGCTCGATGCCCACCAGCAGCGTCACGCTCAACGCGATGGACAGAATGGTCAGCATCGTGGTGAGCAACCGGCTGCGCAGCGACTTGAGGGCCAAACGCACCACTAACATGCGGCCGCTCTGTTGATGTCGCCCAGGGAGACCACACGCGAAAACAACGGCATCAGGGTGTGATCGTGACTCACAAACAGCAGCGTCGCCCCAGCCGACGCGCACGACGCGAACAAGAGTTGCAAAAACTGCTCGCGCCGATCGGTATCGAGCGCACTGGTGGGTTCATCCGCGATCACTACTTCGGGGCTGCCGATGAGCGCACGGGCAGCCGCGACCCGCTGCTGTTGCCCCACACTCAGCTCGCCGATGGGAGCATCGAGCAATGCGGCAATGTCGAGCTGCGAGGCCACCTGCTGTGCCGCCACGTTGAGCGATACGCCCTTGAGACGCGCGCGACGCCCGGCATCGAGTCGCACGGGGAGCAGAATGTTGTCCCGCACCGAGAGATACGGGATGAGATTGAACATCTGAAACACGTAACCCAGGTGCCGCGCGCGAAACGCGTCGCGGGCGCCAATCGACATCGTGGAAAAATCCTGTCCGAGCACGCGGATGTTGCCACTGCTGGCCTGCAGCACTCCCGCAAGAAGGCCGAGCAGCGTGGTTTTCCCACTACCGCTCGGCCCATGCAGGAACACTGTTTCGCCGCGCGCTATCACGAGGTGGTCGATCGACAGCACCTCGCGGCCCGTGCGATACGCGAAACGCAGCTGCGACAGCTCGACGGCCGGTGCGCTGGCCGACGTCACGCTCATTTCGCGGAGTAGGGTTCGACCTTGAGCCCTTCCAGCTGGTAACCCACCGTGCCGTACGGGCTTTCCACGGAATTGATCTTGAGACGACCGGACATCCAGACGGCGTCAAACAGGTTGAGTTTGATGGCCTTCTTCCCGGTCATCTCGACCATCACGATCTGATTGGGCGGGGGTGGCGGGGTGTGCACACACGCGCCGTAATACGGCACGAGCAGGAACTCCGCACCCTCATCCTGGAAGTCGTCGAGCGGCACCACGAAGCCGGGGATGCGGACAATCTTCCCTTCGAGCTTCTTGAGGGTATCGGTGGATTTGCCGTTCTGATAATCTAGGCCGGCGAGCACGCGCCAATCGATGTTGACCGCCTCTTGCTCCGTGGGCGCACCGACTACGACCATCGTGGGCGACGCCACGCGCGCCGCCCGGTCGGTACGATGCGGCGAGGCAGGCGTCACGAAGGCCGTGGTGGCAGCAATCGCTGCGGCAACACTGGCAAGGGTCAGAAACGCGGAACGGCGACGGAACATGGGCAGGCGGGCAGCGGGACGATCGGACGCACCCGGACGGGGTCGCAGGCGGTAA
>Ga0105045_10003941_pt1 | contig 12851 bp, 6 predicted proteins | sample MAT02_FD_78089 | JGI IMG/M metagenome (GOLD analysis project Ga0105045, IMG submission 78089) | Freshwater microbial communities from Lake Fryxell liftoff mats and glacier meltwater in Antarctica - MAT-02 (megahit assembly) | ecosystem: Environmental > Aquatic > Freshwater > Ice > Liftoff...
ACTTATGGACCACCAGCCAAAAGTGTTTTGAACTTCCCCAATTCTGCCTATGCCGCTTGGACAAATGGCAGTGGCGGTCCACGAGCTGAGTGGCCCAACAGTAGCTTCAATGATAATTTTTCTGTCCGATTCACGCGCAAAATTTTTGTGCCAACCACTCAATTGATGCGCTTTTTTATTAGCGGTGATGATGGTGTGCGGCTGTGGTTACTTGCATCTGGTCAGAATGCCGATACGTGCGCCACTGGTGGTGGGACACCTGGTGTAATCAGTGGTCAGGTAGATAATACCAGTGGTCAAGGACGTTTTTATGGTGATGACTCTTCTTTTCCAACAGGTTGTTTGCTGATTGATGACTGGAATGACCAAGGTCCAAACAGCACTGGCTCTATTTTGCGGACAATCCCCGCAGGCGAATATACCCTGCAAATGGATTACTATGAACGTGGCGGCGGGGCAGAATTAAAGCTAGAGATAACCACCGTTGCCAACCCCAACGATTCGAGTGTGAATGCCTCTGGGACACCCGTCCCTGGTGGTGCTGTGAATTGTAACTGGGGACCCAGAAACACCACTGATTCTAATACCCTCATGAATATGTGGGAAGAATTTGTCGGCGGAGATCCTGCCAATAACATGCGTTGTTATTTGGAATTGCGCGGGTTTATCACTGTGCCAGCGGCGGCAGCTGCACCACGCCTCACTTTTTGGGATGTCTGGGATTTGAACCATTCATCACTAACTGGCTTTATTGAAGTGGCGGAATATGTCGCATTGCCTAGTTCAAATTATGGCATAGACCGTAATGCCATGACATGGTATCGTGTGCCAATTCGACAAGGGTCTACCGTCAATTACAATTGGACCTATACCGAAATCCCACTGGATAATTTGCAAGCATTTGCGCCCAATGGGACACCCACCACCCTCAATTTTACAGGCAAACGACTCACCTTTAGGTTTGCCATACAATCCACATCAACATCGGGTGGCACACGCAAGTGGTTTGTGGATGATATTGAAGTCAAAAACGACTTGCCAGCCAAAAACCTGACACTTGGGTTTAGTGGTGCGGAGGCAGACCATAGCTTCTTCCAATTTAACAGCAATGATATTGCTGACCCCATGTCTGACCGCAATTTCTTCATCACCACCGGACAATGGGCATTAACCGCCAATAATTCGGTGACAGACCCCAATACAGTGGGCAACCCGACCAGTTGTTGTTCGTGGGAACTCAACCCTGGTGCCAACTATAATCGGTTCTCTGAGGCGAGTAACAGTAGCACCGCCAACGAACAATTGCGGATTCACTATATTCAGTTTGCCTCTCCAATATCGCAATCGCTCTCCTCTGTAGACCATGAAGGCGATATGGGTGTGCCGATGTTGTCGTTTATGTCTGGATATTTGGTGGGCAGTTACACCAATATCGAGGTGCAATATCGCGCCGTGAACGATACGGTGTGGCGTGTTGTCCCCGGCGATAACTTGCTTAATCCGGGTCGCCCTGCTGGTGAAATCCATACCGGGATAACGTCTGCCTCAAACTCGGCAGACCGTCGTGCGCTCACCCCAACCGATATTGAACTGGATGAGATTAAAGATACCAATGGCATCCCCATTGATACATTCTATCTGCGCTTTGCGGTACTGGTGCGCGAGAATAGTAGTGTGCGAAATGCTTCTGCCAATACCCTCCCTGGCTGGTGGATTGATGATATTCGCCTACAGCGCAAGGGCATTGAACGCTTCATTGACTATCCATTCTATGACGGCGCAGAACAAGGTGTCTCTAATTGGTTGCCTTCTGGTCAATGGTGGCGTGTCAACGACATCAAGTATGCGGGTGGACACGCTTTCACCGATTCACCGGGTGGCAATTATGCCAACAACTCAAACTTTACGTTGCGTCTTTTGCAAGCGCTTGACCTCCGCAACAATACACCCGATAACCTGGCGGCAGTTGACCGCAACCCAGCAGGTGGCAATAGTGACCGCAATCTGGGCGATGGCAATCCATTGGCGACACCCGCCATTAACCCCGTGTTCTCCTTCTGGTTCATGCGTCGCATGGCATCTGGCGATAATTTCCATGTGGAATGGCGCAATGCCAATGAAAACGAAACGAATTGGAAACGGCTTTGGTCTTATGTTGATAGTATGACCACCAACCCCAGCTCAACATCGAGCAGAACCCGCTACAACGATACATGGGAATATGTCGAGATCGATTTAAGTTTGATTGTGGCAACGTTCACTGCCGATACAAAATCGGATGATATTTTGTTCCGCTTCCGCATGTTTGTGAATAACGATACCAATAGCCTCTCCGATGGTGTGTATATAGACGAAATTCGTGTGCAAGACCGCGCAGAAAATGTCTATCGTCTGTGGGAAGCTGGCACAAACCCAACGGTTAGTGGTAATCAGTTCGGTGTAGGCACCGGTGCAAATTGGGCATCGGATGCCGATGAATCGAATTGGTTCACCAAATGGCGTATGGGTGGCGAATGGCAACGGATTGATTGGGAACAAAGCAACGGCTTACATTCGTTCCATGAAAGTGCCTCTGGGCAAACTGCGGCGCAATATTTTACAACAAATGCCGCCAGCACAACCAAGATTCGCTCGTTCCAAGTGCTAGAAATGTCACAAATTGTTGACATGCGGGCGACAGACCGCACCATACGCCCCACCTTGTATTTCTGGTCACGCTATCGTACAGCAGATGATGACCGTCTGACGGTGCAAATCTCGTATGAATTGCGCCCATCGGACTATTCATCACAAACATTAGCCCAGCACATGACAGCACGATGCAGAAATAACAATGTGTTGCAATGTTATGAACAGCAATACGGCTGGAGCGCATGGGAAGCACAAGCAACACCTGCCAACCCCAACCCAACATGGTCTAGCACCTCGACCTTTAACATCGGCGAATTTCAAAATTCGTTTGGGTGGTCATTGTATCAGGTCGATTTGACCTCATACGCGGCGAGTGTCAATGCGCCACAATCCGTAGGGCGACGTATTAAGATTCGCTTCATCTATGATGCGTTAGATAATGGTGGTAGCACCACCAATGCAAAACGCGATGGTTGGTATTTGGATGATTTGCGAATTGTGCCCCGTAGAGACCAGACGGTGATTGCCAATATCAACAACGATGTGTTCTATGATGGTGCATCGAACCTCAATAACTGGATTACAGAAGGCATTTGGGGCTTAGACCCAGAAGTGACTGCCAGTGGTGGCTCGACTGTTGCGACACTCGGTATTTGGCGTGAATATTGGTGGAATTGTGACCGATGCACTAACCTTGCACCGAATGGCACACCGGGTAACCAACAAATGCTCATAGGTGCCGATACATTCTTAGCAAATACCGATCCTGTGACACATAATGTGACACTCTCTGCGATTGGTATTCCGCAACCGCGTGTGCCAGTGCAACGCTCGGTACTCGATATTAATTATCGGATGAGAAGTGGTACGCCACGTCCGGGTGTCACCAGTTTTACTGAAAACTTTGTCGGACGTTGGGTGCTAAATACCCCTGTGATTGGTCCTTCGAGTGGTGTTGCTCCTGGTCAATATACCTTCATTACAGTATCTGATAATGGCGTGCGGATGAAGATAGATGAAATAGACGGCGATGGCAATGTGATTGGGGCGGTTCGTCCACCCGGATTAACGTGGAATGTCATCAATAACTGGAATGACCACGGCGAAATGACCGATATGGGACGTGTTACCCTGCAAACTGGGCGACGGTATCGGATTGTGTTGGAATATTATGAGCGTACAGGTTCAGCAACCCTGACCTTATCGTTGGGTGGTAGCACCTTCTCGTTCACCGATAGTCCAAAACAAGGTGCAGGTGTGAGCTTCCCAGATATTCCTGCATTGCCAAATGCCGATACAGCACTCACCTTGAATGGTGTGTTGGATTTGCAAGGCACGACCCGTCCTGTGTTGGAATACTACACCTTGTATGAATTGGGTAATAGCTCCGATGCGTTTGTAGAAGTGTCTAATGATGGTGGGTTCACATGGCGCATGACTGGTCTCACGAATGATATACCCCTCATTACCAATGGTTGTGGAAGTGGCGCAAATTCGAGTACATGTGATTTCTATGACGACCCACAATTTACAGGGGTACGGGTTCCGGGCAACACATGGCAATTGCGCCGTCATAATTTGTCTAACTATGAAGGACAATTGATTATGATACGCTTCCGCCTGCGCCGTACAGGAACAGAATGTCTGAGTTTGGATAATACCTGTACCTCAACGGCTTCTAACTACAATCAAAACGGCTGGTTTATCAGTTGGTGGATTGTAGACATCACGGTGGCAAAGACATCGTAGCACAAAATATTCTATAGAAAAAAAGAGAGGCATGTCCTCTCTTTTTTTGTTGGGATAGCCAAACAATGGGTGTTCAAACAGGGAGAATTATGCTATTATTTTGCGTAGGCAAGCAATTGCCCCCGTAGCTCAATGGACAGAGCGACTGCCTTCTAAACAAATTGGGCGCTACAGAGGAAACTTTGTAGATGTAAACAGTCAAATTCGGTGAAAGCTAACGGGTGATATGATATGACACAAAACATATTCACTCTATGTCAATACCGAGCCAAGCTCTTGAAGTTAATGATAGATATTATATCATTGATTTTGATTGAAGGTGTAGAGACTAGACGGCTGTCACCTAAACGCGTAAGCGCATGGTGAAGGTATAGTCCACAGAGTACAGAAATGTACACAAATGCGAAGCAGTGGGTTGTGAGTTCGAATCTCGCCGGGGGCGAATAGAAAAAATGAAGGTGCAATGATAATCATGTCATTGCACCTTTTTTATTTACGCAGGTCTTGCATCACTCGCAAACGCATCGGCACGCGCTTGTAACTGGTTGTGCATGTCGGTGATGTCTTTGGGGATGAGCAACAATGCCACAAACTGAAATAAGCCACATAAGACCCATGTGCTGAGGGCAACAATCATAATGCCGTTGGTCAGGTTTGACCTATCCGCGATGACTCCCACCAACAACGGCGCAGATGCCGCCCCAATTTGTTCGATGAAATATTGTAGCGATAGGGCGGTGCTACGGACTTCTGGCACGGTAATATCATAAATCGTAGCCACGATATTGGGTCCAGAAAATAGCACAAAAAAGGCGGTGATGGGCAGAAATAGGGCGAATAATTCGCCATTGCTGGGCGGGATACTCAGTGAGATAAACATCAACAACGCCCCCATCAATACGCCCCCTGTGCCAACCATCAACCTCCCGCGTTTGGTTCGTTTGAATAGCTTATCGCCTAGCCATCCGCCGACAAATGCCCCAATCGCCATGGTTATCACCGAAATCCCCATGAGGGGTAAGACGGCATCTTCTGTGAGTCCGCGTTCCCGTTCTAAATAGGTAAAAAACCAGAATGAGAAAATATTGAGGGGGAATACGCCAAAAAATCCCTGCACAAACAGAGGGATGAGCGCCCGCCGTTTAAATAATGCCCGTGCCTCTTTCCAGCTAAACTTAAAGGTGGCGACTTCTGCGATTTGTGCTAGTTCTGGCTCAGATTTTCCCCGTGCCATCTCGCGCACGCTAAAATAAATCACCACCGATAGCACCACACCAAGCCCACCAGTGAGCAAAAATACACCTCGCCAGCCACCCAACATCGGGGCGAGCATGAGCGCCAATACCAGACCAATGAGATAGCCTAATGGGGCGCTCAGTTGCAAAATACCATAGATTTTTCCGCGTATGCTGGGTCCAAAATAATCTGACACAAGGCTATAGACCCCTGGGTAGCTAGAATCATCAATACCTGTCGAAGCGCGTGCGACAAAAAATGCGGGAAAACTGGTCACGAGGGCGCTGGCGGATGTGGTTATGCCCCAAATAAGCGAGGCGAGCGCGATGAGCTTTGCGCGGGCAAATTTATCATACAAATATCCCCAGACAGGATAGAGTAGGGCGGCAATGATAAGCGCCCCTGTGGCGATTGCACCTGTTTCGGTGTCGGTGATATTAAACTCGGCTTGAATATCACTCACAAGCGGTCCAATGATGAGCTTATCTGCCTGATGGAGTAACATGAACATAAAAAACACACCGAGAACAAACCAACGGTATCTCTTCATGATAAAAAATCCCTTTGAATGCACAAATAAAAATTTTCTTGTGGATAAGAATAGCGCCAAGCGGGGAATGTCGCAAATTTCGATGAAAAAAGGCGCAACCATGTGCGCCTTTGTGATTTTTATCCCACCAGTTCTTGATAGAGCCGATGTGTTTCATCTGAAAAACTGTGATTTTGTTGGCGGAAAATATCGCTTAGGCGTTGATAATGCGAGACGATTTCGCTTCTGCGTCCCAATTTTGCATAGAGGCGCATGAGGTCGCGGTGATAATCTTCGTTGTGAATATCCAGATTAATCCCCTTATTCAGGAGCATGAGGGCTTCGTCCTCGCGTTTAGTGTCGCTATAGACCACCACAAGATTACGAATGGCTTCGGCAAATCCGACCTTAAACTCTTTACGACGTTGCAAAATCCAATCTTCGGTGTGGTCATATAAAAAGGGTGCGCGGTGAATTTCTACGGCGCGTTCCCATGCTTTTACACGGGTAGTTGCATCGGTAGTGGTGCGCCCAACGAGGAGCATGTGCGAAAATTCTATGATGTCATAATACAGGGGAAGTTCCCAGTTGATGTGATAGTAACTCTCATCATGCACCAGCGCATCGTATTCCATCGCTTTATGCAAACGGCGTTTGGTCACATGAAAGACATTCACGGCTTGGTCTTCGTCTAATCCTGGCCAAAATGACCGACAAATTTCTGAGCGTGTGACGAGGGCGCGGTCTAATGTGAAGAAAAAGAGCAGGCGGGGGAGATGTCCTTCCCAGCCATCAATTTTGCGATTTTGGATGATAACATCGCCACGACTGAGGGCAGAAATTTCGATGCCATTGACCCCACGTTCATTTTTGATGCCATAAAAATTGTCCATGACCAATTCCGAATCACGCAAGAGCGTAGCGCGTCCATGTGCAATCATTGCCGCCCACGGCAGACGGGGCAGGGTGCGACTGTTGATGACCAGACGAATATTCGTTGGCAAATTTGCCGATAATTTTTCGACAAAAATCTGCACTTCATCGGCGCGGTCACTGCGGTCATATTCATCTAAAATCAGAAAAAATTCATCTTGGGTAATTTCTGTGAGGTCTTGTGCGAAAGTTTGTACAATTTCATCAACAGATGCATAGGCATTTTCGTAGATACTTTGCGGTAACATATACGTATGTCTGCCAAAAAGTGGAAAATAATCTGCCAAATGGCGGGTGAGGCTATTGACAAACCTTTGCATGGTCACATCATCGGGACTGAGTGCATACGAAATGGCACGATGCTTGCTATCGCTCATCAACTTTGCCATCAAGACTGTGCGTAGCTTGCTATCTGGATGAAGTAAGATGAGTTTGGCATTTGGCGCATGTGTGAAGAAGTTTTCATAAGAAGAATCAAGTGCTTCTTTTAAGTTCATAGAGGTTTTCCTTAACAGAATACAGAACACACTTCTATTTTAACATATTACAAGAATTTTTGTAGTGTACAAAGTTAGTACAATGGAGTCATGGGTATGAAATCTGAAGAAACAACTAAACCACATCGCCCATTTGGGTTGATGATTGCCATTTGGGTGGGCGTAATATTTTATTCACTCATTCCACTTTTATTCACGGGGTATTTTTTGCTGGTCGAAATTCATTTCAATTCAATGGAATCGCAATGGACATTTGGTGAGGAAACGATAGAAGAAATAGCGCGTGGTGGGCAATTGACGGGTGGCGTGACCCGTTTTGATATGCTGGTACAAACGGCTTTGGCATTTGCTTTTCTCATGATTGCCATATTGGCATGGCGTGGCAAACCACGCATCATGCGCCATATACTCACATGGTCGGTGGTGATTATCTCTGCGGTGACGCTGGTGGTGGCGGTTTTTCCAACCCCTGTTGATGGGGTCAGTGGCGGGTCTTTTGATGGATTATCACACTTATTGCAACCGAGTGTATTGGTGTTTTATGTGTTGTTGCCCCTATATGTGGTGTGGTTTTTGAACAGAGCGCCCGCCCGCGCTTTTTATCGGGGGTATTATCTGCCAGAAGAACTAGAAGCAGTTGGTCTGGTGGATGCAAAAAGTCCAGCGTAATCACTAAAAAAGGCGCAACCGTGTGCGCTTTTTTTAGATATGTCTATTGATTTTCCACTTCTAGGCGGATGAGTTCCCGTCGTAGGGTTTTGCCGACTGCCGTCTTGGGCAATTCTGGGATAAAGCTGATACGGCGCGGAATTTCGTAACCCGCCAAAAATTTTTCGCAGTGTTGGATGATTTCTGTCTCAGTGGCGGTCATAGCTGGTTTGAGGACAATCCACGCTTTGAGCGCCTCTTGTCCGATTTTTTCTGGATGTGGCACAGCCGCGACACCCACTTCTAATACAGATGGATGTTCTTTAATCACCTTTTCGATATTAGCAGGGTAGACATTAAATCCGCCGATGAGCGCCATATCCTTTTTGCGGTCTACAAGGTAAAAATAGCCATCGTTGTCCATAAAAGCAATATCGCCCGTATACAGCCATGTTTTGCCGTCAATTTCGCGCAAGGTGTTGGTGGTCTCTGTAGGTAGGTTATAGTAACCCTTCATCATGTTGATGCAATGCACGATCAGCTCACCAGGTTCACCAATTTTCATCGGTGTAATACCGTCATCGAGGCTGACAACCCGTACATCCACATCGGGGAAGGGCATCCCCACCGAATTGAGCTTATTCGCACCCACGACTGGGTTAGAATGGCACGCCACCAAAATTTCGCTCATGCCAAAACCTTCGGCAATTTGGCTACCACTTTTTGCCTCAAATGACCGTTTGGTCTCTGGGGGCAATGGCGCAGACCCACTCGAATTGAAGGTGAACGATTTGAGGCTCACCTCGCCCGATTGCACCCGTTTATGATTGTTCACAGCATTAAATAGGGCAGGTACGCCCAAAAACACATTCGGCTTATAGTGTTCGATGACCTCGACCACCTCATCCACATCACGCGGATTGGGTACGAGGATGATTTTTCCGCCCGCCGATACCGATTGGGTGAGCAACGCGACCAAGCCGTAGGCGTGGAACATGGGAATTGCGCCCAAAAACGCCATATCTTCCATTCTGATGGGAAAAATACCTTCTGTCATCCCTGTCCATTTTTGGATTTGATAGGTATTGGTCACAAGGGCGCGGTGGGTAGACATTGCCCCTTTAGAGACACCCGTTGTCCCGCCTGTGTATTGAAATACGGCAATATCATCGGCAGAGACGGGGATAGACACTTTTTTGCCTGCATATTGACTCAGGACATCAGAAAAACGCGTATCACCTTGTGCCACCGTGACAGCATGACCGTCTTTTTTCTCTTTAGCGATAGTAAAGAGCAATTTTGCTAGTGAGGGATAATATTCTTTAATATTGGCAACAATAACTTTTTCCACACGGGTTTTTGCCTGAAAGCCTTTTATCATGTTATAGAACAGCGATAGACAGATGACGAAACGGGCTTCACAGTCGTTGATTTGGTATTCCATCTTAGACGCGGGATAACTGGGGTTGGTGGCGGCGACAATGCCACCCGCTTTGAGTACGCCATAATAGCTGATGGCAAAAGCGGTGCAATTTGGCAACACAATGGCGACAGTTTCGCCTTTTTTGAGTCCCATATCCACCAAAGCGGTGGCGAGTGCATCGGATGCACTATCTAATTCCTGATAGGTGATACCCGCCGACAACCGCCCCAAAAGGGGCAGTTTGGCGGTGGTGATGAGCGCGACATCATTGGGTTGTCTGGCAACCGTGCGTTTTAGAAAATCTTGCAGGGCATGTTCTGGATAGGGTAACATGCTGGCTGGCACATGCGCGTCATAATTTTTTGTCCATGGACGCGCATCATACGGATTTTGGGCGATATTATCGTCTGCCATAGCGGTTATTTCTTCCCGCGGGCATCGAGTTCCATCATGACGAGTTCACGGCGCAGTGTTTTGCCGACTGCGGTCTTGGGCAATTCGGCAATGAAGCTAATACGGCGTGGCACTTCGTATGCCGCCAGATATGCTTCGCAATGCTTGATGAGGTCGGCTTCGGTGGCGGTGGCATCTGGTTTGAGGACGACCCATGCCTTGAGCGCCTCTTGACCCTCTTTTTCTGGATGTGGCACAGCCGCCACGCCCACTTCTAAGACGGCGAGATGTTCTTTGATGACTTTTTCTACGTTGTTGGGATAGACATTAAACCCGCCGATGAGCGCCATATCCTTTTTGCGGTCTACGATGAAGAAATACCCATCTTCGTCCATATAGGCAATATCGCCTGTGTGCATCCATCGCTTGCCATCGTGTTCGCTGATGACATTGCTGGTTTCGGTGGGCATATTGTGATAGCCGACCATCACATTGGGCGCGGCGATAATCAGTTCACCGGGTTCCCCGACGGGTAATTCGGTTTTGCCATCGTCTAGGCTGACAATGCGCGAATCTACATCGGGCAATGGCAAGCCGATAGAGCCTTCTTTGGTTTTGCCGAGAACGGGTCCCACATGGGTAGCGGTTGGACATTCGCTCATGCCAAAGCCTTCGAGCAATTTGCCTCCGCTAAGGGCTTCAAATTCGCGTTTGGTGATATTCGGCAAGGGTGCAGACCCACTCACACATAGGCGGATGGATTTCATGCTGAGTTTGCCAGATTTGACATCTTCATTTTGGCAGAGGGCGTTATACAGGGCAGGCACACCATGAAACAAGGTCGGTTTGTAGTGGTTAATGACCTCTGCGACCTCTGGAATATCACGGGCATTGACGACCAAAATCGTCCGACACCCTTTCATGATGCCTGTGCTGAGGACGGCGACCATTCCAAATACATGGAACATGGGAATTGCACCCATCATAATTTCTTGTTCGCCAGGGATGCCTTCTACAGAGAGGAACGCATCTTGTTGCAACACATTGGCGACCAATGCACTATGGGTCGCAACGGCGGCTTTAGATACACCGGTTGTCCCGCCTGTATATTGAAACAGGCATAAATCGCTTGGTTTGATATCTATTGTGGATTTTTGCCCAGCATATTGTGCCAAAACATCTTTAAACCACACATCACCATCTTTGAGCGCGGCGATAAAATGCCCGTCTTTTTTCTCTTTGGCGATAGTAAAGAGCAATTTTGCCAGTGAGGGCAAATATTCTTTGACATTGGCGACAATCACTTTTTTCACTTTGGTCTTAGATTGTACACGCTTCACTTGGTCATAAAATAGCGATAAGCAGATGACAATTTCGGCATCGCAGTCGTTGATTTGATACGCCATTTTGTCATCGGGATAAGTCGGATTGGTGGCGGCGACCACACCACCCGCTTTGAGGATGGCATAAAAACTGATGCAGAAGGCAACTGTGTTTGGCATGACAATCGCCACTCTATCGCCTTTTTTGAGTCCCATTTCAATTAATGCCGCCGCGAGTGCATCAGAGGCACGGTCTAATTCGGCATAGGTGACAGATTTATCTAGCCGTCCCACGACTGGCAAATGGGCGCTGGTGACGAGTGCAACACTATTGGGGACGCGCTTGGCACTTTGTTTCAGAAAATCGTGCAGGCAAATATCGGGGTAGTTTAGGCTTGGTTTAACGGGTTTATCATAATTTTTTATCCATGGGCGGTCGGCATACGTTACCATTAAAAAATCTCCTTTAAGCGAATATTTATCAAAAAACACCGTAAGACCCCTAACTTCAATTATGGGGATATAAGGCTCTAGCGTATTATAGCTAAAAGTGCGCTATAATAAAAATATAACACAAACACAGACACAGGTGATAGCCAAAAAATGAAATAGTGTCATGTCAAACGTTGTCAAAGTGCGTAGAACATACAAGTACCAACTCTATCACAACAACAAAATAGATGGTGAATTGTACCATCAGATTTAATGTTGCGGGTATTGTGTGGAATCACGCGCTGGCGCTACAAAAGCGATACTACACACTAACAGGCAAGTATATCCGTCTCGATAGGTTAAAAAACCACTTTGCTAAACTGCGGATGCGTACAAAAATCTATGCCTACTGGAAAGCATTAGGCTCACAAGCCGTTCAGGAGATTCTTGAACGACTTGACGAAGCGTATGCGCGTTTCTTCAAAAAGCAAGACGGTTTTCCGCGCTTCAAGAAGGTCAAGAAATTCAAATCGTTTGTTCTGAAACAAGCAGGATAGACGTTGCATGATAAACAACCGTCTAAGAAATATCGCAAAATTCGCATTGGGCAGAAAATATACAAATTTGTGTATCATCGTCCGTTAAATGGCGAGATAAAAACGGTCATAATCAAACGTGATTCGGCAGGGCGGTTATGGGTGTGCTTTAGCGTCATTGAGGAAATGGATATTCCGAAGCCAATCAGCACGGGTAAAATCGGCGGTTTCGACTTTGGGTTAACGCATTTTCTCACAAACGACACGGGGCATACGATACACGCGCCACCGTTTTTTGTATCGGACTTGCCAAAGCTACGCAAGGTGCAGAGGCAAGTATCGCGTAAGGTTGTGGGTAGTCACAATCACCGCAAAGCACAGAAACACATTGCACGTTCTCATATCCGTATATCAGACAGACGCAGAGTTTTTCATTTTCAATTAGCTCATGCGCTATGCGATGAATACGATATCATGGTCTTTGAAGATTTGAATATAGATGCCATGAAACGGCTTTGGGGA
>Ga0105045_10003943_pt1 | contig 12850 bp, 7 predicted proteins | sample MAT02_FD_78089 | JGI IMG/M metagenome (GOLD analysis project Ga0105045, IMG submission 78089) | Freshwater microbial communities from Lake Fryxell liftoff mats and glacier meltwater in Antarctica - MAT-02 (megahit assembly) | ecosystem: Environmental > Aquatic > Freshwater > Ice > Liftoff...
AGGCAAATCGACGAGTCGATTTGAGCAAAGAGCGGAGACGAGTCTCCGCACTCCAAATTAGGAATTTTATTTCGTTTGATTGGAAGATGCTTGAGTTTGTACAATTTTGAGGGCGTCTTCGAAAGACTCCTCTTCTTCTAATTTGTAACGATATTTGTGATCGGGATCGTTTGTTGTATATGTTACTTGACCTCGACGAGCAGCAACAACTGCTAAATCCGGGTGGTAAAAAGTTCCCCTATCTGGAGTATCAATGAAAAGTACTACTTCAATATGTTCAAGGTCAAATGGGTAGACCTGTAAATAATTTCTTATAGATTCATTTTGATTAATTTCTGTTAAAAAATCTTGTGCACTATCTACTACAATAGCTCTTGCCTCATCTTTACTTAATTTTCTATAAACTTGAAACCTAAAGCCTATTAATTTTACACAACCCATCATACCTTGTTTTACACCTATTAGTTCCATGTGGTGTTTTTTTGAAAGTCGATCTGAAGCGCTTTTAATAATCTTGTTAGCTAATTTATCGTAGGGAATAGGTTCATTAGCTTGCATATGTACACCAGAAAAAAATTGTAGGCAAAAAAATGCCATTATTAATTTATTTAGCATTGTATTTAGAGATTCCATAATTTTTTTCAAAATCGTTAATTTCATTCTGTATTACTTTTGCATACGTTGGACTATTAAAGTTGTGGTCCATTCCGTAAGAACCCTTTTGAGGTTTTAGGACATGTGTTGTGTCTTTGCAGGCCCTTTTGCCTTTTTGGTCAAATAAAGGGACAATATCGTTAACACTTCGATAATGGACAACTGAGCCGCAATTCTTTGATTCAGTATAGGATGCGGGTGCAATTTTTACTAAATGAATTCTATCTGCATATTTACATCCTTCAAGCGCTATATCAACTGTGATGCAGCCCTTACTATGGCAAATCGCTAATAACTGCCCATTAGGGTTGTTTTCAAAATAATCATTCAAAAAATTTCGCGCAAGTTTAACAGCATTTGTCTCTTTTCTAAAAAAAAGCATTTCAATGCATTCTTTTAAATCTAAGGCCATTCCCCGTGTTGGATCAAAAATTGCTATAACTTCTACGCCACCCGCCATTTTTGAAGCATGAGTCATACTCTTTATGCACCCTTTTTCAGTACAGCAAATACCGTTAAAAAAAAGAATACAAACTTCAGGTCTTTTTACTTGAGTATAATTACTTAAACGTAAAATTCGAGCTTTATCTATACCGGAATCTTTATTAACTATACCCGAATTGGATTCTTTAACGCTAGAAGAATTATCCGATCGGCCCTCGCGGGAGCGTTGGTCGCGCTCGTGAACGGGGCCCTGGTAAATCATGGTGTCGGAGAGGCCAATTAGGCCGTAAAGATCGTAATGTGTTAGGGGATTGTTATTTACGTAAGTGTAAAGATTGGGGCCCGCCTCAAAACCAAGAGGGTCCGGGCTCATCCATTTGGAGGTTTTGCAATCGTAATAGCGTCTTCCAAAATTGATGAGTCCGGTTTCAGAATCGACGCGTTTACTTGCAAAGCGCCAAGGATTGATGGAATATGAAGTTGGTTGATTATTTGCATCAAAGATAAATTCTTCGCCAAAAGCTGAATAGCGGTAGCTTTCGATGATTTCACCTGCCAAATTAAGGAGGCAGGAAATACTGCCGTTATGATCGTGGAAAGGGATGTAGGTGAGGTTTTCCTTTTCGATGGCAATGGTAGCCCCAATTTCTGCACCCTTTCCTGTGCCGAGGGTTCTAAATTCTTTTAAGATGCCGTTTTCAATTGAGCCTACTTCATTTTGACCAAAATAAAGAAAATGGGTTTTGTTGCCATTATGGGCTTTGGTTAAGCGTCTATTGAAGCTATCGTAAGTATACAGGGTTTCTTCATCATTGGAGGTCACACTGTTTAATCGATCGAGCGCATCATAGCTGTATTTTTTGTTGCCATCAACCGTTCTGTTACCATTTTTATCATAGCTGTATGTTTGATCAAAGGTTTTCAGCAGTTGGTTTAAAGAATTAATTTCTTGGGGTTTATTATCTTTCTCAACGCAGTTGAAGAGGGAATCGTGACAGTATTGGTGCGTTTTGATTCCACTTTCTGATTTTAATTGATAAAGATCATCATAGGCGAATTCTGCAAGGAGGTTTTGGCTATGTTGCTTAATTTCATAAGAGGTTAGATTAGAAACAGCATCGTAAGTTAAATTTTCTGAGAAAAAAGGTGAGTTAATTTTCTCAAGTTGCGAATTTAGATTGTATTGGTAAGCAACAGTTCCCGTTGGTTTTTCCTCTTCCAGAAGATTACCTGCAAGATCATACTCTTTATAAATGTGGCAATACTGCTCAACCCCATTTTTATAGCGTTTTACTTCGCGTAAACGTAAAGCATCATAAGCGTAGCTAATGGAAGAATTATCAGGTAAAATGACTTGTAAGGGCCGTCCAATATAATCATAGGAATAACAAATTTCATAACCCGTTCCAAGTATTTCCTTGATCATGTTACCGGATGTATCATAGTCACGGTAAGTTGTTTCATTAAGGATGGTATCAATGGATTTAATTAAATTACCGCTTGCATCATATTCATAGGTGTAGCAAAAGGTATTATCATTTGAGCTAAATGTTTTTAATCGACCAAATAAATCGTAGGTATGTTCAATGACAGTTTCATCTGGCTTAATGATTTTTAATTTTTCGCCGAATGCATTGTAGCAATAATTTGTGACCTTTTGTTCTTCAGTATCTGCTGCTTCAATTATAGAAATGGGTAGATTTTGTTCATTATAGGCCCATTTTGTGGTGATATTTTTAGTTTCTACTTCATTACAAATAACTGATTCTATTGTAAATAGTAGGCTTTGAGCTGCATCATAACCCATTTCTTTTTTAGCAATGAGTTTACCAAAGCTATTTTTTTTTATGATTGTTTCAACTTTGCCAAAAATATTAAGTTCAGTTGACGTTTTAATACCTAAAGCATCTTCTGAATGAGTAACAAAAACTTTTTGTCCATTTTTAAAGGCGTATTCATAACTTAAAAAGGTGGAATTGTTTTGAGGATCGGTAAGTTTAATCGGTCGATGATGTGAATCAAAGCAAGTGATAGTGCGGCAAAGACCTTGTTCCCTTTCTTGGATGATTTCAATTTTATTGCCCGCAGCATCATAAAGGTACTCTTCTTTTGCCAAGAGAATATTATTTTCATCAAAACTTGATTCTTCAACAACACGGCCTAAAAGATCAAGCTTTTGAGTTTTTAATAAATAGGATGAATCATTCACCCATTGTTTAGTCGCGTGAACTCTTTGAAATTCATCATATTCATATTCTGTCAGGCTATTTTCCTTTCTAACAGATTTTAAAAGCCCTGAGATGGTATAAGAGTAATATGTTGTTACCCCATTTGCATCGGTGTCAGTTAGTTTATGAAAACTGTTGTACGTGGAACATTTTCTTGTAAGTAATTCACCAAAAGTTGAATAACATTCTTCAGATAAAAGCCTTTCTAAACAATCGTGTGTGTATAAAGTGACAAGACCATTTTTTGCAGTCAGCTTTTTTATTGTCCCATCGATATGGTATTCAAAAGTTTCTACGGCACCGCTTGATGTAACAATTTTTGTTGGCTGCCCTCTGCAATTATAAGCTGTAGTAGTTATGTTTCCGAGTGCATCCGTTTTAGAGATAATGTTGCCTAAAACATCGTATGCTTGATAAATTGTTGATGCAATAGTTTGATTTAAAGGATTAGTATAGGCGGGCAAATGAATTTTAATTTGGCGGCCAAATTCATCATATTCATATTCTGTTTTTTGACCGAAAGGATCTATCCTTGCAACCAACTGGTTCAAATGATCATAGACATTAGACACAACTAAAACGGTTCCATCTTCATGGCACTCTTTTTCAGAAATTTTTCGTCCACAAAAATCATAGACGTATTCTTTAGAAAAACGCTTATCTAAATCCTTTTCATAAATCAGCTCATCATTTCGATTATAAGATTTGACTGTTACCTGACCCAACGGGTTTTCTTGGTATATTACATTGCCATGCGCATCATATTCAATGTTTTGGGTGTATCTTAAAACATTATTGGCATCAAATACTTGCTGTTGGACAAGATTTCCTTCAATTGAGTAACTGTTGATTACCTTTTTGAAAAGAATTTCACTGCCGGTAGCCATATCAAGATAAGAATCTTCGATTTGAAGAGGCAGCCCAAATGGCACTTGTTGGCTATTAATTGTTCTTGTAATCTTCCTTTGAGTAACGCCCGACAAATCATTAACATTTAGCCCTGAGCCATCATCTTTAATGAATTTGATGCACGAGCCATAGTTGTCATATTCAAAAAATTCTCTTATACGGATAATTCCATGTTCAAGTGTCAATTTGGATTTAATTAAATCTTTGCTAGATTTATAGGTATATTGAATGCTTTTTCCATTTGGCCATATTTCTTCTAAAAGTAAGTTCCTGTCATCCTCTGTATAGCGGTACTGCATAGTAAAGCGATCGCAAGTATCTTTGATGGGTTTCTTTTTAGCTTCATCAAAGTTAACGAATTTTTCAGGTCCTTTTAAGTTTCCAAAAAAAGAATCTTTAATGACGTTCCCTTTAGAATCATAAGTAAAAGACTTTGCTGCTAAAATTCGATGATGCTTATCTTTGATTGTGTGACAAAGCAGATTGCCCTCATCGCTCCAATAAAAATGCTCGGATGAATAACGATTGTGATTAGAAGTGCCGCAATACTTGATGATTTTAGAAATACGAAGATCTTCATTGCACCAGTAAGCTTTTAGCTGACGTTTGGCATCATAGACATAGGTCACCCCTTTTTTAAATACGCCGTGCCGATCACAATTGCGATCATAAACAAACTCATAGGTCATTACAGGTGTTGGATCAAACCCAACAGGAGCAAATAATTTCTTTACGCGACCATGACTATACAGTTTTTCCGGCCCATAATATTCAAGACTTAAAAATCTTGCCTCGGGCATCTTTTTTTTGCGGATTTTTAATCCACAGGCATCAACATATTTATATTTTTCATAAGGAGCGTTTGGACGGATCACTTCTTCGATGCGGTATCTGGTTTTTGGAAATTTATCTGGTATTTTAGGAAACTTTTTAATTTTATAAATGACTTTTCTGCCATCGGAGGCTTCAACTTGAAGTTGTAGCTGTCGATCGAGTTCTTTTATTGGCAAAAAATTGAATTTAATTTCAGAAAACTTTACATTTAAAGAACCATCTGTCGCTTTTATGCTTTTTAAACCGTCTGGTTGGTAATCGTAACTTAAAACATTTCCATTGCATTTTTTTTCTTTTGCTATATAAGAAGTATACTCATTCAAATAATCATCATGTTTCGTATTTGAAAAATAGCAGGTTGATCCATTTTCTGTTTTTAAAGCCATACCGTTTTTTGGACTTTTTTTAATGTAGCTGTTTTTTATGTTAGTGCGTGCTGAAAGTACTCCCGTGCTAAAATTAGTAAAACCTTTGCTGCCATTTGATTGAAAAGAAAAAATGGTCGATTTTTTAAGTTCACATACCCCAGAATAAGAAGCATGCCTTCCATCTTTATTTTTATAGTTCACATAACAATTATAATTATCTTTACAATAGCTATAATTTAGCTTACTTTCATGGTTATGGTGCCAGCCCCCATATAAGCCGTCCATTTTGTAATCGTTACTAGTGTAATATCTTTCCAGCATAAGAGGTTCTGGACCATACATTTTTAAGTCGCATGAAGTTTCAATATAGTCACCCGAAATTGCACTGACGCAGTTATTCACAATTGATGGAGCACCTCCATTAGTGTTTGAAAAAGGCAACCCTTCTGAAAAGATAACTAGAGGGCAATAAAGTAAATAAAAAAAAATAAGTTTGGTGATTATACGAATCATATGCCTGCAATGTAGATGAAATAGTTACAAAAAACGTATATTCATATCTAATTTAAGCGAACTTTTCAAGTTAAATAAAGCGTGTTAGAGATTTATCCTAAATTTTTGAATTCTCTAATGCTATTATTTTGCTAATTTGAAGTGTTGTGCCGGTTCAGAGCTTTGTAGCTCAAATCGATTTTAAGCGTTGCAAGCCCGACTTATCGGGCCCGATTTTTTTTTAACAAAAAATCGACTTTGTCGATTGGCAGCCCGCCAGGTCGGACTGAAAACAAAGCTGTGCTAGGCCACAGCACTCCAAATGAGCAATTTTATCTGTATGCTTTAGCTATCTTAAAGCCTTTAGCATAGGCGTAGAGAATGATTAACTCATAGATAATGATGAGAGGTAGGGCAAGCATCACTTGTGTGAATATGTCAGGAGGGGTAAGGATAGCACTTACTATAAAAGCGAATAGAATAAAATAGCGCCTAGATTTTTGGAGTTGATTGTAGGATAAAACCTGCATCTGAACTAGAAAAAGAGCGATGACGCACATCTCAAAACTAATGGCATTTCCAATTAGTAAAAGAATCGTGTAATCCAAATAATTGGAAAGAGACCAAAAATTTGTTCCAATTTCCTGATTAAAAAGGGTTAAGTATTGGTTTGCAATGGGAATGGTAATGAAGAATGCAAAGCCTGCACCAAGAGACATAAACAATACGGAAAGTGCAATAAAGGGCATCAGCAACTTGTAAAACCGCTGTTCAAGCGCCGGCGCAATAAAGTTCAAAAGGAAGTAAAGTGTGATCGGTGAGGTTGCAGCAAGGCCTATAAAAAAGCAAACTTTAAAGGTGATTAAAATTCCATCAATTGGGCTGAATATAAGGAGTTTTGATGCGGGTTCAGCTCTTTCGAGGGTAAGAGTGCCTTGTGGCCCAATAGTTACTTTATTTCCAACAATTTTAACATTTAAAGATTGTTCAATTATTGTGGTATTATTTGGGAGTGTGTAAAGCTCAATTTTCTGACTTTCGTTCAGAATCTGCTCGCGGATAATTTTATTTTGAATTAAAGGCGTTGAAAGTGGGGCTTGGAGCAATGCAAAAATTTCGCGATAAAAGAAAAGCGCGACAATGACCCCGATTATAAGAACGAATAAAGATTTAAGGATTGTTTTTCTTAATTCATCTGCATGCTGCCAAAATGTCTGATCAGATAAGCTCATGTGTCTTCATTTTCAATTTTCTTTTGCGGTGTGGTATCTTCAGGGCAATCTTCACTGCAAGCTTTTTTAAATTCACGAATGCCTTTCCCTAGGCTTTTTGCCAATTCAGGAAGTCTTTTTCCGCCAAAAAGAATGAGCATGATGCACAAAATAACAATTAACTCTCCGTAACCGATCATAGAGTCTCCTTTTTAGTCTTAATTAGCTTGAAGCAATCAATTCTTGCATTTCTTCCAACAATTGAGACAATTCAGCTTTTTGTATTTTCGTTGGTTTAAAGCGTTTGTTTTTAATCAGTATAAGCGTGCGTTTTAAATGTTGAATGGCAGTAACTCCCATGGAGTGACCACGCTTATCGTTTGAGGCCAAAGGAAATAAATCGCGGATGATGATTAAAAGTTGCGACTTTGTTTCACCCTTATAATTTTCTACAACATTTTGCTTCTGAACAAAAGGAGCATCACGGCTTGCAAGGGTGTAAATCGCCTGCCTTGGCATCGATTCGATTTGTGGGCGTAAGGGTTTTGGCAACGCTTCATAAAATTCATAATATTGCATCAGGTTATAAGGCGTTTGTCTATTGCCATAAGCAGTCGTCAACCAGGCCGTGAAGGCGCCATCTTTATATTTTTTTAGCAAGGTTTGAACTTTTTTGATGCGCTCCCCGTGCAAAATTGCTGCCTGATTATTAATCGCTTTTACTTCTGAAGTAATGGAAATAAGTGAGTTCAGATCGTAGCTGATATCTGTTTTGTCGTTTGCGTGAGCAAGTAAAATCTCTTCGAGAAGCGATTTTTCGTGGCTGCTCAATTCAGAAACACTAAAAACGCCTGAAAAGCTTGTCAAATTGCCTGAAGAGGATTGTTTTGCCATCTCCGCCATTTTTGATGAGCCGCTGTCTGACTTTTTTAGTCTTTTAGAAAGTAGTTCATTGATATTGCCCAATTTTTGCTCCTCTTAGTGTAAAACCGCAATGTAAAACGGCTTTACATTCGCGATAAAATTTCTTTAGATATAGCAATGTAATCTTCAGATGCCCGAGCTTTGGGCTCAGTCTCAAAAACAGGTTTACCAAAAACGGAAGCCTCAGATACAGAAATGTCACGGCGAACTTTAGCTTTTAATAATTTGTCAGGAAAAGTGGATTCGATCACATCCAAAAAAGCTTCGTTGCTTTTGCCGCGCGGGTTCCAAAAAGATAAAACCACACCCAATACATTTAGTGGATGTCGCTGACCAATGCTTCCCATGAATTGTGCAAGGCGCTCTAAGCCTTTAACACTATAAAATTCAGCCGTTGCACAAACGAGTGTGTGATGAGCTGCAATCAGGGCAGATTCTGTCAGCCAACAAAGCGATGGCGGCGTGTCAATAATCACAATGTCGTAGGGTGCATCGACTAAAATGTCTCTTAAACGCTCGTGCGAGTAGCGATCTGCTGCAAGCTGACCCGTTACCTCGATCCTTTCAAGCCATGTATCTGCCGGAACTAAATCTAAATTTTTAAAGGATGTTTTTTTGATCACATCTTTTAAAGATTTAGTTCCTTGTAGAACATTGGCCATAGAATCGTTTTCATCCGGATCAAATCCAAGGCCTGTTGTAAGGTTGGCTTGTGCATCAAAATCAATAAGCAAAACTTTTTTCTTATGGAATTTGGCAAGAGCCGCACCTAAATGAAGGCTTGTCGAAGTTTTAGCCGTTCCACCTTTAAAGCTGCTGATAGCAATAGTTTGCATATAAAATCCGATTACCTTTAAGAGGGTTCTTGTTTACTAAATGCTGATTGTAGCTGACGCTGATTTCTTTCAAAATCAATTTTTTTAATAAACTCATCGATACTCAATTCACCATGTACAACATTGTCTCTAGTTCTTAAATTGATTGTATTGTTTTCTACTTCCTTGTCACCAATAGTAAGCATGTAGTTTACTTGCTCAAGTTGTGCGTTACGTACTTTTTTGCTTACAGATTCAGAAGAATCATCAATTTCAACTTGGAACTTAGCATCTTTTAATTTTTTCAAAAGAGTTTCAGCATATGGCAAGTGTCTATCGGCAACAATTAAGATCCTCACCTGTACAGGACTTAGCCAAAGTGGGAATTTGCCTACAAAATGTTCGATCAATATCCCAAAGAAACGCTCGATTGAGCCAAAAATTGCTCTATGAATCATGACCGGTCTTTGTCGTGAGCCATCAGGAGCAATATATTCTAGCTCAAACTTTTCAGGAAGAGCCATATCAAGTTGAATGGTTCCGCATTGCCAGCTACGATTAAGAGCATCGCGAATATGAAAATCGATTTTTGGTCCGTAAAAAGCGCCATCGCCGGGATTAATTTTATAAGGGCTACCAGTTTTATCAAGTGCGTTTTTTAAGCCGGTCGTTGCGTTTTCCCATTCCTCATCGGAACCAATAGTATTTTTATCAGGCTTTGTAGAAAGCTCAAGGCGATAACTTAAGCCAAATGTTTGGTAAATTTCATCGGCAAGATTCACAGCATTTGTAATTTCAGCTTCAATTTGAGTCGGCTGCATAAAAATGTGCGCATCATCTTGATGGAAGCTTCTTACACGGAAAAGTCCGGAAAGTGAACCTGAAGGCTCATAACGGTGTACATTTCCAATTTCAGCAACGCGAAGCGGCAACTCTTTGTAACTGTGGATTTGGCCTTTGTAATAAAGCATGCATCCCGGGCAGTTCATAGGCTTAATGGCAAAGTCGCGTTCTTCAATTTGCGATGTGAACATGTTTTGGCGATAGTTGCTCCAGTGGCCGGATGTTTCCCAAAGCTCCCGAGTCATTAATGTAGGAGTTTTGATTTCAACGTAACCGCGTTTATCAAGAAGTTCCCTAATAAATAAAAGAAGCTGATTCCAAACAAATAACCCTTTTGGGTGAATGAAAGGCATTCCGGGAGCTTCTTCTTTTAAGGAAAAAAGATCAAGTTTTGGCCCGAGCATTTTATGGTCACGTTTTTTAGCTTCTTCAAGCTGAATTAGGTAATCTTTTAACAATTTACGATCAGGAAAAGATACTCCGTAAATACGTGTTAGCATTTCCTTGGTTTGATCTGCATGCCAGTAGGCGCCCGAAGTTTTTGTGATTTTGATCGCTTTGATTTTGCCCAAAGAAAAAAGGTGTGGCCCGCGGCAAAGATCCAAGTATTCACCTTGTCTATAAGCTGTGAGCTCATCTGTTGGATTAAAACTTTCGATCAGCTCGCATTTATAAGCATTACTAGCAAAAGTTTTAAGGGCTTCTTCACGATTCTTTAGTACTTCGCGCTTTGATTGGTAATTTTCATTGATGATGTTCTGCATTTCTTTTTCAATGCGCTCAAAGTCAGTATCAGAAATGGTTAAGTTTGCAAAATCATAATAAAAGCCATTTTCAATTGGAGGTCCGATGGTAGGTTTTGCGTCGGGGTAAAGCCTTAAGATGGCTTGTGCTAAAACGTGGGCAGATGTATGCCAAAAAATTTCTTTACCTTGTGCTTCTTCAAAATCCCAAAGGATGACTTGATCACCATCTTCAAGCGTTTTGGTAAGATCGTAATTTATGCCGTTGATATTAGCGCCAAGAGACTGAGATGGGCCTCTTTGGTTTAATTTTTCTGCCAAGTCTTTTGCTGTGCTTCCAGCTTCAAGCTCAATTGTCGATTGATCTTTTAATTTAATTAACATGAGTTCCAACCTTTAGAATATTCATCAGTAAAACGCCAACTATACCAGAATTTTAACCAAAACGCAATGCCGAAAATAAACATAAAAATAGAAGAGATTTAACATAAAATTTGTCTTCATTACAAATAACAGGTGTTTCAAAATAAGAAATATCTTCCAATTGTTTGTTTAAATGTACTGCAGAGATAAAAATTAATGAAAGATAAAATTTTTCATTTTGTATGCGATTCCTCAACGTAAGTTTTTATAAAACCCTCTAGGGTCTAATTTTGTAACCTATAAATAGTCAAGAAGACATTTAAATTAAAAAAATAATTACATAAAGAAGAATATTTTAAAATTAAAATTATAATGTAAAATTTTTATTTGTAGTTGAAGCTGAATGTAATACTCTATATCGTTGTCGTAATTTGCCACAATATCTCCGGAGTTAATTGATGTATAAATTCACTTTTTTATTTTTATTTTTCTATTCCACACTTATATCTGAAGAAGAAGCTATAAACACTTATTTGACCTCAGAAGTTGATAATTTATCGTTGGTTGAAGGGGTTGTTAACGCCCAAAACGGAAGACTCGTACAAGTGGATAGAGATATTCAAATTCGAGGTAGTGATCCTTTAGAAGTTATACGATATTATGATGGAGGACATGATCATAAGGGAGTTTGTGGCTACGGTTTTGGACTTTCCTTTCCTATTATTTTAACATTTAGTGATGAAGACGGGGGAGATGAAAAAGATTTAACGGTCGAACAAAGAGGAGGTAGTTCTTTACCTTTTACCATGATCGAAAAGAAAAAGAAATATTATGAAGGAAAGATTGATTCAATTTTTCTAAAAAATGGTTATACAAATTGTTGTGAAGGACTTCTTCGTGGCGAAAAAGATGTTTGTGCGATTTCAGTAAGAGGATCTAAGAAATCTTCTTTTGAAGTTGACCTAGGAAATGGTGTGAAAAGACATTATGGACGTTATGAAGATAAAGATAGTGGAAACGGTTTGAAATTTTATAGATTATGTGTTGAAGAAAGAGGAAATGGAAATCTACGTTATTTTGATTATGAAGATAAGAAAAACCCAAGGTCACCGACCCGCATATGGACAACAAATAAAAATCAATCGCTTACTCTAAATTGGATCAATTTTGAATATGGAAACAAAGGATTAAGAGTTGGCGCAAGCAATATTGAAAATGTCTACTATAAACTATCAAATGTTTTTGTTAAGGCGAAAAAGGAAGGTGCTGAAAAAGCCAAAGATCATAAATTAAAACTTCTTTCCCAAGTTTTTAGTAACCATCTTTTTACAACAAATTATCAACAACATCTTAAAAAAAATTATGAAGCATCGATTTTTGAAATAAAGTATATAAAAAGACCGGATGGTAGAAATCTTCATTTTAAATACGATGATGAAGAACGAGTAAAAAAAATCAGGTTAGCTGGTGTAAAAAAATCTCTCTACACATTTGACTATCATAAAGACCATACAGTAGTAACTGACGGTCTTAAAAATAAGAAACGTTATGATTTTAAAAAACAACGACTTTTAAAATACAAAGAACCTACACGATCACATTATTATGATTGGAGCAAAACCGGTCAACTTCGAACGCATAGTGTCAAAGATTTAAAAACGAACAAAATTACTCTTCAACATTACGCCTACGATGCTGTTGGTAATATTACTGAAGCAAAAGTGAATGGCAATATTACTCAACAAGGCTCAAACGATCTTTATGTTATACGCTATACGCATTCACAAGATGGCAGAAACAATGTCATTAAGGAAAACCATAATCATGAAAGAGAATTTAGTTATGATTATCAACCTAATACTAATCTTGTCGTGCGCAAACTAACCTTTGCAGATCAAAGATTTGTTGAGCGTGAGTTTTCTGATTATGATGAGAATGCAATTTTAATAAGGAAAATTGTTGATGATGGTACAACTCCTGATGCAAGCAACCTTAGCGGGGTTAGCTACCGCTTAATTACTG
>Ga0105045_10003945_pt1 | contig 12848 bp, 10 predicted proteins | sample MAT02_FD_78089 | JGI IMG/M metagenome (GOLD analysis project Ga0105045, IMG submission 78089) | Freshwater microbial communities from Lake Fryxell liftoff mats and glacier meltwater in Antarctica - MAT-02 (megahit assembly) | ecosystem: Environmental > Aquatic > Freshwater > Ice > Liftoff...
CGATAATTAAGAATTCTTGATTTTTTTAAAATTTTTGCTAATCTTTTAAAAAATGCCCACCCGCCTCCTGATTTCACTCTTTCTGCTCGGTGTCGGCATTGGTTCGCCATGGCTCGTGCGTGACTGGCTCGATGGTCGGTCGGAGGAGGATCGGTCGGGGCGATTCTTCAGCTCCCTGGGGTCCATCTCCGACCGGTGGAAAGAGCGTCGCCGCGAGGGGAAAGAGGAATCCGAATCGCCTGCGGTGGCTGCCGTCTCCTCCGAGCGCGAGCCCTATCCTCTGGCCTCTCAGACTCCGCGCGTCATGCAGGGCTTCCTGCCGCCCTCGATAGCGGGGGGGGCGGGAAAAAAGATTCCCTTTTTCAGCTTCTCGTCCGTTCCGACGACGCCGCGCACACGGATCATCACGAAGGATGCCGGCGAGAGGCTGCGGGGCGAGCTCGCGGACCTCGGTCTGGATCTGGGGGGCCCCGTTTTTATCCGGGTCTTTAAAGAAGAGTCCGAACTCGAGGTGTGGATGAAAAGCGACCACGAGCCGCATTTCATCCTCTTCAAGGTTCTCCGGCTGACGTTTTGTGCCGGCAAGCCCGGGCCGAAGTCGCGCGAGGGCGACGGACAGGCTCCCGAGGGATTTTATTTCGCTTCTTCCGGCAGCATGCGCCCCGAGACCCGTCATCACCTCGGCATCGATCTCGGCTTTCCGAATTCGTATGACCAACACCATGGATGTACCGGCAGTGATCTCATGATTCACGGGGGCGTGAATGCTGCCGGGGCCTTTGCTCTGTCGTCAAAGGACATGGAGGAAGTCTACACCGTAGCGGAGGCGGGGCTCGAGGGCGGGCAGAAGCTCCTCCGGATCAATGTCTTCCCCTTTCGTATGACGGACAAGCGGATGGATCAGGCTTGGAAAGGGAATCCCCAATGCCTTGATTTCTGGATGAATCTCAAAGAGGGCTACGACTTTTTCGAAAACGTCCGCCTGCCCCCCGCCGTGGAGGTGGTCTCGGGTCGTTATTACTTCGTGATGGAGTAATGGGCGAGAGAGCGATGAAATTTGCTGATTTCACATTTTTTTGCTTCCCGTCTCTCCTCAATTCCTCTAGGGTCAGCGCCCCGGGCGTCGAGAGATGGCAGCGTTTCGGTCGCTCTGGCTCGTAAATCCCCGTGGATTAATCACCTGTAAACTCCCCTTTTAGTCTTGTACACGAACGAACCCTATCTCCTGGAACTTTTGCAGGAAGCCCAGTTGGTCACCCCGGCGGCTCTCGAAGATGCAAAGCATAAGAAGAAGTCGCAGGAAACGACGATTCAGGCGCTGCTCTCGTTGAACCTTCTCACCGACGAGGTGATCGCCCAGACCCTCGCGGAAAATGCCGGGATGGATTATGTCGATCTGAAGCGCCTCGAGGTGAACCCTGCCGTCGCCTTGCGTGTCCCCGCCGATGTCGCGGTGCGCTTCCGCATCGTGCCGGTCGCGGAAGGCCATGGATCGCTCGTCATCGCGGTGACTGATCCGCTCGATTTCGACGCGCTCGACTCGGTTCGCCATGTCCTCTCGGTCGAGCCGGAGTTCGTCGTCGCCTCGGACAGCGCGATCAAGCAGCGCCAACTCGACTTTTACGCCTCGCAGCTCGATGCCGATCAGATCAGCAAGCTCGACGCCGATGCCATCGCGGTGAAGGAAGGGGCCGGCGGTGAGGGCGGCGACGCGCCCATCATCAAGATGGTGTATCAGATTCTCCAGGAGGCTTATCAGAACCGAGCCTCGGACATTCACATCGAGCCGACGGAACATGAGATGCGGGTGCGCTACCGCATTGACGGTTCCCTTCACAAGGTGCAGAGCCACCCCCTGAGGCTCCTCCCCTCCATCGTGAGCCGGATCAAGATCATGACCGGGACGATGGCGATCTCGGAAAAGCGACTCCCTCAGGATGGTCGTATCCAGGCGAAGTTCGGTGCCGGTGACCTCGATCTTCGTGTCTCGACCGTGCCGACGAGTTGCGGTGAGAGCATCGTCATGCGGATTCTCGACAAGAGCTCGCTCACGATCGGTCTGCCCCAGCTCGGTTTCTTCAGTGATGATCAGGCGACTTTCGAGGAGCTCATCCGACTCCCCGACGGCATCATTCTCGTGACCGGCCCGACCGGTTCGGGGAAAACGACGACGCTTTACGCCTGTCTCAACTCAATTAACAAGCCGGACCGCAAGATCATCACCGTTGAAGACCCGGTCGAGTATCTGCTCTCCGGGATCAATCAGGTTCAGGTGAAGGAGTCCATCGGGATGTCCTTCGCGGCGGCGCTGCGTGCGATTCTTCGTCAGGCGCCGAACATCATCATGATCGGGGAAATTCGGGATCTCGAGACCGCGTCGATCGCGATCAACGCGAGTCTTACCGGTCACTTGGTCTTCAGCACCCTGCACACCAATGATGCGCCCTCGGCGGTGGCTCGTCTCGCCGACATCGGGGTGAAGAAATTCCTCATCGCCAGCGCGGTGCGCTCCATCATGGCCCAGCGTCTCGTGCGATTCATCTGCAAGGATTGCGGCCAGCCGGGGGAGATTTCGCTCAAGGATGTCCGGGGACTGCGGCTTACGGAGGAGCAGTTGGCAAAAGCGGATATTCGTCAGGGTGCCGGCTGCCGGACCTGCCGCATGACCGGCTACAAGGGGCGGAAAGGCTGTTTTGAAATCTTCAACATCACCGAAGAAGTGCGGCTGCTCATCAATGGCGATGAGTCGACCAGCGGGCTGCGCAAGCGGGCGCGGGAACTCGGCATGCGGACTCTCCGCGAGGACGGCGTGCGCAAGGTTCTCTCGGGCATGACGACCGCCTCCGAGGTGATTCGGGTCACGATGGCGGACGATGTCTGATTACGACAGTTGAACGAATTTTTACTTTTTTGAGCTTATATGACGGTTGAAAGTGTAATCGATCTGCTTATTTCCAGGGGTCTGATCGACGATTCCCAGAGAGATGAATACATCGCGGCGGCCTATGCCAGCGACCACGACATCACCTATGCGGTGGAGGAGCTTGGCCTGTTACAGCGGGATCAGCTTTTCCAGCTTGTTGCCCAGGACATCGGCGGGGAATTTTATGATCTCACCGGGTTCGAACCGGCCCCGCAGGTGCTCCGTGCCGTTCCCGGCGGGACCGCAAAATTGTATCAGTGTTTCCCCATCCAGTTCCTCGATCAGGGCCTGCAGGTGGCGATTGCGAATCCGCTCGATCCGCAGAACCTCGAGGAACTCGGGTTTTCCCTCAATCAGCAGATCGTCCCGGCGGTCGCTCCTCCCGAGCAGATTGCGGAGTTGATTCAGAAGTTTTATTATGGCGGAACTGCCGGTGCTGACGCCGAGGCTGCCGGCGGTGCCGGGGAAAGTGATGCTCTCGCCGCGATCCGTGCGGAAGTGGCGGCGCTCTCAGTCGACGATCTGGAAGAGGAGTCGAACTCCGCCCCCATCATCCGCTACGTCGATCTTGTTCTCTACCAGGCGATCAAAGAGAAGGCCTCGGACGTTCACTTCGAACCCTTTGAAGATGATTTCAAAATCCGATACCGCGTTGACGGTGCGCTTTATGAAATGGCGCCGCCACCGCAGCACCTGAAGCAGGCGATCGTCTCGCGGATCAAGGTCATGTCTTCGCTTAACATCGCGGAGACCCGTCTGCCGCAGGATGGACGGATCACCAAAGAGATCAACGGTCAGCCCATCGACATGCGGGTTTCGACCCTGCCAACCATTTTCGGAGAGAGCGTCGTGCTCCGGGTGCTCGACCGGTCGAATATTAACCTCAACCTCGAGATGCTCAATCTCCCGGCCGAGACTTACGAGTACATCATCGACACGATCGAGAAACCGAACGGCATTTTCATCTGCACCGGGCCGACCGGGGCGGGCAAAACGACGACCCTCTACGCCTGTCTCCGCCGCATCAACACCGAGGACTCCAAACTCCTCACCGCCGAGGATCCGGTTGAATATGAGATGGACGGGATCATGCAGGTTCCCATCAACGAAGCGATCGGTCTGAATTTCGGGCGAGTCTTGCGAGCCTTCCTCCGTCAGGATCCCGACCGTATTCTCGTGGGCGAGATGCGTGACCTCGAGACCGCTCAGATCGCGATCCAGGCGTCCCTCACCGGTCACTTGGTCCTTTCCACCCTGCACACCAACGACGCCCCCGGTGCGGTGACGCGTCTCATCGACATGGGGTGTGAACCTTTCCTCGTCGCGGCGACACTCGAGGGAGTGCTCGGGCAGCGTCTCCTGCGCCGGATCTGTCCCGCCTGCCGGGTCGCTTACAAGCCTTCGGCCGCTGTCCTGAAGCAGCTCGGACTCACGGCTTCGGATACCGGAGGCCAGGAGTTCTTCACCGGGCAGGGTTGTGATGCGTGCAACGACACCGGCTACAAAGGGCGTCAGGGGCTTTTCGAGTTGCTCGACATGTCGAACCCGATCCGCGATCTCATCGCCCAGCGGGCTGCGACCGTGGTGCTCAAGCAAAAAGCCCAGGAACTCGGGATGCGGACCCTTCGCGAGGACGGTCTCCGCAACATCTTCGAAGGGGTCACCACGATTGAAGAGGTCCTGAAGTACACCTGATGCGAAGAGTCCCCTTTTTTCCATCGACAGGGAGGGCGGGAACGCGCTAATCTAGAGAACATTTCTAACGAAAACACGATAAGAAAATACTATGGCAAATTTTGAATACATTGCCTTGGATGCGAAGGGGTCGGAGACGACGGGGTCGATCAAGGCAAACGATGAGGCGGACGCAATCAGCCAGCTTCGCAAGAGCGGGCTCTATCCCACCCAGGTGGTGGCCGCCGGCAAGGGAGGTGTCTCCAGCGCCTCGAAAAAGCGGGCCAAAGCCACCGCCAAGGCGAAAAAGGGAAACACCACGGGCGGTCGCGTCAATGGCAAGGTCCTCATGATTTTCACCCGCCAGCTCGCCACTCTCGTGGATGCGGGTCTCCCGCTCCTGCGCGGTCTCTCCGTGCTCGGCAAGCAGGAAAAAAACCGCGTCATGGCCGGCACGATCAATCACCTTGCCGACTCCGTCGCGGGGGGCTCCACTTTCTCGGAAAGCCTCGGGCAGCACCCGAAAGTATTCGATAAACTCTACGTCAACATGGTCAAGGCCGGAGAACTCGGCGGCGTCCTCGAGCTCGTCCTCGTCCGTCTCGCCGAATACCAGGAGAAGGCCCAAAAGCTGAAAAACCGCATCGTCGCGGCGATGGTCTATCCCATCATCGTTATCGTCATCGCGGTCGCCATCCTTATCTTCCTGATGGCGGTGATCGTGCCGCGATTTGAAAAGATCTTCGCCGAGATGCTCGGTGACAAACCCCTTCCGGGGATCACCCAGTTCGTCATCGGGATCAGTCGCTTTGTGCAGGACTCGTGGCTCATCATCGCGATCGGCCTCGCCGTCCTCTACGGCGGCTGGAAGGTCTTTGCGGTGACGAAAGTCGGCCGTGTCGCGATTGACCGCATCAAGCTCTTCATGCCTGTCTTTGGTCCGGTGCAGCTAAAGGGCGGCATCTCCCGCTTCACGAGGACGCTCGGCACCCTCGTGACAAGCGGCGTGCCCATCCTGCAGGCGCTCAACATCACCCGCGACACCGCAGGGAACGTTGTCATCGCCAACGCGATCGAGAAGGTTCACGAAGCGGTGCGCGAAGGGGAATCCGTCGTCGCTCCGCTCGAGGCGAGCCGCATCTTCCCGCCCATGGTCATCAGCATGGTGGACGTCGGTGAAGAGACCGGTCAGCTACCCGACATGCTTTTGAAGATCGCCGATGTGTATGACGACGAAGTGGACAACGCGGTCGATGCGATGACCTCTATGATCGAGCCCATCATGATCGTCTTCCTTGCCGCCATCGTGGGAACGATCGTTATCGCGCTCTTCATGCCCATGATCACGATCATCACCGAGATGAACAACCAGTCAGGCTAAGAAATCCACCCGGACGGGACAAATCGGGAAATTCAGTGTTTACATTGTATTGACGATTTGTCCCTCTCTCTGATAAAATCGAGAAATGAAATCACATCCAGCCTTCCGCCGTCCCGGCGGCTTCAGCATGATCGAACTCATGGTCGTAGTGGGGATCATGGTGGTCCTCGCCGGCCTCCTTATTGGCTCCCTTCCCGGTATTCAGAGCCGCATCAACCGGGGAAAAGTCGAGACCTTCATCGCCGAGTTGGAAAGCGGGCTGTCGAAGTATCAGATCGACAACGGCAGCTATCCGCTCAACGAACCTACTGGCGACGGTCAGACTGAACGCGACAGGGCGGGGATCCTGGGTGCTTCAGTACTTTACAGGAGTCTCTCGGGTGACAGGGACCTCAATGGAGAAGTGGATTTTGCGCAAAATGAAGAAATCTACGTGCTAAAGATCGATTACTTCAGCAATCGCGAATCCCGGGAGCCCCGTTCCATGTCCATCGGGGGGCAATACATGGTGATCGATTCCTACAGCAATCCTATCCGCTACCTCGCCCAAGTCCCCAATCTCGGCCCTAACGAGAGGCGTAAGACCTTCAATCCGACCTACGATATCTGGTCCATCACTGATGCGAATCCGGCCAATCCCGACGAGTCGGCAAAATACATCACGAACTGGCAGGGCCAGTAAGTGCCCTACCCCGGTGACGCAGCGCAGGGTCGACGGCATAATTCCGGTGGGAATTCTCATCATTTCAAGGTATCTTGGAATTCTGAATTTCCATGTCCGACACCCCCGGTCATCACTACCTAGTTTTCGAAAAGCTGCTGCGGCAACCTGCCTGGGGTTGCGAACTCCCCTCATTCTGGGAGTTGTCAATCGGGCGGCGGGTGAGTGAAGAAACCTTTTCCCTTGTCTTCCAGACCCGCTCCACCGCCGATCTGCCGAGAGGATATCTTGCCTCCCTGCGGCAGAGGCACGACCAACTCGTCCTCTTGAAAAGTCCCGGTGAGGGAAAGGCTGTCGCGTTGGAAGAAGAGGGAGCGGGCGGTCTCGCGCTGCTGTGCCCGCTAATCGAGGGAGAGCCGTTTCCGATTTTTCTGTCGCGGCGCCGGGAGTTCTCTGAGCCGATTCTTTTTCGACTCGTGATCGATCTTTTAGTTTCGCTCAGGTCACTCGTCGCGGCGCCCAGGCTTCTCTCCAATGTCGAGCTCGAGGATTTTCAGGTCGTGGCGAAGGATGGTGTGCTCCTCGACGTGCGATTCGCTCCCGCCGCGTGTCTCCTGCGCGAGGAAGTGCCTCTGAGCGATTACCTCCTCGCCCGCAAGTGGACCGAACTGATGGCGCGGGTCCATGCCTACATCAAGCAGAGCGGCAAGATTCCTTTCCCTGAAGTTGATCTCTCTTCCGTGAAAGTCTTTCGCCCGCTTTTCAAGGAACTTGAAACCGGCAAAGACTGCGGCCTTGAGGAGCGGTTCCGCCGTATCGAAGAAGTCTTCCGGAATGACCTCGCCACTCCGGGTAAGGGGATAGGGGGCGGACGGACTCTCGCACTGGTTCGGCGCGACGACATGCCCATCGGACCGCTCAGTCGATTACTCACCGAAAAAGTGCGTTCGGCCCACCCTGACAAACTGCCCCCGTCGGCCGGAACCCCGGACCGGAAACCGTGTTTCTCTGCATTCATCCTGCCGGGTACGTCTGGTAGTGGCGAGCAGGACCGACTCGGTTACCTCCTCCCGCCCGAGCGATGGTTCGACCTCTCTCTCGTCGATCCGGTCAACCGGCGGCTCTCGCATCCCTTTCTCAAGGCGCATCACAATGGCATCCGACTGCGCTCGGTCTATTGTGACGAGGACTTCACTGTCCTCTTCGGTGATGTCGCCGCGGGTCTGCCCCTGCCATCGCTCCTGACCTGTCTTGGCGGAGTCTCGCGTGACGATCTCTTCCTTCTAGCCGGCAAGCTTCACCGGGCTCTTGCCCAGTTCGACAGCGCCGGTTTCGACCTCGCCTTAGTCTCCCCCTGGCAGGTCGAGCTGCATATCGAGCAAGGCGTGGCTCATCCCGGCTGGGATCGTCTCCTCGGCGAAGCGATCGAGTCCTGGCCTCCCTGGGAGGTGAAAATTCGGGTCGAGCGGCCTTCCGAATCTTTTCTTCCGGGATCGGGGGATGACTCGTGGCGGCGGGTTTTTACTCTGCTCGAGGGGAAGTTTTTCCCCGCCCTCGTCGCATGGATGCTCGATTGGAAACGCTTCCAATGGTCGGCCTCCGGCGGCACGATCGAAGGGGAACCGGTGAGTTGGGACAAGCGTCTCGAAGCGCTTTTTAAAGCCGCCGGGGAGCACCTCGCTCCGAATCACTCCGGGCAGCGGGAGAAGTTTCTCGCCTTGGTTCAGGAGGGCACGGAACCGGTTCTCAAGGGTTAGCACGGACGGAAAATCAGTGGCGCAGCAGGCTCATCGGCGTAGACTTGCCGCGGAAACGAGCCTCCCCCTTTCTCCGAAAATTCCATGGATTTCATCGACCTGAAGAGTCAGCAGAAACGCATCCGCGCCATCATCGATCAGCGGATCGCGACGGTGCTGGATCACGGCCAGTATGTCATGGGCCCCGAAGTGGCGGAACTTGAGGCGCGCCTCTGCGACTTTCTTGGCTGCCGCCACGCCATCGGGGTGTCGTCAGGAACGGACTCGCTCATGATCGCCCTCATGGCCCTCGGGATCGGCCCCGGCGATGAGGTCATCACCGTCCCCTACACCTGGATCTCCACGGCCGAGGTCATCGCGCTGGTCGGGGCTACGACCGTCTTTGTCGACATCGAGCCTGACACCTGGAACATGAACCCCGCCCGGGTCGCCGCGGCGATCACGGAAAAGACCAAGGCGATCATGCCGGTGGGGATCTATGGCCAGACCAGCGACATGACCGAAATCAATCGCCTCGCCGCCGAGGCCGGCGGGATTCCGGTGATCGAGGATGCGGCGCAGAGCTTCGGGGCAACCCATCACGGGCGCTGGTCGGGTGCCCTCTCCCTCATTGGAAGCACCTCGTTTTTCCCCTCCAAGCCGCTCGGTGGCTATGGAGACGGTGGTGCCCTCTTCACCGACGACGACGAACTCGCCGAGCGGATGCGCTGGATCCGTCTCCACGGACAGGAGCGCAAACATTACCACCCCATCATCGGGATGAACGGTCGCCTCGACACGATCCAGGCCGCCATCGTCCTCGCGAAAATGGACCTTTTCGAAGAAGAAATCGCGATGCGCCAGGCCGTCGCGGCGGGTTACGCCGAGCGCCTCGCGGGATCGGGCCTCCAACTTCCCTTCATTGCCGAAGGGAATACCTCCGTCTACGCCCAGTTCACCGTGCTCTCCGACGACCGCGACGCGCTGCAACAGAAGATGGGCGCCGCCGGGGTGCCCTCGGTTCCTTATTACTCCGTCCCTTTGCATCTCCAGCCCGCTTTCGCCGATCTCGGCTACAAGGTCGGCGATTTCCCCGTGACCGAGAAGATCGCAGCCACCGGCATCAGCCTGCCGATGAGCCCCTACGTGAGTTCCGAAGACCAGGATACGGTCGCTGCGGCGATCCTTTAATATCGCTTATTATCAAGGATTTAGCGGTAAACGCTGGTGACTTTGAGGAAGAGGAAAACCGTGTTCATTTTTATTTGAACAAACTTCATTTGAGGTTACCTACAGTCCGGTTTGAGTCCCCGATGATCTTGGAGACGAAAATAAATAACGAAACTCCGGATGATGGTGCCGATTCCCCCTGGGAGAGCCGCGGCACCACTGGCGGTAGCGTGTCCAGACTCGTGGTTCCGGCAGTCAGTTCGGAAAAAGAGAGCGAGGCGCTGGAGCGAGAGGCGATCGAGTATTTCGTGTCTTTCGTCCAGATGTTTGGACTCCAGAAGTCCATCGGTCAGATCTACGGACTGCTTTTTGTCTCGGTCGATTCACTCGCGATGGATGACATCGTTGTGCGTCTCGGAATGAGCAAAGGAAGCGCCAGTCAGGGGCTCACGGTGTTAAAAGGTTTTGGCGCGGTTACCTCGCATGCCATCCCGACCGATCGACGCGAGCACTTTCGGGCCGACCTGAATGTCTCGCGCATTGTTTCTCATTTTGTCGAGAACCGCCTTCAACCCCGACTCAAGAACGGGGAAGAGCGGCTCGCCGTTATGTTGCGGCTGGCGCAGAAGGAAATTTCAAGCGGTGGCGGAGTCGAACTCGAGCAGCGGCTCATTCGTATCCAGGCACTCAAAAAGTGGCAGTCCCGCGGTGCCGGGCTGTTGCCTTTTATTTTGAGGTGGCTTAAAAACTGAGTCCCGGGCTCGATCGCCGGTGCCCTTCGTCCCGACGGTGTCTCAATCATTTACTTTCCTATGTCGGACACCGATTCTCCACCGGTTTTGTTTATTACGGGCGCCGCTGGGTTCATCGGTTCTTCTGTGGTGCGGGAGGCGCTGCGGAGGGATTACCGGGTAATCGGCATCGACAAGCTGACTTATGCTGGAAACCTTGCTTCTCTCGATGAGCCTTCGCTCTCGCCCCTTTTTCAGATCGTTGAAGCGGATATCTCTGATCGACCGGCCTTGTCCACCCTTTTCCGGGACCATCGTCCCTGCGGTATCCTTCATCTCGCTGCCGAGTCCCATGTGGACAGGTCCATAGACGGGCCCGGCGATTTTATCCGGACTAATATCGAAGGTACCTTTCATCTACTCGAAGTCGCACGGGGCTACTTTGAAGCCGAGAAGAGGCCGTCCGCTTTCCGCTTCCATCATGTCTCAACTGACGAAGTGTTCGGAGATCTTGAAGGAGCGGGGAATCGATTCCACGAGGCGTCGCCCTATGATCCGAGTTCGCCTTATTCCGCATCCAAAGCTGCTTCGGACCATCTTGTACGCGCTTGGGGCAGGACCTACGGATTGCCCGTCGTAGTGACAAACACCTCCAATAATTACGGGCCTCGTCAATTTCCTGAGAAATTGATTCCTCATATGATACTCGCGGCCCTGGCAGGCAAACCTCTTCCGTTATACGGGGATGGAGCTCAGGTGCGGGACTGGATCTACGTTGAAGATCATGCGGTCGGGCTTCTCGACGTCTTTGAAAAAGGTGTTACGGGGGAAACTTACAACCTCGGGGGAGACTCCGAACGTCAGAATCTGGAAGTGGTCGAGATGATTTGCCGTTTGTTGGAGGAATTAGCTCCCGGGTGCAAGGTGGCGGGACTCGTTCGTTATACCGACCTCATCACCTATGTCCGTGATCGACCGGGGCACGACCGGCGATATGCTATCGACAGTGGCAAAGTAAAGGGGGAGATCGGCTGGAAGCAGGCGGAAACGTTCGAAAGTGGACTGAGGCGTACCGTGCAGTGGTACCTCGAAAACGAGGCATGGTGGGGGCCGGTCCTCTCGGGTGGCTATCGTCTCGCCCGTCTCGGGAATGGTTGATTCGAACCTGCCGGGTTGGTCCGGTCTCGCAAAATAAAGTTAGGACATGAAAGGGATAGTGCTCGCAGGAGGTTCCGGAACCCGTCTTCGTCCGATTACATTGGGGGTCTCCAAGCAGATGCTTCCGATTTACGATAAGCCGATGATTTACTATCCGATCTCGGTGCTCATGCTTGCCGGGATTCGTGAAATTCTCGTTATCTCCACACCGGATGATCTACCCGGTTTCCGTCGGCTGCTGGGAGATGGCAGTCAATTTGGCGTTCAGATCGAATATGCCGAGCAACCGCAACCCGAAGGTCTCGCGCAGGCCTTTCTTATCGGGGAATCGTTCATCAATGGGGGGGGCGTTGCTTTGGTTTTGGGTGACAATATTTTTTACGGTCACTGGTTTTCCGCCATGCTGCACCGTGCGGTGACCTCTCCCCGGGGGGCTGCTGTTTTTGCCTATCAGGTAAAAAATCCCGAGTCATACGGTGTCGTGGAGATTAATTCCGAAGGCAGAGCGCTATCCATCGAGGAGAAGCCGACGAATCCGAAATCTAACCTGGCGGTTACCGGACTCTATTTTTATGACAAGCGTGTCGTTGAGATTGCCAGGGGTGTGAAGCGTTCCGCTCGCGGTGAACTTGAAATCACGAGCGTTAATCAAGTCTACCTCGAGATGGGTGAGCTTACGGTAGAGTTGCTCGGCCGGGGGTTCGCGTGGCTTGACACCGGTACCCATGATTCATTGGTCGAAGCCGCAGAGTTCGTGCGAACATTGCAGAGGAGGCAGGGGCTTTATGTGGCCTGTCTCGAAGAAATCGGCTTTCGCAATGGATGGATGTCCCGCGAAGACCTCATTGTCCGAGCCCGGTATTTCGCGAACACCGAATACGGTGCTTATCTATTGGGGATCGCAAGCTTGGAAAACCCGAAGTCTCACTAGAGAGATGTGCCGGGTAAAGTGACTCATCCCGGCAGTTTATCTTGGGGGAGAATAGAGAGTAATGAAATCGTCAGGTTGTCAGACAAGTCGTGTCTACGTCGCCGGCCACCGGGGTATGGTGGGGAGTGCCTTGGTACGGGCTCTCCGCTCATCGGGATGTGAGGACATCGTTTCCGCCACGAGTGCGGAATTGGATCTACGCAATCAGCGGGCCACGGCCGACTTCGTCGCGGAGCACCGGCCCGATGTCATGATCATCGCCGCCGCGAAAGTGGGCGGGATCCATGCGAACAATAGTTATCCGGCCGACTTCCTCTACGACAATCTCATGATCGCCACGAATCTGATTCAGGCGGCCTACGAGAATGGAGTGGAGCGGGTTCTTTTTCTCGGCAGTTCCTGCATCTATCCCAAGTTCGCCGAGCAGCCCATCCGCGAAGAGTCTCTCCTCACCAGTGCGCTTGAACCCACCAACGAAGCCTA
>Ga0105045_10003946_pt1 | contig 12845 bp, 9 predicted proteins | sample MAT02_FD_78089 | JGI IMG/M metagenome (GOLD analysis project Ga0105045, IMG submission 78089) | Freshwater microbial communities from Lake Fryxell liftoff mats and glacier meltwater in Antarctica - MAT-02 (megahit assembly) | ecosystem: Environmental > Aquatic > Freshwater > Ice > Liftoff...
CGACGCACCTGGGGGAGGCCGTGTGCATGTCACTGCTGACAGCCATGATCGTCACGGCCTACGATCTGGGTGCCGATCCATACATGGTGTTCGTGCTCAAGGCCTGGATCATGACCAAGACTGACGGTGCCTGGTTCGGGGAAACGGTGCAGGGTTTCGTGGGTTGGACTTTCGTGGCGTTTTGCATCGTGCTGGCGTTTCGGCTGGTGGTGCGCAAACTCCCGATCCGGCCGGCGACCGGCGTCGACCGTCGCCATGCCCTGTTGCCGGTGCTGATCTACGCGGGCCTGATGGGGTTCCAGATCGTGGCCGGTTTTCCGGTTGAGACCCGCTCGGTTGCAGTTTTCGCCATGGGGATTCCGGTGCTGTGTGCCTTGGCCGGCTGGCGCCACTGGAAGTTGCACGACGCAAGCAGCCAGGGTGAAACTGCTTACGTTACGCCGAAGGCGCAACCATGAACGCGCCAGACGACGCGTCCCGGCGCTGGGAACCGCTGCTGGCGCAACTTGAACGCGTGGCCGACCCCGCAGCCGACGAGACCGTGGCGCGTATCGTCGGCACCTGGGACGCCTTGCCATCGGACACGGATGCGCAAACCTTGCGTACCACCCACGGGGAACAATGGAAGCGCCTGGCCCAGGCCACTGCACTGCTGAGCAACCTTGGCCCCAACGGCAGCCTGGCGAACTGGCAAGCACAAGCGCCGGATGTCGATCCGGACGTGGCGCAGGCGGTGCAGGACTATGTGCGCGCGCAGCAGGCCTTGCCGGCCTGGGCCGACATTGCCAAGCTGCAACGCGCCGAGACCCTGTTCATCGACCACGGTCCGCTGTCGTGCATCTTGCTGTTTTGCGCCAGTTTGCCGGAGTGCTATGTGTTGCCCGATCTGGCAACCGTGCTGCACCGGGCCGGCCAGTTGGAGCAGCGCACCGAATACCGCATCCGCAGTACCGCTGCAATGATCTTTCCGGTGATGATGCGCGGCGGCCTGTCCGACGCGTCCGGCACCGGGCGTAGCCAGATCCTGAAGGTGCGACTGATCCATGCCACGATTCGCAATCTGATCCTGCACGGCGATCCGCAAGACGCCTACGGCACACCGGACGCCGCTGGCCCGAAGACGGTGCCGGCACATCCAGCGTTGGCGGATACGCCCGGCATGCATGCCGCCATGTTTGCCGCCGGCTGGGACGTCGGTCGCAGCGGCTTGCCCTGCGACCAGGAGGAGCTGGCTTATACCTTGCTCACGTTCAGCTATGTGTTCTTGCGCAGCATGCGCCGGTTAGGCCTGGGGCTGGCTGCCGCCGACGAAGAGGCCTACCTGCATTGCTGGAACGTGACAGCCAGCGTGCTGGGCGTGAACGACGCGTTGATGGCACACACCATGGATGAGGCACAGGCGCTTTTGGCCATGATGCAAGCGCGGGCGCGCGGCCCCGTGGACGGGCCGGACCCTCGGCCTGCGCTGGGCCAGGCGTTGATGCGTGCAATGGAAAACTCGATACCGATCGGCTGGCTCAAACCGTTCGCCCCGCTGATGACGCGGTACCTGTGCGGCTCTGGCACCGCTACGCTGATCGGCGTCAATGATCGTGCCTCGCCGGTTGCGCGGGTCCTGTTCGAGTTGACGCTCTCGCTGACGCGGTTGATCGACACGCTGGCGCGACGGGTGTGGCCGCAGTTCTCGCTGTCGCGGCTGTTCACCCGGATACTGGGTTACCACTTGATCACCCAGCTGTTGATGGATCAGACCCGCTCGCTGCGGCTGCCCACGCACCTGATGGCCCATGCCGATGCGATGCTCGACCAGTGGAGTGAGGATGCACATGCGCCGGGTTGGGTCAACGCGCTGGAAGACCGACTCACCACCAGCGGTAGCTGGCGCAACTGACCCGGTCGCCCGCCGGCGTCCATCAGGCCAGGGCTTGCGCGCGCGCAACCCCGGCGTGTGCGCCGATCCGCGCAAAGATGGCGATGGCGCGTTGCGCGTGTTCGTGGCGTTGCGCGTCGTCGGCACCGAGATGGCGGGCCAGTTCGAGATGGGCCTTGGCCGTCTCATACGGAATGCCGCGGTTCTGGCCTTCGTCGATGGCCTGTTGCCAGGCAGCGATGGCCTTGGAGCGACGGCCCTGCAGCCACAGTTGCGAGCCCTGATGGCGCGCCGCCATCGTGCGTCCGATGGCGAACACCCGTGCATAACCCTTGGCGCGGCGGGTGGCCATGGCGGCACGATCCGACCATTGGCGCCAGGCGGCACTTCTGCGGGGCGGCGCTTCCATTTCCCACAGACGCAGGATCAGCTCGCAAAAGGCGTCCAGTCCGTTGAGCAGGTGGTGCGCTGTCGCCACTCGGGGCAGCGCCGTCAGCAGCGTCACACCTTCGTCGGCCAAGGCCCTTGCCTGCGTCACGTTGCCAGCGTCCAGCAGGCAAAGGGCCAGCAGGCCGGTATCGGCCAGGTAGGAGACCGCCTCGCCGGTGTCGCGCGCCAACGCCATGGCCCGGCGTGCCTGTTCGGCACCCACTTCATGGTCGCCCCGGCGAATCGCCAGCATGGCCAGGCCGCCGGCAGCCCAGCATTGGCCGACCTGGTCACCGACCTCGCCGGACAACTGGTCCAGCAAGGTCCACAAGGGCTCGGCCCGGTCGAAGCTACCTTGCAATTCGGCCGTGTTGGCCAGGATCGCCAGCATCACCATGCGGCCCTGGCGCTCGCCGAGACGATGAAAAATCTGCTCGGCCTGCATGGCCCGCTGTTCGCAGGATTCCCAGCGCGCCTGTCCCATGTAGGCCAGTGCCACCGAGAGGTTGGCGTCGGCAAATGCCAGCGGATCCTGCAGCCGCCGATGCAGTGCATCGAGCTCGGACGCATGACGGTCGGCCCATTGGTGGCGGCCCAGCATCGTGCACAGGTACATCATGCCGCCACGTGCGCCCATTTGCTCGGCGCTGGCAGGGTGGGGTGCCAGCAGGTTAAAGCGCCGCAAGATGGAGAACACGGTGTGCTGCGGTCGTTGCGTGAGGTGGTAGATGCGCCCGAGCGTGCTGTACAACGGTGCCACCTGGCGAGCGCGGGAGGCTTGCGCCGGGTTCGTGGCGGCGGAGGGTCGCCAGCGGCCTGCCGTGGCAACCAGCGCTTCGCGCGCGACGGCCAGGCCGATCATGCGGGAGTTGGGCAAGGGTTGTCCGAGCATGCGGGCGGCAGTTTCCAGTGCGGTGCGCGCGCGTTCGAGTTCGCCCAGGTCGTAACTGGACAGTCCCAGGTTCGACTGCCAGCGCGCCGCCTGTTCCACCGGCGCGGCCACCGCCGCGGTCGACTCCTCCCCAAAGCCCCGGGTGGTGATCGTGACCAGCCGCGCGAACAGGTGCTGGGCTTCGCGGTAGGCACCGGTGCGCAGCGCATGATTGCCGGCCGCCTCCAGGGAGCGCAGGGCACGCACCGGGTCGTGGGCCTGGTCCCAGTGCCAGGCGATGCGCCCGAGCTGCAGGCTGTTGTCACCGGCATGGCGCTCATGCCAGGCACCCAGCGCTGCGTGGAATTCCCGCCGTGCAGCCAGTGGCAGCAGGCTGTAGACCGCATCGCGCACCAGCACGTGGCTGAAATGAAACGAAGCGTCGTGCGCGTCGGCCTCGACCAAGCCGCCTGCCACCAGTGCCTCCAGGTCCTGCCGCAAAGCCGTAGCGCTGTGGCCGGCGGCGGCGCTGCACAGTGCGTCGAAAGAGAAGTCGCGCCCCGCCACGCTGGCGGTCTTGAGCGTCATCTGCTGGCGTGGCGTAAGCTGATCGATGCGCGCGATCACGACGCCCTGGATGGTGTCGGGGATGGTGAAATGTGCCAAACCCTGTGGGTCGTAGCGGATCGCACCCTGGACGCATTGCACGATCTGCCTTTGCACCAGTGCAGCCACCACCTGCCGCACGAACAGCGGCAGGCCCTGGGTGCGGTCGGCCACGGCCCGCCATACCGGCTCGGGCACGTCGGTGGCACCGAGTTCCGCTGCGATGATGTCGCGCACCGCCGACGCAGGCAGTGGCGCAAGCCGCAGATGCAGATGGGCTGGATCCGTGAGCAACTCCGCGCAGGGGGCTTCGTCGGTCATCGACCGCGTGCTGAGCACCACCAGCAGCCCCGGGCACCGCCGCACGGCTTGTTCGAGCACACCCCAGGAGGCAGAGTCGAGCCAGTGCAGGTCTTCCATCAGCACCACCCGCACCGCAGCGTTGGCGTCGGCTGCGAGCAAGCGCACCAGCAGATCGGCGGTGGCGTCGATACGTCCACGCCCGCTCATCTGTTGTTCGGTCACGCTGGGCGCAAGTTCCAGGTGCAAAAGGTCGCTGAGCAGGCTGGCGCGTTCCCGGGTCTCGTCGTCGTCGGCCAACAGCGACAGGACGCGATCGCGCCGCGTCTTCGCGTCGGTGATGCCTTGGAGCCCGAGCAAGGTGTCGAACACCTGTCGCAGCGGCCGGTACGCGGCCGAGTTGTCCAGCGGATCGCTGGCACCACTGGCCAGAACAAGCGCGCGTTCGCGCACCGCCTGTGCAAACGCGGCGCAGAGGTGCGACTTGCCGATGCCGGCCTCGCCTTCAACCACCACCAGGCGGCTGCGATCGGGGGCGGCTACCAGGTGCTGCAGGTGCGCCAACATCTTCTGCAGCTCAGCCTGGCGCCCGATCATGGCGCGCGCGTCGGCATCCTCGACGCGACGGTGCCCCAGCGATTCGAACACCCGCGCACCGTCGATACCCTTGAGCGTCACGGCAGGCCGCGCTTCGAATGCGACCACCGGCACTGCCCGGGCGGTGGCTGCGTCGCAATAGACCTGTCCCTGGGACGCCTGGGCTAGCCGCGCCGCCAGATTGACGACGGCACCGATCAGTGCGAACTCGGCCCGGCTTCGGCTGCCGCGCACGCCGGCGAACAGGCGTCCGCTGGCGACACCGCATCCGATCGCACTGCCGGTGGCCCGGGATGGGCCCGCGATGGCATGGGCGGTGCGCATCGCCCGCTCGGCGTCGTCGGGGTAACTGCTGCCGGGAATGCCCCAGGCGGCGATGAACACCAGGCTGGCCTTGTCGTCGACCAGATATTGCAGCACGCTGCCGCCGTTGTCGTAGGTCGCCCGCTGCAATGCCAATGTGTGCAGCTGCAGCGCCTCCAGCGTGTCGGGTACCGGAGCAATTGCGAACAACACGCTGGCGGTACGCAGTTCGGCCAGACGGTCGTCGGGGTCGGTTTGCAGGCGACGCAGCAAGTGGCGCGGCACAAACGGTGCCAGGCGCTGCGCATTGACTGGCGTCTCGGGTGCCGCGTACGGGAGCGCGGACACCGGCGCGATGGCATCGAGGGCATGGCCGCCGCCAGCCAGTGGCGCTGCGCTGCAGTCCCGGTGCACCAGTGCGAAGGCTTGGTCCGACAACACCACCTGACCTGACGCGAGCATTGGCGTGTCGGCCACTTGCTGCAGTGCGTCGCCGCCGAGCAACACCTCCCATCGTCCTTGGTGGCCTCCGACCACCGCGCTGAACAATCCCCCGGCGCCGATGCCGATACGCAGGCGCAAGGGCGTTTGCAATGCCTGCGCCAGTTCGGGTACCAGGGCCTGCAGTCGCAGTGCCGTGGCCGCTGCGGCATGGGTGGCGTCGAGCAGGGAGGTTGCATCCTGACTGGCCGGCCAGTAAGCGATCGTGGCATCTCCGGCAAAGCGGCAGATCTGTCCGCCGCCATGGGTGAGCGTGGACACGATACGGTCGAAGCAGCCATGGAGCAGGCTTTGCATCTCCTCGATGCCTGCCTGCCCCAGGCGCGCCTTGTGTTCCGTCAACGCCGCAAAACCGGCGATGTCGGCAACCAGGATTGCACCGCGAAGGCGGCTGTCCATGCTGGGCGCAAGCGCTGCAGCGTCGACCACCCAGGCGCGCGCGAATCGGGGTACGAAACGCGCGATGTCGCGCGACACGGTGGATGGATCGGCGACGCGATCGGCCACGAAGGCCACTGCGTCATCCATTGCGCTGCCCGGTGGCAGGGCTGCGCAAACCCAGGTGAGGCAGCCGATGGCGGGTTGGCTGCTGGAACGTGCGAGGATGCATCCGTGGGTTATACCCGCCCCTGCGGCATGCGTCGAGCGCAATTCCGCCCCATGGAGTGCCACAGCGCGGCTCGAAGCGGTTTCGTCCCAGCGCAGGGCAGCGGCGCCCGGTGGTATCGTGCCCGATCATGCCAAAGACGCGACCCGATTCCGATGCGGCCGTGGTGCGCGGTTTCGCTGCACTGTCGGACGCCAGCGCCCGGGTATTGGTACTCGGCAGCATGCCCGGCGTCGCCTCGCTGCAGCTGGGGCAGTACTACGGCCACCGGCGCAACGCGTTCTGGCCCATCATGGGTGCGGTATTCGGATTCGACGCTGGCGCGCCCTATGCGCAGCGGGTTGCAGCCTTGCTGGCGCAAGGGGTTGCGGTTTGGGATGTGCTGGCGGCCTGTGAGCGCAGAGGGAGTCTGGATGCAGACATCGCGCGCGCATCGATCATGGCGAACGACTTCTCCGGCTTTTTCGACCGGCACAGGCAGATCCGGCGCGTGTGTTTCAACGGTGCGATGGCCGAGTCCCTGTACCGGTGCCACGTGCTGCCGCGCGTGGGGCGTCAACCGTCACTCGACTTCTTGCGGTTGCCCTCGACCAGTCCAGCCCATGCGGGTATGACCATGGCTGAAAAACGCGTCGCCTGGCAGGTCGTGCATCCGAGTCACCGGGACGCGCCTGCGGCGGCATGCTGACGGGTGCTCCCGTGTCCTCGCCCCGGGCTAAGCGGTAAGCGGTAAGTGGTGGCCGCCGCAGCCCGCGGCACCTGACGGATGCGCTCAGGACGGTGGCGGCTTGTCGCCCACGTGGCGCGACACCGCCACTTCCTCACCCAGCAGACCGCGCGGGCGCAGCACCAGCATGAGTGCAATCAGTAGACCGATCAACACCACCTGCAGCGCCGCGGCACGTGCCTGCTCCGCAGCCGGGATCCAGCCACGCAGCAGGGCACCGGCACCGGCCCAGAAGATCCAGACCACAAATGCGCCCAGGATCGCACCGCGGTTGTTGCCCGAACCACCCACGATCAGCATGGCCCAGAGCTGGAAGGTCAGGATGGGCAGGAAGTCCTCGGGCGCGACATATCCGACGAAATGCGCATACACCGCGCCTCCCAGCCCCATCAGCATGCTGCCGATCACGAAGCTCTGCAGGCGGAACAGAAAGGCGCGCTTGCCCAGCGAAGCGGCGGCATCTTCGTCCTCGCGGATGGCACGCAGCACCCGGCCCCAGGGACTTCGCACCAGCTTTTCCAGCGCCCAGTAAGTAAGGCCCAGCAGCACCAGGGCAAGCGCCAGATAGGCCAGGTTCCAGGACAGCCCGGTGCCGAACCAGGCCTGCATCGGTTTGGGAATGAAATGCACGCCGAAGGGCCCGCCGGTCAACCAGGTTGCGTTGTTTGCCACCAGCTGGATCGTCACCGCGATGCCGAAGGTGGTGATGGCCAGGTAGTCGTGGCGCAACCGCAGCGCCACCGCCCCCACCAGCAGGCCGGCCAGGCCGCTGACCGCCATCGCCGCCAGCCAGCCCAACGCCACCGGCCAGCCCAGGCCACCGAGCCGGTCGGCTGTCTCGGGCGTGGTCAACAGCGCCGACGTGTAGGCACCCAGCGCCACGAAACCGGCTACACCGACATTGAACAGGCCCGTGAAGCCCCATTGCAGGTTGAGCCCGAGCGCGATGATCGCAAAGCTGCTGGCAAACACCAGGAAGAAGCTGGCGTAGGACAACCAGCCAAGCAGGTCGGGCATCAATTTTTCTCCCCGAACAGGCCGGTCGGGCGCACCATCAGGATAAGGATCAGCACGATGAAGGCGGCGGCTGCTCGGTATTCTGCGCCGACGATGGACACCGAAGCGCTTTCGGCCAGCCCGACGATGAAACCACCGAGCACTGCGCCCCAGACCGAACCGATACCACCGAGGATGACCGCGGCGAACAGCGGCAGCAGCAGGTCCACGCCCATGGTCGGGCGCAGCTGCACGGTAATGCCGGCAAATACACCTGCCACCGCAGCCAGCATGCCGCCAATGATCCAGGTAGCGCGCAGCACACGCTCGGGGTCGATACCTGCCACACGGGCCAGATTGGGGTTGATCGCAGTGGCTCGCATCGAGCGGCCCAAGGTGCTGTGGCGCAGGAACAGGTGCAATGCGGTCACGGTGACCAGGCTCAAGGCCAGCACGAACAACTGGTCGGGCGTGATGCGCAGCCCGCCCAGCACATCGCGCCCGACCAGCGGAACCGAGATCTGCAGGTTCTGCGAGTAATACTGCGGCACGCCGCCGTACCAGAACAGCAGCAGGTTGCGCAGCGCCAACGCGGCCCCGAAACTGGCGATGACCAACGTGATCGCACCTTGCTTGCGCAGGCGCCGAAACAGCGCGTGGTCCAGCGCCAGCGCCAGGATGGCCGTCAACACGCAGGCGATGAGCAGCGCGCCGAGCATCGCCCAGCCAAACGAGAACGGGCCGAGGGGTACTCCCATGCCGTCGCTCGCAGCGCCGAAAATTGCCAGCGCGCTGAGCGCGAAATAACCACCCCAGCCCAGCAGTTCGCCATGGCTGAAATTGGAGAAACGCACGATCGACAGGGTCAGGCCCAGTCCGATCGCGCCCAGCGCGATGACCGAACCGATAATCAGTCCGTCGGCGAGGATCTGCAGCATCAGGTCTCCTTTTGCGCTTGTTTGCCGGTGTGCCGCCCCAGGTAGAGTGCGGCAATCCGTTCGTCGCCCAGCAGTTCGGCGCAGGGGGCGACGATGCGCTGGCGGCCCTCGACCAGGACTGCGGCGCGGTCGGCCAGCGCCAACGCGGCCTTGACGTTCTGCTCCACCAGCAGCACCGTGACGCCGCTAGCCCGTACCTCGCGCAACTTGTCGAACACCTGGTGCACCAGCTTGGGGCTGAGCCCGGCTGACGGCTCGTCGAGAATCAGCAGGCGCGGGCGCGTGATCAGGGCCCGCGCCACCGCCAGCATCTGGCGCTGCCCGCCCGAGAGTTGGCCGGCTGGCAATTTGCGTTGCCGCTCCAGGTCGGGAAACATCGCGTACACCGGTGCCAGTCGCTCGTGGCGGTCGGCCCGCACGATGGCCGCGGCCAGTTCAAGGTTTTCCGCAATGCTCAGGTTGACGAATACGTTCTCGGTCTGCGGCACGAAGGCCAGGCCCTCGAACACCATGCGGTGGGCCGGAACACGGGTGATGTCCTGGTCGAACAGCAGGTTGCGCCCGCCGCTCACCGGTACCAGGCCCGCCACCGCCTTGACCAGCGTCGACTTGCCCGCGCCATTGGGCCCGAGGATGGCGACAATCTCGCCCGTCTCCACCCGCAGTGACGCGCCGCGCACGATCGGCAGGCCGGGTTCGTAGCCGGCCTCCAGGTTGTCCACTTCCAGCGCCGCGACCATCAGGCGTCTCCCAGGTAGGCTTCGACCACGCGCGGATCGGCCAGTACCGTGTCGGCGTCGCCGCTGACCAGCAGTTCACCTTGCGCCATCACCATGACCGGCTGGCACAGCGTGGTCACCAGGTCCATGTTGTGTTCGATGATGAGGAAAGTTGTTCCCAGGCGGTTCAGCGCCGCGACCTTGTCAACGATCTGGTCCAGTAGTGCCGGGTTGACGCCGGCACCGGGTTCGTCGAGCAGCACCAGGCGCGGCTGCGCAACCATGACGCGTGCGAGTTCGAGCAACTTGCGTTGTCCGCCGGACAACACCCGCGCAGCTTGTTGCTCCAGCTGGATCAATCCGACGAAGTCGAGCCAGTGGCGGGCCGCCTCGCGGGTACGCCGTTCCTGCAGCGCGACCTGGCCCGGGCGCAGCCAGTTGGCCCAGAAACGCTCGCCGAGTTGCGCCGTCGGCGCGACCATGACGTTTTCCAGCACCGTCATTTCCGGAAATGGCCGCGGGATCTGGAACGTTCGCGCGAGTCCGGCGCCGAAGATCGCGTCGGCTGACGCACCGCCGATAGACACGCCGCCGAGCACGATGTCGCCTGCGTCCGGTTGCATGAACCCGGCCAGGCAGTTGAACAGCGTGGTCTTGCCGGCACCGTTGGGTCCGATCAGGCCGCCGATCGAACCGTGCGACAGCTCGAACGACACCGCATGGATCGCCCGATGGCCGCCAAAGGACTTCGAGAGCGCGCGCACCTGCAGCAGGGCACCGCCATCGATCTTCTCAGCGCTGGCGCTGCTGGGCATGGGGCTTCATGGTGTAGGGCGGAGTTGGGGTATTGCGGCGTTCAGGCCGCGTATCGTACCAATACATGACTACACTCTTGCGCATGGATTCCGATCAATTTGTGCTGTATGACCTGCGGGTCGAAGTCATCGCCCCCGAGGGTGCTCGTATCTTGTGCAACGCCCGGCCGGGCGACTGGTTCGAAGTGCAGGGTGAGATGTTGCATTTCCCGCCGGGTCAGGGATTCTCGCTGTATTCGCTTGCCGCCTTGTTGCCGCTGCTGCCGGCCAAGCAGCGCGAAACCGCGGCCAGCGACTGGATGACGACCGACGCTGAAGTGGCGTGTCCCGATCCGCATTGCCCGTCCCGGTTCCGGATCACGCGGCTGGGCCAGCGGGTGTTCCGCCACGGCGACACGACGGCAGTGCCGTTGCCCCGGCGTGCGCAGCCATGAATCCACACGGCGCTCCAGTTACGACCCGGCCAGCGGGCCAGGCTGTAGGCCAGGCCGACGGCGTTTCCCTCCGGCCGCAGACAGTCGCTCTCGCCCCCGGTTACCGCATTTCGCGTGTCATCCGGGGCGGCTGGCAACTCTCGGGCGATCATGGGCCGGTCGATCGCGAACAGGCGATTGCCGATATGGAGAAGTTCGTCGACGCCGGGCTCAATACCGTGGACGGCGCGGACATTTACACCGGTGTCGAAGACATGTACGGTGCATTCAACCAGCGGCGCATCGCAGCGGGTCTGCCGCGCCTGCAGGTGCACACCAAGTTTGTTCCCGACTACGCCGACCTGGCCCGGGTCGATGCCGCCTATGTACGTCGCATCGTCGAGCGCTCCTTGCAGCGGCTGCGCATGGAGCGACTGGATCTGGTGCAGTTGCACTGGTGGGACTATGCCGTTCCCGGATACGTGGAAGCCGCGCTCGAACTGGCTGCGCTTCAAAAGGAGGGCCAGATCGCCCATCTCGGTTGCACCAATTTCGACAGCATCCACCTGCTGGCCATGCTCGACGCCGGTGTGCCCCTGGTCAGTATCCAGGTGCAGTATTCGCTGCTCGACCGGCGTGCGCAGAACGCACTGGCCGAGGTCTGTGCGCAGCGCGGCCTGCAGATGTTGTGTTACGGAACCCTGGCCGGTGGCTTCTTCTCGGAACGTTGGCTTGGCGCACCGGAGCCGGGCGACGAATTGAGCAATCGCTCGCTGATCAAATACAAGCTGGTCGTCGACGAGTTTGGCGGCTGGGAAGTTTTCCAGCAGTTGCTGCGCGCGCTGCAGCAGATCGGGCACCGGCATGGCGTCAGCATTGCGGCCGTGGCCACGCGCTGGGTGCTGGACCAGCCCGGAGTCGGAGCCGCCATCGTCGGCGCGCGGTATGCCGATAAGCTGGCTGATACGCTGGCGGTGTTCGGATTGCGGCTGGACGCGCGCGACCAGGCCTTGCTGCAGCCCTTGTTGGCCGCGCATCCCGGCCCGGCCGGCGATACCTATGCGCTGGAACGCGACAAGAGCGGCCGACACGGCCGCATCATGAAATACAACCTGAACAAGTCCTGATCCCTTGCCCACTTCAACCAACCGGAGATTCGAAATCATGCGCCTTTTGTTATCCTCGATGACCGTGGCCGTGCTGGCCAGCGTGACACCCCTGACGGCCTCGGCCCAGGCACCGACCTGCTCGCACACGGTCGGCATGGTCGTCTCGTTGACTGGCGCAGCCGGTCGTTTCGGCCAGGCTGCCAGCAAGTCGGTCGAACTGGCGTTTGCCGAGTTGAACAAGGCTGCCGGTGCCCAGGGCATTGCAGGATGCAAGCTGGCGATCGACCTGCGCGATGCACAGAGTCAGGGCTCGGTGGCGGTCGACCAGGCGCGCCAGTTGGTCGATCTGAAGAAGGTGCCGGCGATCATCGGTGGCATCATCAGTTCGGTGTCCATCCCGATCGTCACCTCGGTCACCGGACCCGCCGGTGTGGTGCAGATCTCGCCAGCGTCGACCTCGCCCACGTTGACCAAACTGGCGGCTGAAGGCAAGACCAATGGCTGGTTCTTCCGCACCATCACCAGCGATGCGCTGCAGGGCACTGCTGCAGCGAAGTACGCGATGGACCAGGGCCTGAACACCCTGAGCATCATCCATGTCAACAACGACTTCGGCGTCAACATGCTGGCCGAGTTCAGGCGGGCGTTCGAGGCGCTGGGCGGCAAGATCATCAGCGTCACGCCGTACAACGCGCAGCAGCCGTCGTATGCCGCCGAGGTTACGAACGGGCTCAAGGGCGACCCGCCCGCCTTGTATTTCATCGGTTATCCGGGCGACGGTACCACCATCGTGCGCACCTGGATCCAGCAGGGTGGCCCGCAGAGGTTCCTGCTCAACGATGGCATGAACGCAGCCGATTTCATCAAGGGTGTCGGTCCGCAGTTCTTGACCAATGCGTTCGGCACTTCGTCGGGCACCAGCAAGACACCGTCAACCGAGTTCTTCGCCAGCGCCTATCCGGCCATGAGCGGCGGCTTTGACGCCGGCGCGCCGGCGGCCGACCGTGCGTTCGATGCCGGTGCCATCCTGGGCCTGGCGATTGC
>Ga0105045_10003947_pt1 | contig 12844 bp, 12 predicted proteins | sample MAT02_FD_78089 | JGI IMG/M metagenome (GOLD analysis project Ga0105045, IMG submission 78089) | Freshwater microbial communities from Lake Fryxell liftoff mats and glacier meltwater in Antarctica - MAT-02 (megahit assembly) | ecosystem: Environmental > Aquatic > Freshwater > Ice > Liftoff...
AAAATTCAACAACTTCGCATGGTCCATGTGCTCAATGGTCAAGACGTCCGTAGCTATGCTGACGATTTTATTCGCAAGGTATAAGACAGCGATCGTCTGTCCGTTAGCATTACGAGCTAGCGCTGCGGTAACTGAGCAATGATTTTTTAAACATCCAACGACTAAACGCGAGACTGCCGGCGGTCGCTAGGCAGGCCCATGCCATCAACGGCAATTCCCAATTGGCCCGCGGGTTCAGCGGCATCGCGAGCACTCTGGCGGGAACATTGACGACCACCAAGACCGGGATCACGAACGTAAACAAACCCAAAAGTGCCGTGCCCCAGCCTCGATTGTAGATCTCCATCGGGTATCGGCTGAAGTTCGTGATATAGAACCAAAAATCATATAACGTCTGATTTCGGCCGAGCCAAACACTTGTCGCCGCCAAGCAAATCATCACGCTGTACATGATGGCCACTCCGCAAGCCACAAAAAACACATACAGCACCGCCATCGCGAACGTCGGCACGTGGGGGTCGATTGAACGAGTTGCCATGCCGTTTAAGCTGTGTGCCGCGATCAAAAGTCCCGCGACGAAATTGGACAGCGAACTCCATTCGATGCGGCGAAACGAGATCAGGAACTGGGTGTCAATCGGTTTCAACAATGCGAAGTCCAAGCCACCGGTTCGAATCAATTCGCTGAACTCTTCGGCGTTGGACATGAAAAAAGCTTGCACGATGCTATTGATAAACCACGTCGTTGCCAGAAACAGAAAAAACTCGTCACGGTGCCATCCCGTACCCTCACCAATCGAATTGGTGTATTGAAAGATGATCAAGTAAAAGCCGACATTCATCGCGGTCCAAGAGACACTGCTGATGCACTGGAAAACGAAGTTGGCGCGAAACGTCATATCGCGAATCAAGCTGTTTCGCGCGAACGTCATGAACACTTTGCCGTAGTTCGTTTTCACCGTCGCCATGATCTAGCCTCCAAACCCGCTGTAGCGACGGACACCGCGGGCGTACATCACGCGGCACACGATGATAAAGAATGTGACCCAGGCCGCTTCGATCCCCAGTTCCCAAGGCAGATCTTCATCCGGGATTTTTTGTAAAAACACCGCCGCGGGGAAAAACGCCAGGTACTTGAATGGCAGGAAATTCACGACCGTCAAGACGGACTCGGGCAACAGCGTCAACGGAAACATGTGGCCCGACAAAAAAAAACTGAACAACATAAAAATGAACAACAGCGAGCTGACCTCCAAAAACCAAAATCCGATCATCCCGATGGTTGCTTCGAGAAAAAATCCGATCGCAAAACCCATCACCAGGGAACCACAGAAACTTGCAAAGATGTAAGGCGGTGGGAATCCGTTGACAAAATACGAACGGCACAAAAAGAAGACCAAACCAAAGGGCAAGATCGCGACGACATAGTAGGCGGCTTTGTGGGCGACGCGGCTGAGAAACAGAAATCCGATCAGATCAATCGGTTGGATGAGGTATCGCTTGATTTCTCCCTGGCGAATTTGCGATGCGATCGTGCTGGCCAATCCCGGCATGCTGGAGAACGCTCGGGCGAGCATGGTCAACAAAAAGTAAGCGACCATTTCCTGGAACGTGAATCCGCCCAGTTTTGCGGTGTCGCCAGATCCGGATTTGAGAGAATTAAAAACGGCACCCCATAAGAAAATCTGGGTGATGATTGGCAAAAACCGCATCAACGTCCCGAGGGCAAAATCGCCCCGATATGCTAATCGCTCGGCCAGTGCGATTTGCATGACCATCCACCAAGTCTTCAAACGCTCCGGCCAATTGTCCGGCAGGTGCGTGGTCGAATCTTGATAGGGTTGTGGGGTGGACGACATGGCAATCAAGCGACACTGTGGAATAAATCGGCGATTACGTCTTCGAGCGGCGGATCTTCGACCGAGACGTCCTCGATCACATAATCTCGCAACGCCTCGGCCAGCACGCGTGGCACGTCCGCTCGCGCGATGCTGATCCGTATTTTTGGCCACTGGGTATCGATGATCGTCCCCAGGCGAGAAAGGTCGCTCGGGCGATCGGCATCGCCAAATTGAAGCGTGACGATTTTATTACCGGAAAATTTGTCGATGATCCCGGCGAGCGAACCGTCGTATTGGACCAAGCCTCCGGCCACGATAACGACGCGTTTGCAGAGCGCCGCGACGTCTTTCATGTAATGGCTGGTCAGGAGAATGGTGATTCGGCGTTTCTCCTGGTAGTAGCGAAGAAACTGTTGAATGTTGTGTTGGGCGATGACATCCAATCCGATCGTTGGTTCGTCGAGAAACAACACATCGGGTGAATGCAGCAGCGCCGCGATCAATTCCATTTTCATTCGTTCGCCAAGGGACAGCTCGCGGACGGGTTGGCCGAGCAAGCGTTTGACATCGAGCAATTCGGTGACCTCGTTCATGGTCGAATCGAATTGATCTTGGGGAATCCCATAGATTTGTTGGTGAAGGCGATAAGATTCCTGGGCGGGCAAGTCCCACCACAATTGGTTCTTCTGGCCCATGACAAGCGCAAAACGTCGCCGGTATTCGTTCCTCCGTTCCCAGGGGACGAACCCCATCACCGTTGCGGTTCCGCCGCTGGGATTGATGACGCCCGACAACAACTTGAGGGTTGTGGTTTTGCCGGCACCGTTGGGCCCAAGAAACGCGACAAATTCGCCTTGCTCGACGGTCAGGTTGATCCCGCGAACGGCCTGGACCTCCGAATACTCACGATGAAATAAACCTTTCACGCTCTCCATCAATCCTTCACGCTTTCTAAACACGCGATAGGATTTCGTCAGTTCGCGAACCTCAATGATGGACATGGATGCAAACGTGAAGGTTGGAGACGGTAAATAGGACGACTGGTCAAACGTAAATTTTGTCGCTGATCGCTCCGCCGATCAGTCGTTGTGAATTTTGTCGTCGATCAGTCGCTTCTTTACTTGCCGCGAAAGCGACTGATCGGCGGAGCGATCAGCGACACTGCTAATATCCGTATTTGGAGAAGTACTTGTGCCATGCGGTCTTGATGATGGCCTCCTGTTCGGGCGGTAGTTGATGGGTATTGGGTTTGTATTCGCGGTGTTGGGTTTGTGCCCACTGGGTGATTGCATCGCGAACGTAATCGAAATCTCCCAATTTCAATTGTGAGTAGATCGATTCCAACTGGGTTACCGGGTCGGCGATCAAATCTTCGTAACGGATGTCGATTAGGTTTCCTGGTGCGATTTGGTCGCGATCACGATGGAACGGTTCGTACATGCGGTTAAAGCACTCGACGACGTAGTCCTCCAGGTGTTCTTCCCTCGCGTGCTGGAGTGCCTGGGGTGCGTCGAGGCTTTTCCACAATCGCACCGTGGACGGAAACAGGCTTCGCGGGTCACGCGAGATATGAATAAATTTTGCCCCAGGAAACGCTTTCGCCAACGTCGCGACACGACCGGTATGTGTGGGGCTTTTGACGACCAGCGGCCTGCCAGCGCGGTAGCTGACACATCGCAAAAACCAGTCCAAGGACTGGGTCCAACGCGTTCGATCGTCTTCCGGCAGCGACTCGGTGTCGAAGTATTCCATGTTGGGCGGTGGATTATTGGGAAACGCAATCCGGCGGTATGGCGAGGGAAGCCCAAGATTGACGAGCGCGAATTCGTCTTCCTGGGGGCGGTCCCAACCGGCGGCCATATTGTCCATCGGTCGCTGGCTGGGCAGCAACCATGTCGCAAAAGTTTGGAAGAACCAATTGCTGACCAAAAAATGGTGGGGTGCAAAACACTGGTAAGTCGTCGGGCTGCTCAACCGCGCATCGAGAACCAACAACTCGTGCAACAGCGTCGTTCCCGATCGCCAGTGGCCGATGATGAAAATGGGCGGGTTGTGCAGTTCCGTCGCGGCGAGTTTTCGGGAGTAGAAGACGTGCTGGATCGCGGCCAGCAACGTGTTGAACGGCGTCGCCAAGGACACCGAAACCACCATCAAGTACCGGCTCGGAGAGATGCGGAAATCGCCCTCTCGGAGCAATTTCCACCACCCCGAGGGACGCATGCCGTGCCAAAAACGCGGCGAATAAAACGGATAGGGGTTGAGCGATTGCGTGGACACAAGCGTTGATACGGTCAGGTGGAGGAGCCAACGACACACCGTCGCGGAGTATAGCGGCGAAGTGCGGCGAGGTCGCTATCCCGCCATCGCCATCGTTACTTCCACGTCGCCGCGTCGGGGATGAAGCGGTCCAGCAAAATCAGTTTTTCCTGCAACGCACGCTCGTTGGTATCCGCTTCCGCGGCGGCAATGTCGACGCCAATTTCAGCCAATCGATCCGCGGCGGTGTTGAGATTGTCAGCATTGTTCAACTTGATCGCGACGGAATCGCATATCGTGACCGCTTCGGCAAGCCGGGAATCACCTACTTTATCAGCTACACTTCGAAGCCGCGCTCCGGCGCGGGCGGCGCGCTTGGCGACCGTGACGGCGTAGTTCGCTTTTTCGGTGGCTTTGGAAAGCGCCCGAAATGATGCTTCGGTATCCGCGATGACGCCGGCGACGAACAGGAAACGAAGGCGATTGGGCGAGCTGATGACGTTTTGTTTGCCGTCGGTGCGGACAAAATTGTGCTGGATCGTGCCTTGGCTCCAGGAAACGACTTCAAAGTCGAGGCTGCCGGCGGGGTGTCCACCGACGTTCACCAATTCTTCGTCGCCCGTCGTGTGGCACCGATAACAACTCTGGGCGACCAGGTAAACGTTGTGCGGGTTTCTCATGCCCAGCGAGACGCTTTTGGCGATTCGCGATTCGCGATGGGCCGGTGATTCGGTCAAACGAGTCGTCACCGCATCCCTGTAATCATGGTGCGCGTCGATCCAATCGCGGGCCGCACCGTGGCATGATTCGCACGAAATCCCCGCGATCGCGTGGGCATTAACGGTCCTGCCCAAATGTCGCGAAACGGTCGTGATCGAATTTAGGTCGCTGGCTTGTGAGCTGCCGGCCAGCGTGGTCTCGGCCTGGAGCGTGTAATGACAGGCGATGCATCGATCGCCGTGTTTGATCGACGTTATTCCCAATTTCGACGCGATTTGGGCCGCTTCGGGACGCCGATGCAATTCGTCAAAGGTTTTCGCGTGGGGCGTCGATGCCCAAACGGATTGTTCCGACGCGTGGCATTTGACGCAGGCGGCATTGCCTATAACGTTGGCGGGGTCCGCTGGCGTGGCTTTCCCCACCCCATCAGCGGTCGCCCAATCGGATGCCCAGGATGATGCGGATGCGACCAACATGCCCAAAACGGTGGCAATCGCGACACAAAACCAAGCCCTTCGCTCGCGGCGACGTTGGGCGTGGTTGCGAAGCATTAGGGCGAGGGCGCGACGCGATTGGGGACGGCGAGAAAGCGGGAAGGGGCAAAAAAATGTCATCGAGGTGTCCGCTTGAGAGGTGGGCCACGGGGCCGTTCAAACGAAACCTAGGTCAATTTTGGTCGAAATGCCCCGCCGCGATGCGGATTTTACGACTCGACGAAGCCGGGACGATCAGATTGTGCGGGACGATTTCGACGACCTTGGTTATCTGCGAGCAAATTTCTTTGACAGATGAAAACAACGCTAACTATACTTCGGTGAATCACGATCCAATCGCGGTCCCGTTTCGTAAGAACCGATCACCGGAGTGATGGTACGAACGGTCATCACCGCCGCGGACGTTCGTGGCACCGGATCGATTCACTTATCTAAAGCGTCAGGATAGATGTTGCACGGCCTCCTGACGTTTTGTTGCCCCCGCCGGACCGAGTATCAAACGCGATGACACTACTTGGCAAATGGTTTTTAGGGATCACGTGCGTTTTAAGCATCGTGTTCATGGTGTTGGCACTGGTTGCCAATGCTTCCCACCGCAATTGGCGGGATGTCGTTTTGGATCCGGGGACGGGTCTGAAAAAACGGATTGAAACGATTGAGCAGACCAATGTTCAATTGCGGGACGCTCGCGAGCGAACGCAATTGGCTCTGGACCGCGAACAGGCATCTCGCCGCACGGCACTCGCCGCCCTGCAGACCCAACTCGATCGCCTGGAACAAGAACTCCGCACCAGCGAAACCAACGCGACGTCGTTGCAAGCCGAGGCCCAACAGTTGGCCGCGGTGGATCGTTCGCGTGCGGAAGAATTGCAGCGTTTGACCGACGAAACCCGCAAGCTGCGAGATCAAATTCGGACCGAACAGGAGGACCGTGACACGTTGTTCGCCGAAACGCTCGAGTTGACCGACCAGATGAATCGCCTGCGGGGCATCGTTCAGCAGCAGGGCGAACGAAACGAACAATTGATGGCCCAAGTCACCCGATTCAAAGAAGTGGTTGATGCCCGCGGAATCGATATCACCGAACCGCTCGATGGGGCACCGCCGGACCGCAACGGCACCGTGTTGGTTCTCGACCGACCGCGTAAATTGGTCGAAGTTTCGATCGGGTATGACGATGGGTTGCGAGACGGCCATTTTCTCGACGTGACTCGCCAAAATCGATACGTTGGAAAACTACGGGTTCGGCGCACCGAACCTGACCGCGCGGTCGCCGAAATTCTTGCCGATTACAGCGAAGGCATCATTCAGGAGGGCGATCGTGTCGACACAGCTATCGAGTGAAAGATTGCGGAAACAGCCGCCAAACGTCTACACCGTCATGTTGCTATTGAGCATGTTGTTCATGCTGATCGCGGTGATCGCAATGTTCGTCGAAATGCGACGATACTCGCCCGAGTATCACAAGACGACCTCCGCCCGACCCAATATCAGCGGCTAACGTCGCGGATCGCTCCGCCGATCCATCGCGCCGGCAAATTAAAAAAACACTGATCGGGGGAGCGATCAGCGACAAACGATCGGGCAAATTGACATCAGCGTGGTGGGCTCTACAATTGCGACTCCGGTTGCCAGTCTTGCCGCCGGGTTCGATCCAAATGTTAGAAACGCAGTCAAACCACTTTAGAAAGGGTCAAACATGGCCGCCGATTCGGTTTTAGAATTCACCGATGACAATTTCGACTCCGAAGTTTTGAAAGCCGAGGGCACGGTGCTGGTCGATTTCTGGGCGCCGTGGTGTGGACCTTGCCGCCAAATCGCTCCGATGATCGACGAATTGGCGAACGAAAACCCCTCCGTCAAGATTGGTAAAGTCAATATTGACGACAATCCGGGTGCGGCCCAGCGGTTCGGCGTCAGCAGCATTCCGACGCTGCTGGTTTTCCGAAACGGCGAAATCTCGGACAGCTTCATCGGCGTTCGCCCCAAAGCGATGCTGCAAAAAGCACTCAGCGGATCCGGCGTCGCGTAATCGCCGCTGAGTTTTCATTCACGCGGCGGATCAGGCCGCCGCGCGGACCGCACCACGATAAAACATGCGGATCGAATCGACGACCCGCACCTGTTCTTCGGTCGTTAACTCCGGATAAATCGGCAGATTTAATATTTCCGCACACGCTCGCTCGGTTTCGGGCAACCCATCCTTGGGCAGGTCTAGCGACGCGAAGCATTCTTGGCGGTGCATCGGTACTGGATAATAAATCTCGGTGCCGATCCCGCGTTCGGCTAGCGATGACTTCAAGGCATCGCGCTGTCCACCGCGAACCCGCAGCGAGTATTGGTTCCAAACGTGGAACGCCGACGGATCTTGGACGGGCAGCGTAATGTTGCCTCCGTCGAGCAGGCCGGCATCGCGGAACAACCGCTGGTAACGCGCGGCGTTAGCTTGGCGTGCTTCGACGGCGGTCGCGAGATGCCGCATTTTGACACGCAACACCGCGGCCTGGAACGTGTCCAAACGGCTGTTGATGCCCAGAATTTGATGGTAATACCGCGGCCTCATGCCGTGCGATCCGAGCAAACGCAGCTTGTCCGCCGTGGCGGCATCGCCGGTCGTCAGCATGCCGCCGTCGCCCATGCCGCCAAGGTTTTTGGTCGGATAGAAACTGAAACATCCGATCGAGCCCCAGCTTCCCGCGGGCCGACTGTGGTACGCCGCACCGATCGCTTGGGCAGCGTCCTCGATGACGACAATGTCATGCTCGTTCGCGATTTGGCAGATAAGGTCGATTTCGGCACACTGACCGAACAGGTGCACCGGGATGATCGCCTTGGTGCTTGGCGTGATCGCAGCTTCGATTTGTTCGGCGTCTATGTTGAACGTGTCGGGACGGATGTCGACAAAGACGGGCGTCGCCCCCAGACGCGAGATGCAGCTCACCGAAGCAAAGAACGTGAAACTCGGGACAATGACCTCATCACCGGGCCCCACGTCGGCGGCCATCAGTGCTAGCAAAAGCGCGTCACTGCCCGAAGCACAACCGATCGCGTGAGCGGCTTGGCTGTACGCGGCAACTTCGCGTTCCAGTTCGGCAACATCGGGTCCGAACAGAAATTTTCCGCTGTCGATGACACCGGCGAGCGCTTCGAGGAATTCTTCGCGAAGCGGTGCGTTTCCCCGCCCAACGTCCAGCAACGGAACGGAGGTCATTTGCGAGGACGGGTTTGGGACGCTGGAGACGGACATGGTTTGCCTTCCTTGGCGTTAATTTCAGACGAACTCGCGATCGAGCGACGTCGAGGGGAACCGGCTTGTGGAATGAACCGGTGATACCGCGAAAAATAAACTGGGGTCAAGACAAGACAGAATCTTCGTGAATCCACGAACGGGCGACCGATAAAACTAATCTACCCGTGACGCGGCTTGCTGCGTTACAAACAAAAAGATGTTTCTGCCTCAAGGATGAGGCGAATTTGCCGCAAGGATGAGGCCCCCGTGAGCAACCAACTCGTGAGCAACCAACTCGCTAGCAAGCGATCGTCGACCGCCGCGGCGACGCTTGCCGCCGTGATGATCGCCGGCGGAGTGGTCTTGATATTCGGCACCGCCGGTTGCGCCGGTCACCGGTACGCTCATTTGATGAAGCCCGGCGACATCGACATGGTGGGCAGCCACGACGCTGGGGCCGCGGTTTGGAATCCGTTAGTCGACGAAGCGGTCGCCAAGATCCTGACGCGTTGTCCGCCGCCGGTCCAGCAAGTCGGGTACACACCGGTTGACGGCATTTCGACCGTCTGTTTCATCGGGATCGAAAACAAGAGCGTCGAGGAAATGGTCGACTTCAAGGACCAGCTCTACGAACGAATCGATTCACAAATCAACGGTGCGGCTCAATTTCGCAGCGTCAGCCGACGGATGATCGACGCGGCGCTGATCGAAACCCGCATGCGTCCTGATTCGTTATTCCTGCCCGGAAACCGCGACATTTTTGCCGCCGCGCTGGGTCGCCAGGGCGCGCCGATCGACATGTTGATGTACGCGACGATCACAACGGGAACGACGGACAACAATAAATCGACTCAGCGGGATTATCTGCTGACGATCGAGATGGTGAATTTGCACAGTGGCGAATACGTCAAGGAATCGGCCAAGATTCGCAAGGGTTACCACAACACGCGAGCGGGCAAGTGGTGGAACTTTGGTCTCGGCCAGGGAGATGGTTGATCCACCGCCGGTCCGAACGCCCGACAGGTTCGTGTGGCGGTTGACGGGAATTCTGATGTCGATGCTTTGCGTGTCGATGGCTTCCCTGTCGAGCGGCTGCGCGTCGATGACCAAACGCATCGATTTGGCGAGGACAGCTTACTACCAGGGTGACCTCGAAACCGCACGCCGCGAATGGTCGGAGATTGCCGAATCGCGATCACCACACGCTAAACCCGCGAAGCTCAATCTGGCGATGGTCGACATCGCGCGCGGCGACCTCCGATCGGCCCAAACAAGCTTGCGCGAGGCACGAGATGTCTTTGACGAAGCCGCCAAGATCGAAGTGGTCGGCGACGTCGCGTCGATGCTGACCGATGACCGAACTCGTGCGTATCACCCGGCGGGTTACGAGGAGGTCATGGTGCGGTCGATGCTTTCGCTGTGCAGTTTGGCCAGCGGCGACGGCGACGCGGAAGCATACGCGATGCAGGCCCAAATGCGACAATCCGAGTTGGCTCGAATCGCGGAAGAACGGGGGCTGCAAGCGGTTAAGCCGATCTATCAACCACTCGCGTTGGCTCCCTATATGCGCGGCGTGCTGCGCGAGGCGACGCACCACGATTTCGACGATGCGATTCGGTGCTACCAAATGGTCAGCCACCTGCAACCGTCGTTCGCGCCCGCCTCGGTCGATATCCAGCGATGCGGCGGCGGCGTCGTCGCTCCGCCAGGGCATGGCGTTCTGTACGTCTTTGCCTGCGTCGGACGCGGCCCGGTTCTGGAATCGGTCCCTGAACCGACGACGACGGCGGCGATGCAGATCGCCAGCCAGGTTTATTCGTTGGCCGAAAACCAGCGGGCGCTGCTGCCCAACCTTGCCGCCGTCGAAGTTCCACGGGTTCGCATTCCGGGCTCGCCCGCGGCCGCGATTTCGATTGACAGCAGCGACGTTTGGCTCGGTGCGACGCAGCCGCTGGTCAATGTCGGCGAGATGGCGATCAACCAAAACGAAGCCGAAATGCCCTGGACCATAGCCCGGGCCGTGGCTCGCCGCGTGACCAAGGAGGTCACCGTGAATCAAGCCGTTAAGGCTGTCGGAATAAACGGATTGCCGGGCGAATTGGCGAGGTTTGCGACCGTGACGGCATGGTCCGCGACCGAGCAGGCGGACACGCGTTGCTGGTCGCTGATGGCCCGCGAAATCCAAGTCCTCCGCGCGGAATTGCCAGCCGGCACGCACCGCATCGGTTTCACGGTCGTCGGGCCGGGCGGAAACCTCGTCGGCCCCAAAGCGACCCAGCGTGTCGAGATCCCACCGGCGTCCAATGCCTACATGGTCATCATCGCACCCGACCGGCACGTGATCGTCGCGCAATAAAAATTTGTCCGGAAAAAGCGGCTGTTGTTTCGTTTAGCGAAACCTTGCAGGCCAATCACGATTCGGTCGCGACGTGGACCTTCGTCGATCGATGACAACAACTCCCAACGGATCGAAACGACGAAGGAGCACAGATGGAAACGCCGGAAGAATTGATCGCCGAGATGACAACCTCGGAATTGCTCGAATTGCTGGACGAAATGGGCTTTGAGGCTACCGAGATGCAGGCAGCAAGCATCAAGAGCCTAATCCAAGAAACCGGTTCGCTCGACGCCGCGCTCGCCGTGATATGCGATTGTGACGATGACGACGTCCGCCGCGCCGCATAAGACGCCGACGCCAATTTTCGGTTACGCCGCTTTGCGATCCGCCAGTGCCTGCTCGCCACGCAACTCGCGGGCAAGGATGCTCAGCCGTGGACGGTTCCGCGTCATCGTTGGGCTCGCCTCGACGCCATCAGAGTTCACGCCACGTGCTTCCGTTCCACCGGCTTCCGCGCGATCGACGCGGTGCAGGTGCACGTCCATTTGTGGAAATGGGATCGAGATCTGTGCGGCATCGAGCTGACGCTTGATCGCGTGATTCAATTTTTCGGTCACCGGCCAAAATTCGGTCGTCGCGGCCCACACGCGAACTTTCCACTGCACCGAGCTGTCCGCCATTCCGGCAAGGATCACGGTGAATCCGCGGTCCGGACCCTGAATCATTTGAGCGTCCAACGACGTTGCGGCGGTTGTCAACGCGGTGCGAGTCGCGTCGAGGTCCGCGGAATAGGACACGCCGACGATGACTTCGACGCGGCGATGTTTGTGAAAGCTGATGTTTTCAATCGTACCGCTGGAAATCGCGCTGTTGGGCACGATGATGCGGCGGTTGTCGGTCGTGTCCAACGTCGTCGTGAACAGGTCGATCTCGTTGACGATGCCGGTCATCCCCGCCGCGTTGATCATGTCGCCGACTTTGAATGGGCGAAAAACGAGCAGCAACACACCGGCGGCAAAATTGCTGAGCGTGCCCTGAAACGCTAGGCCGATCGCGAAACCGGCGGCGGCCAAAATCGTCGCGAGGCCGCTCATGCGAAAACCGACCACGTTCAACACCATCACCAAGACGCTCGCCAACACCCCGTAAAAGACGACGCGGCCAATGAACCGACCGAGCGTTTCGTCGATCCGTTTGCAGATCGGACCGCTGATCACGCGTGCCAAAAACTTGGCGGCCAGGTAGCCGACGAACACGGCCAGCAACGACATCGACGCGGGCACGATGTACCGGATTAAGGCGTCGACGACGACCGTTTGGTCGCCGTTGAGCAATCGCTTCGATAAATCGATCAACGGTGCCAGCATGTCGTCTGTTAGCCCGCCGGGGTTTGGGGACGTCGTCGTCTCGCTCATGTCATCCACTCTCTATAAAAACATTCATCGCAATCAGACAGCAATAGCGTCCGTCGCCCCTCGGCGTAAAGAGATTTTGGGACCCATCCTAATGAAGGGCTGAAGGACCCGATCGCAGGCTCGGCTCGCGCAGCGGAATTGCTCATCGCCGATCACGAGCGGCCCATCGCAAAGCTGGTCGCGGAAACGGCCCGGTCCGCGAACGACCGAACGAAGCGTCACGGCGATCAATGGAAGGACTGGGTCATGATGGTTCTTATTTTTAATCACCTTCCCGATGACATCGCCAAAGCATTTGGGGTAAGCAAAGAATGAGACTGCTGGGGCGTTTACGATTCAAATATGGCTGCGTCAAATTGGATCGGGCGCGAAACAATGGTGGTTAACCTGCAGCGGTGCACGGTATGTCGCATCATCGTCGACACCAAATACTTGACTTGTGGCGGGAGCGTTATCGCGTTTTGTTGGATGCCCAATCACGTCCACGCATCTCTATCAGGGACGATACAAGGCTTTTCCGGTGGAAGACGAAGGCTACTACTGGAATCTCAG
>Ga0105045_10003948_pt1 | contig 12844 bp, 6 predicted proteins | sample MAT02_FD_78089 | JGI IMG/M metagenome (GOLD analysis project Ga0105045, IMG submission 78089) | Freshwater microbial communities from Lake Fryxell liftoff mats and glacier meltwater in Antarctica - MAT-02 (megahit assembly) | ecosystem: Environmental > Aquatic > Freshwater > Ice > Liftoff...
ATCTTCACAAGCGGTGGTACAGAAGCGGACAACATGGTACTGCATTGCGCAGTGCGGGATCTTGGGGTTCGGCACATCATCACCTCACCCATCGAACACCACGCAGTGGAGCTCACCGCCGGGCTGTTGGGGCAACGGCACGATGTCCAGATCCATTGGTTGCGGCTTCACCCGGACGGCAAGCCGGATCTTGCGCACCTCGCCGAATTGCTCGCTGGGAAAGAGCCGGAATCGACCTTGGTGTCCTTGATGCATGCCAACAACGAGATCGGTACCCGCATCGACCTGACCGCGATCGGACACCTTTGCCGCGAACATGCGGCTTTGTTCCACAGCGATACGGTGCAGACCATGGCCCACTATCGCTTCGACCTTCAAGAACTTCCTGTTGACTTCATCGCTTGTGCTGCTCATAAGTTCCACGGCCCCAAGGGTATCGGGTTCCTGTACATGCGGACCGGGGCAGGGTTGAAACCTCTGATAACCGGAGGAGCCCAGGAGCGCAACATGCGCGGTGGCACAGAGAACCTTGCGGGTATCGTAGGTCTTGCCAAAGCACTTGAACTTGCCTATTCCGATCTGGATGAGCACCAAGTGCATGTGCAAGGCTTGAAGCAGTATATGATCTCTGAACTTCGAAACCGGATACCTGGGGTCGAATTCAATGGCGATACCTCGAATGACAGTCTCTACACCGTTCTGAATGTTCGATTCCCCGACGATGGACGATCGGAGATGCTGCTGTACAATCTGGACATTGAAGGCATTGCGTGCAGCGGAGGAAGCGCCTGTAGCAGCGGAAGCAACGCAGGCAGTCATGTGCTGGCAGCACTGTATCCGGAGGTGAAAGGGGCGAACATCCGTTTTTCATTCAGCCGCTACACCCAGAAGGAAGAATTGGACCGGACCCTTGCGGCCTTGGAGCGCATATTCCAGCTTGTTCCAACGGCCCACCGCAGCGCCCACGCCTGAGCGGCATCGGTGGAGCTTCAGCAACTGGGTACTTTCGCACCATGAGCCATTCATCCACGCTGTTGGAGGTCGCCGTGGACCAGCTGGCCACACTACCTGGCATTGGGCGAAGAACCGCCATGCGACTCGCACTGGACCTGTTGCGACGAGACCCGGCTGAAGTACAGCGCTTCTCAGACGCCATCCGCGATCTGCGCGATAAGGTGCAATACTGCGGCACCTGTTGCAACATCAGCGACTCGTCACGATGCAGCATTTGCATGGACAGCACCAGAGATGCAAGCCTGATCTGTGTTGTTGAAGATATCCGTGATGTGATCGCCATCGAGAATACGCGCCAATTCAAAGGCGTGTACCACGTTCTGGGTGGCATTATCAGCCCCATGGATGGCATCGGGCCAGACGACCTGAATACCCGGCAGCTCATGGATCGGGTGGAAGCGGGTGGGATACGGGAAGTCCTGCTGGCTCTGGGCGCTACCTTGGAAGGTGACACCACGGCATTCTACCTGAACCGAAAGCTTCAGCCCTTGGGAGTTTCTGTTACAACCATTGCAAGAGGGATCAGTGTGGGTGGTGACCTTGACCAAGCAGATGAGCTTACGCTTGGCAGAAGCATAGCGGATCGGAAGCCGTATGGCGGTTAAAAGAACTCGTTCGATCCAGACACCGCCTGCATCCTTTGTATCGTCTACCTTGCGCCGCACGAAGTACAAACCATAGGTATTCAGGCACTTGGCCGGTTCTAAAAGCCACAAAGTCGTGTACACGATATGCAAGCAATGATCTTTCGCGTAAGTGCCCTATTCCTTTGCAGCATCTTGGCGCATGTCGCCTTCTCCCAGTGCCAGATCACGACCAATGCAACACAGACCAGCATTACCTGTGGGTCATGTGTTTCGCTGAGCGCCTTCGGGAACGGTACCGGTAACATCGCCTTTGCCGAGGATTTCAATACAGGAGCTCCGGTGGGCTGGCAATTCACTCAGTCGGCCCAATTCACCAACCCCTGTTCGCCGAGTGGGGTAGATGGTACACCGCACTTGTGGATGGGTGACGCCTCGCCCAATCCGCGCACCATGGCCACCACGCCGCTGGACCTTTCGCTCGGCGGGTACGTCTGCTTCGATATGCTTTTTGCAGAACAGGGTGATGCTTCGCCTTGTGAAGGTCCGGACGAACCCCAAGAAGGGGTGTATATTCAGTATTCGATCGACAATGGCGCTACCTGGGTCACGATCAACTACTTCGACCCCAATGGAGGGAATGACCCCCAGCTGACCAACTGGAACAACTGGTGCTTCACCCTACCTCCTGGCGCAGTTACAGCGAGTACCGTGATACGCTGGCACCAGGACAATGTGACCGACAACACATACGACCACTGGGGCATCGACAATGTGGAGATCACGTTGAACGACCCGAACTTCGGGATCACTTGGTTGCACGATAGCTATGCCTATGGACTCGGTGTTCCGGGTGGCACCAATCCGACCGCCGTCTGCCCTCCCCAAACCACGACCTATGTGGCGCAAGTCTCGGATGGAGTTACGACCTGTTTAGACAGTGTCACGATCACTGTGGTGGATCCCGTCATCATAATGACAGCAGGAACAGATTCGACTATCTGCAGTGGGCAGTGTTTAACGCTTGATGCGGATGCCTACCAATTGGTAAGTCCTGCCAGTACACCCACCTTCGCAAACAACGAGTTTGGTCTGCTCGCTGGTGGCAGTGCCAGTGTGAACATCAATGTCCAAGGGCTGAATACCACTTCGCTTGTAGATGGTTCGATCACACAGATCTGCATCAATGGATTTAGCGTTATTGGAGGAGCATCCCCTTGCTTTGATTTCGCAGGCTGCCCATGCAACGGCGCTACCATTGGCTTTGGCGAGGTCTGCGACCTGACCACCGGGAGTTTCACCGTAACACTTTCCTCGCCGGGTGGTTGCGAGATCGTTCTGGTGCCTTCGGGGACGAGCAACGACGCGTATAACAACACCTGTTTCGTACCTGCGGGTGGAGCACCCTTCGGGCCAGGCTTTCCCAATGGAGGGTCTTGGAACCCACAAGAACCGATCAATGGCTTGAACGGCTGCGACCCAAATGGCGTTTGGACATTGAGTTTTGATGGACCCGGTGGGATCGGTCTTGGTATTGGCACTCTCTTCGGTTGGAACATCTCCTTCGACGACCCTGAGATCACGGCGCCGGTGGACTTCATCTGGTCACCGCTCACAGCCATGACCGACGAGGACACGTTTACTCCTGAAGTTTGCCCCACTGGGACGACGACCTACACCTTGTCGGCTACCGATCTTGCGGGCTGCATCACCGCGACAGATGATGTGACCGTGACCATTGAGAACTGCTGTGCGCTGGAGATCATCACTACTGTGACCATCGACCCAAGCTGCGCAGGTGCAGATGGCAGTATTTCCGTGACTGAACTAGCCGGAGAGTTGGGTGCGGTGACCTATGCCTTGGATGGCGGGACAACTCAGGTCTCACCCACGTTCCCGGACCTTGCTGTTGGCACCTATACCATCACGGTGAATGACGACAACAACTGCCCGGTGGATGTGGTCGTGGACTTGGTGGCTGGCGATGGTCCTGTGATCAATGGCATCGTTGTCGTAGCTCCTACTTGTGGTTCTGATGATGGTGGGATCTCTGTGGATGCTACAGGGAACGGCTTGGAATACAGTTTCGACGGCGGGACCCTGTTCGGTCCAAGCCCGGATAGCTCCGGTTTGGCAAGCGGACAATATACCGTTGTGATCACAGACGTGAACGGGTGTTCCTTGGATACGACGCTAACGCTGACCCCATTGGATGGCCCGGAGATCTTGAGCATTGATGGTACCACCCCGTTGTGTGGCGGATCGGACGGTACGATCACGATCACAGCTTCTGTGGTCGTCGAGAACTTCAGCATCGATGGAGGAGCAAGTTTCCAGCCCAATGGGAATTTCACGGACCTGCCACCAGGCGTTTACGATATCGTTGTTTCCGATGCGGGTGGATGCACAGCGAATGGGAACATCACGTTGGACAATGTGCCAGGGCCAGTGATCGATAGCGTGATCACGGTGGATCCGCTTTGTGGCGTACCGGATGGTAGCATCGAGATCACTGCAACTGGCAATGCACTGCTGTACAGCATTGATGGTGGTGCCACGACCCAGGTCAGCAACACGTTCACAGGCCTGACACAAGGCAATTACACCCTACAAGTATCAGATGGTGTGGGCTGCACAGCCGATCAGTCGGTCACCCTCCAAAGTGCGAATGGGCCTGTTCTGGACAACATTGCGACCACTGTTTCGGAGTGCGGCCTTGATGATGGGACGATCACTATTACTGCGACCGGCACAGGGCTTTCCTTCAGTGTTGATGGTGGCACTTCCTTCGACCCCCTTGGCACCTTTGTCGATCTGGCTCCTGGCTCGTACGACATTGTCGTCCAAGATGTTGACGGTTGCATATCCTCCGGGACCGCTGTGGTGGACGAGTTGCCAGGTCCTACGCTCAACGATGTAGTTACAGTTGCAGCCACCTGCGGTGTCAATGATGGCTCTATCGCGGTCAACGCCTCAGGGAACGGACTGAGCTACAGCATTGACGGTGGCACCACGTTCCAAGCTGGTAGCGCCTTCGGGAACTTGGCTCCTGGCGATTACACGGTGGTGGTGCAAGCAAGCGGATGTACAGATCAACAGATCGTTACTTTAGACGAACTATCGGGCCCCGTGATCACAGAGATCCTGACCCTGCAACCCGCTTGTTCCGGGGATACGAACGGCTCCATCGTGGTCACAGCAACTGGCGGTGGCACGCTCAACTATGGCCTGAATGCGGGAGCTCTTCAAGCCTCCCCCACCTTTGTCGACCTAGCTTCAGGAGCCTACACTGTTGTCGTTGAAGCCACGCCGGGGAATTGCTCTGTTACGCAAGAAGTGATCCTGGTCGACCCGGCTCCATTGCTACTGCAACTTACCGCCACCGACCCGGCTTGTGCCAGCGATTGCAATGGAACAGCGACAGCTGTGATCAATGGAGGAACAGGAAGCCCGGCCTTGGTCTGGTCCGGTGGAATTCCGGCTGGCACCGGGACAAATGCCAGTGGTCTTTGCGAGGGCAACTATTCCCTGATCGTCTCTGATGCCAATGGTTGCACTGTTGATACGTCGTTCACGTTGATAGGCCCTGCGCCATTCCTGATCCAATCGGTCACATCAACATCGGAGACGTGTCCCGATCTGTGCGACGGGACCATTTCAGTAGCTGCCACTGGTGGTGTATCGTATTCCTTGAATGGCGGCATTCCGCAGTTGTCCCCGGCGTTCCCGGGGCTCTGTCCTGGCGCGTATTCCATCGTAACGTTGGATGCAAATGGATGTCCGGCCGATAGTTCTACTGTTGTCCTTCCCGGAGAAAGTCTGGAGGCTGGTTTCATCCCGACGCCACCCCGAACAAGCGTTTTCTCACCACGCTTCCTATTCACGAATACTTCGATAGGAGCAGAGACATACTCATGGAACTTCGGGGGGTACGGCACTTCCACCGAAGTCTCTCCTGGATTCGTATTCCCAGAGCTTGCCGATACGATCGAAGTGTGCCTTACGGTCACGAACAGCATTGGCTGTATCGACACATATTGCGGCCTGATCATCATCGATCCATCCACAACGGTCTACGTTCCCAACACCTTCACCCCAGATGGAGATGGCATCAACGAAATGTTCTATGTGGTCGGTGATCTCGCGAACAACAAGAACTTCCGACTGACCGTTCACAACCGTTGGGGGGAAGAGGTGTACAACTCCAACGACATGCAAATGGCTTGGGATGGGTCGTATTCCGGAGTGCCATGTCAGGACGGTGTTTATGTGTGGACCGTTGAGACCCAAGACCCATTGAACGCCGAGATCCGCAGGATGACGGGCCATGTAACGCTGATCCGCTGATGCTCTAAGGTGCAGTTCCAAGGGCACATGAAGCTTACCGTTGTCATTGTCAATTACAATGTTCGGGCATACCTCGAGCAGTGCTTGCACACCGTGGCAAAAGCCTTGGAGGGCATTGACGGTGAAGTCTATGTTGTCGACAATCAAAGCACCGACGGCAGCATCGAAATGGTGCGGGATCGGTTCCCCGATGTCAACCTGATCGCCAACAAGGACAACGTAGGCTTCTCGCGGGCCAACAACCAAGCGATCCGCTTGGCCAAAGGCGAGTATGTCCTTCTCTTGAACCCGGACACCGTTGTTGGTGAGGATGTATTCAGCAGCGTGCTGCGTTTCATGGATGAGAAACCGGCGTGCGGTGGCTTGGGTGTTAAGATGATCGATGGTACCGGTCGGTTCCTGCCCGAGTCCAAGCGAGGACTGCCCACTCCACAGGTGGCCTTCTTCAAGATCATCGGCCTCACGCGCCTGTTCCCGAAAAGCCGGATCTTCGGGCGATACCACTTGGGCCACTTACCGGAGAATGAAGCGTCCCCCATTGAGATCCTCTCAGGCGCATGCATGTTCCTAAGGCGGAAGACGCTGGATGAAGTAGGTCTCTTGGACGAGAACTTCTTTATGTACGGAGAGGACATCGACCTCAGCTACCGCATCACCTTGGGGGGCTACGAGAACTGGTATTTCCCGGATGCCCGCATCATCCACTACAAAGGCGAGAGCACCAAGAAAAGCAGTGTGAACTATGTGTTCGTGTTCTACAATGCGATGGCCATCTTCGCCCAGAAACACTTCACACAACGGAGCGCCGGCATATTCCCAACGCTGATCAATGGCAGTATCTATCTAAGTGCTGCCGGGGCTATTGCCGTCCGATTCCTAAGCAGGGCCCTTTTACCGATCCTGGATCTCCTTTGCGTACTGTTCGTCCTTGCGCTCTTGCCACTGGCACCTGCACGTTGGACGGTGATACCTGAACTGGGATTGGATGTCATGATCGCCTTGTTCGTTGTGGCATTTACCGGACTTGTAGGAGGGTACGACCGACCGGTCAGACTGCTGCGACCCTTAATGGTCATGGGCTTAGTGCTGGTAGTTACCTGGTCGATCCGGGATGTATCGAACACTGGGCCTCACGAAGCCATAATGATCGCCATGGTCGCAACGTTCTCGGCCGGACTAATGCTTCTTGTCCGTACGGTCCTGAACCTATTGCGGATCAGTGGACACGGTATGCGGCGTCGTGAGCGTGAGCGTATCCTTGCCCTTGGATCCGAAGCGGAGGCGCAAGCCGCACTGGCCTTGCTTTGGCAGACACACTACGGCCTGGGCTGGTCGGGGATCCTCTCCCCCGCCCTGGTCAATTCGGACCCGGCATTGTTGGCCCGTACGGTGAGGAACGAACGCGTGGGCGAGGTCGTGTACTGTGCGAAGGACATGCCCTGGCGTGATATCATTGCTCACATGGAACTACTTCGGGCCAGCAGGATCGAGTTGAAGATCGCACAGCCCGGAGTGTCTGTGATCATCGGTCCCAGCAGTATCGAAAGCCTTCAGGACCTTTACATCCTGGAAGGCCCGGCATTGAATACTCCGGCATCGCGGCGAAGCAAGCGCATCATCGATCTAGTGGTGTCATTCGCACTCATACCCGCATTCCCTATTGGAGCATTCTTCGTCGAACACCCCATGGTCCTGGCCAAACACATTGGCGATGTTCTCTTGGGAAGAAAGAGCTGGGTGGGCTACCACCCCATTCTTTCCAGCGCACCTAAGCTTCCGAGCTTGAGCCCGGGGATCTTGGATACGACCACCCTGCACGCAGGATCCGCACAGGACCCCTTGGTAGTGCAACGGTTGAATGCCATGTATGCAAAGGATTACAGCGCTTGGAACGACCTGTGCGTGATCATGCGGGGCTTCAGGAAGCTTGGTACTTCCTGATCACCGGCTTACGCCTGCTTGGTTACCTTTGGCCGGTACCCGCAAAGGGTGGCAACGACCATGTCCCAGATCGAGATCCTACTGCCCAAGATGGGCGAAAGCGTGGCCGAAGCCACGATCATCAAGTGGTTGAAGAATGAAGGCGACCATGTGGAAGCCGACGAACCGATCGTGGAGATCGCCACGGACAAGGTGGATAGTGAGGTTCCTGCACCAGAAGCGGGTATCCTCCAAAAGCGCTTGGTGAATGAAGGTGATGTGGTGAAGGTCGGCCAGCCGATCGCACAGATCGGTGCAGCAGGAGCGGCCAGTCCCGCACCCTCAGCCGCCACAAGTACCCCGGTAGCACCACCATCCGTGGCTGCACCAGCGCCAACGAATGGACAGCATGTTCAAGAGCCCATGGTCGCCGACCAAGTTGGTGAGGTACCACGCTCAGGTGCTTCTGGTAAGTTCTACAGTCCCTTGGTGCGCAACATCGCGAAGAGCGAAGGTATCTCCATCCAAGAGCTCGAAGCACTAAATGGAAGTGGCCAAGGTGGCCGTGTGACCAAGAAAGACATCCTGGATTATCTGCCCCAGCGTGGTGCCGCACCTAGTGTGGCGCCGGCCACAGCCGCAAAAGCACCAGCGCCTGTCCAAACAGCTCCTGCTGTTCAACCAGCTGCCAAGAGCAGTGTTTCCGCAGCCCCTGGCGATGAGCTCATCGAAATGGACCGCATGCGCCGCATGATCGCGGACCACATGGTCATGAGCAAGCACACCAGCCCCCACGTTACCAGTTTCGTGGAGGCTGATGTGACGAACCTGTGGGTATGGCGTGAACGGATCAAAAAAGCCTTTGAGCAACGCGAAGGCGAAAAGCTCACCTTCACACCGATCTTCATCATGGCCATTGTACAGGCCATCAAGGAAATGCCCATGGTGAATGTGCAAGTGGATGGATATACTATCATCCGCAAGCGCGACATCAACATCGGAATGGCTGCCGCCTTGCCTTCAGGGAATCTGATCGTGCCGGTGATCAAGAATGCTGACCGATTGAACCTTGTCGGCATGGCCAAGGCTGTGAATGACCTAGCGAATCGCGCGCGGCTGGGCAAACTGCTTCCCGATGAGGTCAGCGGAGGCACCTATACGGTGACAAACGTGGGCACATTCGGCAACGTGTTGGGCACACCGGTGATCAATCAGCCGCAAGTGGCGATCATGGCAACTGGTGCGATCCGCAAGAAACCTGCTGTGATCGAAACGCCCATGGGCGACTTGATCGGGATCCGCCAAATGATGTTCCTTTCCCATTCGTACGACCACCGTGTGGTCGATGGTGCATTGGGCGGGCGTTTTGTTCGCCGGGTCGGCGATATCCTCGAAGCATGGGACCCAGACCAAAGCTTCTGATCCAAGCCATTGAGAAAAAGTTACATTTAGCCGCGTTACTCACCACTCCGGTACACCACGAATTCGCCCTGCTATGATGAAAGGATATGTTGCGATCTTCTTGGCGACCCTCGGCTTCTCAGTCGTCGATCTAAATGCTCAGCCAGGCAGTACAACGTTCAATAGGAAGTTCGAAGAGGGCAATCGCCTCTCTGAAGAGAAGCTCTTCAATCAATCGGCCGAAGTCTTCAAGCAATTGTTGAACGAAGATGCCGAGAACTCGAACCTGAACTACAAACTGGGCTACGCCTATTTCCATTCCTACGACCAGCGCAGTAAGGCATTGCCCTACTTGGAACGCGCATCCATGCTGCGTGTTGGTTCTGGTTCACTAGGGGGCTTCAACTCTACGGGTTACGACCCCTTCGAACCTCGCGAAAGGGGTTCTCCCGTGGAAGTCGATTTCTATCTGGCCAAGGCCTATCATCTGAACAATGAGTTCAGCAAAGCGGACCAGTTCTACCAGAAATTCATGGACCAGGCCGACCCCAAGCATGAATTGCGGCCGATGGCGGTGAGGGGCTTGGAACAGACCGCGAATGCCAGAGCTCTTCAAGCGACCCCGGTGCCCTACGAGATCTCCAATGTGGGCAACGTGATAAACAACGAGTATCCGGACTTCAGCCCCGTGTTGTCCGTTGATGGCAATGCGCTGTTCTATACCTCACGCCGAATACGGCCCGACAGCTCCAATGGCAACGTGCTTGACATTATTGCGGGTATCCCATTCGAGAACATCTACGTGAGCTACAAGGACCGTGAAGGCAATTGGCAAGCTCCCGAATTGCTCAACATCAACCCGAAAGGTCCAGGGCACTTGGCTTCGGTGAACGTATCGGCAGATGGTCAAACGTTGTATCTCTACAAGGATGACGTTGGTGATGGTAACATCTACGAAAGTGTCCTTGTGGGTGAATTGTGGAGCGATCCAGTTCTCATGGGGTCCGATATCAATACGAAGGCTTGGGAGACCCATGGAGCCATCACTGCGGATGGGAACACATTCTACTTTATCAGTGACCGAACTGGCGGAGCCGGAGGTCGGGATATTTACCGCGTGGTTCGCCTGCCTGATGGTTCATGGAGCAAAGCCCAGAACCTAGGCAACATGATCAACACAAAGTATGATGAAGAAGGTGTGTTCATTCACCCCAATGGTCGCACCCTGTACTTCGGCTCTATAGGCCACAACTCCATGGGCGGCTTCGACATTTTCACAAGCGAGTTACAGGATGATGGCACATGGAGCTATCCGAAGAACGTTGGCTACCCACTGAATACCGTGGACGACAACGTGTTCTTCATTACCACAGCAGATGGTCGCCGTGGCTATTTCAGTTCCGACCAGTTCGGGGGATATGGCGAAAAAGACATCTACTTCGTGGACCTCCCATCCGAAATGGAGTCGGAGGGACTTACCGTATTGAAGGGCTTCATTGTCCCGCCTCCTGGTGAGTCACTTCCACCTTCAACGATCTTGTACGTCACCGACAAGACCACTGGTGAAGTAAAGAGCTATAAGCCTCGTCAGCGTGATGGAGTATACGTTGCGATCCTCCCACCATGCCGTGAGTATAATTTGGACTACCGTGTGAATGACGTTACCGTTCACAGCGAAGACATTTTCGTGGAATGTGAAAGCGCCTATCAGGAGATCAACAAGGAGGTCTACTTGAGCCCCGTCTCGTTGGCTGGTCCCGCAACGGTGGCAACCCTTCAGAAAGGATTGCCTCCAGGCAGCAAGGAAACGGGAATTCCTGTAAAGCCCTTGGATCCGAAGGCCCCTATTGCTCCAGTACCTCTGCCGAAGCCCGGAGTGACTCCTACGATTGGAACAACATCTCCAGGTGGTTATGTGGATGAGTTCGTGAAGTACTACGCATACAACGCCAAGGACATCGACCAGGACGAAGCCCGGTGGAAGACATTCATGGATGCTGTGGCAGGTGTCGTGGAACGCAATGGTGAAGCGCGTATCGTGATAGAAGCCAGTGCATCCAAAGTGCCTACTCGGACCTTTGGCACCAACGAACGCCTTAGCCAAAGCCGCATGGAGGATGCCCGCATGCGCTTGGTGGAAGCTGCAAAGGCACGTGGACTTGACCCGGAAAAACTGAAGCTCGAAGCAGTGAACACCTTGGTACAAGGCCCGAAGTATGTCGGCGATTTCCAGGACACCGAGAAATACGGGAAATTCCAATTCGTCAAATTGAAGGTGCGTTAAGCACTTCGATCGTGAAAAACTTGAAAGACCCCGGCTATATGTCGGGGTCTTTTCGTTGAGATCTTTGCTTCCATGAAACTCAATTTGGAACGGCCCTTGGCCTTCTTCGATCTGGAGACCACCGGAATACGCATCGGGCAAGACCGTATCGTGCAGATCGGTATTGTGCGGCTGATGCCCGATGGCAGCCGGCAGGCTTACCAGACCTTGGTGCAGCCGGGCATTCCGATCCCCGCAGAAGCCACTGCTGTCCACGGTATACACGATGAAGATGTGGCCAATGCGCCACCCTTGGGGGTCGTGGCAAACCAAGTCCTTCAAGAACTTGATGGCTGCGATCTGGCCGGCTTCAATTGTTTGCGCTTCGACATTCCCTTCCTTGCTGAAGAATTGCTTCGTGTGGGTCATACCTGGAACCATGCGAGCTTGCGCGTGGTGGACGTACAACGCATCTACCACCAGATGGAGCCACGCAACCTCAGCGCAGCCCTGAAATTCTACTGCGACAAAGAACATGCTGGCGCCCACGATGCCTTGGCCGATGTGGAAGCTACCGCCGATGTGCTGCTGGCCCAGTTGGAGCGCTACCCGGATCACTTGCAGGGTACCGTTGAATTTCTGGGTCAGATGAGCGGAGACCGCAAGCGAAGCCCGGACGCTGCAGGTAAACTGGCCTATACGGATGATGGAAGCATAGGCCTCTCCTTCGGCAAATACAAAGGCTGGAGCTTAGAGAACATAGGCCGCCACGATCCTGGTTATTTGGAGTGGGTCATGTTCAAAGCGAACCTGCCCGAAAGCACCCTTGTCCTGATGCGCGAAACCTTGTCCACCATCCACCCATGAAGATCGTTTGCATTGGCCGCAACTACGGCGAACACGCCCGTGAACTGGGCAATGCGATACCCGACGAGCCGGTGATCTTTCTCAAGCCGACCAGCGCCCTCATTCCGGAAGGAGGACCGATCCGCTTACCCGCCTTCAGCAAAGACATCCACCACGAGATCGAGTTGGTGTACCGCATAGCTCATCGCACGGGAAAAGCAGTGGTGGCGCAGGTCACCATCGGCTTGGACCTTACCGCACGTGATGTGCAACAGGAACTCAAGAGCAAGGGCCTGCCGTGGGAGAAAGCCAAGGCCTTCGATGGTTCCGCATACGTGGCACACTCGTTCTTGGATGTGTCCTCCTTCCCTGCCGGACACCCCATCGACTTCATGCTGAAAAAGAACGGTCATGTGGTACAAAGTGGTCATAGCGGCCAGATGATCTTCGATGTGGCAACACTCATCGA
>Ga0105045_10003949_pt1 | contig 12844 bp, 10 predicted proteins | sample MAT02_FD_78089 | JGI IMG/M metagenome (GOLD analysis project Ga0105045, IMG submission 78089) | Freshwater microbial communities from Lake Fryxell liftoff mats and glacier meltwater in Antarctica - MAT-02 (megahit assembly) | ecosystem: Environmental > Aquatic > Freshwater > Ice > Liftoff...
AGCATCGCGGCCATGGGCCGCTCCTACCAGGCAAGAGCATCGCGGCCATGGGCCGCTCCTACGGAGCAAGAGCATCGCGGACGTGAGCCGCTCCTGCGAAAAGTCCTCAGTCGGCCTGGCGGCGCAGGAAGGCAGGGATATCCAGGTAGTCGCCCGGCAGGTCGGCGGTGGCCGGTGACGAGGAGACTGCCGGGGCCGAAGCCGGTTCGGCGCTGCCGCGGCGCAGGCCCAGGCCGGTGGTGGCGCTGGCTACCGGGTCCATGATCGCGTTGGCGTCGTATACCGGCATGCCGGTGGTGGCGTCGCGCACCAGCTTGATCGGGGCACGCATCGGCTCGCGGGTGCTGGCGGTTTCGCCACGGCCCACGGTCTGGCGCGTGGCTACGCGGTTGAGGCCGGTGGCGACCACGGTGACCCGCACTTCGTCCTGCATGTCCGGATCCAGCACGGTGCCCAGCACCACGGTGGCGTCTTCGGAGGCGAAGCCCTCGATGGTGCGGCCCACTTCGTCGAACTCGGCCATGGTGAAGTCCGGACCGGCGGTGATGTTGACCAGGATGCCGTTGGCGCCCTGCAGGTTGACGTCGTCCAGCAGCGGGTTCTGGATCGCCGCCTCGGCCGCGGCCTGGGCGCGGTCGTCGCCGCGGGCCGAGCCGGTGCCCATCATGGCCAGGCCCATTTCGCTCATCACGGTACGCACGTCGGCGAAGTCGACGTTGATCAGGCCCGGGCGCACGATCAGGTCGGCGATGCCCTGCACGGCGCCGAGCAGCACGTCGTTGGCGGCGCGGAAGGCCTGGATCATGGTGGCGTTGCGGCCCAGCACGGTGATCAGCTTCTCGTTGGGGATGGTGATCAGCGAATCGCAATGGTGCGACAGCTCTTCGATGCCCTTGAGCGCCACCTGCATGCGGCGGCGGCCTTCGAACGGGAACGGCTTGGTGACCACGGCCACGGTGAGGATGCCCATCTCTTTCGCAAGCTGGGCCACCACCGGTGCGGCGCCGGTGCCGGTGCCGCCACCCATGCCGGCGGTGATGAACACCATGTCCGCGCCTTCCAGCGCCTCGATGATGCGCTCGCGGTCTTCCAGTGCGGCCTGGCGGCCGACTTCCGGGTTGGCGCCTGCGCCCAGGCCCTTGGTGACGTTGCCGCCCAGCTGCAGCTGCAGTTTCGCGCCGCAGTTCTTGATCGCCTGCGAGTCGGTGTTGGCGGTGACGAACTCCACGCCTTCCACGCTGCTGTTGACCATGTGCGCGACCGCGTTGCCGCCGCCACCGCCCACGCCGATGACCTTGATCACCGCGTTGGGAGCCATCCTTTCAACCAGTTCGAAATGTGCCATGTCGGTTTCCTCTTGGGTTATAGATATCTATGGATCGTTCGGGTTGCCGCTCAATGCCCGTCTTCCTGCCCGCCTCCCGCAACCGCGCCCTCGCGCCTGCGTGTGTCCGTTGCGGCTAGAACTCGCCGCGGTACCAGTTCTTCAGTTTGTTGAACAGGCTGCCGGCCTTGCCCGTGGGCAGCGACGGCCTGCGTGGATGCTCGATCTGGCTGCCCATCAGCAGCAGGCCCACGCCGGTGGCATGCACCGGGTTGCCCACTACCTCGCCCAGCCCGGTGACGTGCTGGGGGATGCCGATGCGCACCGGCATCTGCAGCATCTCCTCGGCCAGCTCGACCACGCCTTCCATCTTCGAAGCACCGCCGGTCAGCACCATGCCGGCGCGCACCAGTTCCTCGAAGCCTGAGCGGCGCAGTTCGGCCTGCACCATCTCGAAGATTTCCTCGTAGCGTCCCTGCACCGCCTGCGCCAGCGAATGGCGCGGCATGCGCCGTGGCGGCCGGTCGCCGACGCTGGGCACCTGGATGCTTTCCTCGGCGGTGGCCAGCTGCGCCAGCGCGCAGGCGTAGCGCACCTTGATCTGCTCGGCTTCGGGGGTGGGCGTGCGCAGCATGTGGGCGATGTCGTTGGTGACGTGGTCGCCGGCGATCGGCAGCGAGGCGGTGTGGCAGATGGCGCCCTGCACGAACACCGCCAGGTCGGTGGTGCCGGCGCCCATGTCCACCAGCACCACGCCCAGCTCGCGCTCGTCGCTGGTCAGCACCGCCACGCTGGAAGCCAGCGAGGACAGGATCAGGTCGTCGATCTGCAGGCCGCAGCGCAGCACGCACTTGCTGATGTTGGCCGCCGCCGACTGCGCGCACACCACCAGGTGCGCGTGCACCTCCAGGCGCACGCCGGTCATGCCCACCGGGTTGCGGATGCCTTCCTGCGAATCGTCCAGCACGTACTCGCGCGGGATCGCGTGCAGGATGCGCTGGTCGGCGGGGATGGCCACGGCCTTGGCCGCTTCCAGCACGCGGTCCAGGTCGCCCCAGGTGACCTCGCCGTCGCGGATGGGCACGATGCCGGGCGAGTTCTTGCACTGCACGTGGTTGCCGGAGATCGAGGCATACACCGAGCGGATCTCGCAGCCGGCCATCAGCTCGGCTTCCTCGATCGCGCGCTGGATCGACTGCACGGTGGACTCGATGTCGACCACCACCCCGCGCTTGAGCCCGCGCGATTCGTGCGAGCCGATGCCGATCACCTCGATCGGATTGCCCGGCGAGTACTCGCCGACCAGCGCGGTGACCTTGGAGGTGCCGATGTCGAGGCCGACGATCAGCGATTTGTCGCCCTTGCGATTCATGAATGTGCCTGTGGTGGAGCGTGAGCGGGGTTGCGCGCGGGCACGCGGCTGGCGGTGGCCGGCCCGGGTCCGTGCGGCTTGATCGGGGTGTGCATGGCGATGGCCGCCGGCAGCGCTGCCTGGTGTATCGGATCGCCCGCGGCACCGGCCGCCGGTGCGAGGCCGCCGTTGGCCGCATCCGTGGCGTGCGCGTCGTGCCACTGCAGCGCGAAGCCGTTGGTGTAGCGCAGGTCGGCGCGATGCGGCGGGGTCGGGCTGAGCGCCAGCAAGTGCGGCAACATCCGCACGAAGCGGGCCAGGCGCGGCAGCGGATCGGCGCGGCCGATCACCACCTCGGTGCCGTTGTCCAGGGCCAGCGACCAGCTGCCGCGGCGGTCCATGGCCAGTCGCTCGACCCGATAGCCCAGCGGCGCGAACAACACGCGCGATTCGTTGTACAGGCGCACCACTTCCTGCACCTGGGTGTCGGGGCCGCCCAGCTGTGGCAGCGGGGCCCGGGCCAGGTCGGCCGGGATGGGAAAAAGGCGGCCGTGCTCGGACAACAGGCGGTCCTGGTTCCAGCGCGCGAACGGGCGGTGTTCAACCACCACCACTTCCATCACGTCGGGCCAGCGCTTGCGAACTTCGGCGCGCTCCACCCACGGCAGCTTCTCGATCGCGTCCTGGGTGTCCTGCAGGCGCACGGCGAAGAAACCGCGCTGCGCATGCGGCAGCACCACGCTGCGCAGCGTGGCGGCGTCCACGCGTTCGAACTCGCCGTGCACGCGCAACTTGGTCAGCGGCCAGCGCTCGCCGCCCACCCAGCCCTGCATGACCGCCACCACCGGCAGCGCCACCAGGGCGATGGCCAGCAGCCAGGCGACCAGGCGCAGGGCGGCGTTCAAGACGCGCGCTCCGCAACGGTCTGCTCGAGGATGCGCCAGCACAGTTCCTGGAAACCGATGCCGGCCTGGCGCGCGGCCTTGGGCACCAGCGAGTGGCTGGTCATGCCCGGGGCGGTGTTGACTTCGATCAGCTGCAGGCCACGCTCGCGGTCGCGCATGAAGTCGACACGGCCCCAGCCGTTGCAGCCGGCGGCGCGGAACGCGGCGATCGCCAGCGCGCCGATGTCGTCCTCGACCTCGTCGTCCAGGCCCGGGCACAGGTACTGGGTATCGTCGGCCACGTACTTGGCGTGGTAGTCGTACCACTCGCCGGCCGGCACGATGCGGATCGACGGCAGCGCGACGTCGCCGAGGACGCCCACCGTCAGCTCGTCGCCGAGGACCATCTGCTCCATCAGCAGATCGCCGTCGTAGCCGGCGGCGAACGCGACCGCGGGCGGCAGGTCGTCGGCCGACAGCACGCGGAACACGCCGACGCTGGAGCCTTCGCACGACGGCTTGACGAACACCGGATAGCCGAGGCGCGCGGCCGCGGCGGCGAGGTCGGCGCCTCGCGCCAGGCGCTCGAAGCGCGGCGTCGGCAGGCCGGCGGTGATCCACACCTGCTTGGTGCGGATCTTGTCCATCGTCAGCGCCGAGCCGAGCACGTCCGAGCCGGTCACCGGCACGCCCAGTGCCTGCAGCAGGCCCTGCAGCACGCCGTTCTCGCCATCGCCGCCGTGCAGGATGTTGAATACGCGGTCCACGCTGCCGTCGCGCAGCGCGTCGACCAGCGCAGGGATGCCATCGACCGCCACCGCCTCGACCCCGCGCGAATGCAGCGCTTCCAGCACGTTGTGGCCCGACTGCAGCGACACCTCGCGCTCGCTGGAAACACCGCCCAGCAGCACGGCGACACGGCCGAACACGGCAGGATCGTCGAAGCGCGGCGCCGGCAGCGACTGCACGTTCATTGCGGCGCGTCCTCGAAGCCGTGGCTGACCAGTTGCTGGGCGAGTTGGCCGATGTCACCGGCACCCATCAGCAGCAGCAGGTCGCCGTCCTGGAGCACGTCCTGCAACACGCCCGGCAGCTCGGACACCTGGCTGACCACGACGGGTTCGTTGCGGCCGCGCGCGCGGATGGCGCGGGCCAGCGCACGCGAGTCGGCGCCGGCGATCGGCGCTTCGCCGGCCGGATACACCTCGCTCAGCACCAGCGCATCCACTTCGGACAGCACTGCGGCGAACGCATCGAACTGGTCGCGGGTGCGGCTGTAGCGATGCGGCTGGAACGCGACCACCAGGCGCTGGTCCGGCCAGCCGCCACGGGCGGCGGCGAACACCGCTTCCAGCTCGCGCGGGTGGTGGCCGTAGTCGTCGATCAGCTGCACGCGCGCGCCACTGGCGGTGGTGAGTTCGCCCAGCTCGTTGAAGCGGCGGCCGATGCCGGTGAACTTCTCCAGCGCATCGGCGATGGCCTGCGGGGCCACGCCCAGTTGCCAGCCGATCGCCGCGGCGGCCAGCGCGTTCTGCACGTTGTGCCGGCCCGGCATGGCCAGGGTCACCTGCACCTGGGTGTCCTCGGGCAGGCGCAGGGTGAAGTGCATGCGCCCGGCCTGCTGGGTCACGTCTTCGGCGCGCACGTCGGCATTGGCGGCGAAACCGTAGGTCATCACGTGGCGCGGGGTATCGGCGGCCAGCGCCGCCACTTCGGCATCATCGATGCACAACACCGCCAGCCCGTAGAACGGCAGGCGCTGCAGGAACTCGGCGAACGCGGCCTGCACCTTGGCGAAATCGTTGTCGTAGTTCTCCAGGTGGTCGGCATCGATGTTGGTGACTACCGCCATCAGCGGGTTCAGGCGCAGGAAGCTGCCATCGCTCTCGTCGGCCTCGGCCACCAGCCACTGGCCGTCGCCGAGCTTGGCGTTGGCGCCGGCCGCCAGCAGCTGCCCGCCGATCACGAAGGTCGGGTCCAGCCCGCCTTCGCTCAGCACCGCGGCGGTGAGGCTGGTAGTGGTGGTCTTGCCGTGGGTGCCGGCCACCGCGATGCCGCGGCGGAAGCGCATCAATTCGGCCAGCATGGCAGCGCGTGGCACGATCGGGATGCGCTGCGAACGCGCTTCCATCAGTTCGGGGTTGTCATGGCGGATGGCCGAGGACATCACCACGCAGTCGGTGCCCAGCACGTTGGAGGCGTTGTGGCCGCGCATCACCCGCGCGCCCAGCGACGCCAGTCGCCGGGTGGCGGCGTTGTCGGCGCTGTCGGATCCGGACACTTCGTAGCCCAGCGTGCACAGCACTTCGGCGATGCCGCTCATGCCCGAGCCGCCGATGCCGACGAAATGCACGCGGCGGAACTCCTCGGCCAGGTTGCCGCTGTTCTGCATGCGGCGTTCGCGCGCGGCGGCGATCATGCGGCCTGCTCCAGGCGCGATGCCCGCACGCGTGCTTCTTCCAGGATGATGTCGGCGATGCGCTCGGCTGCATCGGGCATGGCCAGCGCGCGCGCGGCTTCGGCCATGGCCAGGCGCCGGGCGGGGTCGCAGGCCAGCGCGGCCACGGCCACGGCCAGCTCATCGGCCAGGTTGTCGCCCTGGCGCACCAGGATGGCGGCGCCGCGCTCGACCAGGTATTCGGCGTTGCGGGTCTGGTGATCGTCGACCGCGGCGGCGAACGGCACCAGGATGCTGCCCACGCCGGCGGCGCACAGTTCGGCCAGGGTCGAGGCCCCTGCCCTGCACACCACCAGGTCGGCCCAGGCGTAGGCAGCGGCCATGTCGGCGATGAAGGTTTCCAGCTGCGGGGTCACGCCGGCGTCGGCATAGGCCTGGGTGGCTTCGCCCAGCATCTTTTCGCCGCACTGGTGGCGCACGTCCAGTTCGAACGCGGGCAGGCCGGCGATCATGCGCGGCACCGCCTGGTTGAGCGCGCGCGCACCCTGGCTGCCGCCCAGCACCAGCACGCGCAGGCTGGGGTGCGGCGTGGCGAAGCGCTGCGCCGGCGCGGGAAGCGCCGCGATCTCGCCGCGCACCGGGTTGCCCACATGCTCCTCTCGCTGGCGGAAGCTGCCGGGGAACCCGCTCAGCACGCGATGGGCAAAGGTGGCCAGCACGCGGTTGGTGAAGCCCGGCGCGCGGTTCTGTTCGTGCACCAGCAGCGGACGGCCCTGCAAACGCGCGGCCATGCCGCCGGGACCGGCGGCGAAGCCACCGAAGCTGACCACCGCGCGCGGCGAGCGCCGGCGCAGCACGGCGCCGGCCTTGCCGATCGCCGACAGCACGCGCAGTGGCGCGCCTAGCAGTGCCAGCGCGCCCTTGCCACGCAGGCCGGAGATGGCGATGGTATCCAGCGGAATGTCGTGCTGCGGCACCAGCCGGGTTTCCATGGCGCCGTCGGCGCCCAGCCAGGTCACCGGGACGCCACGCGCGCGCAACACCCTGGCCACGGCCAGCGCCGGGAAGATGTGCCCGCCGGTGCCGCCGGCCAGGATCATCACCGGCTCGCCCTGCAGCGCAATGGAGGCAGGCGTGCTCATGCAAGCCGCTCGAAGGTGGGCTCGACCCGCGCGCTCAGCCGGCTGGTACCGCGCGAGCGGTGTGCCGGCACGGACGCTGCGCTGGGGGCGGGCGCGGCCTCGGGGCCGCTTGCAATCGGCATCTCCCCGCGCAGGGCCACGTGGCGCTCGGCGCGATTGAGTTCGTAGGACACGCGCAGCAGCAGGCCCATGGCCACGCAGGTCATCAGCACGCTGGAGCCGCCCGAGGAGATCAGCGGCAGGGTCAGGCCCTTGGTCGGCAGCAGGCCCAGGTTGACCCCGATCGAGACGAAACTCTGCATCGCGATCCACAGGGCGATGCCGAAGGCGACGTAGCCGGCGAAGTGGCGGCGCATCTCCACGCAGCGCAGGCCGATCCAGAACGCGCGACCCACCAGCAGCGCATACAGCCCGATCACAGCGCATACGCCGACGAAGCCGAGCTCTTCGCCGATCACCGCCAGGATGAAGTCGGTATGCGCCTCGGGCAGGAAGTTGAGCTTCTGCACCGACGCGCCCAGGCCCACGCCGAACCACTCGCCGCGCCCGATGGCCATCAGCGCGTTGGTCAGCTGGTAGCCGCTGCCGAACGGGTCGGCCCAGGGATCGGCGAACGAGGTCAGGCGGCGCATGCGGTAGGGTTCTGCGATCGCGATCACCGCCAGGATCGGCAGCCCTATCAGCACCGGTCCGAACATCCGCGGCATGTTGACCCCGCCCAGCACCAGCATGCCGGCGGTGACCGCCAGCAGCAGGGAGGCCGAACCGAAGTCCGGTTGCGCCAACAGCAGCGCCACCAGCACCACCACCACGCCCAGCGGCTTTAGCATCGCGCGCCAGGTCGCGTTGACCTCGTCGCGGAAGCGCACCAGGTAACTGGCCAGCCACACGACGAAGAGGACCTTGACCACTTCCACCACCTGGAAGTTGGACACGCCCAGGTTGATCCAGCGGTGCGCGCCCTTGACGCTCACCCCCAGGCCGGGAATGAACACCGCCAGCAGCAGCACGAAGCAGCACAGCAGCAGCAGGTGGTTGTAGCGCTCCACCGTCTTCAGTTCGGTGCGCATCGCCCACACGGCCAGGCCGATGCCCGCCAGCAGGAACACCACGTGGCGCGACAGGTAATGGGTGGGCGAGGCGCTCATCGAGATCGAGGCCGAGCCCACCATCACCACGCCCAGCGCGGCCAGGGCCAGCCCGGCGCCGGCCAGCCATGGGTCGTAACGGCCACCGATGGCTTCCAGTCGCAGTGCCTGGCGCGGGCCGTTGCCGGGGAAGGCGTCGTTCATCAGCGCACCTTCAACGTGGCCAGGCCCACCAGCACCAGCACCACCGAGATGATCCAGAAGCGCACGATCACCCGCGGTTCGGGCCAACCCTTGAGTTCGAAGTGGTGGTGGATCGGCGCCATCCGGAACACGCGCTTGCCGGTGAGCTTGAACGAGACCACCTGGATCATCACCGACAGGGTTTCGATCACGAAGATGCCGCCCATGATCACCAGCACCAGTTCCTGGCGCACGATCACCGCGATGCAGCCCAGCACCGCGCCCAGCGCCAGCGCGCCGATGTCGCCCATGAACACCATGGCCGGATAGGTGTTGAACCACAGGAAGCCCAGGCCTGCGCCGGCAATGGCCGCGCAGATGATCACCAGTTCGCCGGCGCCGGGCACGCGCGGGATCTGCAGGTATTCAGCGAACACCGCGTTGCCCGAGGCGTAGGCGAACACGCCCAGCGCGCAGGCCACCAGCACGGTGGGCATGATCGCCAGCCCGTCCAGGCCGTCGGTCAGGTTGACCGCGTTGGAGAAGCCCACGATCCAGAAGTAGGCGATGGCCACGAAGCTGAAGCCCGCCAGCGGCAGCGCGATGGACTTGAACAGCGGGATGTAGAAGGTGGTGGAGGCTGGCACCGAGGGATCGGCGGTGTAGTACAGGAACAGGCCCGCGGCCAGGCCGACGATCGACTGCAGCAGGTACTTCCAGCGCGACTTGAGCCCGTTGGGATCGCGCTTGACGATCTTGATCCAGTCGTCGTACCAGCCGATCGCACCGAAGGCCAGCATCACCACCAGCACCAGCCACACGTAGCGGTTGCGCAGGTCACCCCACAACAGCACCGACAGCAGCACGGTCAGCAGGATCAGCGCGCCACCCATGGTGGGCGTGCCGGCCTTGATGAAGTGGGTCTGCGGGCCGTCGCTGCGGATCGGCTGGCCACCCTTGAACGTGCCCAGGCGGCGGATCACCGCCGGCCCCAGCCACAGCGACAGGCCCAGTGCGGTGAGCGCGGCCAGGATGCCGCGGAAGGTGAGGTAGCCGAACAGGCCGAACACGCTCTCCAGCTGCTGCAGCCACAGGGTCAGTTCAAGCAGCATGCGGGGCGCCCTCCCGGCGACGGGGCTCGGGCCGCGGCATCAGCCGCGCTACCACCCGCTCCATTGCACTCCCGCGCGAGCCCTTCACCAGCAGGCGCACGCCGCTGCTGGCGGCAAGATCCGCCGATACGGCCTCGGCCAGCGCAGCGTGCGATTCGAAACTGCGCGCGCCTTCGCCGAACGCCCTGGCTGCGGCGGCGCTCAAGTGCCCGAGCGCATACAGCCGGGCGATGCCCGCCGCGCGTGCGCTGCGCCCGACCTCGGCGTGCATGGCCTCGGCCTCGTTGCCCAGCTCGCGCATGTCGCCCAGCACCAGCCATGCCGGCCCCTGGTGGGCGCCGAGCGTGGCGATGGCCACGGCCATCGAGGCCGGGTTGGCGTTGTAGCTGTCGTCGACCATGACCGAGCCGTTGCCCAGCGCGTGCGCCACCTGGCGGCCGGCGACCGGACGCGCCGCCGACAGGCCGGCGGCAATGATGTCCAACCCAACGCCGCAGGCGATCGCCATGCTGGCGGCGGCCAGCGCATTGGCCACGTTGTGGCGCCCGGGCAGCGGCAGGTCCACCTTTACCTCGCCCTGCGGCGCGACCAGCAGGAAGCGCGATCCGGATGGGTCGGCCTGGATGTCACGGGCGCCGACCTCGGCACTGGCTTCCAGCCCGAAGCGCAACACCTGGCGCCCCTCCAGCCGCGCAACGAAATACTCGGCGAATGCGTCGTCGGCGTTGACCACCGCCACGCCGTCGGCGCCCATCGCGGTGTAGATCGCGCCCTTGGTCTCGGCCACGCCCTGCAGGCTCAGCAGGCGCTCCAGGTGCGCGGCGGCCACGTTGTTGACCAGCGCCACGTCGGGCTTGACGATGTCGGTGAGGTAGGCGATATCGCCGGGCTTGCCGGCGCCCATTTCGTAGATGGCGAAGTCGCTGTCGTCGGGCGCATCGATCACTGCAAGTGGCAAGCCGATCTCGTTGTTGCGGTTGCCCGGGCTGACGTAGCTGCTGCCGGCCAGCGACAGGATCGACTGCAGCAGCGTCTTGACCCCGGTCTTGCCGTTGCTGCCGGTCACCGCCAGCACCTTGGCGGTGCGGTCGTGCTGCAGGCTGCGCGCGATCTGGGCAAGCGCCAGCAGGCCGTCGGCCACCACCAGCTGTGGCAGGTCCACCTCGACCGGATGCTCGACCATCAACGCGCCAGCGCCGCGCATGGCCGCGTCGTAGGCGAACTCGTGGCCGTCGAAGCGCTCGCCGCGCAAGGCCACGTACAGTCCGCCCGCAACCAGGCTGCGGGTGTCGTTGCTCATGCTGTCCACGACCACGTCGTCACCGCGCAACTCGCCGCCGGCCCAATGGGCGAGCAGGGAAAGGGGCAGCCGCTTCACGCGCGCACCTGCGGCGCAGTGACCGCAGCATCGGCATCGGCGCTGGCGCCGTAGGCTTCCAGGCATTGCCGGGCCACGGCGGTATCGTCGAAGGCATGGCGCACGCCGCCGATCTCCTGGTAAGGCTCGTGGCCCTTTCCGGCGACCAGCACGATGTCATCGGGCCCGGCCTCGCCGATGGCGTGGGCAATGGCGCGGCGGCGGTCGCGCTCGACCAGGTGCGAGGCAGGCCCCTGCAGGCCTTGCACGATCGCGGCCACGATGGCATCGCCATCCTCGCCGCGTGGATTGTCATCGGTGACGAAGACCTGGTCGGCCAGGCGAGCGGCGATCTCGCCCATCTGCGCGCGCTTGCCCACGTCGCGCTCGCCACCGCAGCCGAACACGCACACCAGCCTGCCCTGCGCGTGTTCGCGCAGGCTGGACAGCGCCTGCTCCAGCGCGTCCGGGGTGTGCGCGTAGTCGATCACCACCAACGGCCGGGTACCGTCGCCGCCGAGGCGGTTCATGCGTCCCTGGATCGGTTGCAGGCGCGACAGGGTGCGCGCGATCTCCGCCGTCGCCTCGCCCAGTGCGTGCAGCGCGCCGGCCACGGCCAGCAGGTTGTCGGCGTTGAAGCGGCCCAGCAGGCGCGATTGCACCGGGCTGGACTGCCCGTCGATTTCCAGTTCGAAGCCGATGCCGGCACTGTCGAGGCGCAGCCCGGTGGCGCGCACGCTGGCACCTGCCGCATCACGCGTGCTCATGCCCACCGCGCGCACGCCCTGTGGCAGCGCGGCGAACAGCTCGCGGCCATGCTCGTCATCCAGGTTGACCACAGCGGCGCGCAGGCTGGGCCAGGCGAACAACCGGTCCTTGGCCGCGGCATAGCGCTGCATGTCGCCGTGGTAGTCCAGGTGGTCGCGGGTGAGGTTGGTGAACAGCGCGACATCGAAGTGCACGCCGTCCACGCGGCCCTGGTCCAGGGCGTGCGAACTCACTTCCATCGCCACCGCCTTGGCGCCCGAGTCGCGCATCTGTCCGAGCAGCGCATGCATCTGCAGCACCAGCGGCGTGGTGAATCCGGTGGTGGCCGCCTGCCCGTACATGCCCGCGCCCAGCGTGCCGATGCTGCCGCAGCGGGTACCGCGCACGTGCCAGGCCTGGGCCAGCAGCTGCACGGTGGAGGTCTTGCCGTTGGTGCCGGTCACGCCGACCACGGTCATGCGTTGCGAGGGACGCGCATGGAAGCGGTCGGCCATGTCGCCCATGCGCGCGCGCAGGCCCGGCACGGCGATGGCTTCGGGCGGTGCAGGCAGGTCCTCGGGCGCAGGTGGTTCGAACAGGATGGCGCTGGCACCACGCTCGCGTGCCTGGGTGGCGAACGCAAGGCCATGGGTGCCGAAGCCGCCGATGGCGACGAAGGCATCGCCGGGCTCGATCGCGCGGCTGTCCTGGACCAGGCCCCGCACCACCACGTCGCGTGGCACCGGCACGTCGGGCAACAGGTCGGCCAGGCTCATCGCACGCCTCATTGCAGCGGCTCCGGCAAGGCGGCGGGCAATGCGATTGGCAGCGCCGACGATCGCGCAACGACGCTCGCCGCAGGTTCCACCAAAGCGGTGGGCAAGGCAGGCGTCGCCGCGCGCAGCTTCGCTTCGCCCTTGGCCTGTGCGGCCAGCCAGGTCTCGATGTCGTCCGGGGGCACGTCCATCAGGCGCAGTGCGCCTTCCATCACGTTGTGGAACACCGGGCCCGACACCGCGCCGCCGTAGTAGCCGCGGGCGGGATCCGGATCGGTGATCACCACCGCCATGGAGAAGCGCGGGTTGTCCACCGGCACCACGCCAGCGAAAAACGCGGTGTAGCGTCGGTCGTAGCCGCCGGCCCGCGAGATGCGCGCGGTGCCGGTCTTGCCGGCCACGTGGTAACCCAGGATCGCGGCCGCAGTGGCGGTGCCGCCCGCTTCGGTCACGGTCTGCATCATCTTCATCACCTGGTCGGC
>Ga0105045_10003950_pt1 | contig 12843 bp, 9 predicted proteins | sample MAT02_FD_78089 | JGI IMG/M metagenome (GOLD analysis project Ga0105045, IMG submission 78089) | Freshwater microbial communities from Lake Fryxell liftoff mats and glacier meltwater in Antarctica - MAT-02 (megahit assembly) | ecosystem: Environmental > Aquatic > Freshwater > Ice > Liftoff...
AAATTTTAAGCCAATTTTCATGAGAAAATATCCTATCAGAAAAAATTGGATGCCCCGAATATTTGGACAAGAATAATATGACATCTATTTTTAGGCCAAATTTAAAGCAAGCAAGCAGCTTTCCATAATAAATAAAACAAACTATGCCAAAAAACTTAGTCATAGTCGAGTCCCCGGCAAAGGCAAAAACAATCGAAGGTTACCTTGGAAAAGACTTCAAAGTCGCCTCAAGTTATGGCCATGTCAGGGATCTTCCCAAAGGTGAAAATGCCATTGACGTAAAAAATCATTTCAAACCCACATACGAAGTATCGCCAGATAAGAAGGAAGTGATCAAGCAACTAAAACTTTTGGTCAAAGATTCAGAGATGGTTTACCTGGCGAGTGACGATGACCGTGAGGGTGAAGCCATTTCCTGGCACTTAAAAGAAGTCCTAAATCTAAAGGATGAGAACAGCAAGCGGATCGTTTTTCGGGAAATTACCAAATCAGCTATCGCCAAGGCAATGGAAAATCCGCGAACGATAGACATTGATTTGGTAAATGCCCAGCAGGCAAGAAGAATCTTAGATCGTCTGGTTGGGTTCGAACTTTCACCCGTTCTCTGGAAGAAAATAAAAGCTGGCCTTTCCGCAGGTCGTGTCCAGTCGGTGGCTGTACGATTTATTGTAGAGCGGGAAAGGGAAATTGATAAGTTCAATTCGGTATCTTCCTACAAAATTACCGCAATATTTGATGTCAAGGGCAAAAACCTTTATGCGGAGCTCCCCAAGAAATTTGAGACCAAGGAAGAGGCTGAGGTTTTTTTAAAAGCCTGCATGCTCGCAGCTTTTTCCATCAAATCCCTTGAAACTAAACCTACCAAGAAGACTCCCGCTGCTCCTTTCACTACCTCCACCCTACAGCAAGAGGCCAGTAGGAAACTTTATTTCTCTGTGGCCCAGACCATGATTATTGCTCAGAAACTATATGAGGGAGGTAAAATAACCTACATGCGTACCGATAGTGTTAATCTGTCAGAAGATGCCATGGTGAGTGCTGAGAAGGAAATCACCCGATCGTTTGGTAAAGAATATCATCACAAACGGAAATTTACCACCAAATCAGAAGGCGCACAGGAAGCTCACGAGGCAATAAGACCCACGGACTTCTCGGTCAGTGAGGCCGGAAATGACCGAAACGAACAACGACTCTATGAACTGATTTGGAAACGGGCTATCTCTTCCCAAATGGCCGACGCCCGCCTTGAAAAAACCAACGTGTCCATTGCCATCTCCAATTCGGACCAAACGTTATCCGCAAGCGGAGAAGTTATCAAATTTGAGGGCTTTCTGAAAGTCTATTTGGAAAGTTCCGAGGATGATGAGGAAGATGAGGAAAACGGAAGCCGGGGACTTCTTCCACCGCTTGTCGAGGGACAGCAACTGGATTTGAAGGAAATGAAGGGTAGACAGTCTTTTACACGTGCAGCCGCCCGGTATACCGAAGCGTCCCTGGTAAAAAAACTGGAAGAAATGGGCATTGGCAGGCCCTCTACCTACGCTCCGACCATTTCCACGATTCAAAAGAGGAATTACGTCATAAAAGAATCCAGGGAAGGCACCCCGAGGAAATACGTTGAAATGATCATTCAGGACGGAACGTTCACAGATGCGGATAAAACTGAAATTACCGGAGCCGATAAAAACAAGCTGTTCCCCACAAATATAGCAATGGTGGTCAATGACTTTTTGGTTGAGCATTTCCCGACAGTCATTGACTTCTCATTTACTGCCAATGTGGAAAAGGAATTTGACCACATTGCCAACGGAAAGCAGCGTTGGGAGGAGATGATAGCGAATTTCTATGCCAGTTTCCATAGCCGCGTAGAGGAAACCGAGAATATCAAACGGACGGATATAAACTCTTCCAAAGAAATCGGGATTGATCCAAAGACAGGAAAAAAAGTTATCGCACGGTTGGGCAAGTTCGGTCCATTAGTTCAAATCGGCGAACAAGAAGATGAAGAGAAACAGTTTGCCAGTCTCAAAAAAGGGCAGTTTATAGAGAGTATTACACTGGAAGATGCCTTGGAACTGTTCAAACTTCCCAGAGATGTAGGCCAGTTTGAAGAAAAGAAAATCGTTGCTGCCATTGGCAGATTTGGTCCTTACATCAGACACGACAGTAAATTCGTTTCCTTGGGAAAAGAATATGACCCCCTATCCATCAGTGAAGATGAAGCCATTCAGCTGATCAAGGAGAAGCGTGACACAGATTCCAAAAAACACATCAAGAGTTTTGATGAAAATCCTGAAATCGAAATATTGAACGGACGTTGGGGTCCCTATATTAAGTTTGGGAAGAACAACTTTAAAATCCCAAAAGATAAGGAGGCCGATAAACTCAACTATGAAGAAACCATTGACATCATAGAAAACCAACCAGATCCAAAAAAGGGCAAAGGGTTTAAAAAGAAAAAATAGTTGTGCATCACCTGGCATCCGAATTTTCGGATGCTTTTTTTTTAATTTAAAAGAACGAATTCAGGTGTAATTAATGCGGATTTTTTTCACAAGCCAGAAATCATGAAAGATGTAAGAAATTTTTTTAATTTTGTAATATGTTTTTTTTTACATAAATTTTTGTCAAAACATTTGAAAATTACAAAATAACCTTGTTAAATTTTCTTATCTTGCTGAAGATAACCAGCCAATTTATTTATGCTAAAAATAATTCACTACCTATTTATCTATTTTATACCAGTCATTGGTTTTTCACAAATTAAAACGGTGGAATATTCTGATGCCAAAAATCAACTCAATGCAGGAGTACCTTTACCGTCGGAGGAAATATTTAACATCCAAGGCAGAATTCCTTCCAGTGTACGGTTGGTCACGATGGAAATATTTCGATCCGGAAAATCCGAAAATGACGGTAATACCTATACATGGAAAACTCCCTACCTCCAGGAAAGTGAGTTATTTGAACTGTTCATTTCCAACCCCCTAAGGAGCAACGAGGATTATTCGCTGAAACTGAGGTATTATGAGAGAGCAAGTCCCGATGACATGAAGGATCTCAAAGCGTCTATTATGAATAACCTGGAAGCATATATTCGTGCTAACTATGAGGTAAGTAGACGGGGATTGCAGACCATGTCATCCCAACGGGTAATGATCAACCAATTAAATCAAATTTTATATCAGGGCATTGCCAATTATACCCATCCCTTGGATCAAGAATTTATTGGATTCAGTGATGTGGTAAGACAAAAAATCGAGCAAACCCATAACCTTCGCCTAAGAAATGCGAAGTTTAACGTACTGCGGAAAAAAGATGATGATTCCAAGAATGAAGCCATTTATGCCAATCAGTTAATTGATGAACTAGTAGCTCTTACGCAGGCGGAAGCTGATCAATACCTTCGTGCCAATTTATTGATGCTTGTTGAAATAAGTAATATAGACAACTTCCCCACTGAGAAAAGGCCGAACTATCTTCCCATCAATGTAGGCTATGCGGGGGCATATTTTGGAGGGGATTTTGACAACTTGGATTACGGAACCTCACCTTATGTGGGTATAGCAGTTCCACTCGGAAGAAGGGCGTTTACTAAATTTCTGGGCAACGCGTCTGTCTCAACGGGTATTTTTACCAATAACATGACCAACGGTGACGGGGTATCCATCAGTGGACCACTAATTGGCAGACCTTCCTATGTCGGACTCGGGTATTCGATGTTCCGCATATTGAGGTTCAATGCAGGAGCTGTTCTGACCTCGTCGGAGGTAAATAACAGTTCACTGGAAAACATCACCTTGTATCCATTTGTTGGATTTAGCCTCGAATTTAACCTTTGGTTGGGCTTGAATAAATAAATGCCGAAGCCATGTTAAAAAAATCGATAGTTATCATTTTGCTGATGGGTTGTGTGCTACCTTCCATTGCACAATTGGATCCATATAAATACAGGGTTGGAATGGGGGTAGGCTATGCCAACTATTACGGAGACCTCAGTCCTTATCGGATATATGAAATTGAAAACCTTTTTCGCCATTTTGATTATAATCCCAATTATATTCCGGAAGCGTCCTATACTTTTTCCTTGGAAAGAAGGCTGAGTCGTTCACTGAGTCTAATGCTTTCAGCTGGCCAATATCACATGGCTATGAGTGACCGATATATGGACAAAGAAAACAGGCTGCAAAACCAACTGCCAAACTTTGACCGCTCCCTGAATTTCCAAACCAAGCTTCAGGATGCCGGAATGAGTATTGTATTTCGAACCGACAATGATCGGATTCTAAATAAAACTTCCTTCATGGCTCCCTATTTTACTTTAGGGGCTGGGGTTTTTCAATTTGATGTTGCAGGTGATTTACTTGACGACGCTGGTCTCCCTTACGATTATTCAAATGAATTTGTGATGCCGAACAGACAGTTTGAAACGGATCTTCGTGCACTAAACACAGAATTGGAAGAAGGTTATTCAAACCGGGGATTTTATTATGGGTTAGGCCTGGGAATTCGTTTTAAAATCGCAAAGCAGGTAGAATTGTACGTTCAGAGTGATTTCAGGCGCAGTTCCTCTGATTATTTGGATGATGTCAGTGGCGTGTACAGGGAATCCTATATGGATGAATTTCAAGCTTATGCGGCAAGACCGGGTTCAGATGAATCAAGTCCAAGTTCCAGGTGGAGGGGAGATGAAAACGGAAGAAATGACTGGTATATGTATCACCATGCTGGAATTAAAATCAGTTTTGCTACTTCAAAAGAATCTTTTCGCGCTTCTAGAGTCAGTCCGGGAAAAACGTATGCCCGCAGCCAGGCCATCGCTGAAATGGAAAAAGAATCCCTTATCAGGGAAAAAGATTCCATTGCCGCAATTCCAGCAATTCCAGCACCTTCTGTCCAGTATTTTAATTTTTTCCAGATCAACCCACCCCAGAGAGTTGATGAAGACCTATCTTGGAGAGTCTACAAGGCGGAAGAAAATATTGATATGCTTGCAGACAGGCGGGAGGAGGAACTTATAGAACGTGAGATGGAAAAGATCTATAATGAAATGGATTCGGTGAATATTTTGGCTTCTGGATTGGCTAATCTTGAGGAAACTACCGATCAAGATATGGAAGACATCGACTCCCTTAATCAATATGGCGCTAGTTTATCGGGGAAATTAGACAGCCTGACCTTTCGCCGTAACCTCCTCAACAATAGGATTATGTTGAGAACCAACCGATTGGACAGCTTAAACCAAATTAAAATCAAAGAATCTGAAGATGCCCGCTTTGATACCTTGTTGTTTAATCAAAATTTTCGCGAATTCTACAATCAGCTCAACGGAACCCTAACTCAAGATGGTAACTGGCGACAACTCTCACAAACTTTAGACCAGTCGGGATCTCCTGGAAGGGAACAAGTCCTTCAGGATCAGGTAACTGATCAAGGTAATTTCGCCTATTCTTATCCTCCAAGTCAACGCTTTTATTCAGATGAAGCGATTCAATCACAAACATATCGTCCATACAGCTACATTCCCCCTGAAGATCGGGAAGGAAATTTTTACAGCCAAGCTGATCCATCAACTAGGGGTAGAAATATAAGCCCGTCTAGGGAATATATACGATCCCGTTCGAAAACAATCTATCAACCTGAGCCTCAACGGTCGGTGAACTACAGGCAAGATCAAAGGTCGAATACCTTAGTTCCTGTATTTATACCTAGAGGCGGCGAAAGTAATGAGCTCAGAAGAGCCCAAAATTTTACCAATGATTCTTTGCTGGTTCAATCCAATAATACGGATAATGGCCTGATAAACTCCAATTCTACTGACAGCTCAAATCAAGCATTGGCTAATAATAGTATCTGGCGGACTAAGGTGGACACCCTCTTTTTGGATAAGGAAACAATCATAGGGCTTCCCAATTCCAAAAAAGAAGTGTATTTTGGTGTTAATCTAGAACGGTTGGAAGAGGAAGAGAAGCAGAAATTAAAGGAAATTGCAGCTATCTTAGAAAGCCAACCCACCTTCTACATTACCCTGACGGGTTTTGCAGATAACACGGGAGACATTTCATACAACCTGCAATTGGTAGAAAAGCGGGTAAATCATGTAAAATCCCTACTTGTAAATGAATATGAATTAGAAGCAGACCGAATTTCAGTCAGACCCGGGGGGCTTCTAATTAGGAACAGAAACCGAGGGTCACGCAACGAGGACAGAAAGGTTGAAATAATAATCTATGATCCGGCAATTATTAAATAAAGTTTCCACGTAATGAAACGTCTTGTAGTATTGAGTGGTGCCGGAATATCTGCCGAGAGTGGCATTGCTACATTTCGGGATTCCAACGGCCTGTGGGAAGGCCATGATGTCATGGCTGTAGCTTCTCCAGAAGGTTGGCATAAAAACATGGCCTTGGTGTTGGATTTCTATAATAAGAGACGACAGGCCTGCCTAAGCGCTCAACCCAATTTGGCTCATATCCAACTGGCAAATCTGGAAAAAGAGTATAATGTCACAGTCATCACCCAAAATGTAGACGATCTCCATGAAAGAGCAGGATCCAGTAAAGTAATTCATTTACATGGAGAACTGTTTAAATCTCAAAGTACCCAAGACCCAAGATTGGTGTATCAAATGGATCATTGGGAATTGAATATAGGTGACAACTGTGAAAAAGGATCCCAGCTTAGGCCCTTTATCGTTTGGTTTGGCGAGCAAGTTCCAATGATGGATGCCGCCATGGAAGCAACTGAAAATGCGGATATTTTTGCGGTGATAGGAACATCATTATTGGTCTATCCAGCAGCGGGTCTCGTCAATTATGCAGGCCGGGATATTCCAAAATTCCTCATCGACATACAGGTACCGGTCGTTCCCCGTGTAAAAAACCTAATTAAAATTCAGGCTCAGGCGAGCTCAGGCATAGGTGAAATGATCCGGCAGCTTCAATCGAGCAAAATTTAGCTGACATTCACCAATAAATACGCAAAACATTTTGAGGGATTATTATCTCATCGGTTATCTTTGTGCCTTCATGTGTATTTTTGAACCAGTCGATTTGACCTTTATTTGATTTATTTATTCTGACATTGAAAACGGCAACCATTCCCTTTAAACTATATCAAGTCTCCTTAGCTAATATCTTGGTAAAAAATTTATTGAAACTGAGTCTAGCTGGGATGATGATAGGCCTATTACATGCCCATGACGGTTGGGTCGCCCTTATTCTTGCGGTCTATATGACATTGACGGTCTGGAAAAAATTCAGGTTAAAATCCGGTGACAGGTTTATTTATCTCACAGGGTTGATTATAAGTGCTTTCTTTGGGATTTTATGCGAGCTTTGGGGGATTTATTTTGGCTATTGGAAATATCATGATTTGGCCAATGGAAGAGAATTTCCTTTTTGGTTGCCTTTTGCATGGGGCTTGGCATTTACATATATCTACAAAATAGAAAAACAGTTGGTAATCTCAGTGCCTATTACCGGGTTCTGGAGTAAACTGTCAATGGCATTGCTTATAGCCATGATTTTCCCCACTATCGGGGAAATTATAACAATCAACCTGGGTGTTTGGACATATAGCTGGCCTTATCAAATCTTTGGTGTCCCGCTTTTGGCAATATTTTTATTGATGGTTTTTCATACTGGGGTAAATGGTCTGATGTCATTTATATGTCGAATAAACAACTGGAAGGATCCGGTCTTTAACCCTTGAATTTTAACTGGTAAAAAGGCCAGCTTTTAGGCTGGCCTTTCAATTTATCCTATTAGTTCACCTAACCATTGTTTCCAAGGTGGCCAGATGTACCCATTTCTGATCCCTTGATTTTAAGCCCTTTTCCACCTTTTCCTGCATACTAGCTGTCAATTCCATATCTTCATATTCCATGGAGTTGAAAAATTGCAGATAATCCTTGTAGACATTCATAGTCATATGGGTAGAGGTAGCCTGACTTCCAGTGGGTAGTGCGGTTCGTAACAAACACCAATTTTCCATCAATCCTGCCTTAATTTTCCGCTCATGGATAGGAAGGAAAATGTCTTTTTCCACAGCCTCATATGCTTCAAAATCGCCTTCTACGGCCTTCATCAAGTCAAAAGAGGCCAAGGTTCCTTGCTTGAATTCAAATGTGTCATTTGTCCGGGCAATTTCTACCATGAAAGATCGTATGGCAAGATCTCTGTCCTCAAAAGAAGCTTTTATCCGATCGGTAATTTGGGACTCATTCAATTCAGGATACGCTTCTTTGGCATACTGAATTAGGGTTTCAGGTTCACTACTATCCATCATTTTTACGGGATCTTTGAAGTAAGTTACTGTGGCATATTGAAAGGATTCCGGATCTGATCCGCTTTTCAGCGACCATAAATCCCACCCGACTATATCTCCATTTTTCACTGCCTGCGAATACACTTTGGAAAGAAAGTCTTTGGATTCCAAATAATCTACCGTCTTTTCTTTATCGACTCGAATAAACTCAAACACCAGGTATCTCTTCTCTTGCGCATGGCTAAATTGAAGGCAAATACAAATCAAAATGGATAAAATAAATAACTTTTTCATAGTTGTTAATTTGGGTTATCAATAAATAAAATTACAAAAGTTTAATATACAAAATTTTTAAAACAAAAAAACATCCAATCAAATAATATTTTATAGTCTAGTGAAAATATTTCTTGGAAAGATCTAGAATTACATTAAATTTTATGGCTTGTTCTTTAAATGCCATTACATGAGAATTTCCCATTTAAAAATATTTCTGATATACCCACTTATCAAGTTTTGGTCTGATAATTGGTGTCATAAAACCGAAATTCTTTAACAAACCTCATCAACATATGCCAGTAATCGGAGAATTAATAAAAAGGGCCATTGAATTGGGGGATAAATTTGCCTGGGAATCTTCTCCCAAGGAAATGCAGGAGGGGGTTTTGACAAATTTATTGAAAAAAAGCAAGAACACATCCTTTGGAAAATATTATGGATTTAGCGGAATTCTTGATGCTGAGAATCCAATGGAGGCATTTCAGATAGAAGTTCCCTATTTTGATTATGATAAAATTTATTCAGAATGGTGGTGCCAAATCCGCAAAGGGCATCACGACATTACCTGGCCGGGAATCAATTCTTTCTTTGCGATTAGCTCCGGTACCACCAGCGCAAGCAAATATATCCCCGTTACGGATGACATGCTTGACAGTATCCGAAAAGCAGGCATCAGTCAAATCGTCTCTTTATCGAAGCATAATATGTCGGCAGACTTTTTCGAGCGACAGGTCATGATGCTAGGCAGCAGCACTGACCTTACGAAAAATGAGGGATTTTTGGAAGGAGAAATTAGTGGCATAAGTGCCTATCATATACCCAAGTGGTTTCAAAACTTTTACAAACCCGGTCCGGAGATTTCCTCCATCTCTGATTGGGATGAGCGGATAGAAGTGATCGCCAAAGAAGCCAAAGATTGGGACATAGGAAGTATTTCCGGAATTCCTTCTTGGATAGAACTGATGATGAAGAAGGTCATCGAATATCATAACTTAGATAACATCCATGATATCTGGCCCAATCTCCAAGTATATACACCTGGTGGAGTAGCCTTTGAGCCACACCGAAAAAGCTTTGAAAAGCTTTTGGCCCGTCCCCTAACTTACATCGACACCTATTTGGCTTCAGAAGGATTCCTTGCATTTCAAAGCAGGCCGGATACCGATTCAATGGCGTTGATATTGGACAATGGAATATATTTTGAATTTGTTCCCTTTACGCCTGATAACTTGTCGGAATCGGGTGCGGTTCACCCGGAGGCAAAAGCCCTGACCATTGATCAGGTAGAAGAAAATGTAGATTATATATTATTGATATCCACAGTATCAGGTGCTTGGCGCTACATGATTGGCGACACGGTAATGTTCACCGACAAGGAACGTGCTGAAATTAAAATCACAGGCAGAACGAAGTTTTTCCTCAATGTGGTTGGAAGCCAGTTAAGTGTCTGCCAGATGGATGACGGGATAAAAGCGTTGCAGGATGAATTTGATGTGACTGTTCCTGAATATACAGTCGCCGCAATTCAGGAGGATGGTGAGTATATTCACCGGTGGTACCTGGGAAAGGATATGGGGGAAGTAGATGAATGCAAGGCAGCTGAATTTCTAGATAAATTCCTTCAAGAACACAATAAAAATTATAAAGTAGCCCGCTCGAAAGCGTTGAAGGACGTTGAATTGAAGGTTGTTCCTTCAGATACTTTTTACGCTTACAGTGAGAAACAAAAGAAAAAAGGCGGTCAGGTAAAGTTCCCAAGAGTCATGAAAGAGGAGGATTTTAGGGAATGGGAGGCATTTACAAGAGAAAAAGCCGATGCCAAAAAGTTAATTCCATAGAGATGTAAGCTGATTTGAAAAACCCAAAGTACCTTTGGGTATGGCAAAGAAAAAACCGAAACCTAAAAAACAATCAGTTCTTAGTCCTCAGTCCTATTTGCAAAATGGAATGGCCCGCAAGCTTCCGATAAATGAATGCTGGGTTACCGGGAATTGGCAAAATGTTAAGAAAATAAATGTCATAGTATCAAGGCAACATATAAATGGCAACTTTACAGTGGGATTTTTTCTCGTAGACTTACTTTGCACGGGTATAAAGAATGCATTTTACAGGATCAATATGCCTGCCTCCGAATATGGACGTCTAATTGAAAGTTTCGACAGTCAAAATACAAAAATTCAAACTTGTACGTATGAATTGGTCCATAATATCATTTATGAGGGTTTGGCGTACGCCTCAGAATTGGGAATCGAACCAGTATCTAAGTTTGCGCTCGCTTCACTTATCTTGGAGGAAGATTCTGATGATATTCCGCTAATTGATATTCCTGTAGGGGAAGGAGGTTTACCATTGCTTATGCTTCACCCGGGAGATCAAAGAAATGCATATTATAAGCATCAGTTAGCAAGTAGACTTAACCCGGATCAATACCGAATAGTAGAACATTGGGAAATCGATGAATGGGATGAACCTGAAGAAGAAGGATTTAATCACGATTTTTCTACATGGTCTTATAAACAATGGGATGATTTTCTTGAAAATTTCGGGAAAAACCAACGGCTTGTAAACATGGATACGCCTCAGATAGTCTTTATTTATAAAAATTGTATTTACAATTCCAGCGATCCGGAAACAATTGCGTCAATAGAATCTACCTATTCACTCCCTAATCATATTGAAGTCAGTTTTAATACGTTGAATGAAGAAAATTATTCTCAAGAGGAATTGGAGTTAATTAGCGATATATGGGATCGTATGATGATAAAAAATCCTTCATCCAGAGAATTGGAAAAAGTGAAAAAGTAGCTTTCCGAAGCAATCAAAAAATGGACTGGCAATCCAATCTTTTTGAACCACTTGACCAATGCCCACCTATTGCTGAGGGAGGGTAAGATAGCCAAACAATTAATAAACCAAACTGTGACTGATTTTCCAAACTACTTCTCCGGGAAAATAATGAAAATCAAATGGATGATGGAAGATGGAGAAATGGATGAAGTCAGTAAACTCTTAAAAGACATCCACACAATAGCGGATTTTGCTCCAGAAAGAAAATTATTCCATATTACCGAGCTTATCAATTTTTACTCCCTGATCTGCCAATTCAACGTTTACCAAGGAAAATCGAAGGAAGCGTACTTTTGTTATCTTCTTGCTGCCAAATTAGAGGATATGGTTAGAACTTCGCATTTCCAAAATGAAATCGTAGCCCTTGTTTTGGAAGAAATATTCAAGGAAGTAATGAAATTGATCACTGATATTCAGTCAGGTAAAAAACAAAAAGTCCCAATTATTAAATTGTTACTGGCAGGTGACTGAACCTAAAAATTCTTTACCAAACCTCTCATTTGTACTTTCTTTTCGCAAAAAAGATTGAATTGCGGTAGACGAAAAGAAACTGTCCAATTTAAGAACTTAATTCTTATTTTCGGGATTTGTGGATTGAATAGCTGTTTTCCAAATATTTTCCGAATCGGTTCATTACCCACAGGTGGATTCTCGCCTGGGTATTGAGGTAGACAAACCAGGGGATCCGGGGTACGAATTCGTGAATTGCCGACAGGATGTATTTACCATCCATTACTTCTCTGAATTCCAACCAGCCATAATCAATCCTGCCTACCAACCAACCACCGGTTATGTAGAAAAGTTGTCGTTTACGGTCACTCCGGTCCTTTACCAAGGTCAGCTGCAACATCGGTTTGGCAGTATGCATTAGAAAAAAGGAAATGGTTCCCTTCGGCTCTTCTTGCGCAGTAATTAAAAACCTGAAAAAATTCGGCAACCAAATCTTATACCGATTGGCTACCCAGTAAGCAGATTTTTGCCGTTCATTGGGTAGTCGCTGAATGCTTCTGACATTGTTGCTTTTCTCAGAAGATGTCACAAATTTAGGCAAAGGAGGTTGGCGGGTTTCTTCAAGCGCAAACCTTACGGAATCCTCGTAATCCATGTAGTCTATTTTCTTTTCCCGAAAAGTCAATTCCGGGGAAACGGTCATGGTGTGTTTCAGGCTTTCAACCAAGGGAGACACCAACTGCGCGGAGCTTTCCCCGAAAAAGCCAACCCATAATTTTGAAAACCCGGGGGAGAAAAAGGGAACGGAAAATATCAACCGTTTTTTGTTCAAAACACGGGCTGTCTGAATCAACATATCTTTATAAGACATCACCTCCGGACTCCCAATTTCTATGGCTTGACCATAAACGTTGGGATTTGCTATGCACGTATTTAGGATATCCAATGTGTCTCTCAGGGAAATGGGCTGTGTCTTGGATTCTGTCCACTTGGGACACATCA
>Ga0105045_10003951_pt1 | contig 12841 bp, 9 predicted proteins | sample MAT02_FD_78089 | JGI IMG/M metagenome (GOLD analysis project Ga0105045, IMG submission 78089) | Freshwater microbial communities from Lake Fryxell liftoff mats and glacier meltwater in Antarctica - MAT-02 (megahit assembly) | ecosystem: Environmental > Aquatic > Freshwater > Ice > Liftoff...
CATCTCTGTCAGGATATAAAGCTGTACTCAAAGCAGCAGATCATTATAACAATATGTTTCCGATGATGATGACTGCAGCAGGTACTATACCACCTACTAAAGTTATGATACTCGGGGCTGGAGTAGCAGGTTTACAAGCTATTGCGACAGCAAAGCGACTTGGAGCAGTGGTTGAAGCTTTTGATACTAGGTCAGCATCTAGAGAAGAAGTCAATAGTCTAGGTGCGACTTTTGTAGAAGTAGAAGGCGCCGCAGACGATCGGGGAGCAGGTGGATATGCTGTACAACAATCAGATGAGTACCTTGCCAAACAAAGAGCATTGGTACAGGAACGGGCACTAAAATCAAACATCATCATTGCAACAGCTCAAGTGCGAGGCAGAAAGGCTCCCTTATTAATAACAGAAGACACGATTAATCACATGAAGCCAGGCTCCGTAATTGTGGATCTTGCGGCGTCTACGGGTGGAAACTGTGCTTATACAGAAAACAATAAAACGATAGTAAAAAATGGTGTAATCATTATTGGCAATTCGGATCTAGCAGACGAGCTCAATGGTGTCGCAAGTACTTTGTATTCTAATAATATCATTAATTTCTTACAAATAGTTATCAAAGATGGTGTTGCATTTCTCAATGAAGAGAATGAAATCATCAAATCTGCCCTCATCTCTAAATCCAATTGATATGGAACAAATATTAAACCTTATTACAGAGCATTTTGATTTTATTTTTCTCTTAATATTAATGATCATCCTTGGATTTGAAGTCATATCAAGGGTACCTGCCGTTTTACATACGCCCCTTATGAGTGGTGCTAATGCCATTCACGGTGTAGTCATCATCGGTGCCATCATAGTAATGGGACAAGCAGAAAGTGACAACTACTTAGCGCTAATTTTGGGCTTTTTGGCAGTTATTCTCGGTACTCTTAATGTTGTGGGTGGGTTTGTAGTTACAGACCGAATGCTAGAGATGTTTAAAAAACGAAAGAAAAATTAATCATCCTTTTGCTAATTTATTATTCAGATATAGAATCTCAATTAATTATATGAACAGTGGACTTTTATCTTTAAGCTATCTCATAGGAAGTGTATCATTCATCATAGGACTTAAGATGCTTTCCCATCCTGAAACAGCTAGAAAAGGGAATTTATATGCGGCAATAGGAATGACTTTAGCCATCTTTGCCACAATATTTTTATATACCAAAGACGGTGTAGGTCTTGGTAATCATTTGTGGATATTTGGTGGATTGATCATCGGCTCTGTAGTCGGGACGATGGCAGCCAAAAAAGTCCAAATGACCGCTATGCCGCAGATGGTAAGTCTTTTTAACGGAATGGGCGGAGCCTGTGCTGCTATTATATCCATTGTGGAGTTTAAACATATGATTCATATGGGAACAGATATTACATCTAATCCAGTCATGACCACTACGATATTGTTAGGACTGGTGATAGGTACCGTTTCATTCACAGGAAGTATGATTGCATTTGGTAAACTCAATGGCAATATTAATGATAAGACGCTTCCTCTACAACAAGTTGTAAATATAGGCTTACTAGTATTGATAGTAGTTGTGTGGATTGGGATGGTATCGGGATTTATTGCTGCAGATCCTATGGTTATGATGTATGTTTTATTAATTATTTCTGCACTTTATGGTATATTGTTTGTGATGCCTATCGGTGGAGCGGATATGCCCGTGGTAATTTCATTACTCAATTCATTCACGGGTGTGGCTGCTGCTTTCGGTGGATTTTTGTATGATAATTCAGTGATGTTAACGGGAGGTATCTTGGTGGGTAGTGCCGGCACGGTATTAACAGTCTTGATGTGTAAAGCCATGAACAGGTCGTTGACAAATGTGATAGTAGGTTCATTCGGAGGAAATAAAACAAGCGGTGCTGGATCAACGGATTCAGGTGGCGTCTACAAAGAAATATCCATCACAGATACGGCAGTGCTTCTGATGTATTCTAAAAAAGTCATTATTGTTCCCGGTTATGGACTTGCAGTTGCACAAGCGCAACATACATGTCATGAACTCGAAAAAGTGCTTGAAAAGAATGGTGTAGATATAAAATATGCCATCCATCCTGTGGCGGGACGTATGCCTGGACATATGAACGTATTGCTTGCAGAGGCAGACGTTTCTTATGACAAGCTTTTGGATATGGAAGAAATCAATCCAGAATTTTCAAATACAGACGTAGTATTAGTACTCGGTGCAAATGACGTCGTAAACCCTTCAGCAAAAACTGATCCTTCATCACCTATCTATGGTATGCCTATTCTGGATGTAGAAAATGCAGCACATGTGATCGTAAATAAAAGAAGCATGAAGCCTGGTTATGCAGGTATAGAAAATCCATTATTCTTTGATCCAAAGACAAAAATGTTGTTTGGAGACGCTAAGGACAGTCTTAATAAATTGGTTCAAGAAATCAAAAATCTAGACTAAATTTACCCTTACATCAATGACATAACAGCCTTTTTGATATCTTCTGCAATGGCACCTGCTTGCCTATTGCCGTCTATTTTTACAATCTTCTCTTCATCAAACAAAATATCGAAAGCTTCTTGATATTTCTGACTTACTACCGTAAGGTTTTCTAGAGTCTCATACAGTTCGAGAGACGTTCTACCTTTATTAATGCGCTCCATACTCAATTCTGGTGAAATATCTATATACACATTCAGATCTGGGCGCAACAACTCAGCACTTAGCGCATTGGCCTTTATGACCCAATCCATATCCATATGCGCACTATGATATGCGTAAGAAGAAAAATAATACCTATCCGTAATGACCGTATATCCTTCTTCGAGTTTTTTTAGAATTCCATCTTGATTGTTGAGCAAGTGATTGAGTCTATCAGCTACAAAAAGTGCAGCAATAACCCTATGATCACCTTCCATCCTATGGCTAAAAATATCTCTGATCATGACACCAATGCGACTATCGGTGGGTTCAAAAGTTGTATAGACTTTATGTCCCATGTCCGTTAATGTTTGTGCTAGAAGTTTTGACTGTGTGCTTTTACCGCTACCATCTATTCCTTCCAGGGCAATAAAGAGATTACTTCTGCTCATCTTATGAAATATATTGTTTAGATGGCGTAAAGTTAGAATATTCCTTTGGCTAAACTAAAATACCTTGGAAATATTACTTATTTTGAATACTATACCTCACGAAGACCGCTGCGCAACCTCATGATACCTCTTAACATGTGGCCCCAAAAATATCCTTGCATACATTCTGATCAATGCGATGCCACTTACGACAAAACCCAGCGAAACAAATAATGCTAAAAACACTTGGTCATACCTAATGTGTGAAAACAAAATATCCTCACCGATAAAGGTAGATGTAATCGGAAAACCAGCTAAACCCAGACAGGTGATCAGAAATCCAGCTGCTAGCTTCGGATGTTCATACACATGGCCTTGAAATCTATTGAGGTCAACGTCTTTTTCTAAACGGGTCATTTTATACAATATAAAATAACCAATTGTACCAGCTATCACTACTCCAATCAAATAAAATGCTATCTCATGAAACGAAAGGTTATCATTGAACGAAATAGCTAACACTGTCCAAAAATGATTCATTATCAAAAGTGTCCATATTACAAATACATTTCTTCGTCCCGCATAAGCGCGGAATACCAAAAGTAAGCCTATAAAGGCAAACAGCTCTGGCATAATCTCAATCAAAAATTCAGGAATACTATATCTAGTTACCTGTATCAATAAGCCAAGTAAGAAAGTCGGAATGGTAACATAGTAAATGTTCTGAATATTAATAAATCGAAGTAAGTTGCCTAATTTTTTGAATGGGCTCCAAATAACTTTATCAAGCAATTCATCCATGTTATACTCCTTGATACTTAGTAAAAATAAGGAATACTCCAATTTTTTGGTAAAATGAGTTTCAATATTCTGATGTTTAGGCACAAAATGATAAAATTGCTCTCTGATCAAATAACTTACTGCCGACGGGGAAACCAATAATTGGTAAGTTCTCAAGAAAGCATTACCAGCAAAATGTACTAAAGCCAAACTCTCCAGTCCGAAAGCCAGCTCTATAAAAATGAGCCCTATTTGCGCCACGGATCCGTATGCGATCTGACTTTTGACAGAAGATTGTACTCTACCTATCGACGCACCAATAACGGCAGTAATCAATCCCACCAAACCAATCATAATCCTTACTGTCAATTGTTGCTCCCAAAATGGCATGGTTCTTAATAACAAAAATACCCCCAAATGTACCGAAAGTGATCCATAAAATATGGCACTCGATGGTGTCGGTCCTTCCATCGCTCGTGGCAACCATGACGAAAAAGGAAACTGTGCTGACTTAGCACAAGCTGCGACTAGGATCATCATAGATATAAAGATACCGAAAAGTGAGTGTCCTGCCAAGTGCTCATGGACTAATTCAAAATTATTCAACTTTGCAAAAGTGATGTTTTCATGCCATAGATGGTGACTTGCCCACATCGCCAGTATGATTCCCACATCTCCAATACGGTAAATAGAAAAGACTTTAAATGCGTTTTTTACAGGCAAATATCGATCTCTGTAGAATGCTACTAACAAGAAAGACGTAAGACCTAAAATTTCCCATCCTATAAAAAGGGTCTCCATATTACCTGAAAATACAGCTAATATGTAGCCGGAATAAAATAGTAAAATAGTGTTGAAAAAACGTTTATAACCCGACTCTCGATGCAAGTATATCCGGCTATAAGTAGCTACCAAAAAAGTCAGAATCGACCCCACCAAACAATATACGGCGGTAACATTATCAAAATAAAAGTCGATAAAAAAGCTTAAATGTTCGCCATGATATAATGAAATTTCTTTGATGTTGATATCTGGCATTCCCTTGGTCATCCATGTAGTTATAAAAGTTATTATTGCTAAAGAATGCAAACCTACCAATCCAAAAGTAAATCCAGAGATTACCTTTTCATTCTCTTTCGGGAGAAATAAGGATATGAAGAAAGCCACAAACGGCCAGATGATTAAAATTTCTAATACTTTTTCCACTTTATTTCTTATTTTAACAGATAAACCGGCAAGTTTTCTGACTGGTTTTCAAATAGGTTATCTAGGTCTGTTACTACTTCGAGCGTCTCAATAGCAGGATTGTATAGCTCAAAACTACCATCAGAAAATCGCCATAATGTCTTGTCTTCAGGTGATACCACCACAAGATGCACCCACTCATTGATAAACCACTCATAAAGTTCCGGCGTACGTTGTATCGTTTTCAGTACCACATCAGGATAGTGCTCTACAATCATAAGCAACCTCAACGGATCGTGAACTTCTACCATTTGATTGGGCAATCCAGGACGCAAATCTCCATCTATACCATTGGCCACACCTATCAATCCCATCACGTTATGTGGCAACTTAGTCCCTGCCCCAAGTTTCAGATTATCTACTCTCGAAAAATAATATTCCAAGTTTATACCGCCACATACAGGGGCTGCAGCCTTGAGTATATTGAATAAATAATTACCTTCGAGATCGATGTTGTAATCGTAAGAATTCATAAATGCCCGTCTATCCAAGAATAGATCCTCCGTCATTCCTCGCCTTCCTACGATACAAAGTGCATTTGTAGCATGATTGAGTTCTGGCCTCGGTTCGAAAAGTGATACGGATCTAGTTTTTACTTTCTCATGCAATTTTTGAATATCAATTTTTGAATCTAGGGTAACAAATCTTCTCGACCTCTCTTTAGCATTTTTGGTGAGGGCTTTCACAAATATTGTTTTGTTTTTCTGATGTAACTGGCTTTTGGTAGCATCGGTAAGCATGTCGTCATAAAACTCTATCTCATCCCTCGTGGTATCGTGCAGCGCTCCTATAAATAGAGTAGATGATGGGATAGAAATACCACGATCTTTGAGAATTGCCCTTACTTCTAGGTGATTGGCCATGTATGAAATGACTCTTGCATTTACCGATCCAGGCCTGCCTGAGCATGCACCACAATCATATCCAGCATAATGCGTATTATTAACGCTACTAGCACCATGACCTATTGCGTATACCAATGGGGCAAAATGATTTACCAATCCGATACTTCGTAGAAGTCCCTCTACTCTATCTGCCATCTCTAGGATAGTAAATCCCACTTGAAGTCCATCTTCTTGCGTTGCAATATCTGAATTCTCAACTGATAGTCTCGAAAACTTATCCATATGTCTGAAAGAAAACGTAGTAGCAGGGCTCAATCTCGGCGTAAAAATATTGATAAATAATCTAATCGCCGACCAAAAACCGATCGTATGGGTGATCAGCCATCCAAAAAATAATGAATGGGTATAATTTTCAAAATGGAAGTCCTTCTTGTTGACCTTATTATCTACTTCCTCTTTGATCAAGTACTTTGGTGACATCGGTGCAGGACAAACTTTCATAGAGAAGTTGCCATTCATAGGTTTATAATAAAACTCTACACCGAAGAATCCAGGCGTACCAAATGTCTCTGCATTGGGGTCTAGACCTTCAACAAATCTTCTCAACGAACCTTCTCTATCATCTATACAAAAAAGAGCCTGAAAACTTTTATGATTCCTATCATTAAGATTTTTTTTGTTCGCAATGATCCCTGTCAATACCTGATCGTAAAAAGTCCACTCATAAGCATCCTGCCAAAGATGAAGTACCTCATGATACGCTGTCTTTTCGATAGGTGCAAAAAGTGGCGTTACCTTTTTGGTAAGTTTCATGCCAAGTGGCAACCAGTTTTCACCAAATTTATCATCTAGCGTATCAATTTCGAGCAACAATTCAAAGATAATGAAGTCTTGTAAAGATATCCTCCTACTATCCAATAACGTCTGTGGATTGTCTTCAATGACCGATACCATTCCTGACCATCCTGGATGAGAAAACTGTTGATCAAAAAGATAATGTTCGTACAATGTTTCATCACCCACTAGTATTTTCAGCAAATCACTGATTTCGCACTTGCGATCCATCAGGAGTTTTTTTGCTCTTGGTTTCTTAAAGAAACTGGTATACGTATTTCGCTCCATCTCTCTAATGGTAGTCAAGAATCCCTTATTCCATTCAGGAAATCTCCAGATAGCTATCCCTTGATCTAGATAACTACAAAGGAATCTAAATAGAAATGGCTGAATGGCTAGATCAAGGTCCACAGAATATAAGTCCTTCCAGTTATTTCTCAAATGGCTACGTCGTCCTGAAAAATTGTCTTCATAAGGATGTTCAAGAAGTTTGAATTTCCAAGATCCATGATCTTCCTTTCCTTTTTTATCGTGGAGCACTTTGTCCAGTACCTGCTCACTTATCTTTTTGTCGCCATAAAGTTGTCTATACTCCCTTAATGATAAGCTCGTTTTGTATCCAAATATTTTGCTTGATTCTGTGAGGGCATCATAAAACTTCCTATCTTGAAATGCATGAAGCGTATTGTGATGGATAAAATCTTTTAATGATGCCTGCGCTGGCAAATAATGTTTTAAGTGGTGAAGAACATTTTCTTCCCTAAATATATGTGCTAAAGTATCCATTTCATTTTTTATTTAAAAAGATATTTGATATTGCAATGCTGCATTCCCAATTCTAACCACATTGTTGCTGTTATCTAAAAAAATAGGTCTGTTTTCATAGGCAATAGTCACTTTTGATTTATGGCCGTTCAATAAAACATTTACACCTGTACTGAAATAACGCATGTCTTTAGAAAGTCGTGCATAACTGGCGTTTTCCAATGAAAAATAGGGCATCAAGGTAGATTTACCGATAAGGTTATCTTTACATTTGTATCCTATCTGAAAATATAAAACATTTCCCGTTCCATAAGCTGGGAAGGCAAGCCCTCCTCCATTGATGACATTGGTATTTGTACTTCCGTTTGTTGGGTTCATTACACCCAAATTGCGGATGTAACTTGGACCATAATCAAGATGACTGGCATTGGCATAAATACTTAATGCCTCCCCTTTGATCCCTATCGGAACATCATAAAATAAATCAACAGCATACATCAATAAATTTGTTTGTATGGTGTCTTTTCCACTGTCTGATAAGTGCCACATACTGTTTTTCTGAAATTCAATACCGGCTCCAATGTTAAAAACTGACTTTTTGCCATGATAAGTCCCAGTCATGTAGGGAGTCGTATTGGCTTCAATATCTTTAAACTGATATTGAAAGTAACCGTTCCATTGGGCTTTAGGTGGTTTGCTGGAAAAATTTGAGTTTTTAGTGACCTCGGCAGAATAGTTTGGAGATTTTTGAAATGCCAAAGGTTGAGCCACCAAAATCCGATAATCCAATCTTCCCAACTTCCCTTTAGCAAAAACACCAAGTTTTCTAAGAAATTGATCCGTAACATCGTTGGTTGCTTGTTGGAATAAAGGTGCATCTAATCCCATAATGCTACCTACAGCTGGTGAAGCAAATCTTGCCAACCCACTCCATCCTGACAATCCTACTCCTACAGAAAGTTTTGTTTTATCAAAGGCGTACTCGGAGTAAACATCATGCACAAAAAAAGATGGTTTTCGGTCTGAAATATTATTATAATTATTTTCACCAAACTGGCTGAAAAAAAATATCTTATCCGTCAACTGTCCAAATAATTGCAATCTGAATCTTCTAATACCGATATCGGTTCCTCTTTCTTTAGCGTATCCAAAAACAGTACTGCCAGGATTATATTTTCCACTACGCAACCAAAACTGGGATACAAAAGATAGCTTCAAATAATGATCGCCATTTTCATTTAGTAATAATTTACCATCTTTTAGCGACTGACCAATATTAATTGTTGTGGTACTAATAAGAAGTAGCCACAGAAATATATATTTCATCTGATTCTTTTTATTTGTTTTTTAATGGTCAGATGGAACTTACCATGATAAAATAATCATTTTCCTTTGTGTTTTAATAATTATCTAATCAAGGACGTTTCATCTGACTATTTTATTAGTTTTAAAATGCTTAAATTATACCAACTTCCTTCCTGCAAGTTCATGTTTGGAAAGTGGTTTATGGTTTTCAAGCCCAGTAATCTTAACTGTACCACCTGAAGATTCATAATCATGCTTAAAGTGTTGGAGATTTTCCATGACAGAATGATCTATTAACTTGGTAGACTGCAAATCTATCGTCACGTTAAATCCATGGGGAATACTCTCTAGCCTTGATTTTATCCTGATATAATTCGTAAAAATGGCTGCTTTATCAATCTCTACCAAATAGTTATTTCCTTCAAATGAAATGATTGTCGGTGCTTTAAATAAGGCACTTAACGGAGCTCCATTATAAAGGTGGATGATGATCTTGAGTAAGATACCTGCTGCAATACCGATCAATAAATCTTCAAATAATGTAAAGAAAATAGTTACCAAAAAGATAGCTAGCTGTTCTTTCCCTACTTTAAATGTATGTACAAATTCCCTTGGGTGAGCTAGTTTTATACCTACAGCCACTAACATGGCAGCAAGTGCCGCATTGGGTATCATCTCTATATATCTCGATGCTACTAATACAAAAATAAGGATAAAAAACCCATGAAAAAAGTTGGCCCACCTAGTTTTTGCCCCATTGCTTACATTTGCTGAACTACGTGCCACTTCTGAGATCATCGGTAATCCACCTAGGACAGCCGATATTGCATTACCGACACCCACGGCAATAATATCTTTGTTATTATCAGATTTTCTTTTGAATGGGTCGATCAGATCTATGGCTTTTACGGTGAGGAGTGACTCAAGGGTCCCGACGAGTGCAAACATAATGACATATTTGATAAATAGTCCAGGCATGCTGAATCCTCCGAAATCTACGTTAAGATGTAAGTTTTCTATAAGATTGCCTATATGAACCAACGCATAAGCTGGCTCCGTATGCGAAAAGTCCATCATCAATTCAGCAGGTACCGCTATAATCAATACCATCAATGGCGGCGGTATCTTACCTATAACTGACTTTTTGAGATAAGGCCAGCCCAACATAATAATCAAACTAAAAATACCTATAATAGCTCCTCTAGGATCTAGATTGGCTATTACAGTAGGAAGCGACCCTAAGATGGTTAGAGGACTTTTGCCCGCCATCAATGATGGATTGACATTAAGTAGGACTGGTATTTGCTTAGCTATGATGATAATACCTATCGCTGCTAACATACCGTGAATGGCAGGAAGGGGAAAGAAATCTGCTAATTTTCCAAACTTAAGCAAACCAAAAATAATCTGCAACAATGCAGCTACAAACATACATCCTAATGCTAGATGCCATCCTGTCTCTCCACCACCGAAATCTGTCACAGCGCCGGCTACTATTACGATTAAGCCTGCTGCCGGACCTTTAATAGTAAGTCTGCTACCCATAAAAAAACTAACCACCAAACCACCGATGATGGCCGTGATAAGTCCCATGATAGGAGGAAACTCAGATGCTTTTGCAATACCTAAACTCAAAGGTAATGCTAATAGAAACACAATAAAACCGGATATGGCATCCGAATTGAAGTTTTCCTTAAGGCCAGCCAAGCCATCCTTAGGAAGATTTATACCCTTATTTTCCACGATTTTTATATTAATTGCTTATCCACAAAATTGATATATTCTAACAGTCATTACGAACCTGTTTTATATCAAATACTAAATTATCCTATGAAGGAATGAATAAAAAGGAATTATGCTAGATGATGCTTCCAGCTGTGGAATAATATAAAAAGGGGATACTTATTTTTTTTGAAGTCTAATAGCCTACGAGAAGCTTTTTGTTCTAATTCAGGAAGGTCAATACTCGATGTCAAACCGATAATGCCTAAACTAGGGGAACTAAGGTTGTGTTCTGTGTCTTCTTCTGAATTTTCATCGCTATCTTTTCCTTCCAAAAACTCAACCCAATCCAGGTAAGAAAACTCAGACGGTCCTATTTGGTCTATATTTGTATGTATGGAAGATCTGGTAGGATAGTTAATCTGTTTTACATCATGACCAAAACAATGGTACAAACACATCATTTCGAGTAGCAAACATGCATAAAACAGCCTAAATACTAACCTCATTGGCAAATATATTTGAATATTTTGAGTAATTCAAAGCACAAATGTAATATTTACTTTAAGATTATTGTGTTAAACAAAATATAATATTTTATTTATCTACCAAATATCGGCTTATTCTTCTCATTTCATTCCTAAAAATCAACACATTTAACTTGAAAATCTAATCAAGCTTTATTTAACAAACATTATTTATATAAATATAATTCATACTATACAAAATTATATTTTATAAATTATTTAACATATTGTTTCAAAACAAATTATATTTTATACTGTTTTGATTTTCGATATCTTTTAAAAGTGAGAAATCATGACAGAAAACACTAAACCAAAAATTGTAGTCATAGGAGGCGGATTTGCTGGATTACAATTTATACAGAATATTCAAGAAGATAAATTTGATATTCTTCTCATAGACAAACTGAATCATCATCAGTTCCAACCGCTTTTTTATCAAGTAGCTACATCACAGATTGAGCCTTCGAGCATTTCTTTTCCATTTCGCAAGATATTTCAGAAAAGAAAAGATGTGAGGATACGTCTTACCAAAGTAGAGAGTATCGACCAGTCTAAGAAAACGGTACATACTGATATAGGTATGTTTGAATATGACTACCTTGTCATAGCAACAGGGTGTAAGACCAATTATTTTGGAAATAAAAATATCAAAAAGTACACTTACAGTCTCAAATCTACTTATCAAGCGATTACCATTCGAAATAGTATTCTTGAAAATTTTGAGAAGTTGCTATATGTAGATGACAAAGAAAAAGAAGCATTGCTCAATATCGTCGTAGTAGGCGGTGGACCTACTGGTGTCGAATTAGCAGGTGCCTTCGCAGAAATCAAAAAAGACATCTTGCCCAAAGACTTCTTCAGAATAGACTTCACCAAAATGCAAATCATATTGCTCGAAGGTAGTGCCAATACGCTCAATAATATGAGCGAAATGTCTAGAAAAGCATCCGCTCAATATCTGCGTGAACTTGGAGTCATCATCAAAACAGAAGTCTTCGTGACCGATTATGATGGTGTAAACCTCCAAATGAATAATGGTGATGTTATCAAGAGTAAACACGTCATTTGGGCTGCAGGAGTCACCGGAAATCTGATCAAAGGTCTCGATCCCGAAATGATTACACCTAACAATAGGTATAAAGTCAATCGACAAAATAGAATCGAAGGTAGCGAAAACATTTATGCAATCGGAGATATATCATACATGGAAACGGCTGAATATCCCAAGGGTCACCCACAAGTAGCCAATGTAGCTATAAACCAAGGGAAGTTATTGGCAAAAAATCTTCTTGCACTTACACAAGGCAAAACTCAGAAAGAATACGAATATTTAGACCTAGGTTCTATGGCTACGATAGGTAGAAATAAAGCCGTGGTGGAATTACCTTTTATGAAGTTTAAAGGTTATTTCGCTTGGGTAGTATGGATGTTTTTGCATCTGATGCTCATATTAAGTGTAAGAAACAAAATAATCGTCTTCATCAACTGGGCTTGGAATTATATATCAAAAAACAGTTCGCTGAGACTTATTCTAAAAGATGATGACCATGTAAATGTAGATAAGGAGAAAAAAAAAGTCATCTCAAAGTGGGAAGTAACGGAACAAGCTGAATTGGTGGAGATTTGATGCTTGTATTTCATTTTCTTTTTCTCTTAAAATGACGATACCCTATATTTTTCGGAATCTCATTACCCACGATTTCAATATCATTACTTTTTAAGATTTGCTAAACATATTTA
>Ga0105045_10003952_pt1 | contig 12841 bp, 7 predicted proteins | sample MAT02_FD_78089 | JGI IMG/M metagenome (GOLD analysis project Ga0105045, IMG submission 78089) | Freshwater microbial communities from Lake Fryxell liftoff mats and glacier meltwater in Antarctica - MAT-02 (megahit assembly) | ecosystem: Environmental > Aquatic > Freshwater > Ice > Liftoff...
AATTTCAGTTAGAATAGGCTCCGAAAGCGGCACAACCGTTTTTTCTGAGCTGCACACCGTTTCCACAAATTCCAACGGGGCTGGAAGTCTCGAAGTAGGGGACGGGACAATTTTAAACGGTGTCTTTGCAGCTATTGACTGGGGTCTTGGAACATATTTTTTAGAATCAGGAATTGATCCAGAAGGGGGGGACGAATTACACCATCAACGGAGTCACACAAATGCTGAGCGTGCCATATGCTTTGCATGCATCAAATGCACATCAATACCGCCTAGGTGACCTGGCACATGGTGGAATTATATTTTCGCTTCTGCGCGGCGCCGATGGCATCGCGCCTAGCCTGGTTGCATCGCTTTCATATATTGAAGGAAGTATGCCGTGGTCGTCGCAATATGAAATTACCGCATCGAATAGTTCCAGCAATGGCCAGCAAAATATGGGTTCCAACGAAGCCGGCGAGTTGTGTGAAACGTACAGTTATGAGAATGCTGGTACAGGCGAAACTTTTGATTATTGGTACTTGCCGACCATCTGGGAGCTAAACGATATGAGCAAAGCAGCGCTGGTAATCAACAATATTTTACTTAACGACAATGTAGATACTACCACTGGATTGAATGAAGATCTCGATTCGGGCTATTGGAGTTCTACTGAGATCGGTAGCACGTTCGCGTGGTATATTTAAATGTCGTCGGGTATCGCCAACACCAATTTTAAAGACACCCTCTATTGAATTAGAGCAGTAAGGCGATTCTAAGTGGTTTGATCGCTACTTTTGGCGTGTGAAAAACACTGATGAAACACTGCTTTTTAAACGCACCGGGATCGCGGTTTATGCTGCGCCGTTTCGCTTAAATTTCAAATATCCCTTTAGGCTGGCCATGGGTGTGCGCACCTATACCGACTTAGTTTTGCTGCGCCTGGAATTCGATGGGTTCACTTCCTTTGGCGAAGCATCGTTGCCACCGTATCTCAAAGAAACCCAAGATTCAGTTATGGGTTTTTTACGATCCTTCCACTGGGAAGGACTTTTCTCGGAAGACCTTGGTGGGGCCGACGAAACATTGCTCCAACATGGATCCGGGAATTGTGCTGCCCGAGCTTCCATAAGTATAGCGATAAACGACTTGCGAGGCCAGATAGCCGATAAACAAATTTGGGAAGTTTTAGAATTACCGGATCCCAATGGCACTTTTACTTCTTATACGATTGGTATTTCGAGCGAAGCGGAGTTGATCCAAAAATTGGCTGACGCCGATTCTTATCCACTTATAAAGTTAAAATTGGGCGACCCAGCTGACGTGGACATGATTAGAAATTTCCGAAAACGGTCTGACAAGACATTTTGTGCCGATGCAAATCAGGGCTGGGTAGATCGGGATCGAGCGGCCAGAGTTTGTGAAGATTTGGTAGAAGCTGCTTGCCAGTTTGTTGAACAGCCTTTTCCGGTAGGTCGAGAAGACGATGTTTATTGGCTCAGACAGCGTGTCGCCTTACCAATTATTGGCGACGAATCGCTGCGAAACCTGGCCGATTTTGAGCAATACGCGGAGTGTTTCGATGGTATGAATGTGAAACTGATGAAATGCGGAGGAATCTCACCTGCCTTGACCATTCTTAAATCCGTTCGAAATAGCGGTAAAATCCCTGTTTTGGGCGCAATGGCCGAGTCGTCGTGCGCTGTAAGTGCGGCCGCTCATTTAGCTTCATTAGCACATTGGGTCGATCTCGACGGCCCTTTGCTAAGCGCCAACGATCCGTTTTCAGGGATTATTTACAATGCTGGGTCTTTTCGAATGGGAAGTGAGATGGGCATTGGTATTAATCTACGCCCGCACTAATTTACCATGCCTGCACATTTTTAAGGTATGCCAAGCTCCCTTTTCATCCGCGCAAGCATATCCGGATAACGCATTGCCGCTTCTCTTAGGTTGTTATGTACGCCTCGGAGCGAATCGATTTTTTCTTGGGTAGCTTGGTCTTTCATTAATCCATCTTTGTAGGCCATTTGCAGAGACAACACTGCTGCTGCTACACTGTCGCTCTGTTCTTTTTTGGTAATAAACGAACTTATCAGCTTCTTCCGGCGTTGCTGACTATCTTTCTCTTTCTCAGTAAGCGATGAGTCCGACATACTTCCTTGATAGTAGCTCTGAAGCGTTTGGGTTTGTTCATCCAAATCGCTTAAAATCTGTTTAGTAAGTGCCGCTTCTTGCGCAAATTTTTTCAAGGAATCTTCTATATGCGCATCGCGTTGTTGACAAGATAGACACCCGGCGAACAAAAGGAAGAAAAGGACTCTGTACATTCGAAGTAGATTTGTAGAAACCAAAGTTAATTAATCGCTCAAGGTAGAAAAATCCGTCAGTTCTGGTTTCACTTAAAAGCCGAAGAAAACTTTGCTAAGGAACATAAAGCATGGTAGAACCAAATATTATCGATACCTTTGCGCCCTTCAAATTCAACGGCCCGAGTCATACGCCTGCATCCATTCCTACCGTTGAAAATCAATTTCTTATCTGCATGCAGGCTACATTTATTACATTATGAAAAGTTTTTTTGAATCAGGCTTGAAGCCTGAAATACTCCGCGCCATTGAAGAAATGGGTTTTGAAACACCTACCCCCATACAGGCGGAAATTCTCCCCCTGCTCGATTCTTTGCCGAGCGGACTCGTTGCCTTGGCTCAAACGGGCACCGGTAAGACGGCTGCCTTTGGTTTGCCGCTCATCCATCATATCGACCCAGACGACCGCAGCACGCAAGCTATCGTTCTTTGTCCTACGCGTGAGCTCTGCCTTCAGATTACGGATGATTTCCAAAAATACCTTCGTTACACGAAAGGTGTAAATGTTACCGCTGTTTACGGAGGTGCATCGATCGATACGCAAGCTCGCCAGCTTAACAAGGGTTCCCAAATAGTAGTGGGTACGCCTGGCCGCGTAGTTGATATGCTAACGCGGCGCCTCTTAAAAATCGGTGACCTAAAAGTGTTTGTCCTCGACGAAGCCGATGAAATGCTCAATATGGGTTTCAAGGAAGATTTGGAGAGTATTTTCAAAATGACCCCTAAAGAAAAATCTACCTGGTTGTTTTCAGCTACCATGCCCGACCGTGTAGAATCTATTGTAAAGCGATTTATTACAGACCCAGTTCGTCTAAGCACTGGCAAACGCAACCAAGGAGCGTCAAATGTGTCGCACGAGTATTATGTGGTTCACGCCGCCGACCGTTTTGAAGCATTGCGCCGTATTTTGGCCTTGCATCCAGAAATCTATGGAGTGGTTTTTTGCCGCACCCGGGAAGAAACCAATGCCGTTGCATCTAAATTAAATGGAATGGGCTTCCCCGCCGAAGCGCTAAATGGTTCGCTAAGTCAGCAGCAGCGTGATAAAGTGATGTCGCGCTTCCGCAAACAGGACATCACCATATTGGTAGCAACCGATGTGGCTGCACGTGGTATTGATGTAGAAGATTTGAGCCACGTAGTAAACTACAGCCTGCCAGACGATGCGGAGGTATACGTACATCGCAGCGGACGTACAGGTAGAGCTGGTAAAAGTGGTATTGCCATGTCAATCTTGCATGCCCGCGAAAAGTACAAAGTGCGCGAAATTGAAAAGATGACGGGTAAACCCTTGGAACAAAAAATGGTTCCAACGCTCGAAGACATAGGAATGCGCGCTGTAGATAAGCAAATTGATAAATTTCTGGCCGCTGAGCTCAAGGGCAAAGGCGTAAAAGAGATCATGCCAAAAGTAATGGAGCGATTTGAAGATATGGATCGCGAAGCGATTATAACCCAATTTGCAAAATGGGCTTTTTCGCAAGCCATTGCCGGCAAGGAAGGCTCGCAAGATATTAACGTAATCGGCTCAGGCCGAAGCGATGACAGCCGAAAGCCAGGTCGTGAACGCGATAGCCGAAGTGACCGCGGTGATCGTAATGATCGAAGCGACCGATCGGATCGCCCTGGAAAAAGAGAGCGATTCTCAGGCAAAGACGATGGTGGTGGTGACCGTCCAGAAAGGAAACGAAGTGCCAACAAAACCAACCGAAACGATGGAGTTAATTTCACTCGTTTGGATGTGAATCTCGGGTACAAAGACAAGATGAACCCGGGTAAACTCATGGGGATTCTCAATGAAATGCTCCGCAACTCGGATGTGCAGTACGGCCGAATCGACATAACCGATTCCGGATCTTCCATCGATGTAGAAACCAAGTATGCTACCGATGTGGCGATGAGCCTTAACGGTGCTCAGTACGGAAGCAAAATGATGCGGGCAGAACTTGGCGATAAACCGATTGGATCAAGCAGCCGACCAGAAAAACGCTACGACCGTGCCGAAAGACCTGACAGTGCCGAAAGACCTGACCGTGCCGAAAGAACTGATCGTGCCGAAAGACCGGCTTACAGCACAGAAGATAAAGGGCGTGGAGTAAAGAAGCCATTCACTCCCATGGAAAAGTCGTTTCGCAAAAAGCGAAAATAATACTTGAAAGTCGTCAAGAAAACCTACCAGTTTTACTAAATATTATCTTCTCATGACAAGATGTGTCGCCCTACTCGCGCTGGTTTTATTGAGCGTCAGATGTGGAAATAATACGGATCAATCCAATAGCACAACCGATGGTCATAATAGCTTACAATCGCTCGATTGGGTTGGGAAATACTACGGCAAGGTGCCCTGCGCCGATTGCGATGCGATTTCTTCCACGCTTATTTTGCAAGCAGATAACAAATATATCTTAGTGAAAAGATATGTGGGTAAGGATGAAACAGATTTAACTGAGAAGGGTACTTTCGTTTGGGATGGAAGTGGCAACACCATACGTCTTGATGATGGAGATGGTCAGGCATATAAAGTAGAAGAGAACGGTCTGATTCATTTGGATAAGGATGGCGATGTGGTAAAAGGTGATTTAGCCGATCGTTATCGTCTTTTCAAAATGATAACTGATGAAGCACTCGAAGACTTACAATGGGAATTGGTTACCATCGACGGCGTAAAATCCGATACGGTCGTAGGCGGAAAAACACCTTACGTGCGGTTTAATTCTCTACAAAATCGCTTTACTGGTAAGGGGTGTAATACTTTTCTCGGCACCTATAAACTTGATGCCAATGGCTCCATTAAATTTAAGGGCGTGGGAAGCACCCTTACGGCTTGTCCAAATAAGGAGCAGGAACGCAAAATCACAGCTGCGCTCCAGGGCGCAACAACATACGCAATAGCGGATGGCATTCTGACGATCGGATCGAGTGAAGGCACTTCCAACCTGGTATTCGCAAAAGCCGCCAACTAGACGGTTAGCCACCGTTGTCGACCAAAACCGATATCGGTTCTCTGACGTCATTCATTTTATGCTCTATGATTAATGAACTGGTGATGCCGAATTTATTCTGGATAAGTAAATCTTTTACTCCCCGCATCACCATTGACTTGATGCTCTCTCCTCGAGCCTCCGGCTGCGAAGAATGCAGTGTAACGTTCTGATTTATCCAAAAAAGTATTTTCAGGTTTACGCTACTTGCAGCTATTTCATGTACGAGAACATTAGGGAGTGGTGTCTTCAAAATGTCCCCTATTCCAGCGAGATAATCCAGGATCAAATTGCGCGCGATTTCCACGTTGCTCACCGTGTCTAAGGCCACAATGAACTCGTGCCTAAGCAAGCCGTCGCGGGTGTAGTTCGTTAGGATCCCTTTTACCATTAAGGCATTGGGTATCCAAATATCGCGACCGTCGGCCAAGCGCATGCGGGTGCTCCGCAAGTCGAGCGCTTCTACAGGGCCTTTGTATCCTTCTACTTCAATAATATCGCCTACTTTAAAGGGTTTTTGAACGGCGAGTAAAAAGCCCGCGAGAAAGTTTTCCAAAATATCCTTAAAGGCAAAACCGAATACAATAGCAGAAACGCCAGCCCCGGCAAGAATGGTACTCGCCAAGCCTTCGAATCCCAATGTATTTGCAGCAGTGATGACACCGATTCCCGAAAAAATCCAGAAAAGAATTTCTCCAACAAATGATGCCACAATACTGCTGTTGAGTCGTCTAAGTAGTTTTCGTCGAAAGAGTCGACGAAGGTAATAGCCTGCGGCAACGAAAGCTGCAAATAAGCCGATGGCAATAAGGAGTTTCGGACTAATGGCAATGAGCCTTTGCGAATAGTCTTGAAAAGCAGAAACGATTTGATCTTTCACGGTTCATATTTTGGTTAAAAGTGCGAAAATCTAAACATCGAAATGTAAGGAGCCTTCTAAACAATGGAATATAATCCCGAAAGCCAATCTAAAGCAGCCGAGTTACAAATTAGCTTAAATCGATGTTTCTAATAAACTTGTGTAGTGCTAAAAGGCAAGAATAGGATTGGAAGATTCGAATAAAATCGTCGTCGGTCAGACACGTTTGCCCGGGTGTTGTGTTTTATAATGCTGTATATTCACCACCCGCAATTGAAACCAAACTATGACCACCTTTCGCATAATAGCCTTATCGGCTCTTTTCTTCTTGTCTCTTTATTTTTCATCCGGTGTCTATGCCCAACAAGAAACGTGGGTCGAAACACCTTTCTGGTCGGAAGCTGCCGCTGACGCGCGAATCACAGCTCGCAATGCCCAATACTTTGACCTTGCCTTTGAATCAATATACTCTTCATTACTTTCAGGGGAATTGATGGAAATCGATCTACCAATAAATGGAGAAGGAACCGTTTATTTTGAAGTTATTCCGAACACTTTACTTCATCCCGATTTGGCATCCCGCTATCCCGAAATGGCCGCTTTTAATATCGTGAGCAAGGCTTCGCGCAATGTATGGGGCAAGCTTGAAATTTCACCAAAAGGTTTGCGAGCCATGGTTTTCATTCCGGGTGAAAGTCCCGCCTTTATTGATCCAATTTTTGCTGACAATAACGAGCGCTACATTTCGTATCGAAAGGCTGATTTTACGACCGATAAACAGATGACCTGCTATGTAGGGCAAGGTAAAATTGATCAGCTCGATTTGGCAAAAGCAGGCACACCTTACAACGATTGCTCACTTAAAACCTACCGGCTGGCTTTGGCGGCCAGCGCCGAGTATACCGCATTTCATGGCGGTACGGTAGCCGATGCCGTAGATGCTCAGATTACTTCCATGAATCGGGTGAATGGAGTTTACGAGCGCGACTTTGGTGTAACCCTGACCATTATTGCAAACAACGATATTTTAATCTACACCAATGCCGCTACCGATCCCTACACCAATGGCGACGCGGGAGCTATGCTTCAAGAAAATCAAGCCAATGTAAACAGCGCAATCGGCGCGGCAAACTACGATTTAGGTCACGTGTTTGGCACCAACAGTGGAGGAGTAGCCGGACTTGGCGTTACTTGCACTAACAATTCTAAAGCACGCGGGGTCACCGGTAGTCCGTCACCGATTAACGATCCATTCGATATAGACTATGTGGCCCACGAAATGGGGCACCAATTCGGTGGAAACCATATCTTTAATAATTCCTGCGGCGGAAATAGAAACGGCGGAACGGCCGTGGAGCCTGGAAGCGGTTCTACCATTATGGCTTATGCGGGCATTTGTCCATCGAACGTGCAAAACAACAGCGACGATCATTTTCACGGTATTAACATGCGCGAAATTGGAATTGAAATAACGGAAGATAATTGCGCGGTAATTACTGCCGTGGACAATATTTCTCCGGAGATTGGAGCCCTTCAAACAGCGATTTTTATTCCGATCTCAACTCCGTTTGTTTTGACAGGAATTGCGTCGGATGCTGACGGCGACGAGTTGACTTATTGTTGGGAACAGATGGATATTGAAATTTCTACCCAACCGCCTTTGGCATCCAATACGGGTGGCCCTAATTTCAGAAGTAATCTGCCCTCGACCAATCCGCAACGGTACTTTCCTGCGCTATCGGCATTAGCCGACAATGGGCCGTTTACCTGGGAACGACTGCCATCAGTTGGTCGAACAATGAATTTTCGATTGAGCGTACGCGATAATGCACCTGTGGCAGGGTGCACCCAATACGAAGATGTTGATGTAAACGTGGTAGCGACTGCCGGGCCATTTGAACTCACCTATCCAAGTGCCACGGGCATTGTATGGCAAGGCTTTTCTTATCAAACCGTAACGTGGGATGTTGCAAGTACCGATGCCGCTCCAATCAATGCCGAAACGGTCGATATTTTTCTGTCAACCGATGGCGGGTTAACCTACCCAACCCAAATTGCCGACAACGTGCCAAACGTTGGATCTTACCCGATGCAGTCGCCCAACATTGCTACTACCACAGCTCGCATCATGGTAATCAATTCTCAAGGTACATTCTTCGATGTCTCGAATAGTAATTTTACCATCACGGTAATTGAAAATGGTTTCGCTCTCGAAACATCCACCTTGGGATCTACCGTTTGTCAAGGAGAAATGGCGGTGACTGCTATAGATATTGTAGAGATAGGAACATTTGACGAGCCACTTGGCGTCTCGGTTACCAATCTTCCCCCGAATGCCGAAGTTGTAATAACCCCGCCTTTCGTTTCGGCCGGCGATAGTTTCACCGTTCAAATATCTACTTCAGCTGAGACTGTTCCCGGATTTTATGCGGTGACGATCGCAGTAAGTGGTTTTGATTTCGGTTTCGAAAATGAGCTGACGTATAATTTAACGGTGCTGGATGCCGAAATGGACGCACCTGTTCTGCTAGCACCATTAGATTTGGAGAGCGGGCTTTCAACCACGGCGCAGTTATCTTGGGATGGAGCTAATTCCCCAATGGTAAATTTTGACGTGGAAGTTTCGTCGACGGCTGACTTTTCAGCTATTGTTTTCTTATCATCCGACTTGACGGCTACGAGTATTTCAGTCGCTGCACTTCTATCAAGTACTACGTATTATTGGAGAGTGCGCTCATCGAATGCTTGCGGAGATTCTCCTGTTTCACAAGTTTTCAGCTTCACCACATTTCAGTGCATCTCTGAAGACGGATCTGCTTTGCCTATTGAAATTCCGGCCACAGGAATCGCAACCGTAACGGCACCAGTCCTAATTATGACTGAAGGTGTGGTAGCCGATCTTAATGTAACTGGCATTACCGGAATACATCCAAATATAAGTGAGCTCACCTTTTCATTGGTAAGTCCGCAAGGAACCATCGTGCAACTTACTTCGGGAAATTGTGGGCTAAATATCACGCTCAACCCAAATACGGTCGTTGTGAATTCCCCGGGTGTAATTGCTGGTAATTACACTTCATCTGCTACAGCCAATTTTGGTGCAGCCTTGCCATTTGGCGGCCTTTCAGGCGCGGTGGCTTTGGCTTCCGACGGGACGGGAAATCCCAACCAGCTCTGCAATCCGGCTGTGAATGGCACTGAAATCTTTGGTAAAATAGCACTGGTCTATCGCGGTACTTGTCCGTTTGTACAGAAAGTACTGAATGCTCAAAATGCAGGCGCGATCGCGGTTATTGTAATCAATAACCAACCCGGAACAATTGATATGGGTGGAAACAGCAATGAGATCAATATTCCATCAGTTATGGTATCGAGTGGCAATGGTGCAATCCTTATCTCGGGTCTTGGCGGCGACGCTTCAAACTTCAATTTTAGTTTCGACGATGAAGCGCTCTCGGGCCCGATTCCATGTCCTGCCACTTCTGGTGGAGTGTTCATCCCCAATCAGCAGCTAGCGGCATTCAACGGCGAAATGGCTCAAGGGCTGTGGACCTTGCAAATTGATGATCTCGTCTCAGGAAATGGTGGTCAACTTACCGACTGGAATTTGGAGATTTGCTTGGACAATGTTACGAGCGATGGTCTGCGTTCGGCAACTGCCCAAAGCTTCCGTGTTTTCCCTAATCCAGGCAGAGACAATTTTACGGTGGAGACGAGTGCTGTATCTTTCGATAAGGCGGAAGTATTCGATTTCAGCGGACGGTTAATATTCGTTCAAATCATAAACGAAACGCCTCAATTTGAGATCGATTTATCAATACATTCCGATGGGATTTATTTCATTCGTTTAAGTGGTAAAGGACAATCGGCGGTGCAGCGAATCGTTAAGGCGGAATAAAGTCAAATAGTTTTTTGCACCATGATGAAAGAGTAATTGTTTGATCGCATTATGTTAAAAGTGCTGCAATTCTATGTTTTGGATTAGGTTAAAACTCGACCATAGCTCAGCAATCCTTTGATATTTTTAACTTAAGCGCGCGGTATGGGTCGCCTTCCAATTATATCGATACTAGTAGCAAAGCATAGGAGCGTTCGATCTTAGTAATCATTAAAATCCCCATCGAGCTCGAGCCTAGGTCTATTTGGTATAATCGTTTAACTTCTTCAGGTTATAAGGTTCGAAGTAACCTTGATTTTGGTGGAGAAATTATCGACCCGATTAACGTTCATGGATTCATTCTTCAGTCTGGTTTGATGCTACGCATTGGTGAAACCAAAGCTTTTCACTTGCTTTTTGTGCCGCGTCATATGTCCGATTTTCAAAGTACGCAAACCGATGCCTGTCAGTTTGGAGTCATTGGATTGTTCGCAAAAAGGCACCTTGAGCGCTTATTCGTTCGCTACGGCGTAATGTAAATTCAAGAAAGGGCGAGCCCACTTTTCGGCCCGGTGATCGCTTTAGGCTGGAAAATTAGCAACCCTTAGAACCTGGTTGGACTTTTTCCAATTTATGGAAAACTCCATTATAAAGCGTTTGAGAAAATCGTCATAGACGCCAGTCACTTCAGGTTAATTACTTCGTATGCGCTTCCTTCTCCTGCGTTCAGTGGCGAGTATTTTAAGCGCACGCGCATAGATTTATTGCTTGTTGGCAGGTGGGAATCGTACGCAAAGTTCCTTTTTGAAGGCCGGTTGGGTTATGCGCTTGATCGCAATTATGCGCAATTCAGCGGCAATGATTGAATTGACCTTCGCATAAGTATCCTTAAAGTTGGCTACGGTAGAAAGCCGCCGATGAATTACGATCTAAAAGATGGTCTATTTACTGACCTTCGATTTGTATATTACCTTCCTATCGAATAGACAAAAATCCTTGATATCAAGTTCATTTATTTCCGATTTCAACCCAGGCTGCTTACTTTTCGATTCCCAGCATCTTCATTGCAAAAGCATATTCGAGCGCCACTTCGCGTAGGCTTTCAAATCGGCCGCTTGCGCCACCATGGCCAGCCACCATGTTGGTTTTTAAAAGCAGGGGATTGGAATCGGTCTTCAGTGCTCGCAATTTTGATACCCACTTCGCAGGTTCCCAATATTGTACTTGAGAATCGTGTAAGCCCGTGGTTACCAGCATAGCGGGATAATCTTTTGCTTCCACGTTATCGTAGGGCGAGTAGGTCAACATGTATTCATATTCCGGCTGAATATTGGGATTGCCCCATTCCAGCCACTCGAAGGTGGTGAGCGGGATGCTCTCGTCCATCATAGTTGTTACTACATCTACAAAGGCTACGTCGGCTACAATACCGCGGTAAGTCTCTGGCGACATATTGGAAATAGCACCCATAAGAAGTCCGCCGGCGCTGCCACCCGATGCAAAGAGTTTGTCTTTGGCCACATAATTATTGTCTTGCAGCCATTTCGAGCAATCTATGAAATCTGTAAACGTATTGCGCTTATTCATCATCTTGCCATCGTCGTGCCAGCTTCCGCCCATTTCTTTACCGCCGCGTATGTGTGCTATTGCATAGACAAAACCGCGATCTAAAAGGCTTAATCGAGTCGAGCTGAAATATGCCGCCATCGACGCGCCGTAAGATCCGTAGCCGTAAATCCAACCGGGCGAAGAGCCATCTTTCTTGAATGAATCCTTGCGGTAAACAATCGACATGGGAACCATTTTACCGTCGCGGGCTTTCACCATGATCCGCTCGGTCTCATAATTGTTTCGATCGAAATCGCCTTTAACTTCTTCTACTTTCACAGTGGTTTGAACCCTAGTTTTCATGTTGTAGTCGTACACGGTATTTGGGGTGGTGAGCGATGTGTAGTTATAACGCACCAAGTCGGTATCAAATCCCGGATTATAGCCGAGACTTGCGTCATAAGCAGGCTCATCGAATGCTATTTGGAAGGATTCGCCCTTCGTGGGTTGAATTACAATGCGGGCCAAGCCATTCTCTGTTTCTTCGATAGCGATGAAATTTTTGAAATAATCTACTCCAGCCAAGTACACGCTGTCGCGGTGTGGTATCATGTCGTTTGTCCATTTATCGGGAGTACTCGAGCCAATTGGCACCTTCGACAGTCGGTAATTGGAAGCTTTGTAATTGTGGTAAATTAAGAATTCCTTGCCGCCAATATGATCGGGAGAATACTCCACATCGTTCATCACCGGAGCTATTAATTTAGGAGCAGAAGGCTTTGCCGCATCAATGTAAAACACCTGCGATGCATCGGTTCTATCAGCCGAAATAAATAAATAAGCTTTCGACTTCGACCTTGACATATTGCAATTGAGTGTGGCATCATTCTCGGTATAAACCAATTCATCTGTCCCGGTTAAATCACCTAATTTATGTCGGAAAATACGATCATTGCGCAAAGTCTGCTTATCCGGTTTTGGATAGTAAACCGATTGATTGTCGAGCGTCCAGACTACGTCGCCGCGAATGTCGGGTACTTGGTCGGCCAGAAATTCGCCCGTGCTTAAATCCTTAAACATGACCTGGTAGAAATTGCGGCCAACGGTATCCATTATTACCGCTACTTTCGAATGATCGGGGCTCACGGACGTATAGAAATTAAAAAAGGATTTATCCTTACCGAGCTCATTTCCATTTACTACGATCTCTTCGGGAGCATCGAGTGAG
>Ga0105045_10003953_pt1 | contig 12840 bp, 6 predicted proteins | sample MAT02_FD_78089 | JGI IMG/M metagenome (GOLD analysis project Ga0105045, IMG submission 78089) | Freshwater microbial communities from Lake Fryxell liftoff mats and glacier meltwater in Antarctica - MAT-02 (megahit assembly) | ecosystem: Environmental > Aquatic > Freshwater > Ice > Liftoff...
AATCGAACCGTATCGCTCAAGACGTCGGGCGCTCAGTGCCTGCCAAACGTCCGCCGGTGGATAAACAATCGGTGGCTCGTCAACGAAGGGAACCAATGCCAATTCATTTAGGTAGAGTGAATCGACAAACGCGCGACTTCGTTTCCTAATGACATCCTTCATTAAGGCTTCGTTGGAGGCCATGCTGGATTCAAGGTTCGCAACGAGATCGATGACAGAATTTCGATCAATAGAAGTGATTTGAGGTGCAATCTCGTTATTGGCCTGGGCAAACAACTGTTGTGCCATCAATGAGTTGTATCGCTCGACCAGTTGTTGAACGGTTGAGTTGCGCCGGTCGGATTCGGCCAGCAATCGCTTGGATGCGGACTGAGCTGCTTGAACGGCTTCTGTTCTGGAAAGTTGTTCCTTCAAATTGACTTCGGCACGTGCGGCAGACTGAATCGCAGCAGCAATCTGTGCATCTAGCCGAGTTCGATTCGAGGCGTCGAGATCAGGTGAGCGACGCACTTGGTCTTGCAAAGCCTTGAGTGCAATCTTGGAAGCCGACGGGTCACGGCTCTTTCGAGCTTGCCCTAACTCGCTTCGAACATATGCTTCGAGTTGCTGTCCGGCAACACGACGGAGTCCTTCGTCCTCGGCGAGCAAGTCGCCAGCGTTCGCTAGCTCGCTAAATGGATCGCTGTTATTCGTAGAGAATGGAGCTGTTGGAAAGGCCGAGTCAAATTGGTCCGAGCGTGGCATTGGTGGAGTCGGCACGACTGGCGAAGTATCATCGCCAAAGGGATTGTTAACCGAAGGCATTGGTTTGGCAGGTACTGGCGTGGCCGGTGTCGTTACCGTTGCTGGTGGATCCGCAAATGGATCTTCTGGTACTTGGAACGAAATAAACTTCACGATCCTTGGCGAAGCACTGGGGCTCTTGACCGGTTTGGCTGGTTTCGTCGGCTGCTCGGCGGCGTTCAAAATGTTCTGAGCCGCCAAATTATTAGGAGATCGCTTGAGAGCTTCCTTGGCGATGCTGATGGCTGCGATCGTATCGCCTGAATTCAAAGCGAACCGCGCGTCCTTGACGAGCTGGTCCGAGGAATTAGCAAGCACCATTCCCAACTCTTGCAACGCTGCTGATCCTGCAGTTGGCAACATCAAACCGGCGTTCGGCATGGCCTTCGAAACAACTTGAGCGAGGAAAGCGAAGTCAGGATTGGACGCTTCACTCTTGAGTTCCCATCGCATCGAGCTAGCTTGGCCGCCGACGATTCCATCCAGTTGGAGATTTCCCTCGAGCGAACCTGCCTTTAGGTTTCCAACCACGATCGAATCGCGGTCCAAACGAAGAGGTGGCAATTGGCTCGGAAAAAACTCAGCGACACCCGATGGCCAATTCGATTTGGTTGGCCAGAACACTGGCTGGACAGCCACTTTGGCCAACGCATCTCCTATTTGCTGACATGTTGCATCGGTAATTCCCTGGCGAACAAATACTATGCCGCCTGTGTGGTTTGCAAAAGTTGAAAGCAATTCGCAATCGGTTTTTGGCCCAATCGCCAAGACATTGATGCTCGTGCGAGATTCTCGCAACTCGCTGATGAGAGCTTCGAATTCGGCTGTGCTCAAAAGATTGCAGAGATGCATCCCGTCGCCAATGTAGACAATACTGGAATCCTGTTTGTTGCCCAACTCCTTCACTGCACCCCGAAAAGCCGCTGCCAAATCGGTCGTGCCGAGCGGAATTCGCTTTTCGAGTTTCTCAAATCCCTTTTTCAGCAATTCGCTGCTAGGAACCGAAGTTGGAGTCAAAACGATGGGTTCGACATCACATGCAAGCAAGCTAACGTTAGCCTTGGCTGGCAGCGATTTGACAATCGATCGGGCGACTTCAATGGAGTCGGATCGGAAATCGCCATTCTGCGATGCAGAAGTATCCACCACAATCGCAACATACGGCGAATCCTTGGCGGCAAGCTCTATCGTTGGTAAAAGACTCAACGCAAAACGAGTCCTACTCTCATCCTGGTAAGTTACCAGCCGATTGGTAGTCGTGTCCGCCGCGTAAAGCGAAAGACCATTCCCAATCACCAATCCCAATCCGAAAACGGACGACAGTGACGTCGAGAAAAGCCGCTTTGGGAGTGCAAAAATAGTAAGACTCGACATGGTGATTCGCTCCGATTTGGCTCGAATTGAAGTGTGGACGAAAGACATAAATCTACCGACTACGAAGTTGAACATTGGAAGTTTAGACGACAGCCCAGGAAACATTGTGCCTGAAGATATCCCTAATCGTATTTCTGATCTGAGCGTTCCGCTATTAAAAAACAGCTTAAATCAACGATTATCGAACTTCACTTATGGCTCAACGCAAGAACTGATTCTTTGAGCAAGCAATTGTTGAACCAAACGCATGTTTTATTGGGGATTTTTGCTGTCCCCCCCAAATAACTGAGAAGTTTAGAAGGAAAAGCCAGGACGAAAAACGTTCGATGGGTTCTCTGGAGGCAACTTTCTCGCTAAATGCAACTTGATTCGCTGCCCCTTATGCAAAATCGAACACACCATTTGCCTACCTCAATCCAAGCGAACCAAAAAATCGGTAAATTCGGCAAAAACTGCCAATCCGTTTCATTCGGTCCGATCAAAAATCCGATTAACCCGACAGGTCTACTTATCGTGTGTTCGATGATTGCCAGGATTTGCGTATGTATGCTGCCACGAATTTCAAGAACGACCCGGTCTGGGCTTGCGCTCTGATGACCGCTATTGTCGTTTCCGCTCCTTGTTTAGGGCAGGAAGACTCCCTCCAGGATACCGGCGAAAAACCACAAACCAGCATTTTCGATCGGCTTTTTAGCTCGGGGACTCAGACCAGTGGTGTCCCCAAACCGAAGCCAAAGCCGAAGGTTCCGGCCAAGACAGCAGCCGGAAAACCGTCGCGTTCAGGATTTCTCGTGCCGCTAAAGTCCTTTACAAAGGCATTTCGAGGGCCATCGGAATCCGAAATCCTCGAAGAGTTTGAAGAGACAGCCCCTTCTCGATTTACTGCGCCAAGAAAGCCTAAAGAGCCGTTCCGCAATTTGCCAAGAGTTCAGGACAGATTGGATACCAACTCCTCTGATTTAACGGTAAAGCAGTTTGCCACGGAATCGACTGCTGAGTCACTCGGCTTAGATGCGCTATCAAGGCCTGCTCCTATCGTTAATGGCGAAAGGCCTAGAGTTCTGAGCAAAGGAGCGCCGTCGGCCAAGGCGTCGTCGATGTCTGCGGCGAACAACGCAAAATCAAACTCGAAACCTCCCAATCCAAAAACGGTCGTCGCAGGAAACTCAAAATCGACCACGAATGAAATTATGATCGAATCCAATTCGACTTCTCGCAGAACCGCGATGGACGCGGATATCGTCGAGACATCGACCCCCAATGGAGCAATCAATCCTAGCCGAGATCGTAACGCCAATAACGCTCCGTCGCGTTCAAACCCAAACACTCGTAGCTCACCCAACTCGTCAGCCAACTCTGAGGCAAAGACTTTGGTGGACCTTGGGAAGTCGAGTGACAAATCGTCAGCAAATTTGGTGTCAACTGCGAGTCGAGACAAATCACCAAAGCCAAGTTCTTCGGCGGATTCGGCGCCGATGCTCTTTGATGTTGCCACGAGCCAAAGGCCCAGCGGCGGAAGCGGTATCAAACTCGATTCGCCAACGAAGTCGCTTCCATCGTCCAACAGCGATAAATCCGTTTTTGCAAAATCGAACGAAAACGAGCCGCCCGCTTCCACGCAACCCCTTCACCGCTCGATGAGCGTCCCGGGCGTGAAAGTAGACGTTCGTGGACCGAACGCGATTTTGGTCGATCAAGAAGGCTCTTACGAAGTGATTGCTCGCAACGATGGGACAGAGGATCTCAATGGATTGATCGTACAAATCACCGTTCCGGCCCATGTGAGGATCGGCGATGTCGTGGTTAGCGACGGTGCCGTACTGCCAGACAACAATGCGCAAAGCAACACGATCATGTGGGAGATCGGGCAGATTCCAGCGGGGAGCTCTCGCAATGCAACCATGAAACTAGCGACGCCCAAAGCAGAATATTTCGCGCTCGGGATAGAGTGGACCCTCTTGCCACAAAACGCCGAGATGAAAATCGAGGTTCAGCAACCGCAGCTTGCAATCGCGCTCGAAGGCCCATCCGAAGTCACCTTCGGAAAGCCTCAGATGTATCGAATTCGAGTACGCAACACTGGTAACGCTGAAGTCAAAGCCGTTTCAGTTGCGATGTCCGCCGAACCCTATGGTAGCAACCAAACTGAAATCGGGGATGTTGCTGCCGGCAGTGAACGAATCATCGAGGTCGAGCTGACTTTCCAGCAAGCGGGAACCTTACCAATATCAGCAACCGCCACCAGCCTCGTCCATAAACTCGAGGTACGAAGTGAGATCGATGTTCAAATTCGTCAATCCGAACTCATCGCAACTTGGTTTGGGCCGACCGAATTTTACCAGGGCAGCGTCGTCGATTACGATCTCGAGGTTGTCAATAAAGGAACTATACCTGCTTTATCCACCAACTGCTCCGTCAAGCTGCCAGCAGGTTCTGAAGTGGTAGCTCTGCCTCCTGGTGCTTCCCGCATCGGCGAAACAATCAAGTGGGAAATTAAGAACCTTGCCCCACAGGAAAAGGAAGTCTTCTCGATTCGATTGACGCTGTCGAAAATTGGCGACAATCTACTCGTGTTCACCAGCGATTGCAGCTCCGCAGACGAGTCGAAAGCCGAGTTCAGAACGGTCATCGATGCGATCGCCGACTTGCACTTAACGGTCGTCGACCCAGTTGCGCCGGCACCCGTTGGTCAGCCAGTTGTTTATGAGATCGTCATCGCCAATGGTGGCAAGAAGACGGCCTCAGACGTGAATGTCCTTGTTCAATTCTCTGAAGGAATTGAACCGATACGAATCGACGGACATACAGGTCGAATCGTTCCCGGCCAAGCGATTTTCAACTCGATTCCCAACATCGGTGCCAATGACAAACTGGTTCTTCGAGTTCATGCAGAGGCATCAAAGCCTGGTGTCCATCGGTTCAGAGTTGAAGTCAAGAGCCAAGGCAGCGATACGGATCTTCTAGAAGAAGAATCGACCAGATACTTGGCAACCGGCATGAAGAACGATCGCCGATGAATTGTGTTCGGATGCGAATCCGAGGCGGTTAGCAATCAAGGAATACGATGACAGAGGGATTGCCCACTGGCACGTAATGGTCGGTAAAAATGAGTGAACCTGTTTCTCGATTGACTCGAAAGACGGTTACGTTGTCTGCACGTTGATTGCAGCAAAACAAAAAGTTTCCGGTCGGGTCGAAATTGAAACTTCGCGGATAGTTCCCTCGAGTCCACTCCTCGCCCACGAAGTTGAGTTCGCCACTTTTCCCCACCGCAAAAATGCCGATGCTGTCATGCAATCGGTTGCCGGCGTAAACAAATTTTCCGTCGTTCGAAACCATGATCTCAGAGCAAAAATTGCTTCCAGCGAATCCTGGAGGCAGAGATGAGATCGTTTGTCGCGCGGTCAACTGGCCCTTGGAGTCATCGTAATCGAACAGAACGATGTTTGAGCCTTCCTCTTGAATTGAATACAACCAACGACCGTTTGGGTGACAATGGAAATGCCGCGGGCCGTCTCCAGTGGGAAAGTTTACGGTGTGTGGTTCGTTGGCTTTTAATGAACCAGTCTTTTCGTCAAATCGCCAAACGAAGATTTGATCGAGCCCCAAATCGACATGCAGGACAAATCTTCCTGACGCGGTCGCCTGGATCATGTGGGCGTGCGTTCGGTCGTGGCCGCTAAACGCAAAGCTGCCAGGCGGTGCGTTGGAACTTTTGGTAGCGCCAATCTTGCCCGAATCTCGTTGGATGTCGGTCGGTTCGCCCAAACTGCCGTCGGGTTTGATTGCAATGACGGCAACTGAACCGCCGAAGTAGTTAGCCACCAACAGGAATCGACCGGATGGATGAACGCTTACATAGGTCGGACCTGCGTCACCAGAGCGAACGGTATTGAGTAGTGTCAATTGGCCGTCCTCGCGATTGATGGAAAAGGCACTGACGGTCCCCTCTTTGCTTTCGCCAACTCGATCCGTTTCATTGGCAGAGTAAAGTCGCGTTCCATCCGCGTTCAACACTAAGCAACTGGGGCTGGTCCCCAACTCATAGCACCCAGCAGGCGTCATAACGCCGGTCAATCGGTCCACTCTGAAAATATGAATTCCACGTCCGTTACCCGGTGGAAGATCAACTTGCGTTGGGAGCATGTCGCGGAGCGGAGAACTAAACGTTCCAATATAAGCGAAAAGCGGACCAGACTTTTGCTCGGCTTGCGATTGAGCATGTTTGGTAACGAGCACGCTCATACTTATGCACGCAACGCCACTACCAACCCATTGACGACGAGAAAGTTCGAATCTATTGATTGACATTACGGTCCTCTGCTCGGAAGGTTTGTTGTGAGACTTGGAAACAAGTTGTTGTCAGGTGCATAGTGCTATGCTCTCAGGGTCTATCCTCGGATACACTGTAACGTCCTTGCATTTTTTGGGTTCCGTTTCTACAACATTGAACATGAACGATAGAAAAACTCTACAAGAACGCGAACAGATGTCGGATCTGGATCGCTTGCGACACTCCTGTGCTCACGTCATGGCGACTGCGATCCTTCGGCTCTGGCCTGATGCTCAGTTCGCGTACGGACCTCCAGGAGAGTATGGGTTTTACTACGACTTCGACATGAAGCATCGGATTACTCAGGACGATTTCGCGGCTATCGAATCCGAGATGAAAAAGATCTCGAAAGAGAATCAAAAATTTGAACGAAAAGTTATTAGTCGCAACGAAGCGAAATCGATGGCGGAAAGCGGACGTTTGGGTGGATTGACCGAACGCCCAGGCAATGCGAGCCGTTTCAAGTTGGACTTGATTGATAAGATCCCAGACGGAGAAGAAATTTCTTGCTATCAAAACGGAGAGTTTATCGACTTGTGCGCTGGTCCGCACGTCAATTACTCCGGCAAGTGCAAGTATGTTCGTTTGACCAGTGTGTCCGCCTCTTTTTACATGGGGGACAAATCCAAGGGACAGCTTCAACGTCTCTATGGAACCGCTTTCCCAACCGCCGAAGAGCTCGACCAGCACTTTGTAGCACTCGAGGAAGCCAAGAAGCGGGACCACCGAAAGTTAGGAAAAGAGCTGCAACTATTTCACATCGACGACGACGTTGGACAGGGCCTCATTTTATGGACTCCCAATGGAGCCATCATTCGGCAAGAGCTTCAGAACTTCATCAGCGAAGAACTACGCAAACAAGGTTACTGCCAAGTCTTTACGCCCCATATCGGCAAACTGACCTTATACAAAACAAGCGGTCACTTTCCTTACTACAAAGATAGCCAGTTCGGGGCCATCGTGGAGAACGATGATTTCCAGAAATGTGCAACCGAAGGCTGTACCTGCGCCGAAATCATGGAGCGACTCGACGGTGTCAGCAAACGACTCGCTGATGGAATCAATGAACGGGCTGGGAAAGAAGTGATTCCAGGCGATCGAGTGATCGCTGACGAAAAAATCATCGATGGCTTTATGCTGAGGCCAATGAATTGCCCGCACCACATCAAGATTTTCGATAGTCAGCCACGCAGCTATCGCGATCTTCCTGTTCGATTGGCTGAATTTGGGACTGTCTACCGCTGGGAGCAGAGTGGCGAGTTAAATGGGTTGACCCGAGTTCGTGGATTCACCCAGGATGATGCACACCTCTTCTGCACCGAAGACCAAATCGGAGCCGAAATGATCGGTTGCCTCAGTTTGGTCAAAAAGGTTTTGACCACGCTCGGGATGTCGGACTATCGCGTTCGGGTTGGATTGCGAGATCCGGACGGGACCAAATTCACTGGCGACCCAGCTCAATGGGACAAAGCCGAAGAGGCGTGTCGCGCTGCGGCATCGACGCTCGGAGTGCCATTTAGCGAGGAACCAGGTGAAGCCGCTTTTTACGGTCCAAAAATTGACTTCGTGGTTCGCGACGTGATTGGGCGTGAGTGGCAACTCGGAACGGTTCAAGTCGACTACGTGTTGCCTGTCCGTTTTGATTTGAGCTACATCGGTGCCGATAACACTCGCCATCGTCCGGTAATGATTCACCGCGCGCCGTTTGGAAGCTTGGAACGGTTCTGTGGTGTATTGATAGAACACTTTGCTGGCCACTTTCCGACTTGGCTTGCGCCTGAGCAGGTTCGAGTCCTCACCATCAGTGAAAAGAGTGCAGTCTTTGCAAACGATGCTTTTGCACAGCTCAAGGCTGTTGGGCTTCGTACCACTTTGGATGACGCAGCCGAAAAAATAGGTGCCAAAATCCGTAATGCGCAGCTTCAAAAGATTCCGTACATGCTCGTCATCGGCGAGAAGGAAGCCGCCGCGGAAAGCGTTAGCGTTCGACACTCCAAGAAAGGCGACCTAGGGGTGAAACCCCTTTCGGATTTTTTACTGGACATCCAGAGTGAAGTTTCACAAAGATCGCTCTAGGCCTTTCGACCCTGGCAACTGATGCGTCAGTTCGAAGTTGCGATTTGAACTGACTTTTCCTCTGCACCTCGTCGAAATCGAACATTGACGGAACGCCCGATTTCAACTTCGTTAATGGAGTATGCGATCAAGTCTGACTCTCGAACCAGATCTTGACGACCGTCATATTCGAAAAGAACGTCTCCTTTTTGCACCCCTGCTTTTTTTGCTCGATCATGTGGTGCAAATCCTCCAACGTGTTGAACAGTCAAAGCCATCTTACCATCCGGAATTCTCAACTCTTTGCGTTCTTCGACGGTCGACGGGTTGAGCATCATTCCTCCCAAGCCCATTTGCCTAAACTGCCACGAGGAACCACGCCAGGCAATGTCTTCTTTCGAACGCCATTTAGCAGGTAACGACAGAGTTAGCTCCAACGATTTTCCATCCCTATCGATAGCTGCTTTGACGACACCACCCTCGGACGGAACATGGTGCAAAACCCATTGAACGTCGGCAATGGAAAGAATCGGCTGACCTGACAAATGAGTGATGCGATCCCTCGCACGAAAGCCGCTGCTGAATGCTTCGCTTCCGTTGACTACCTCTTTGACCGTAGCACACTGCGTTGGGTCCAGCACCAGTCCAACAATCTTTGGGTGAGGATAAGAAAAGAGCAACTCCCCAGGAATCTTCCCTTGAGTAAGTCTCGCGTCTTTCTTGAGTCCCTCGCCGATCATATGGCAATGAATACAGCTCTTGACCGTGTCCCCCGAGTAGTCCAGCTTGTCGGTGAATCGGGGTGCGAGCGAAGGTATTTTCTCAGGCGACGCGAAAGGCGGCTTGGCCGCTTGCTTGCCTTCGAGGCTAGCTTTGTTAAATGGGTAGTTTCGATGCAGCTCCAACGCAGCCTCGAGAGCCTTTCCAAGACCGTCAACAGACACATCGTCTTCCCATCGCGTTCGATCCGACCGTGTGCCGAATCGGCCATAAAGCGTCCCATCGGCATTGAAAACAAAGGCAGCGAACGATTGGTCTGTATCGAATTGAAATAGCGACAGATCCAGGCCGTTGGTTCCAACGATTCTGACGCGAACAAAAGACTTCACCAGTTGCTGCAGTTTCGGATTGACTTCAATCAAGTCATCATCGAGGTTGACACATTCTTCGCAGGGGATACAACGCAAAACAACTAGCATAGGCCGTTTCAACTGGGCCGCTGTCTCAAAACCCTTCTGCAAATCATTGTAGATCCATGTCCCAGTCGCTTCGAATTTGAGCTTGTCCCCCCAAATTTTTTCAAGCCGCGTTTGCGCGAACACGCACGAGCAAGAAAGAAACATCATAAGCCAACAACTAAAGCAGCTCACGCAATACCGGAATAACTGTGGCAAACGCATTTGCATATCCTCGAGATTTCGAAACAGTACGAGCCTCCAGACCGTTACTGTATCAGATAATTCATCGGCTCGCGGAACGAACGAGCGAGAAAGAACATGCAGTTGGACTGAAGTAATTGACTGTTAATCGACTGCTAATTGCCACGTGTTGCCACTTATCGCCATCAACGGTTTGCTGCGTACAGTTCCGCGTAGGTCAGCGCCCAGGAATCAATCAAATCACGGAACTTGCTCAGATCCACCTCCCCAAGCGGCTGATAAAAGCTTCTGGTCATCAGTTCACGATTCGCGATGGTTCCTTTGGCTTGAAGATCGAGAACATTGAACTCATTAACAGGGCGAACAGCCATTTCAAATCGACTATATTTGTTCTTGCGTTGACCACGCTCCATAATTAGGTCGTCACGAATACACGCTGCACCCCATCCCGCATCTCCGAAAACAGTAGTGAATTGAAAACCAGGGAACAGGTCCGCAATCTTTTTGATCACTGTTTCAATACGATCAGAGAGTTCGAGGCGTGATTTAGAATGCAGTGTTTTAAATTCTTCTGCCTCAATACGTTTGCGCTCCGATTCAGATTGGAATTGATTTGCGCGGTTCGCACCGCGAGCCGCCGCCTGCTTCAGTTTTTCGTCAAATTCAGACATGGATTTCTCAAGCGGAAGTTTCTGTCGTGTCCCCGCGTTCGGATGACTCCGCGCGGTTCACAACGCTCTCATTGCCCGAATCTGCCGCATTCTGGCCTGAAACCGTGGACTCTGCTTTCTTTGCAACGACCTTTTCAACAACCGGTTCCTCTCGATCTTTTTTCATGAACTGCAGCAAGTCCGAAAATGATCGAAGCGGTTCCTTGCCAGTTTGCATGGCGTCGGTAATCGGTGTGACGAGCTTGGGCGGTTCAACCCTGGTTGGTCGTCGAGCGCCCTGTTCTTCGGAACGTGAGTTTCCTCGATTACGATCACGATTGTTGTCTCGGTTGTCTCGACCGGTTGGCCTGCCGCCGCGATTAGGGCCACCCCTATTGTCTCCACCGCCTCGATTTTCGCCTCCGCCTCGATTTTCGCCACCGCCGCGATTCTCGCCACCGCTTCGGTTGCGATCATTAGATGGGAGTGGGCTGCGGTTTTCCGGGGCTGGTGGCCTTCGGTCGTTTCGTTGGTTTCGGTTGTCGCGTCCTGCATTTGCCGTTCTGTCTTGGCTGCCGTCTTGGGACTGCTGTCCGTCGTTTCGGCGAGAGGGCGTTCCTGGTGGAATCGCCGTTAGCGATACTCTCTTCTTTTTTTCATCGACATTGAGAACCCAAACAGGAACCAAATCGCCGACTTGAACAAACTGATGCGGATCCTCGATAAAATCTGGAGCCAAACGGCTGATGTGGATTAGTCCACTGCATTCAGGCCCCAGATCGACGAAGACACCAAAATCAGCCACTCCGATGACCAAGGCCTGTAACATTGTTCCGCTCTGTAAAGCATCGAGCTTCGGGACCTTGCTCAACAGAGGGAGTGGGTATTGGAAATCGCGGCTATCTATAAATGCAAACTGCAAACAGTTTGCAACGCGTTTCATTTTTTCTCTACCAACCTGCCAGCTACGGGCCAAGCGTTCAACGTCAATGTTTTGCGTCGGACGCTCCATCGGGCCTGTCGGAATAATTGGCATAGGCACCATCGGTCTTGGCAGCTGCGGAGCTACTTCTCCATTCGAGTCGGATTCAGTCACCGTTTCAGCGACCGGAGTCGATGCTTCGGTCGATGCTGCTGACTCTGTTGATGCTGTTGACTCAATTCCAGTGTCGCTGGCCAAAGCCTCGAATTCTGCTTCCGTGGGTGGCGACATATCCATTTCAGTTTCTGCGGCTGAATCGACTGACGGATCGACTTCAGCGGAATCTTCCGATGCGGCCTCGGAAGACTCGATCATTTCGCCGAAGGGTTGTTCTTCGACTTGCTTTGCGTGTTCAACGATGGCCGAGGCAGTTGCAACGGCAAGTTGAGCGTAATCTGGCTTGGTCCAGTTGGTTGGGCACGGGGCCGGAGCGACGATGCTCGCGTGTGCAATCAAACGTTCGGCCAATCGATAATCGTCAGGGTGAATCGTGGTTCCGTCTAGCGGCTCAGTACTTCCATAAACCTTAAGGAATCCAATCGCTTGCCTAGCTTGCATTTCGGTCAAGTGCTCGCGAAGGACTGTCATTAGGGATTCGCGACTCGTTATTTTGTCATCATGGCAAGCCTTTACAACCGCTTTGGATGCATCCACGGTCATGCCAGGAATACGCTTCAAAACGTCTACGTCAGCGTGGAAAACATCGACTCCCGCTTGAGTGATTGCGGTTGAGACAGCGTCTTGCAAGGCGGCTTCGAGCTCGCGTTGTGGCAATTCGCGTTGATATGACCCAAGCCGCAAGCGAACTGGATCGACTTTGAGGATCTGCTCGAGTGGATCCTGGAGCCGCAACGCCAACCAAACTGCAGCACGGTGCCGACGCGAGATGTTGGGGAGTTCGACCAAGCAGCCTCGCGACATGCAGTACGCATCCGCACCCGCTCGATCAACCATGGTCCAATACAAAGAACCGTCCGACGACTGCTTCAGCAGTTCAGAAACGGTGTGAATCAAGTAGCGACGAGCAGGTCCATTGGAAATCGCCATGAGCGTCACCTTGTGCTCGTGAATCCATTGCCCGAGTGAAACCACGTTTTGCGCGACGACGTCGGCTCGATTGCTATTGCATGGAATCTCGTTCGTAAAGACTACTTTCCCATCGGCATCGACGATGGCAACGGCAGCCATCTTTGGCCCGATGGCATCAATAATTAAAGTGCGATGGCCATGCACAGGACGTTGCAAAAGCGATGATTGCAGATGAACGACAGCCGCTTCGGTAAG
>Ga0105045_10003954_pt1 | contig 12839 bp, 10 predicted proteins | sample MAT02_FD_78089 | JGI IMG/M metagenome (GOLD analysis project Ga0105045, IMG submission 78089) | Freshwater microbial communities from Lake Fryxell liftoff mats and glacier meltwater in Antarctica - MAT-02 (megahit assembly) | ecosystem: Environmental > Aquatic > Freshwater > Ice > Liftoff...
CGACCGGTTTTTCGCGCGACCGGATGCAATCGATCCAGTTTTGAATGTGCCATTTGGCTTGCCAAAGCGCCGTCTGGTCACTCCACTTCAGTTCCTCCTCCGCTTCCTCGACCTGCTTTAAAAGCTCGATCGCGATCTCCGGGGGGTTGGACGTGAACTTGTTGCGGTTGATTTCCAGCTTGCCTTTTTCACAGACGAAAATCGCACCGCCGTAAGGGCCTTGTTCGAGTGAAAATTCGATTGGGACACCACTAGCGTACCGCATCGCGACCTTGCCGTTTTGGCCTTCGGACATTGGCCGCATTTCAACGGGACCGGTGTCGTCGGTGCCCAGTGCCCACTGGATTTGGTCGACGCCGTGGGCGCCCCAGTTTGTCATCTCTCCACCACTGAGATCCCGTCCACCACCGCCCCAGGAATCATTGAACGGACGCATCGACGCTTGGTTTAACCACGCGTCCCAGTTCAAGCCAGCGGGGATGGGCGACTCGGGGCCGAAATCTGTCGGCGGCGAGGCCGAGCCGGGGTAGCACGGCGCGAGCACTTTTTGCACCTTGCCAAGCCCACCGTCGCGGATCAATTTGCACGCGATTCGATTCATCGCCATCGATCGTTGCTGGGTACCGACCTGGAACACGCGATCGTATTTCCGCGCGGCATCGACCAGCACACGGCCTTCCCGGACGTAAAGCGACAGCGGCTTTTCGGCATACACGTCCTTGCCCGCTTGGCACGCGTGAATCGACGGTAGCACCCGCTGGAACTCCTGTGTCGCGATGACGACCGCGTCGATATCTTTGCGCTCGAGAATCCGCTGGTAGTCCTGGTAAACCGGCCAATCGCCAGCGCGCTGCGACTTGTATTGTTCGGCCCGCGGCATGTTGCAATCGGCGAGCGCCACCAATTGAGCGCCGTCGGGCAATTGGTCCAGCAACAACGATCCGCGGGTGCCGACACCAATCGCGCCTATCGTGACCCGGTCATTCGCGCCGGGCTTCCCGTCGGCGGCAAGTACACCGGACGGGATGAAATAGGGGATCGCAATCGAACTTGCCGCGGCGGACGCCTTCAACAGGGACCGACGAGTGATTTTGCTCATGGTTTTACTTCGCAGGAGGGAGTGAAGAGAAGAGGGTGGGAGAACGCGTTCCGTTCCATGTTAAACTCAGCGAGGCTGCTCTTCCATCTCGCGGATATAGGCACGAAGGCGTTCGAGTTCGTCACCGATTTTTTTCAGCTTCAGCATCGTTTCGACGCGTTTGAGCATCGCAAGCTTATTGACCGGTTTGCTGAGAAAATCATCGGTGCCCGCTTCGACCGCCCGTTCGATGTCCCCCAGTTCATTCAGCGCCGTGACCATCAACACCATGACGCCGCGGTGTTCCGGGTCATCTTTGATTTTTCGACACACCTCAAACCCGCTCAGTTTGGGCATCATCACGTCCAGCAACACGAGATCAGGCCGGAACGACGCGACTTTTTCGATCGTGTCCTTGCCATCGATCGCGGTTTCGATGTCACAGTCAAAATTGACCAGAAACGCCTCCAGCAATTCGCGATTGGCGGCGTTGTCATCGGCGATCAGGATTCGGTGTTCAGCCATCGGTGCGAGTCATAGATGAGATCGGTTCAGCCAACAAACGCGGCGTTACGTTCGGCGGGGACAGGAAAATGTTCGCACAGGTCACGAATCTCACCCGCGATTCTCGACAAAACGTTTTCATCGTCACAGTGGGTCAGTGCTTCGTGGATCCAACCGCCGACACGCCTCATTTCGTCGCCGCCCATGCCGCGAGTCGTCAGGGCGGGCGTGCCGATGCGAATGCCTGAGGGGTCCATCGGCTTGCGGGTGTCAAACGGAATCATGTTCATATTGACCGTGATGCCGCAACGGTCCAGCGCGGCCTCGGCTTTCTTTCCGCCCAAACCAACCGTGGTGACGTCGACCAAAACCAGGTGGTTGTCGGTGCCTCCAGAAACCAGACGCAAGCCATGCGACATCAGCGTCTCCGCGATCACCTTTGCATTGGCAATCACTTGACGACCATACGATTTGAATTCATCCGTCAGGGCTTCGCCAAAACACACGGCCTTGCCGGCAATGACGTGCATCAGCGGCCCACCCTGCGTCCCCGGAAAGACGCTGCGGTTAATGTCCTTTAGCGATTCTTCGCGGCAAAGAATCAAGCCACCCCGCGGCCCGCGGAGTGTTTTGTGTGTCGTCGTGGTTACAAAATCCGCGTGCGGAACGGGGCTGTTGTGCAGTCCGGCGGCGACCAATCCGGCATAATGAGCCATATCCACCATCAATTTCGCACCGACATCGTTGGCGATCTCGGCGAATCGGTCGTGAGGAATCTCGCGCGGATACGCGCTCGCCCCAGCGACGATCAATTTCGGTTTGTGCTCGCGGGCGAGTTTCGCGACCTGGTCAAAATCGAGCCGGTGGTTGACCGGGTCGACGCCATAGTTGATGAAGTTGTAAAGCTTGCCGCTGATGTTCAGCTTCATGCCGTGCGTCAGGTGTCCGCCCTGGGCAAGGTCCAAACCCAGCACCGTGTCGCCGGGCTGAAGACACGTCAGGTAGACCGCCATGTTCGCCTGGGAACCGCTGTGCGGTTGGACATTTGCCGCGGTGGCGCCGAACAATTGCTTCGCGCGATCGATTGCGACCTGTTCGATGACGTCCACGTACTGGCATCCGCCATAGTAACGCTTGCCGGGGTAGCCTTCGGCGTACTTGTTAGTCAGGATGCTGCCCTGCGCCTGCATGACGGCGAAACTAGTGTAATTTTCGCTGGCGATCATCTCCAGCCCTTCTTGCTGGCGACGGGATTCGTGGACAATCGCGTCCCAAATTTCGGAATCTTGTTGCTCAAGCGGTGTCATATTCGTCTTCATGCCAATGGATGGCGGCAAATGGATGGCGGATGCCCTGAAATGGATTGTCAATCACAACCACCGAACCGTCAATAAGAATACTTCGTCACCGCCGCCGAGCACGAGCATCCCGTGATTTGTTGTCGTTACTGGCTTCCATGGAAACACCGATGGGGCAAAACTCCGTGGCGACGCGTCCGATTTTCGACGGCCCTGCAAGCAGAAAAGTCGGTGCAATTGACCCACGATGCCCAATCTGGTGCGTGGTCACTACAATGGGAGCCGGGTTTTTGACGGTTTCCCTCGATTGATCGGATTGGTTCGAAGATGTCGTTGAAGTGTGATCTCTATTGGGCAAAAGCGTCGGCGATGGTCATCGCGACGTTTGCCGGGCTGACACCTCCCGCCTACGCCCAATTGAACGATTTGACGCGGTATTCGATCGCCGCAACCATTGAGGACGCACGCCCGAAACTCGACGCCCAGCGGTTGCCTGACCCCACGGCCATCGCGTTGAAAGTTGCCAGTGCGGCGGACGATGTCCGATCCTACTTTCAGCCGATCACGTCAGCGGAAAACACGGATCGCTGGATGACGTTCTTGGCCACTGAACGCCTCGTCGAGGCACTTCGCGGGGGCGAACCAGAACCCGTTTGGATGGAGCGGGCCGAACGGACGCGGGCTCGAATGATCGGCGTCGCACCCGGTCTGGAGTTGCCCGCGCTGAGGCGTTTAAGAGACCAGGTAAATGATTTGATCGCCGCGGCCCGGTTTGAGGATCGAGAGAAGGGGTTGAAATTTGTTGACCAGCAACTCACGTCGCTAGACCAACGCATTCGCGAAGCCGACGCCATCCCGACCACGGAACAGGCCGCAGCGATCGGGGCGATCGCGCGGGCTATTGGTAATTCAAACCAAGCGGACGCCGTCGTACCCCAACTGCGAAGTGCGTTTTCCCACCCGAACCTCGTCTTTCATGTCAGCTCGGGACTGGTCCAGCGAGCGGCAAACCAACCCGTCAATCGCGACCGACCGATCAACGATTGCATCCTCGGAACCCGCATTATCGGAAATGGCCAATTGTGCGGGTTTGTGACCGTGAGAACGCTTCAGGCGGATGGCCGCGCCGCCGTGGAGTTGACGTTAAACGCGAATTTCCAAAGTCAGAACACTGGCTACAACGGCCCCGTGACGCTGTCCACGTCGGGCAACGGAAACGTTGTCTCGCAGCAAACGATTTTTATCGCCGAGTCGGGCCTGTCCCTGACGCCGCCTTCGACAACCGCAAACCTGACCAGCCAAATCCACTCGATCAACCATCCACTGCGCCTAGTCCGCAAAATTGCGAGTAAGAAAGCAGCGGCACAAAAACCAAAGGCAGATCGGATCGCGACCGAAAAGCTGCGTCAGCAGGTCGGCAGCGAATTTGACCAGCAGGTGACGGCGGCGGTGTCCTCGGCGCCAAGTGCGAACCGGCGGTCCGCATTCGACGAAGGTCGGGTGACGTTGACGCGGTTGGATTTGCCCGAACCGATCCGGACGCTGCATTCCAATGAATCGGCGATCTATCTCGAAGCAACCCAGGCCGACAGCGACCAATTGGCGGCGATCAACCGCGCTCCCTCTTTAATGCCGGCGACCTACGACGTCGCGATCCAAATCCACGAATCGACCGTGGACAATGTCGCGACGCGAGTGCTGGCGGGGCGAACCATGTCGGGCAAACAGATCGACCGCCTGCTCGCAGATATAGGGCGTCCGGTCACGCCGCCGGCGAGCACAACATCTGCGGGCACTTCACCGGCGAGCACATCACCGACGGGCGGGGGCGACGAGGCGGAAGAAAATTTCGTCATCGAGTTCGCGAAGTTCCGGCCGATCATTTTTGAAGCTCGTGACGGGCAAGTCAAAATTGGACTTCGCGGCAATCGATTCTCACAAGGCGAACGAGAATTGCGTCGCCCGCTAGAGATCACCGCGTCCTACCGACCGGTTCAAATGATGGACGGAACCATCTACCTCGAACGCGTCGGCGACGTCGGAGTAGATTTTCCCGGCGGGCGGCGATTGACGATTTCGCAAGTTGCCGTCAAACGATCGATCCAGCGAGCCTTTGCGGACCGTTTTCCGCCGACGCTGCTGCAGCAAACATTGACGCTGCCAGCGACGCTGCCGATCGAATCGTTGCGAGGCCAAACGATGCGAGCGACATCGATCGACTCGCGAGACGGCTGGGTGTCAGTTTCCGCGAAGTAGCGTGTCGATGCGGAGCGGATCGGCGTTATCATGCCGACCGACGTGTTCATTCCCCGGGCGTTATCATAGACATGGCCCGCTCGCGAAACGCTCCCAAGCCGACGCCCCCTCTCTCGCTAACGAAGCCCAATGACCGACCAATCCAGCGCGAACCAGGGGTCGCCAAAAGGCACCTGGGTCGAGATCGAATTTGACTGCTTGCCGCTGCGGAGCGTGACGCGAACGGATGTGCCTTTTGACGCATCGCCGGCGTACGAGCAATTTGTCTTGCGAGTCAAAGCGGCGATCGAGAAAAACGGCTCGCACAACACGTATTACCTCTCGTCGGCAAGCTGCACGTTTCATTTAACCAATGACGTCAACATCGGCACCATAAGGTTCGCGGTGGAAGGCGTCGTGTTAACCAGCACGGACGACTTGAAGACTCGCGGCGCCGATTTGACGGTCCGGCTGGATCGAGAAACGTGCCCATGGTTGACGGAGCCAATCGTCGATTTTCTTGCCGAGAGCGTTCGTCACGCAATGTTAGTCGAATTCGATCGCTACATCGAAGCCGGCGACCTACGCCGGACCCAAGAACGGCTCGATAAATTGAAAGCCGAAACCGATGCATCGGGCGGCTACGTGGGCATGTATCTGTAAGTCATCACTCGGCCCCGGTCTCGTCGTGCATCCAGCGAGTCAAAAACGGTGCCAGCAGGAAACAAACGACCGCCGACAGGATCGCAGCAATGGCGATGCTGAAAAACACGTCCCCATAAATATTCAGCGTTGCGATCGGAGGTGGGATCGACGTTCCGCTGTCACCCTCGCCGCTGACGCCGGTGAACTGGGAAATGATTGCCGCCAGGTACTGTGAAAACGCGGTCGCGAGGAACCAACCGCCCATCACGGTGCTGATCAACCTGATGGGCGACAGCTTCACGATCATCGCCAATCCGACCGGCGACAGGCAAAGCTCGCCAGTCGTATGCAGCAGATAACCCAGCAGCAACCAGTGCATGCCGACCATGCCCCGCGAGTCCGCGCTCGTCACGCCAAACCAGAAGACGAGAAATCCAAGCCCCAATTGCAACAAACCAAATGCGAACTTAATCGGCGTGCTCGGCTCCGTTCCGCGTGATCCCATCCAGGTCCAAAGGGCGGAAAAGACCAAGCCAAAAATCAGGATAAAGATCGCGTTGGCCGCCTGAAAAAGACTCGCGGGCATCTCGGCGGCGCGGTCCGCGACGACCATCCCTACCGTATTTTCGGTGACGGGCCAGGGAACCGTAAAGCCGATATCAGTATTTTCGGCACGAAGCAGCGTCAATTCGGTCATCGTGAAAGGAGTGCCGCTGCGTTCGAATCCCAATTGTTCCTGGGTCGGTTGGATTTCAATCGTCGTACCGACTTGTTCCGCCGTGACGACGTCACCGGTCAGCACCCGATCGACATTCCGGTCCGTAAAATTATTGACCGAACTGCCCGCCTGTTCAAAGAACGCAAAAAACAACATTGCAAAAAACGTCAGGATAAAAATCACATACATTTTTTGGCGACCAATGCGGTCCAAAAGAAGGGCCTCTCGGAATAAATACCCAAACGCGAGGATACCGGTGATCGTCAAGACAAGCCCCGCCGGTTTGCTGATTTCGCTCATCGGCACGGCGACCAATCGCGAGATCATTGAATCACTTGAGGAGAGCGTTTTGATGGTTTCCACCGAGATGACTTGGTAGGGCATTTTGTCAGGCGTGAAGAACGAAAACCCGGAAACCAACATCGCCAGGATGGGGACCGCCAACAGGGTCAACGCATAGACCAAAAACTCGTACCGTCCGGCGTGCCAGGTAGGCTTATTGGGGTCATAGCCTGGACGCATTCCCGATTCTGGGGGCAGACCACCGCGTCCCAGTGCGACGACGCCGATCACGCCCGCGATCGAAATGGCCACGGCGACAAACACGTTAACCGCGTAAGACAACGGATTTGATGGGGCATAGAACAACAGTCCCGCTGCCGCAACGACCGCACCCCCGCCGATCGATATCTTCGTCAATTGGATCGGCAGCACAAATACCGCTAATCCCGTCAACATCCCGATCGTCGCCAATCCGAATCCGTAGTGCCAGCCATACGTTTCGCCGATGTATCCGCAAAGCAGTGGACTCATCGCCGCACCGAGGTTGATCCCCATATAAAAAATGGTAAACCCGCCGTCACGCTTGCCGCTGTCATGCGTGTATAAGCTGCCAACGATTGTCGAAATATTGGGTTTGAAAAAGCCATTGCCGACGATCAATAACGCGAGCGCGAAATAAAATCCGGCTTGGGTCTCGATCATCATGGTGAGGTGACCGGCGGCCATCAATAAACCGCCGACGATGACAGCGCGCCTCGACCCAAGCAATTTATCAGCCAGCATGCCACCAAAAAACGGTGTCATATAAACTAGCGCAGTGTAAGCCCCATAAACGCTGTAGGCTCGACTATCGTCGTATTGGAGAAATCCTTTAATCATGTAAAGGACCAGCAGCGCCCTCATTCCATAATAGGAAAATCGCTCCCACATCTCCGCAAAGAACAACAGGTACAATCCTGTTGGCTGGCCGAACAGGGTCGCCTGGTTCGTCACGCTCGGTGGCGTCGCAAGCACTCGATCGGAGAAGGGCGATTGCGGATTCTCGTTACCGGCTTGGTAGGGATTGCGTCGATCGGTCAAGGCTCATTCTCCGCGCCGGCGAGGCGGTGGCGTTCACAAACAATGGAATGCGACAGTTCGCGGAGAGCAGATTAACGACTTTTTTTGTCGCCTGCGACCGACCACCGGATCCCAAACCACACAACACCCGTCGACGCAGAATAGTCAACAGCAGGACGCTAGCCGCCGACCCCACTAATGGCATTTCACACAACACACACCGACCGGAATGGTCAGCGGTACGGCGCTAACCGCCGGCTCCCTCGACAGCAAGTAACGCTGATGCCGCTCACCTACGATCGGCATTCGACGCCACATTGCGCGATCAATCTGTTAAATCAGACTCACACGAGCAAAATTTGCTCGACAAAGTCGCTCAGGATCGCATCTTCAACTACGCCTAACGGAGAGATGTTCCAGCGTCAGGAAATGCACCGAGGTAATTTGCAAATTCGTCAACGCTGGCGAACTTCGGTTCTCGACCCGCTGCGTCACGAAAATCGTTTCGCTGCCGCAGCCCGTTGGATGGATCCGCAGGCGTACTAGGCGGCAGCGGAATCCAAAATCGAATTCATCAGTTCGGCGAATCGACGCTCCGCTTCGAGGCGACGAGCGGCGCGTTCACGCGTCGACCAGCCGCTGCGGATCTTCGAAACGCGACGCATGATCTCGGCATCGGAAAGGGTGATGTCCGAAACCGAGTCATCATGGTGAGCTGGTTTGCGAGCTGACGGTTTACGATCGGTTTTGGCGATTGACAACATGGGATATCCTCCTGAGTGTACCACTGAACATTGCGTTCACAGCGTGTCAGCATTGACGTTTTGCCGCTGTTGCAGGACTCATTACGCAATGGTCGTGCCAATAGTTCCAGAAATTACGGTAATGCCACCATTACCGCATTTTCAGCATGAACTAACAGGCTTTCGACGATTCAGCGGTGGCATCTGCGAGACTTCATGGCGTCGCTGGCCATGTCATTTTTTCAAAATCTTGCAAGGAGTTCAAACCGCCATCGGGTAAAAGCAACACTTGGGCGAAGCTGGGCGAAATAGCGAGGATCGCGACCAGTGCGTTCCAGACCTGCGGCGGACAATTTCCCTTCAGGTCGACGTATCGCAGCGTTTCATTGCGGTCGTAAATCATTCCGTCGAGCTGCCAACCGGCTCCGGACCAGACAAAAGAGCCATCCTGCTCGATGTGGATGCGCGGATTTTGGTCCAGCATCGCGAAAACGGTTTGAAAATCCGTGCCCAAGTCGCCGCTGTCGATGCCGGTCAAATGAACATGGAACGTAACGCAGGCCCGATCTGCGTCCGTCGCGGCCGCCGCGACCGTCACACTGTCAGCCACCCATCGGGCATAGGCATCGTCGACGCTCGTGGCCGTAACGACGATCCACTGAGGCATTTCGTACGGATGCAGTCGCAGCACGATATCGCGACACCGAGCGAGCGACGCGGCCGTGGTTTTGATCGTCAGTCGCCATTCGGTGTCCGCGCAGGTTTCCCCGTCCCAGCGGTATACGCTTTGGACGGGACCATCGATCTGGACGCACGCGGCGGCGGACTGGGCGATCAATTCATTCGCAATATCGCGTGCCCGGGTCGAGTCAGAAACCGTAGTCGTCGCGATGACAATTTCGCTGGAGTTCAAGATCAGTCCTTTTTGTCGTGTCGCGGCATGATACCCGGTTTTGCCCGAACCGCTGCGTCACCTATGCCAGGCCACGGGGATCTGTTTCAATCCGGCTTTTGGCGACAAAATACCCGAGGGGTTCGGCGATGACTTATGACGTATTTGGGGTGGGAAACGCCCTGGTGGATATTCAGGCGAAGGTCGACGACGCGTTGATCCAAACGCTGACGCTCGACAAGGGCATCATGACTTTGGTCGACGACGCCCGGCAATCCGAGGTCCTCGGCCTCCTGGGGAATCGACCGCTGCACCGCTGCGCCGGTGGCTCGGCGGCAAACACGATCGTCGGCGTTGCGGAGTTTGGTGGCTCGGCGGCATTCGTCGGGAAGACAGCCGGCGACGAGATCGGACAATTTTTTCGCGACGAGATGAAAAAATTGAACATCGCATTTTCTGTCCAGCCCGCCGCCTCAGGACAATCGGGCACCTGCGCCGTCCTGATCACCCCCGATGCCCAGCGAACGATGCTGACCAACCTCGGGGTATCGACGACCCTGTGCGAATCGGACATCGACGAAGCCCAAATCGGCAAAGCGAAATACATCTACGTCGAGGGATATTTGTTGACCGGCGACAGCACCCGCGCCGCAGCGATGAAGGCGATGGAATCCGCCAAACGCCAGGGAGTCAAGGTCGCCTTCAGCGCGTCGGACCCGTTCCTGATCAACATGATGCGGGACGAGATCTGGGACTTGATCACCGGTCCGGTCGATCTGCTGTTTTGCAACGAACTCGAAGCGAAGAGCTTGACGGGCCATGACGACCCGATCGCCTGTGCCGCCGCGATTCACGAGCACGCCGAAAACGTGGCCCTGACACTCGGCGAGAATGGGTCGATCCTGATGCACGGCGGCAAGACGATCCCGATCGAGGGCGTTGGCGTGAAAGCGATTGACACCACCGGTGCGGGAGACATCTACGCCGGTGCGATCCTGTATGGCATCACGTCGGGCATGACGTGGAAACAAGCCGGCCATCTCGCCTCGCACGCTGCCGCTCGCGTCGTGGGCCAAATGGGCGCCCGGTTGGAGAAAAAATTCTCGGCCGGCGAAGTCGCCAAAATCATCGAAAATGTCTGACGTGGGTCGGACGATTCCTGCGGCTTTTACGGGTTCCTGTCTTCCGAACGTGCGTTTTTACGAACGTGCGGCGAACATGTTCCCCGGCCAATCACGTGGCAACTATACTGCGCGCGAGTCCGCGTGCGCCCATCCGTCACTTCTCGAGTTCATCATGCGATTGTGTTGCAGCGTTTTTTTAACCTTCGCCGCGTGCATTCCCTGCGTGTCGGCTTTTGGCCAATTCGATGGCATGCTTGCTCGCGTGCCGCGCGACGCAAATACGTTGATCCTGATCGATGCCGAAAAACTATTTGGTACCCCGGTCGCGGATCTTGAACGATGGCAGGCAAAACGAGGGGCGGCATTTGAGTCTGGCGTATCGGGGCTTCCGCCTGATGCCGCATCGGTCGTCATGGCCGCCCGCGTGGAATTTGAACTTGGCGGGAATGATTGGGAATCGTCGCTTGTCCAATTTCCTCAACGACGCGACGTCACCGCCGTTGCCCAACGGTTCGGCGGCAGCATCGATTCGATCGACGGACGAACGGCCGCGGCCATTCCGGGCGATCATTTTGTCGTCCAGATTTCGCCCTCAATGATCCAAGCTCTCGATGACTTGCGAGCCAAACCAAGTACCTCCGGCGTCCGAACCGCTGGCCAAGTCGCGATGTGGTTCGATCGCTACACTCGCAAGATCGACAATCTGCCCCTCCTAAATGTCGACCCCACGTTGCTGGCCTATGGGTCGGACGTCGCCGCGGCGCTGCGAGACGCCAACTCCGCACTTCGAAACGTCGGCATGAGAACCTCCCTGCGAACCGTAAACAACGCGGCCTATGGAAGCGGACCGCAAGCGAGCTGCGAACTCAGGAACGAGTCAGCGGTGCAACCGCAGTTCGGATGATTTGGAATAACATCGACGAAGCCACCGCCATGATCCGCCGCGACATGAACCAGAAGTTCGAGATCGTATTTTGACCGCGTGGCAATACACTGGATCGCTTCCCGAATCTCGCGGATGGTTTCGTCCGTCGGGTTACCATTCGCATCATGAAAACCACGGCAAAACGTGAGTGGCGATGAATCAATCTCAGCCTAAAAATCCTCTCCATGGCATCACGCTGAAAGCGATCCTCGAATACTTGGTCGCGGAGTATGGTTGGGAGCGTTTGGGTGAACGCATCCCCATCGACTCTTTTCGTAACGACCCGAGCATCAACAGCAGTTTGAAATTTCTTCGGAAAACCGACTGGGCGCGCACAAAAGTTGAGCGGCTGTATTTGTACTCGATCAGTTACGACGAGCGGCATCGCAAGAAAAACGCAGATGCCAGTAAAGAACTAGGTGAACCGGACAGGGTTTGGGAGCAAGCACGCCAGGAATAACGAAAACAAACGTCCAGCAAATCATCGTGTTCCAACTTGACCAGTTCTTTCTTCAATTGGCTGATCGTGGCGGATTTCATGACGGGTGATTCGTTTGTCGGGTGCCGTTGAGACGACGCACAAGTTCGGCGACGGTAGGCTTAGACTGGCAGTAGGAAACGATGCGGACGTTGATGCCGGTGAAGTAGTTGCGATAGATCGTGCCTGCTCCGCACTCGCTTCCGCACGCCGGGCCTTATGTCGGATCATTCTCATCGAAATTGGCATGATCGTCTAAATATTTTGGAAGCATCGACGACGCTGTCGAACCCGTCGAATCAACAGTGATTTAGCCGATCGTGGCATTGTCGTTAGCCGAAGAACAGTTGCGGAATCGATGCAATTGCAGGGCTTGAAGGCAATTTAATCCAAATCGTTTCAACCAAAAACAACCGACAGTCGGCATCGACTCGGGTACAGTTCGAACCTGCTCTTGGGTTCGTTGGAACTCAACGCGATCAACAGGCTGTGGGTCGCTGACATCACCTACGTCCCGATGGCAGATCGCCGTTTCGCATACTTGACAACGCATTCATGGAAAGTTGCTTTGGAACAATCAAGACTGAACTTGAGATAACTGAATACGAGACTGAATCTGAAGGCGAGCGTGAACTTGAAGGTTACTTCAGCTACTACAACCAAGATCGAAAACACTCGAGTCTTGGCTACTAGACACCCAACCAGTTTGAATCCACTTACCCAGGTCAAAAACAAGCCCCTGGCGCGCCCGGAATCAGGTCACCACCTCATTGTCTCTCCCAGTGAGTCGTCAAACTCGGCATGAGTGACCTAATTTCGTCTTCAGCGACGAGGCGTCAATGGCGTGGTTGCGGCTGC
>Ga0105045_10003955_pt1 | contig 12836 bp, 11 predicted proteins | sample MAT02_FD_78089 | JGI IMG/M metagenome (GOLD analysis project Ga0105045, IMG submission 78089) | Freshwater microbial communities from Lake Fryxell liftoff mats and glacier meltwater in Antarctica - MAT-02 (megahit assembly) | ecosystem: Environmental > Aquatic > Freshwater > Ice > Liftoff...
GAACGGCAGAGGCCTGACCAGGTGGGGGGCGTTCTCGAGCAGTCGCTGGCGCTCTGCCAGGGCCTGGTAGACGAGCCCGATCTCGCCCTGCTGGAGGTAGCGGAGTCCGCCGTGGACCAGTTTCGAGGACTTCGACGAGGTACCGGACGCGAAGTCGTCGCGCTCGATCAGCGCGGCGCGCAGCCCTCTTGATGCGGCATCGAGCACCACTCCCGCACCGGTCACGCCACCACCGACGACGAGCAGGTCGAAGGTCTCGCTGCGGAGTGCTTCGAGCGAACGGGATCGGACGAACGGGCGCGGAGTCACCAGATCAGCCTAGGGGTGGCCCCCGCGCCCGTCCCACCCTGTCCGACGGGGCCACCTCGACCGAGGTGTCGAGGTTCGCCTCCTCGGCGACTGCGCTGCGCCGGCCGTGCGGTGGGAGGTCCGGAGGAACGCGCACTCTGTGTGAGCACCTTGCGCCCAGTCACCACGGTGCGTGGTATCTGAGGTCGAGGTCGACTCGAGCGCGCTGAGGCGGCAGCGGCGGGGAAGTCACTTGGACAACCCGTGGTCGCACGGGCAGAATCGGTCTCCATGGACCGCAATTGGGTGAATCGATCTGCCTGCAAGGGGCTCGAACCCACCATCTTCTATCCGTCCACCGACGAGGAGGCCCCCGAGGCAAAGGCGGTGTGCTTCGCCTGCCCGGTCCAGAAGGACTGCCTGGAGCACGCCATCGGCAGTCGCGAGCACAACGGCATCTGGGGTGGCGCCACCGAGCGGGAGCGTCAGCGCATCATCCGTCGCCGTCGGCGCCTCCGGGCGATGGGCAGCTCGACCGAGGGTGTGGGCCTCGAGGTCCTCGAGGCCGCCCGCTGAGCGCAACAGCGCCGCGGGACCGGGGGATCGACTGCTGATGGGTGCGTTCGCCGCGATCGGTGCCTGGCCGGGGGTGTTGCGCGAGCTGACCGCGGGTCGGGACCTCGATGCGGCCGTCGCCCGCACCGCGCTCGAGCTGGTGCTCGACGGCATGGCCAGCGACGCCCAGATCTCGGCGTTCAGCGTGGCGCTGCGGATGAAGGGCGAATCCATCGACGAGGTGGTCGGGCTCGTCGACGCAATGCTGGCCGCGGCTGCGCCGCTCGATCTGGAGGATCCGACCGCCACGATCGACCTCGTGGGCACCGGAGGGTCCTCGGCCCTTGGTGGGCGGGCGTTCAACGTCTCGACGATGGCGTCGGTGGTGGCCGCGGCGGCGGGTGCGACGGTGTGCAAGCACGGCAACCGCAAGGCGTCGTCGGCATCCGGCTCGACCGACCTGCTCGAAGCGCTCGGTGTCGAGGTCGAGCTGTCGGGCCCCGCCGTCGCGACGTGTGTGCGCGAGGCCGGGGTTGGGTTCGCGTTCGCCCGCATGTTCCATCCCTCGATGCGCCATGTCGCCGCGGTGCGCACCGAACTGGGCATCCCGACGGTGTTCAACGTGCTCGGCCCCCTGTCGCACCCCGGGCGGGTCACCCGTCAGGTGCTCGGCGTGTCCGACCCCCGCCTGATGGATCTGGTGCCGGCGGTCCTGGCACGCCGTGGAATGGACCATGCCTGGGTGGTCCACGGCACGGACGGCCTGGACGAGTTGACCACCACCGGTACGACCCATGTCGCGGTGGTGCGTGGCAGTGAGGTGTCGAGGATCGAGGTGACCCCCGGGTCCGTGGGGTTGGCCAGCGCCACGTTGGAGGACCTGGCCGTCGGCGGACCGGAGGAGAACGCGGCGGCCGCCCGCGATGTGCTGTCGGGTCGTCCTGGCCCGTTGCGCGACATGGTGGTGCTCAACGCGGCCGCCGGACTCGTGGTGGCCGACCTGGCGACGGAGCTCGCCGAGGGCGTCGAGCAGGCCGCTGCGGCGGTCGATGACGGCCGGGCGCTGCGGGTCCTGGGCCAGCTCGTGGCGGTCAGCCGCGCCGCCCTCGCCGTCGATGACGACAGCTAGCATCAGGGGATGGCCACGTCCCCCAACAGCGAGTCGACCGCACCGCACCCACCCCGGTACCGGTGCAACGCGTGCGGGAACCTGACCCGTTTCGAGGTGACCACGACGCGCCGCACGCGGGCGTTCCACCACTACACGATCGGCGGTGAGCTCTCGGTCGAGGACGTCGAGGTGCTCGCAGAGGACATCGAGTCCGCCGTCTGCCGCTGGTGCGGCACCGGTGAGTCGGTCGTGCAGATCGACTCCGAGGACCTCGATGCCGCCGACGCCACCGCCGACGCCGCCGCTTCCGGCGTCTGAGCCGCCCGACGCGCCGCCGGAGCCGCCCGACGCGCCGCCGGAGCCGCCCGACGCGCCGCCGGAGCTGCTGACGCTGGCGTTGGAGCGCGCTGTGTCGGTGGCGCGTCGCGACGCCGCGGACCACCAGGCTCCTGCGCCGCCGGTGGCGCTGCGCCCGGTGCTCCGCTTCACCAAGAAGCTCCCACCGCTCGCCCTGCGCAGCGTGTTGACGGCGTTGTCGGGCGATGAGTCGTTCCGCGCACGTGTCGCCGAGGGGGCCGACGAGGCGCAGCTGGGGCGTCTCTCATGGCTGTTCCTGGTGCGTCCGCAGGGGTGGGAATCGGAGTTCTCGCGACTCGCCGAGGCAGCGACCGATGAGCAGCGTGACACCGACGCCCGCCGCGCCGATCTGGACGCGACGCGCCGTGCGGGCCAGTTGGAAGGCACCTTGTCGCGCTTGAGCGACGAGCTCGAGCAGGTCCGCTCCGCCGGTCAGCTGGCCGAGACCGCACTCGCCGCGGAGCGTGCTGCCCGCCTCGCCGTCGAGGGCGCCCGCGATGAGCTGTCAGAACGTGTGACCGAGCTCGACGCAGCACGCACCAGAGCGGTGCGGGAACTGAAGGAGGTCGAGGCTCGTGACGCTGCGCGGCTGGCCGAGCTGCGCGCCGAGCGGTCCCGTCTCGAACCGCTACGACAGAGGGTGGTCGAGCTCCAGGCGCAGCTCGACGCCCGGGGTGATGACGTGTCGGGGGATACGGCGCACGGCGGCGGCGGGGGAGCTGTCGGGACGACAAGGGCGGACGCGCCGTCGTCTGGGCCGGTGTCGGCGCCGGTGTCCGACCAGTCGTGGTCCGGTGACGACCGATCCGCGGTCGCCGACGCGGTGGCTCGCGCTGCGAGTGCTGCTGCAGCACTGGGCGCTGCGCTGAGCGAGGCGGCGGCGCGGCTCTCCGCCGACGGGGTCGGAACGCTGGCCGGCCCGTCCGTCGGCGCGCCCCCCGGTGGTTCGTCATCCAGTGCCGCTGGTGATGACGTTCAAGGGTCTGGGACCCGCGCCGCAACCGGCTCCCCCCGGCCGCCACGGCCGCCCCGTAGGACGCCGGTGCGGTTGCGGCGCGGGGTCGTCGACGGGACGCCCGAGGCCCTCCGGCAGCTGCTCGAGGTGGATGCCATGGTGGCCTTCGTCGACGGCTACAACGTCACGATGGAGGGGTGGCCGGTACTCGACCAGACCGGTCAGCGGTCCAGGTTGTTGTCCGCGCTGGCATCGGTGCAGCACCAGGTCTCGGCCGTCATCCACGTCGTGTTCGACGGCGATGCCGACGGGGGTCGCCCGAGTGTCGGCATCCCGCTGCCGGTCAGGGTGCACTTCTCCGACGCGGACACCGAGGCCGACGACGTCATCCTGGCGATGGTCGCACGGCTCCCGACCGATGTACCGGTGTTGGTGGTCAGTTCCGATCGGCGTGTCGCCGAGGGTGCCCGCCGCCTGGGTGCCAACGCCGTTGCCTCCCCGGTACTGCTCGAGCTGCTCCGCCGATGACCCGGGCTGATCACGCACCCGACCGCGCATCCGACCGCGCATCCGACCGCGCATCGTCCGAGCTGCGCGCCGAGGTGCTCGCCGCCGGGCTGCGATCGGGTCTCGACCGGGTGGGGTGCTGCGACGCTGCGCCGTTCGACGCGACCCGGCAGCTGCTGGAGGAGCGTTCGGCGTTGGGGCTGCACGGCGGGATGCAGTTCACCTACCGGAACCCCGCACGTTCGACCGATCCAGATCGGACACTGTCGGGTGTCCGGTCCCTGGTCGTCGGCGCCCTCGGGTACGCAGCGCCGGTACCCGTGCCGCCGCCGGGTCCACAGGGGAGGGTGGCTCGCTATGCCACCGAGGACCACTACGCCACGCTGCGCGCCGGGCTGGAGCAGGTGGCGGAGCTGCTGCGAGCGGCGGGGTACCGGGCGATCGTGTGTGCCGACGAGAACGCGCTGGTGGACCGTGCGGTCGCGGTCCGCGCCGGGCTGGGATGGTCGGGCAAGAGCGCGAACGTGCTGCTGCCGGGCCAGGGCAGCTGGTTCGTGCTCGGTTCGGTGCTGACCGATGCCGACCTGGGCGACCGACCCGAGCCGCTGCCCGATGGCTGCGGGAGCTGCTCGCGCTGCATCGACGGGTGCCCCACCGCTGCGATCGTGGCGCCGGGGGTGGTTGATGCGCGCCGGTGTCTGGCCTGGCACGTGCAGATGGAGGGCGACCTGCCCCACGAGTTCCGCGAGGCTCTCGGCGATCGCCTCTACGGCTGCGACGAGTGCCAGGAGGTCTGTCCGCCCTCACGGCGTGAAGAAGCACGCATCGAAACATCAGCTGATCGGACCGCACAGGCCGATCCGACTGCGCTCCTGCACCCGGGTGCACCGTCCGATCGGACTGCGGCGCAGGACCCGCCGGCGGGCTCGTGGGTGGAGCTGATCTGGGTCCTGACCGCAACCGACGACGAGCTCCTCGCCCGTCTGGGGCGGTGGTACGTGCCGCGTCGCGACCCTCGCTACCTGCGCCGCAACGCGCTGGTGGCGCTGGGCAACTCGATCGCCGAGCAGCACACCATGGATGCGACCGGTACCGAGGTCGACGAGCTGTTGTCGCCCTACCTGGACGCCCAGGACGATCTGCTGGCCGGGCATGCGGCCTGGGCGGCGCTGCGGATCGGGCGCCCGGATCTGTTGGACACCCATCGCCGCAGAGCCAGCGCAGTGATCGCGGCAGAGCGCGCCCGCTGGCCCGGAGCGGTGCCCGACGGCGAGGATGGCGTGCGATGAGCCCGGCATCCAAGAGCGGTCGCGACCGCGAACCCACCGCTGCCGAGGCGCGCGCCGAGGTCGAGGCGCGTCGCGAGACCGACCGGGCGGAGCGGACCGCAGCCATGGAGGCTCGCTTCGGGGACCGGGTACCCGGCCGGGCGATCATCGTCGTCTCGTGGGTCTGTACGGCGGTGTTCACCCTTGCTGCGATCCCCGCGCTGGTCGATCCACGTGACGCCGTCGCCGCGTTCTTCGCGGTGTCGGTCGTGTTGTTCGTCGCCGGGTGTGCTCTGTTCATGGTCGTGCTGTTGCTCGCCGCCGCCCGCTCACGCGATGACGCCATGGGTATCGGTGGCCTGTTCTTCCTGGCGGGCTCCGCGCCCGTCCCGGTCCAGCGTCACCTGCTGGGGTCCATGGGTGTTCAGGTGGTGGTCGCCATCGGCGCGGCGGCGCTCGACCCCTTCACGCCGCTCGCGTTCGGCACGCTGGTGCCGACCATCGGGCTGGCGTTGTGCGGCCTGTGGGCGGTCCGTTACGGGCTGTTCCCGGCGCGTTCCACATGACCCGAGTGCTGTTGTTCACCGGCAAGGGTGGTGTGGGAAAGACCACCACCGCGGCCGCCACTGCGGTGCACCTCGCCGCCGGGGGATCCCGGGTGCTCGTGACATCTGCCGATCCCGCCCATTCCCTCGCCGACTCGATGGACATCCAGCTGGGCAGCGAGCCCCGCGAGGTGCGCCCGGGTTGTTACGCACAGCAACTCGATGCCCGTGAGCGACTCGAGGAGAGTTGGAACGACATCCGTGACTGGGTGCTCGAGGTGATGGACTGGGCGGGGGTCGCGGGGATCGAGGCCGAGGAGCTCGCCGTCATCCCCGGGCTGGATGAACTGTTCGCACTGACCGAGCTGGAATCGCTGGTCGGCTCGCAGCGCTACGACACCGTGATCGTCGACTGTGCGCCGACCGCCGAGACGATCCGCCTCCTGTCGCTGCCCGAGATCCTCAGCTGGTACATGGACCGAATCTTTCCGGCATCGCGTCGCCTGAACAGGGTGATGGGACCCGTGCTCGGACGGCTCACGTCCCTCCCGGTCGCGGACGAGAGCGTGTTCGCTGCCGGCCAACGCTTCTACGACCAGCTCGACGGCGTGCGCCACATCCTGGCCGACCCCGCGATCACCAGCGCCCGACTTGTGGTCAACCCCGAGCGGATGGTCATCGCCGAGGCTCGGCGGACCTACACCTACCTGTCGCTGTTCGGCTACCAGGTCGACGCGGTCGTGGTGAACCGGGTGCTGCCCGACGCAGCATCGGATCCCTGGTTCGACCAGTGGCGTCGGGCGCAGTCGGAACACCTGGCGACGATCGAGGAGAGTTTCGCCCCGCTCCCGATGTTCTGCGCGGACCACGTCGGCGGCGAGGTGGTCGGACTGGACGCGCTCGCCGGGTTCGCCGCCCAGCTCTGGGGCGGGACCGACCCGTCGGCGCGTCTTGTCGACGACCAACCCCTGCGCATCCGCCGCGACGGCGAGCAGGTGGTGCTGTCGATCGAACTGCCCTTCACCGAGCGGGACGAGATCGACCTGACCCGCAACGTCGACGAGCTGTTCATCGCCGTGGGGCCCCACCGCCGGAATCTGGTGTTGCCCGAGTCGCTGCGGCGCCGGGAGATCTGCAGCGCCAACCTGGTCGAGGGCCGCCTACAGGTGGCGTTCGGGTCCTCCGACCGCTGACCGCGTCGGAACGCTGCTCGGATCCGGTGCCGACGGGCGCGCTCGGAGGGGCCATGATGGCGGGCGTGACGAACACCGAGGACGACCGGGGCGCCGAGGGCGTCGAGCACCTCCAGGCCGCAGCACGCGAGCTGCTGCTGGCCGCTCGATCATTCCTGAACGTGGTCGAGGAGGTCGTCGAGGACCGCGACCGACTGGCCGGAGCGGCTGCCGGGGTGACCGATCTACTGCGCGACACCCTGTCGGGGACGCTCGGATCCTCAGCCCGCCTCGAGCCGTGGGAGCGCGCCGCGTGGCAGACGACGTCCCCGACGTCCCCGACGCCTGCCGGCGATGACTCGGATCTCGCCACCGATGACACCCGTTCCGGCGACACAGCGGAGCGCGCTGGCGTTGCGAGTGACACTGCGAGTGACACTGCGGCGGCGGAGGGTGACGCGGACCGGAATGCGGCGAGCAGCGACGAATCTTCGCCGGCGGGAGAGGTCCCGCAGCGTCGAGGTGCCGGATCGGCCCGAAATCCACCGCGTCGCGTGCGACGCATCTCGGTCGACTGACGAGGCGTCGTGCAAAGGATCCTCACGGCTGGCTCGACCCTGCCGATCGGGAGCTGAGGCCCTGATGAGAATCGTCCGTATCGACCAGATCGCGCCCGGTGGGGCTCCCCTCGAGGCGCATCCGCGCCTGACGGTGCTGCGCGGTGCGTCACCGGAGCTGCGACGCAGGCTCCTCGCCACCCTCAGGTCGATCGCCGGGGGCGGCGTTCCCGTTGAATCGGGCATCATCGAGGTCAGCGGCGTCCAGCTGAGTCTGGACCCGACGACGATCGCCCAGCTGCGCATCGAGGGGACCTACGACCCCGTGCTCGAGCTCGCAGCCCACCGTCCAGCAGCACCGGTATCGACATCAACATCGACACCGCCGCCGCTACCACCTCCGTCTCCACCTCGGTCGGCGTCCCGCAGGGTGCCGGGTGAGCAAGCACCGGATCCGTTCCCCTTCGTCGACCACCTGCCGCCGCGGGTGGAGGTGGTCAGCGACGACGAGGCCGATCTCCGGGCTCAGCTGCGCGAGGTCAACAGCGCAAGGACCGAACTCGGGCTGCGCATGGACTCCGCCCGTGGCGGACTGGACTCGTTCTCGACCGCTGCGCTCGAGGTCTGTCTCGGCCAGATCGATGCGCTCGAGTTGCGACGAGCGTCGTTGCGGGTGGACTGGGAGCACGAGCGCGACCAGCGCCGTTCCCAGCTCGACGCCGCGTCGGCCCAGCTGGCAGCCCTGCGTTCGCTCGTCGATCGAGTCGGAGCCGTGACCGCCACCGCACCGACCGCTCGTTCGGTCAGCACGCGGCTGTCCGCGACGCTGACCCGGAGTGCCGCGCCGGACCCTGCTGCGCAGCGCCACGCTGCACAGCTGGATGCGGCGGCCGCCCGGGTCCGCGACCTGACCGAACAGCGTGACGGGGTGCAGACGCGGCTGGGGCAGATGGCAGCCGAGCTCGATCGGGCCCGCGCCGAGGCTGATAGCGCCCGGCGCGACGCTCGCTCGACGCCGGTCGACCGTTCGGTGGTCCAGCGACTCGAAGCCGTACGCGATGAGATCTTCGCCGTCGATGAACGCCAGAGCGTCCTGGGCGCCGCACGGAACAAGCGGCGGGTCATGGAGCTGCGCTCGGAAGAAGCGATCCTGCTCGACCGCATGGGTTTCGACACCTACAGCGCCTACGTCATGGGGATTCCCACGGTCCGTGCAGAACTCGACCGGGCGTCGCGCGCCGAAGCCGCGATCGAACGGATCGCTGCGCTCGAGGCCGAGTCGGAACGACTCGTCGAGGTCGACACTCCAGCGGTCCACTCCGCACTCGCCGAGGCAGCCGAACAGCTGCACCGTCTGGTGGTCGAGGCGCTGCGCATCCTCGGTGGCGACACCAGCGCCGTGTCGTCCACGTCGGCCGACGCGGGCGGGGTTCCCGACGCCAGCCGGCTCGCCGACGAGGTGCACTCCGGCCGGGCCGGAGCGAACCTGGTGCACCGCATCTCGGTGGCCCTGTGGGACCACCGATTGATCGACCACAGCGACCTGGACGCTGCGCTGGCTGATGCGGCACACGTCCTCGGCGAGGTCGACCCGGTCGCCGGGTCGCTGCCGGATGCGGGCCCCGAGGGACCCGTGGCCATTGCAGACCTTCCCGCCCCGCCGCCGCTCCCGGCGGTGGATGCCGGGCTCTCCCCGTCTGTGGATGCCCCGGTCCCGGATCGTCACGGCGCGCTGGTCCCGGACCGTCACGGCGCCTCGGATTCCCCCGATCGGGAGGTCGAGCGGGCGCAGCTGCTGGGTGGTCTCGATCGTTGGCTCGGGTGGCTCGATCAGCTCGAGCGATGGATCACCTCGACCGAGACGGTCGTGGTGCAGCTCGAGCTCGTGGTGGCTGGTCGGGCCGAGGGCGATGACACCCAACGCGTCGAGCGCTGGGCCCAGGTCGAAGCAGAGCTCGACGAGGCGCTGGATCGGCTCGCGCTCGCCCAGGAACGGGTCCGCGCCCACGAGGAGGCCACCGCCGCACTCGCTGGACTTCGCACCGAGGAGCTGGACCTGCGGGACCGCGAACGCGGCCTGCTCGCGAAGATCTCGAGCGTCGAGGCGGCGACCGTCCCTCCGAAGCCGCCAGCGCCACCGGCCCCACCCCTTGTGCCAACCTTCCGACCCGCTGTGCCACCGGCCCCGCCCGCTGTGCCACCGGGCTCGCCCGTCGGCGACCCTGCGGCCACGGAGTGGCTACTGATCTCACGACTGGCACGGCAACGGTCGGTGTCCTTCGTCGGGTCCCTGCCCCTCGCGGTCGACGGGCTCCCTGACGAACCGGCTGCGCTCGAGCGGATCCTGCCCCGGCTGGACCGTATGTCGGACCTGGTGCAGATCGTGGTGCTCAGCGACGACGACGCAGTTGCAGCCTGGGCCACCGGCCTGGGCGAACGCGGTCGCCTCATCCGTGCCTGAGCGGAACGCCGGTAGTGGCGCGAACCGCCCGGGATCGGCTGCGCGGTCCGCTACTTGCCGCGACCGGCGGGCGCAGTGGCCGAGCTCTGCCCTGCTGTGATCGACTGACCGGCGATGACGCTGACCGCACCCCGCTACATCGGCGTCGACGTCGGCGGAACCAAGACGCTCTCGGTGCTGGTGGAACTTCCGCCCCACGGCGGCAAACCGGTCGTCATCGACCGTGAGCTGCTGCCGTCACACGGTCGCTCCGACGAGGCGATCCGCATGATCGTGCAGTCCGTCAGCGCATTGATCGAGCGTGACGCCACTGTGCCGGCAGCGATCGGAGTGGGGCTCGCTGGGTTCGTCGACCGCCGCGGGATAGTTCGCAGCGCGCCGAACACCCCCGGTCTGATCGGGGTCGACGTGGCAGGAGAGCTGGGGTTGCGCTTCGACCTGCCGACCTTGGTCGACAACGACGCGAACTGTGCCGCGGTGGCAGCCCACCGAAGCATCGGACGCGACTGCGAGAGCCTGGTCGCGGTCACCATCGGCACCGGGATCGGTGGCGGAGTGGTGCTCGACGGTCGGTTGTTGCGCGGCGCCAACGGGTTCGCCGGCGAGCCCGGCCACATGGTGATCGACCCGGATGGTCCCGAGTGCCCCTGCGGGCAACGCGGATGCTGGGAGACGTTCGCCTCGGGCACGGGGCTCGCCCGACTTGCCCGCCTTGCGGTGGAGCGCGGTGACGCGCCGTCGGTGCTCGAGCTGGCGGGCTCTGTCGCGGCCGTACGAGGTGAGCACGTCACCGGACTGCTCGAGGCCCGTGAACCCGCAGCGATGGCGATTTTCTCGGAATGGGCCGGCTACGTGGCGCTCGGCATCGCCAACCTGATCGAGCTGCTCGATCCCGAGGCAGTCGTGATCGGCGGTGGGTTGAGCACCCACGGCGAACTCCTCGAACACCTCATCGGCGTCGAGCTCGAACAGCGGTTCGCCACTGCGGTGCGTGACCGCAACGTCCGCATCCTGGTCAGCGCCGGAGGTCCCGAGGCGGGGGCGATCGGAGCGGCGATCCTCGGTGCCCACCGTCACAGCACCTGAGCCCGCCGACCGTTCCGGACCGCGGGCTTGCGAGGGCTAGCGTTCACCCATGGAGTTCCGCCGCATCACGTCGCTGCCGCCGTACGTCTTCACGATCATCGACAGCCTGAAGGTCGCCGCCCGGCGCGACGGCGCGGACATCATCGATCTGGGCTTCGGCAACCCGGACCTCCCTTCTCCGGACATCGCGGTCGAGAAGCTCACCGAGGCCGCCCACAACGAACGCAACCACCGGTACTCGGCGTCCCGTGGCATCCCGAAATTGCGAGAAGCCGCTGCGGGGTACTACCAGCACCGTTTCGGTGTGGACATCGACCCCGAGACCGAGGTCATCTCCACCATCGGAGCGAAGGAGGGTTTCAGCCACCTGATGTGGGTGCTGTTGGACAAGGGCGACGCGGCGCTCGTGCCCAGCCCCAGCTACCCGATCCACATCTTCGGCCCGCTGTTCGCCGGCGCGAACGTGCGTGAGATCCCCCTCGGAACGGGCGACGACTTCTTCGACAACATGGTGGCAGCCTGGGAGTACTCCCACCCCAAGCCGCGGGTGATCGTGCTGTCGTTCCCGCACAACCCGACCACGACCTGTGTCGACCTGGCCTTCATGCAGCGGGTGGTGGACTTCGCCCGGGAGAAGGAGGTCGTGCTCGTCCACGACAACGCGTACGCCGATCTCGGATTCGACGGCTACCGGCCGCCGTCGATCCTGCAGGCCGAGGGCGCCAAGGAGGTGGCCGTCGAGCTGTACTCGATGACCAAGTCGTTCTCGATGGCTGGGTGGCGCGTGGCGTTCCTGCTGGGCAATCCCGAGGTCATCGCTGCGCTCGCCAAGCTGAAGTCGTACCTGGACTACGGCACGTTCCAGCCGATCCAGATCGCCGCAACGGTGACCATGAACGAGATGGCGGACTATCCCGTCGAGGTCAACGGGATCTACCAGTCCCGCCGTGACACCCTGTGCAGCGGCCTGAACCGGATCGGCTGGGACATCGACCCGCCGATGGGGACGATGTTCGCTTGGGCGAAGATCCCCGAGCCGTACGCCGAGATGGGCTCGGTCGAGTTCTGCTCGTTCCTGGTCAAGGAGGCCCATGTGGCGTTGTCGCCCGGTGTGGGGTTCGGCCCGGGCGGAGAAGGCCACGTGCGATTCGCCATGATCGAGAACGAGCAGCGGGTGAACCAGGCCATGCGCAACCTGCGGAAGGCCCTGCCGAAGCTCGGCTGATCGCCTCCTCGGGGTTCAGGGTCCGGCCGGAGTTCGGCCGGGGTCCGACCGTCCAGCCGGTCGAGGAGCCGGTGCTGGTTCAGTCGCTCGGGCGAACGCCCAAGCCGTGCATGCAGAAGTCGACCACCAGGTCGGCCACCATGTCTGCTCCCTCGCCCCGCTCGTCGATGTAGACGTTGGTCAACTGGTTCGAGACACCCAGGATGGCAAGGGCCAGGGCTTCGGGGTCGCGGTCGGGTATCCGACCCTCGACGATGGCCTCCTTCAGGTGCACCACCGCATCGGCGACGAGCACCGACTGCCCGGCACGCATCGCCGCTTTGAACATCGACTCCGTGCGGGCGAACTCGAACAGGCGGCGCAGGTCGTTGTGTTCAGCCAGCCATGCGACGCCGGCACGGATGCCGAGCTCGACCCGACGCACCGGGTCGTCGATCTCGTCGATGGCTCGTTGCTGGCGTCGCCGCATGTCCTTCTGCGAGGTCCGCAGGATCTCGACGAACAGCTCCTCCTTCGAGGAGAAGTACCAGTAGAAGACACCCTTGCCGACACCGATCCCGTCGACGATGTCGGCGACCGAGGTGGGGTGGTACCCGTCCCGGGCGAACTGCGTCGTGGCGAAGGCCAGCAATTGTGCCCGCCGTTCCTTGCCCCGCTGGGTGAGGCGTCGTGACGACATCTCGACCACGCTACCAACGAACCTTGACCGACCGGTCAAGAGCATCGGGGCGTTCGCCCGAGCTGTCATC
>Ga0105045_10003956_pt1 | contig 12835 bp, 8 predicted proteins | sample MAT02_FD_78089 | JGI IMG/M metagenome (GOLD analysis project Ga0105045, IMG submission 78089) | Freshwater microbial communities from Lake Fryxell liftoff mats and glacier meltwater in Antarctica - MAT-02 (megahit assembly) | ecosystem: Environmental > Aquatic > Freshwater > Ice > Liftoff...
CAACTTCAAGAAGTGGCGATTGACCAGATGGCCACGCCTGGCAAACGCATCGGATTGATATCCGCCTATCGGTGGCAAAATCTTATAAAACCTGATTCGCTTGATAATAATATTCGCAGCCAAATCATCAACGATTCGATGTCTCATTCGTCGCCCGAAGTCGTCCGCGCGGCGATCCGCTGGGCGGCTGAATCAGGTGATAAACAATTTTTGGATTCGATACGCAGCACTCTCGACCGCAAAGAATTGCCCGATAATCTCTTCGCGTCCGCGGTTGCTGGAATCGCTTACTTGGAAACCGGATCTGCCGGACGAGGCGAACGCGATCCGGCTCAAGAGAAACTGCTGCTGGAGTTTGTAGGTGATGTCGAGCGAAAGCCGCAGTTGCGAACGATGGCAATGCGGATGTTGCCAGCCGATGCAGACCAACCGACTGCGGAGATGTTGCGATCGTGGATCGAGCAAACGCCTGACGCGAGATTTGCGACTGAGATCGTTCGATTGTTGGTCGCCCGTGGCAATGAACCAGCGACAAAGACGCTTGCTGAAATCGCTGCGATGGAAACCTTGGATGTCAACGTTCGCGGTGATGCGATCGCTGGCCTTGCTCGCAATGCAAGTTCTTTTGCATCAGCGCTGAATCAATATGGATTGCCAACACAAGTTAAAACGATTCGCCGCGAAGCCCGTCGGGTGCTGCGGCGCGAGCCAGACGAGCCGGACCTGCTGCGGCCGTCAACGGATGATATCGACGGCTGGGATCGTTTGATCGGAACTGGCGGTGATGCCAAAGCCGGTTGGCGAGTCTTCGTGCGAACGACTTGTGTGAATTGCCATGCTTATGCGGGACGCGGTGCCGTGGTAGGGCCTGACTTGACGGCGATCGGTGCCCAAATGAATCGCCAAAAGCTGATCGAATCGATCCTTCAGCCGAGCAAAGAAGTGGGGCCGTTGTTTGTTGCTTGGCAAGTTCTTACCGAGGATGGTCGTGCGCTGAGCGGTCTGAAGCTGAACGACGGATCGGGCACTCATACTATGTTCATCGGTGCCGATGGCGAGCGATTTGAAGTGCCGTCGGTCGATATCGTTTCACAACGTCCGAGCAAAGCATCGATCATGCCTGGAAAACTGGAAGAGACAATGTCGATTGCCGAGTTTCGAGATCTGATCGCATTCCTGTCGTCGGTGCCTGACTGACGAGCTGGCACGAAAAAAATATTTCGAAAACATCTTGACCCGACCCTCGCCCGCTGTACCATTGCACTAGGACACAAGTACGCGGCGTTCGTCGGAGGTTTTGCATGTTCTTTTCAATCGACCCTTCCAGCGGGGTGCCAATCTACGAACAGATTGTTCGCCAGGTCAAATTCGCGATCGCCGAGCAGACGTTGACTGCGGGGCAATTGATGCCCAGCGTTCGCCAGCTTAGTCATGACCTGGCAATCAACCCCAACACCGTCGCGCGAGCCTATCAGCAATTGCAAGCTGATGGATTGCTCGAACCGCTTCGTGGGCGTGGGCTGGCGGTGTGTGCCGGCGGCATCGCCAAGTGTAAACGATTTCGCGGCTCGTTGGTGGAAAGCCGCATCGCAACCGTCTTAGCCGAAGCACTGCATGGTGGTCTATCGGCAGACGAGATCACCGCGATGGTCGCCAGCCAATTGCGGCAACTCGATGGCACCATCAAGACCGTTGGTGGTCAGGCCACGGCGGCAGGCTCTTCATCGCAAAACTTATCTCCAGCATCCAAAGGTGGAAAATCATGATTGCTGCTCCAGAAGAAGTCATTTCGATCCGTGGACTGCGGATGCGGTTTCCCGGATGCGAGCCACTCCGCGGAATTGACCTATCGATTTCATCCGGATCGGTTTTTGCACTGCTGGGCGAAAACGGCGTCGGCAAAACGACGCTTATTAGAATCTTAACCGGTTTCCAAAAGCCAACTTCTGGCACATGCCGTGTTTTGGGTTTAGACCCGGCAAAAGATTCGTTAGAAATCCGTCGCCGGGTCGGTTATGTGTCTGATTCTCCGGCATTTTATGAGTGGATGACGGTGATCGAAATTGGGTTATTAGCTGCATCGTTTTATCCGCGTGGCTACATCGACCGTTTTCGCGAACTGCTTGCCGGGTATGACTTACCAGAAGGGCGAAAGATCAAAGTCTTGAGCAAGGGCCAGCGTGCGAAAGTTGCATTGTCGTTGGCAGTTGCTCATGATCCCCAATTATTGATACTCGACGAACCGACATCGGGGCTAGACCCGCTGGTTCGTCGCGAGTTTCTCGAAAGCATGGTCGATCGCGCGTCAGCGGGGCGAACCGTTTTCCTGTCAAGCCATCAGATAGCCGAAGTCGAGCGTGTCGCCGATACAATCGCAATTCTCAACGATGGTAATGTGCGAGTTTATGGCGAATTGGTCGAGTTGAAAGAATCGATCAATGAAGTCACGGTAAATGTCAGCGATCCGCTCGCGGCGATACCTTTGTTACCAAGTCCTGCGACGATCTTGAGCGAAGAAATCTCGGGACGCCAGCGGCGGATGGTCGTTCGCGGATTCTCCGATGAGATGCGACAGGCGTTGGAAGCGTACCCAGGTGTTTCCGCAGTCCGCACGCGTCCAGTTTCTTTAGAAGATTTGTTTGTCGCGTGTACGCGCGGAATCGCCAAAGAGCGGTCCAGCGATCGGCTCGGTAACATCCGCGCAATCGATTCATCGGATTCCGCTGAAGAACGATTTACCACCGAATCGGGTACTCAAGATGGAGAGAATCGATCATGAATGAACAATCGATGGTACACCGTGGGTTACTTGGGAAAGAGTTACGACAACTCTCGTCGCTGGCGATTGCAGTGGTTTTGTTTGCTGCGTTATTCGGTATTATTGCGGCAATTTTTAATACGATCAACTTTAACGCGTCGGGGCCGACCGCATGGATCTTTCTAATTGCCCCTGCGGTCTTTTCTGTCGGGGCTGGCGCGATGTCGGTCGGACAAGACAAAGAATCGCGAACACTCGATTGGTTAAAAACATTGCCTGTGACGCCGCGAACGCTAGCCTGTACAAAGTTAGCAGCGGCACTGTTTTACCTGGCCGGATTGTGGGTGTTGATCTACATCGGCGGCTTTGCAATTTCATTGTTTGACCCTTCGTTCATGATGTCGTCAATTGTCCAAGAGCATCCGCTGACTTCGGCGTGGGCGTGGCATCGAATCGGATTTAGTGTTTACCTGCTAATCTGCGGTTTTCTGACCGCATGGTACTTCAGCACCGCAATGGTTTCGTTGATCGCGATTGTACCGCTGGCTATTTTGCCGCCGACAGTGAGCTTGGGAGTCGCCTACGCGATCCACCCTGGATTACCGTTCAACAATTCCAAGTACGATCCGACTTTAGTTTCCGCGCTGGTTCCAGTATTTCTGCTGACCATCTTTGCGACATGGATGTTATTGCGATTCGCGCAGCGCAACCTTGGCCCAGCGGAATTGAAAGCGGATCGGTCGTTGTATCAACGGCTGAACCCTTATGCTCAGGCTGATCAGTTGATAAGTGACGACTCAAAAGTTGTTTGTGGTCGTGTGGTCGATCCGTACAGTGCGATGCTATGGCAATTTTGGCGGCAGAATCAAACGGTTTATTTCGGTTTGATCGCGATGGCCATCGTGGGTGCGGTCTTGTACTATCGCGAGGCATTTTTGCCTTCTCTGTCAACGTCGCGTGTTGTCTTTTCGGGCGATGCGATTGGTGTGGTCCTGATCTGGTTAGCGACCACATGGATGGGGGTTTCGGTTTTCCTAGGAGACTCGATACGCGATCGCATTCGTTTTTTTGCAGATCGCGGCGTTGGCCCTACGGGTATTTGGTTGACGCGGATGTGGATTCCGCTGTCATTCATTTTCGCTGCGAGCTTGGTCTATGCGGCGATGCTCTGGCGAAACGCCGATTCGATTGGTCAGCACGTATCGTTGTTGATGTTCTTCACCGGTTTAATGCTCGCATTCGGCTGGTCCCAGTGGTTGTCCCAATTCGGTGGCGGCCCGATCTTGAACTTCATCGTCGCACCGCCGTTGGCTTTTCTTGCCACACTTTACTGTGGATACGCGACAATCGAACTTCTCATGCCGTTATGGTTTCTCGCGGTTTGTGTAATTTCGCCATTTGTGACAACCTGGTTGATGACTGGAAGGTGGATGAGCCGGCGATCCGGACGAGGTCAGATAGTGCCGCATCTTTCGATCGCTGCTCTAATTGTTTTGCTGCCTGTTTCAAACTTTTTTTTGAGTATTGGGTCGACTCCTGCGATGCCACGGGCGATAAGAGCAGAACTCCAATCTGCCATGACAGTTGCAAATTTTGTATCGCCACAACTGCAATCGAATTTGCGCACAGCTCGCAATCCCGATCTCTATTATTCGCCAGATCAATTGGTGTCGCAACGTTTTAATATGGATCCAGAAGAGAAAACGGAGGCTGCCGCACAATTTTTTGATTCAAAGGCAGTGCTTGTAGACTTCCGCCAGCGGTTCAAGGGTTTGACCGTAACCGATGGAACCACTCATCAGTACGCTGTCGACGCGATATTGATGAACGAGTTATCTGGCAGAATGTTGCTAGCGATTCTTGCCATGGAGCAGACATCGGAACTCGAATCGGTTGGCAATCATGATGACGCCACTGCCGATCAAGCGGTTTCAACGCACGAAGGCGTCCAGCGGTATCGTGACACATTCGAACTTTTGTTCGAGATAACTGGCTCGCTGCGTCGCAGTGAAGTTTTAGCATCTCAAGAAAATGCCGATTGGGGAGAAATCTTTCTGATTCGCGAATTACAGCACCCTCTGGCCGACGAGCGAATCGGAAATCCGCTGCGTGCGAAAGCGCTGCGCCTTGTTGGTGACATCAATGGCAGGAATGAGGCCAGGAAGCGAGCGATTCGAAATTTGTGGTATCGCAATGAGGCGTCGCCTAACAACACGCCCGCTACAGAGACACTTCCGCGATTCAACTATAGGTACCAAAGCAACCTGTACAATTGGATGACATTACGACGGCGTTTCGACCATTTGATTTTTGTTTTATTGACAGCGTTGGATGCCGGACCCCAGTTAAGCAAAGAAAGTAAAGAAGTGTTTTTAAGAGATCGTTTTCTCTGTCTCGGTTCGGATTTGAATTCCGTTCATCGGTTCGACCACTCGATGCGACCTTCATTGGGTGTCGAGAATCCGTTAGATCATCGGACTGGTGTTATTCAGGATTTTTTGCCTGGGGCTCAGTGGTTCGCCGGATGGGAGTCGATCGGTATCGCTTTAGACAATCAAGTTAAGAATTCAGAGGGGGCCAGATGAGAATCAGCGCACGCCATTTTCTGTTGTGGATGTTTTCGACCGCACCCATAATGATTTTTATTTTTTACATCTTCGTCAATGTCCGGCAAGACACCAAAACGTTGGGTCGACTGAATGATTCTTGGCGTTTAAACCGGCAATCGCAATTTAAAGTCCTTTCGCATGACCGGGATGCAATGGGATCGCAATCTGGCTCCGCTGCGTCTGACGACGCTGCCCAAGATGGCTTACTCCTCTATCAAGCCGCTGAAACTCTTTGGCTGCAGGCAAAAGTGGTTGGTTTATCGTCGCCAGTCGCTGTCGACTTAAGTGACGAAAAAGCTATTGATTCGTCACCATCTCCCGGAAGCGAGTGGCCGGAAGAATCGATCGCTAATGTTTTTTTGCAGCATGCGTCACCGCTGATCCAGGCATTGCAAAATCCCGTGCGCCTTGATAACGCGGCTTCCGCATGGAAACAATTTTCCAGAATTCAACCGATAGTCGAGATCTTGAAAATCGAGTTTCAATATGCTCATTATCACGGTGAGACCGATCGAGCGTTGCGCGCGATCCGCACTGCCGCAGATGTTACCATAAAAGGCCTTGATAGTCAGTTGGCCGCTTTAAAACTAGCACCTGTTGGGGAAGGCGGATTTGATGCGAAATCGCTGATTGGCGACAAAAACGGTCCTCTTCAGAGCATCGAACTTGTTCACAGTATCGCGATTCATCAAATGATTCGTGATGCTCTCGGGGTAAAGGGGTATGATGATATAGCGCAGTGGGATATTGTTGATGAAATACTAATACCTTCGATCTCAATCGATCTGCGCGCGTCAGCACTTTTACAATACAGAAAACAGAATAGTCTGGCTCAAATTCCGTCTGCTGCGTTCTATTTCCGGTCGCAAGACTGGCAACGCATCCATTGGAACGCGAAGATGGACATTGAGCAATTGGCGGCAGAGACAAGCGAGATGCGGGCGGATTATAATTGGACAGCACGCGACACTTTGGGCTGGATTGCAGGTGCCGCGATCCGATTGCCTCGTACAGAAGCTAATCCTCGCGTACGCGGTTCGCTGACCACGCCACTGATCGGACAATACGCACGGTTGACCGAATCTTTAGGTTCCGGGGACTACGAAGCCAGTGGTTTGATTCTGTCGTTCGCGCGGGTGGAAGAAGATCGTCGGATGCTGAGGCTAGCAATTGCCGCGAAAAAGCTTTTTCTTCAAGGCGAAGCCGTCCCAGAATCATCGCAAAAGATTGCCGAATTGGCAAACTTGCCGCAATCAGAAGCGTTGGATCTTTTCGGGCGTCCGTTTGTGATCGAGCGACAGGACGACCTGCAAGCGGGTTTCAAATTCTCGCGAGTCGACGATTCGATCGGAACACTGCTGGCGGCGAATACGACGAATCAACTCCAAAATCTGCTGACAATGCCCCCCGCGTTTTTCTTAAACTGGATACAACGTGCATCGATTATAGTGCGATGATTGCTACAGGTCTTGTTCCGTAATGGGCGGCAGGAAGTTGACGTTTGCGTAGCATTCGGCCAGATTCAAGCGGCAGCCGATTTCCGCCAGCGGGATGATCGCGTCCGTTGCCGCATAGTTTTCTTTTGCAAATCCATGGTCGATGCGGCGATAGACCATCGCTGCGGCAGTTTTGGGTTCGAGCAGTATGTAAACGCTGAGCGAGTTGATTTACCGAAGCACCCGCCAGCCACGGATAGTGGCAATTTTTGGTGTGCGGAGCTCATCTGGTCATACTAACAAAAAGGTTTTCGTTGGCCAATCGCGGTGAGAAAAGCTGAAGCTGGTGCCCGCTTTCGTAACCTGAAGTCATTCTTCGGAAAAAAATTGTTTTTGATTCAACTTCTGATTCAGCGTTCGCCGATACCAAAACTTGCAAGATGCATCGTAGACCTTTTTTACGGTTTCAGGGACGAAGTTGACCTGTTTGGGTTGACTTTGCGATCGCTCAATCGCTAGGTCGGCTCGGACTTCCAAGCCCAACCGAGTGAGTCACTTGCGTCCTACCACTCTTGTCGCACTTATGATCTTCGGTGGTGTCGTTGCCGCACTGCCGTTCCGACGGTCGTCCATAAACTCGGACACCGCGCAACCCTTGGTTTCCATTCCCTCAACGGATCCGGTCGACACGTTGACGGTAGCCAAAGGTGGCTGGGGTGAGTCGCCTGCATTTGATCCGTCGCTAGCTTGGCAACCGTTACCGATGTCGGTTCCGGGGCATCATGCGCCCGCATTGCCACCGATGCCAGATTCTTATTACGACGTGTCGTTTGAAATCCAGCATCCGCAACCGGTTCGCGATCGCTTTCCGGCGGCGGCCGTTTCGGGCCCGGCAATGCGCGATCACGAAAGCGGTGCTGTTGCCGCTGATTTTTCGCAACCCGATCGCTGGGTAACAAATAGGCAACCGGTGCCACAGGCATCTGGGCCGCTGCCCGAGAAGATCGCGATAGAAGATTTGATCACCGATCGGTTCGTCTACACACCGCTGGCAAAACCCAGTGCGACACAGTCATCACAAACCGCCGGAGCCGGTGTGTACACGCCCGCTCAAAGCGCTTCAATGACACGCACAATCACAAGTGGCGGGAGCGATCCATCGCGACCGAAGTACTTTATACGTGAACCGGATTGAACCCACGACGGCTGGGCTAAGCGTGAACAGGCACGCCGCAAAACGAGCCTCACTTCACCGATAGCATTCGTTCCAAAGCGACGAGGCTCCAGTGAGTCACCTCGGGGTCGACTTCGATCACGTTGACCGGATGTCCGTCACGCAAGTTTTCGAGGCTCCAGCAGAGGTGTTGCAGGTCGATGCGATACATCGTCGCGCACATGCAAACCACTGGGCTGAGGAAATGGATCTCCTGTTCAGGGTGTTCGGCCTTGAGGCGATTGACCAAATGCAGCTCGGTACCGATCGCCCACTTGCTTCCCGGCGGACTGTTCTTGACCGTTTGAATGATTTTTCCCGTACTGCCCGAAACGTCTGCGATATCGTTCACTTCACGCGGGCATTCAGGGTGGACCAAAATCTTGATACCGGGATACTTCGCGCGGAATTGTTCGACATGTTCAGGGCGGAACATTTGATGGACACTGCAATGCCCTTTCCAAAGGATCACGCGGCTGTTTTCTAATGCCGCCTCAGTATTGCCGCCCAATTCCAATTGATACGGATCCCAGACGGGCATTTGGTCGTTGGTGATGCCCATCGTGAGTGCCGTGTTGCGACCGAGATGTTGGTCAGGAAAGAAAAAGACTCGGTCGCCTCGCTCGAACGCCCACTTCAGAACTGCGGCGGCGTTGCTGCTGGTGCAGACGATTCCGCCGTGGCGACCGCAAAACGCCTTTAGGCTGGCGGCGCTGTTGATATAAGTCACTGGGATGACTCGCTCGGTATCGATCACTTCGGCCATATCGGCCCAAGCGGCTTCGACTTGGTTGATTGCCGCCATGTCGGCCATTGAGCAGCCAGCGGCCATGTCTGGCAGCACGACGGTGACGCGTTTGCCGGCGCGGCTTTCGAGTCGCTCAGGACGATTGGCCAAAATATCAGCCGTTTCGGCCATGAAGTGGACACCGCAGAAAACAATCGCTTCGCAAGTCTCGCTGTCGGCCGCCATTTGGCTGAGCTGGTAACTGTCGCCCCGTAAATCGGCGTGCGCGATCACTTCATCTTGCTGGTAGTGATGGCCAAGAATCATTAACCGATTGCCCATTTGTCGCCGGACTGTTTCGATTCGAAACTGTAAATCCCGGGGCGGAACGGTTTTGTAGGGGGCAAGCGGGTAAACGGATTCGGCTAAAGCGGCTTGGGCTGGCATCTTGGATCAATTCAGAAGGGTGCGTTTCGCTCGGAAGCAATTCGGATGCAGATTGCTGGACTGCTGTGCGAAGGCCGAAGCAACACTTTGAGCTTATCCCAATGGTAGCTTCGTGGCGACTCCGCCGCGTGAGGTTCGCTGCAACGACTGGATCGAAACGATCGGCCATTTCGAATCTGTGAACTGTCCGCACTGGTCATCGGTCGCGACGAACACGACGCCTTCGTCGTTTGCCAATTGTCGCAGGTCCAATGCACACGGCAATCGCCATTCACGCTCGGCGGTCCAGTCGTAAGTTGCTCCGGCGGGTTGAAGCCGCCAGGATTGATCGTCATTTGCTGCGATCGACAAATCGGACGACTCAGCGGATCGGTTCTTGGGATCGAAATAGATTACCGGTTGACCGCCCATTCTCTTGGCAACGTCCTTGCGAATCGCGATCCCAAACGGCTCTGAATCCCAGCGTCCCAGGTGAGATCGAAAGACGCGTTGCCCGATGATTTCCAGAATCGGCTTGTCCGAAAAGCAGACGACTGGGCGGCCCGATCGTGTTGTTCGTCCTGATCCAACCAACTGTTGTTGGGTGACGATTCGTCTGAGGGTAGCCAGCGGTGACAGATCGGCGGCTTGTGGAGCGGAAAGCAACAGCCAATCAAAAAACTGGTCGTCAGATTGACCTGGCCAGGCGGCTTGTCTGGCGCGGGTGCAGTGAACCAGCCATTGATCGCTGTGGTTCAACAGTTGTGCCGCTGCGACATCGCAACTGGCCTGTCGAATGACTGCCGAACCCATGTCAGATGCTTCGACCGGGTCGCGATTTCTCGAATCGTCGTCAGCGGGCCCATCCCAGTGGCAACAATATCCGACCGCGCCGGCATCGATCAATTCTTGGATCACGCGAGAAGAACCGGGCGAAACTGGTTGGCCCCAAGGCTCTACCGGCACCAGCACGTGCACCGACGCCGAATCGTCGTGGGCTAGACGTTTGAGCAACAGACGATGAATCGTGCCGCCGCGTCGCACCATCGCGACATCGACACGATCGGCCAGCATTACAGCGATCTCATCGCGAGTTACTGTCGGACTGTCACTGGAGATTTGAAACGATCCAGGGCGACACGGATCTTCGAATACTGAGCTACTCGCGCCCAATTCCAAACGCAGCGGATCAGCACCCAGCAATTGGCAGGCCCGCGTTACCCAACGATCGGCGGCGGTCGACGCAACGGTCATTGGCGATGCCGCAGAGTCAACCGTTTGCTGGACCCAGCGATAAAGTGTCGCAAGTTCGACATGATGTGCCAGCGGGGTTCGACCGAGTCGGCTGGAGACAACGGCATGCCATGGACGCGGGTCGTTAATCAACGATCCCGGCAAACAAATGCCAAGTTGTTTTAGCGCTTCATCCCGCCGCCATATCGATCGATGATCATCGGCCACCCGGTGGTCAGGCGACACTGGTAACATCGACTCATTGGCGGCCATGGAATCGCCATCGGCAAAGCGTCCGGCGGTCAGTGTACTATCGCTTTGGTGGTTGTTGGCCTTCGACCTGGTTGCGATAAATATCTGGCAAAAGGTTCGACTGATTCCGGCCCGACATGCCGGTCGCTGGCAACGGTGCGAAGTCAGATCCGCGGGCGTTGGCACCCAGCGGTGTAGTGATCGAGTCGTTGATACCCTTGAGATATTCAAGCAACTTCCAAGCCGGAATTGTCGTGATACCCAGCTCGGTCGCCTGTGCTTTCAATCGAGCGATTTCAGCCATAGCGCGAGCGCGATTGACGTCGGCATCGGGACTAGCGGACGAATCGGGTTGCTCGCCGACCACTAAGAATCGGACACTTGAATCAAGTTTGCCTTCCATCACACCGGTTGCCGAGATTGTCGCTGCGACTTCCGCGCCAGCCAATTCGATCATCGACTTGAGTTGTTCGGTGTTGCTGCGGCCATCGCCGGTGATGTCGATATCGCCCGCCAACGCAATGCGAACCTTGCGGCCCGGTGCCCAGAACGGCGAGTAAAGTTTATCGCCGCGAACAAGCGGGTTCTTATAAGACGGATTGCCCAATACGCGAGCTTGAGCAGAATGTTCACCGAGAATCTTGGTGACTTGAATCTGCGACTTCAGTTCCGCTTCTTCGACGTTCAATTCGTTTACGTCCACAACACCAAACTGGACGCCCACAACCAACGCATCGGCACTGCCGAGATTGATGTGAACCATTCGGCCTGGTGGAACGACGTAATCAATCTCGCCTTGAACGTTTTCAAACCGGTCGCTTCGCAATCGCGTCAATTCCTGACGCTGGGTTTCGACGATCGCACGCAATTTCGTCAAGTCGCCTTCGAGCTTTGTTTTTTCATCCGCAGCGGTCTTACGAACAGCGGCTAATTCGCGGCTGGCTTTCGTTAATTCGTCGCGAGTCTTTTCGCCTTCCTCTTTCATCGTTGCCCGAGCTTGCAAGAATTCTTCATTATCTTGCTGTTGCTTTTGGATCGCAGCGTCACGATTTTTCTTGGCTTCTTCTTCAGCCTTTTGAGCGTTTTGGACGTCGCTGGCAGCCTGCGATCGAATCGTCGTCGCTTCGTCACGAGCTTGGCCGTATTGGTCGTTGCGTGAACGAATCGCGTTCACCAAGTATTCCGGCAAAGCGGGATAGTTGCGGTTTTGTGAGTCGACGTCGGGGCCGAGGTAGGCCATGTCTTCGAGAAATCGGCGTTCGATCGCTTCCATTTCGGGTTCGCCGCTGGCACTTTGACGCAACACGTCAAATTCCGCTTCGCTGATCGTACCGATCCCCATCATCGCCTTCATCAAACTGATGCGGTCATTGTTGGTCCGCAACTCGCTTTGGCTGCTAGTCAACTGTTCGCGCGCTCGCTCTGACTCGATTGAGCTGGTGCTGCCCCATCGGTAGAGGAAAAAATTGAGCGCGAATGATAGGACCAATACGATTAGCGATGTAATCAAACTGCCCCGGATAACCGAATCGTCACGAGCGGCCATTTAGTATCTGCCCTGAAAGACGTAATGAGGAGTGTCGGCGGACGCCAGCGGTGGCTCGACCGCCCTGCGGCAGCGTGTCTGCAATCGCCGATCAACACGCTACTCTATTTACTGCTGACCAGTATTCTAGCTTCGCGCTGACAAAAACTCACGCGCCGCCAACCAATTTTGACGGGTTTACGTTTTTGGCGGGTCGTTCCGCCGATCGATCGCGTCTCGCCACCGTAATTCATCATTTCCTTTCGATCGCCAGATTCCATCATGCCACGACGGCCTACACGCGAAACGACTTCCTCATCGAACCGCAATGCGGACAGTCTTGGCGGCTCGGATCGCGATTATGACGGCGATTTGTTCGGTTTTTCGGGTGACCGAGTCAGCGAAGCGGCTTCGAAAGATCTTGCGAAAAATTCAACCGCACCGACACTTGGGACAGATGGTGATCAATCGGCCAGTGGCGCAGCATCGCAGCCGATCGCACCAGCGGATTTGGAAGCCACGGGCAAGTTTGTCACTGCAACCGCTGATATCTCTGCCGCCGACGCGCCCCAGTTGCGAGTTGTCTTGGTCGACGCGCACTCGCTGATCTACCAACTGTTCCACGCCTTGCCACCGATGACCAGCCCCGCCGGCGC
>Ga0105045_10003957_pt1 | contig 12834 bp, 14 predicted proteins | sample MAT02_FD_78089 | JGI IMG/M metagenome (GOLD analysis project Ga0105045, IMG submission 78089) | Freshwater microbial communities from Lake Fryxell liftoff mats and glacier meltwater in Antarctica - MAT-02 (megahit assembly) | ecosystem: Environmental > Aquatic > Freshwater > Ice > Liftoff...
CACCGTCACTGGTTTGGCCGTTGGTGGATAGGCGCCACCCACCACAGTTTGCATCACTCCCAGTTTCGATACAACTACGGGCTGTACTTCACTTTCTGGGACAAGTGGATGCGAACCGAAAGCCCGGATTTTGGGCGGCTCTTTGATAAAAAAACTCAGCGCGACGCCAGGGAATCAGGCAAAAAAGTTGGGTTGAAAGTTCATCAGGAATAGCTCGTCCGTAGCGCGGGTCATGGCGGTGTAGAGCCAGCGGATGAATTCATTATTCACCTGTTCTGGTGGTAAATAACCTTGATCCACAAATACCGCGCTCCATTGCCCGCCCTGCGATTTGTGGCAGGTGAGCGCGTAGGCGAATTTAATTTGGAGTGCGTTCATATAAGGATCTTTACGAATTGCTTCGGCACGTTCCTTCTTCGATTTTATGTAAAAATAATCTTGCATCACACTCTCGTACAACATTTTGTTTTCTTCCTGTGAGAGGGCGGGGGAGGAGGAGTGCAGCGTGTCGAGCATAATCTTGGCCTCGAACTCTGGTTGTTCGTCGTAGTCGGTCAGGCGCAGCACGGCGTCGGCGAAGCGCAGGCCGTGGATTTCCTCGGTGCGTTTGAGCTTGAGGAGTTCCACAAAGTCGCCGTTGGCGATGAAGCCCACGGGCGATTCCTCATCCAGTACTGTGTAATTGTTGCGTACCACCATCAGCCGATCGCCCGCATCGAGTTCGTCCTCACTAAAATTAATGGTGCGGCGGATGTACTCGTTGTAATTCACCGCCGTCTTGTTGGAGCGCGTGATAATAATCGTATTCTCCACCCCATACTTGTCGTAGGCGTAGCGCAGGCCGTCTTCCAGCTTTTCACCCGTCATGCGGTAAATGTCGGTGAATTTTTTGGTGGATATTTTAATCTCTGGATTTACTGCCGCCAACTGGTTGCGGAGTTCGGTGGCGTTCGATAAAATGCCCGACTCTTCGCCCTGCCGCATAACCTCGGTGAGTTCTTCCTCCGAGACAGATAGGTAGTAGTTTTTTTCCAGATAGCTTTTGTCCAGCGCTGGGCTAATTTCCTTGCGCACAGGCGGCAACTGCGCTATGTCGCCCACGAGCATGAGTTTATTGCCAGGATTGGAATAAATGTAATCCACTAAGTCGGCCAGCAGGCTGCGGTTGCCAAAGTCGGAATCGTCGCTGATCATGGAGGCCTCGTCCACAATGAACAGCGTATCCTCGTGGTAATTGTCCTGGCGTTCGAAAGCGAAAGCGCCCGAATAAGCGTCGGAGGTCTGGCGGTAAATTTTTTTGTGGATCGTAAGTGCTTTACGCTTGGAATAGCTCGACATCACCTTGGCGGCCCTTCCGGTGGGAGCCAGCAGCACGGCTTTAATGCCAAGACTACGGGCCGATTTGATAAGGGCGCTGATGATCGTCGTCTTGCCCGTTCCCGCGTATCCTTTCAGCACGAAGGCGTCGCGGTAGCGTTCCAAGCCTTCCTCCTCGACCAGGAAATTGTTCATTTTCTCAAAAAAACGGGCCTGACTGGCAGTCGGCTTGAAAGGGAAACGCTTGGTGAGCAGATTGGAGGGCAGGAGGTCGTCGGTCGTGGACATGAGTAGCATAAAACGGCAAGAAAGGAAATTTAGCCCTAAATTAAGGGTATAATCCCGGAAATTCGGACTTACTGGAATCTTACCCCTATATTAGTTCCCCAAAACTTTACCTGACCTTTACCTGACGAATTATGCAAGTACATCAAATCCTGGCGGGCAAGAAAATTGACAATATCTATTTCGTGGGTCCGGAGCAGACCGTTTATGACGCGCTGGAAATTATGGAAGAAAAAAACATTGGGGCGGTTCTGGTGATGGAGAGCGGTGAAATGGTGGGCATATTCTCGGAGCGCGACTACGCCCGCAAGGGAATCCTGCGGGGCCGGGCGTCTAGGGACACCCTTATCAAGGAGGTGATGACGAGCAAAGTCATCACCGTCGAGACGGAGCAAAAGTTGCAGGAGTGCATGGAAATCATGTCCGAAAAGCACATTCGGCATTTACCAGTCACCAAGGAGGGCCAACTGGTGGGTATTATTTCTATCAACGACATCGTGACCATGATTATCCGTGAGCAGCGCTCCCACATTCTGTCTTTGGAAAGCTACATTACGGGGAACCCCTACTGAACGGGCAGCTCTCTTTGCGCCGGACTTGTCTATCTTTGCGGCCAAACTACCAACTCAAAAGTGGATAAGGCAAGGGAAGAAGTGCTTCGGCTGTACGGTAATCGGTTGCGGACGCGGGTCTGCGGAATAGGTGTCATTCAGGATAAAATACTCATGGTCAGGCATCGGGGGATCGGCACCACCGATACGTTCTGGTGTCCGCCGGGAGGGGGGATTCAGTTCGCCGAAACAGCTCATCAAGCGTTGGTCAGGGAGTTTTTGGAAGAAACCGGACTGGAAGTGGAAGTGGGGGACTTGCTATTCGTGAATGAATTCATGCAGCCACCTCTCCATGCGATGGAGCTGTTTTTCCAAGTTAGTATTGTAGGCGGGGAAATCAAACTGGGGTATGATCCCGAGATGGCGGAAGGCACGCAGATCATCACCGAGGTGGAATTGATGACATTCGAGCAAATAAAATCTTACCCGTTGGACGAAGTGCACCGACTTTTTCAGTATTGTAATAATTTAGATGATGTTTTTGCTTTGCGAGGCTATTTATCAAATTGAATGATCCTAAAAGTCGAACCATGAAAGCAGATTTGCCAATGTTCGAAACTGAGGAAAAGTCCGTATTCCCCACTGTTAAGGTATCTGATCCGGATTTTGATGCAAAAAGTATTGCGCAATGCACGCTTTGTATCGAAATCGACGAATCGAGGTTCAGGTTTTGCTTCGTGCAAAGCAGCTCCATGCGCTGCCAGTGGCTCGAAGACTATGCTTTCGATACTTTCCTGAATGAGGAGGAGTATCTGGAAAGGCTCAAAACGATTGCCCAGCAGCATCCGTACTTATTGTCGGACCAATGGAAAGACGTTAGGGTGGCGGTCAACACCCATGACTTCACTATGATTCCCGTTTCGTTATATCGGCGGGAATATGCGAGTGATTATCTACAAATGGCTACCGGCCATCCGGCTTTGCCCAAAGACCGAGTGCTTTCTCACTTGGTTCCCTATATTAATGCCCAGACAATCTTCACTATTCCTAGCCATTGGTCTGACTGGCTACTTGGTCTTTTTCCATTGCAACAGATCGAATTCTATCATTTGACAAGCCCAATGGTGATTGGTACCGTGGTGAGTCACAGTGAGTATGAAGAAAAAAAACTACTTACGATTCATATGGAGGAGAATCACTTCACCATAATTTATTCCGACGACAGGAAGCTGTTATTCTGCAATCGGTTCCCCTACCAGAATCCGCTGGAACTAACCTATTTGGTGCTTTTTTGTATGAATCAATTGGAAGTACTTCCCGACGAGGTCAAAGTGAAATTATACGGCGAAATTACCCCTTACTCAGACGTTTATACTGAATTGGCCAAATTTTTACCTTCGCTTCGGTTTGGATACAAACCGACTACTCTTGACTACACCGAAGGCTTCGAAGACATCCCCGAACATCGCTACTTTGCTTTACTCAATACTTTCCTTGTTCAATCGTAGTTATTTTGGAGCTTTCTTTTGATGCGGGATGCAAGTTATTTCCAGTCAGTAACATTCAACTTCCTACTTCCAGTTAATGAGAATCGCCCTTTTTCCTGGCTCATTCGACCCTTTCACGAAAGGACACGAAGACATCGTACTGCGCTCTCTGGCCCTTTTCGATCAAGTAATTATCGGCATTGGTAATAACGTCAACAAACAGCGCTACTTTTCGCTCGAAACCATGAAGTTTCTCATTGAAAGTTGCTTTTCGGAGCAAGAAAGTGTGAAGGTGATTACATACGACGATCTGACGGCTCGGGTCGCCCGCGAACTGGGCGCACGATTTCTGTTGCGTGGGTTGCGAAACACGACGGATTTCGAGTATGAAAACGGAATTTCTCAGGTGAACCGCTTTGTCTATGAAGAAATCGAGACGGTATTTCTCATCACTTCGCCGCACTTGGCCCCGATCAGTTCAAGCATCATTCGGGATTTGCACCGATACGGACAAAACGTGGATGATTTTTTACCGTACAACTTATTGGAAAACTCCAAAAACTAGGCGGTTTCTCCTGTCGCTTTCATCTGCCGGGCCGTTTCGCGTTTTTCGGGATCATAATTCACAAAAATATTGATCCAAATAATCCGGGCAGTGCGAAAGAGGATTGGGAGGAGCAAGAGAATAGCAAAAATCAGCCCGGCCAGTACGTACTCGATTTCAAAATTAAAGATTATCACAAAACCCACAAAGGCCGTGACAGTCATGGCGACGGTTAGCGCGTAACTGATGTACATTGCACCAATGTAGAATCCAGGCTCACGTATGAAAGACTCACCGCAGTAGGAGCAGCTTGGATTTGTTTTATCGAAATCTTTCAAATCATAGGGGTTACTCGTCTTGAAGAATGACCCTGCGTTGCATTTCGGACAAGTATTGGTGGCGATGCTGTATAGCTTACCCATTGGAATTTAGATGGTAATCAGGTTTTGGAGTACTTTTTGTAAACTATTCAACGAATTTTTTCAAAATAGTGTTCAACTTTTTTGCGTCGATATAGCCCGACTGACGCCATTTTATTTTTCCACCCTGAAACAAAATAAGGGTGGGGACTCCCTGAATCTTGTATTGGGCGGCCGCCTTTTTGTTTTTATCCACGTCCACTTTTAAGATCCGGGCTTTGCCTTCCAGCTTTTTAGCAACTTCTTCCAGCACGGGTTTCATCATTTTGCAGGGGCCGCACCACTCGGCAAAAAAATCTACCAATACGGGTTGTTCAGAATCTATTAGTTCCTTGAAATGAGCCATTGGTTCTTTAAAGAGGTTAACGTTTTGATAGCGCGACAAAACTGTGCCAGAGATTGGGGTTCGTTGGCAGCTTAGTAAGTACCTTCAGTAATTGAGTTCAAACGCCGCCTTATCTCGTATTTTCCTGCATCCTGTGCAACCGATCCGCCACATAGCGAATGGAACTGAAGGAGTTTGCCAGAATTTTCTGGACGTCGGAATAAGCCAGCCACTCGAGGCTTTCGATGCCTTCTTCGGCCTGAGGGTACATGGCCGCGTCGCTTTGGCACTGCAAAAGGTACCATTTGGTACGTTTCAGGATGCGGCTATTTTGCATGGTGTAGGTGTGCCAGGTCGTACATATCTTGCCCTTGATTTCAGCTTTCACGCCCGTTTCCTCTTCAATTTCTCGAACGGCGGCATTGCGGGAACTTTCCCCTAGATCGAGCTTACCCTTGGGCAAATCCCACATCTTGCGTCGAAACATGAACAACCACAGACCGTTTTTGATTACCACCCCCCCGGCGGCTTTGATGATTTTGAAGTGGCATTTGATTTTTTCTTCGATCTCCTTTTTATTCTTGCCCACCATCGTTACCGACAGCAGATCTTCGGGATGCTCGTCCAGGCGGTTGACTATCTTCAGGGCAATGGTAGGGGTGGCGTTGAGCAGCATGACGTGTCCCGAAAAATCTGCGGCCCTGAACTGCGAGAGCCTTAAGTCAATGATGTGATCATAGCGAAGAGCCTCCGCTTCTTCTAGCTCACTGGGATGTAAAATATGGATTGGGCGGTCGTTTAAAAACAAGATCACGGAGAAAGGAATCGATGAATTTGCCAAAATTAGGTAAAGAGTTTCCTTGATGGGCAGGTATTATTGATAAATTTGTACCTCAATCAATTTAATCCTCATTGGAACTTCTGATTATTCTGTTGCTGGTGCTGCTTAACGGCGTATTCTCTATGTCCGAAATCGCCCTGGTTTCTTCCCGCAAGTCGCGATTGGAAGCCTTTGCCCGAAATGGCGACAAAAAGGCCAAAGCTGCGCTGGCCCTGGCCAACTCGCCCAATCGCTTTCTCTCGACCGTTCAAATCGGCATCACCCTCATCGGTATTTTAACCGGCGTGTACAGTGGCGATAAGATTACTTCTGACCTGGAAACCTTCTTGGGGCAATTTGCTTTAATGGCTCCCTACAAGCACAGCATGGCCGTCGGGTTGGTGGTGCTGTTTATAACCTTCCTCTCGCTGGTGCTGGGTGAGCTGGTACCCAAGCGTATCGGCCTTTCCAATCCCGAAGGTATCGCCAAAATGGTAGCCAAGCCGATGAATGTGCTCTCCAAAATCACCGCACCGTTTATCGTCCTGCTAAGCTTTGCCAGTGATTTGCTGATCAGAGCTTTAAATATAAAACAAAGCGAAAGTGCTGTCACGGAGGAGGAGATAAAAAGCCTGATTCAGGAGGCCACTTCGGGAGGAATTTTCGAGGAAATCGAACAAGAGATCGTCCATAATGTCTTTCAGTTGAGCGACCGCCGCGTCACTTCGCTAATGACCAACCGCCAGGAAATCGTATGGCTGAATCTGGAGGACAGCGTCGAGGAGAACAAAGCCAAAATTTTTGAAAGTATGCACGCGATTTATCCGCTCTGCAAAGGGAAAGTAGATAACGTGCTGGGACTTATTTATATCAAAGACCTGATAGGGGCCGACGTTGACGAGCGGCTGGCCGGTTTGCAGTCCCTGAAAAGGGAGCCTCTTTACTTGCCGGAGAGCAACCGAGCTTACCAGGCACTGGAAAAATTCAAAGAGCAGCGCGTGTTTTTCGGCCTGATTGTGGACGAATACGGCGGGCTGATGGGCGTGGTCACGATGCATGACATCATGGACGCGCTGGTCGGGGATATTTCGGAAATAGACGAATTTGAGACTGAGATTATTGAGCGGGCGGACGGCACTTTCCTCATCGACGCTCAGCTCCCGTTCGACGATTTTATCCAATACTTTGCGCTAACCGTCAACGACTCCGAGCGGAAGGAGCTGGTCGGCTTCAATACCCTGGGGGGATTTGCCCTGCACGTTCTCGAAGACATCCCCGAGACGGGCGAGAAATTCCGCTGGAAAGAATTTGACTTTGAAATAATCGATATGGATAGGAGCCGCATCGATAAAATACTGGTAACTCAAAACGACATCATCGAACCCAAAGAATAAATGAACCCCATCGACCCTACCGTGGCCCGACGCGTGGCCGCGCTTTTACTGGAAGCAAAAGCCATCAAACTCAGCCCTCGGCACCCCTTTGAGTGGAGTTCGGGGTGGCTGTCGCCTATTTATTGCGACAACCGTGTGGCTCTTTCGTACCCCTCCGCTCGGACCTACATAAAGGAACAACTCGCCATTTTGGTCAAAAGCCGCTTTCCCGAAGTGCAGGCCATCGTGGGCGTAGCCACGGCGGGTATTGCCCAGGGGGCATTAATCGCTGACCAGTTAGGGCTACCATTCGCCTACGTGCGCCCTGAACCCAAAAAGCACGGGATGGGAAACCAAATCGAGGGAAGACTCGAAAAAGCCCAGAAAGTCGTGTTGGTCGAAGACCTGATATCCACGGGCGGCAGTTCGCTCAAAGTGGTGGAAGCCCTGCGGCAGGCCGAAATAGGGGTCGCAGGTATGGTGGCTATTTTTACCTATGGATTTGAAGTGGCTGACCAAAATTTTGCTGATAAATCCGTAGATCTGGCAGTACTGAGCGACTATGACTATTTGATTGAAGTTGCACTGGCCGAAGGTCATGTGCGGCCGGAGGAGGTAGAGGCTTTAACCGATTGGCGCAAATCACCCGAAACCTGGGGACGTTAAATGATAGATGTTTCGCACCCTTACTTTGACACCAACCTGAGTTGGTTGTCCTACAATTATCGTCTGCTACAGGAAGCAGGGAACGAGTCTGTCCCGCCCACCGAGCGGTTGCGGCATCTTGCCCAATACTCTTATCAGATCGACGAGTTTTTTCGAAACAGAATCCCCTTCCTGCACGCCATGCGGCAGGTTAGCAAGGATGTTCTGGACAAACTCAACCTTTATCCCGACACTTTACTCGAACACATCCTGGAAACGGTCGAGAACCAGCTTACCAGATTCGACGAAATCCTCCTTGGCAGTGTGGTGCCCGCCCTACGGGAGGAAGAACTGCATCTGTACTTCAAAGAGCCATTCCGGAAAGAGCACCAAGATTTCATCGACTGTTTTTTTGTCGAAAAAGTGTTTCGTCATCTTCAGCCTGTCTTCCTGGAAGGCCGCCGGAATGCGAAAATCACTTTTTTTGAACCTGATTCGCTTTATTTTGTGCTACGTCTCCAGCGGCGAGGCGATTCCAGCGAACCCTGTTTTGCTTACGTGAATATCCCGGTTGGGGAAGTAGGGCGATTCGTGAAAATACCTGAGTTGGGCGGCCAGAAATACGTGGCTTTTCTGGACGATATCGTCCATGCCAACCTGAAAGTGTTGTTCCCCGGCTACGAGGTGCAGGATTGCTTCGCCCTACGGGTGGAGAGGGAGTTGGAACTCGCCTTCGACGACGAGTTTCCCGAAGCGGTGGCCCAGCGCGTTACCCGACAACTTGAGAAGAAGAACTATCTCCCGCCCCATCAGTATTTTTGCGAGATGGGAATGCCCGACAATATGAAATCCTACCTTTCGGATCGGTTGGGAATCCCGGCTGCTGAGTTTTACGAAAGGGGGAGGTATCTCTATTACCAGGATTTCAAATTCTTTCCGGCAGCCGGAAAGAAGCTCGAGTATGCTCCCCAGCATTCAGTTCCCCATGCAGAGCTGAAGCCGGGCGAGTCGATTTTTGACGCCCTCAACCGCAGCGACCAACTGTTGCATTTGCCCTATCATTCCATCGACCCGGTAGTGCGTTTTTTCAACGAGGCGGCAGTCGATCCCTTTGTGCGGGAAATCTACGTTTCACTATATAAAATACACGCGCACTCATTTTTAGTGAATTCGCTCATCAGCGCGGCCAGGAATGGCAAGCGAGTCGTGGCCTTCGTAGAGTTGAACGCTAAGTTTGATGTCCAAGAGAATATCCTCTGGGCCCGAAAAATGAAAGAGGCCGGAGTGAGGATTGTTTTCAGTTTGCCGGGCCTTAAAGTCCACGCAAAAATAGCCCTCATTAAGCGCAAGGTCAAAAAGGGCTGGGATCGCTACGCCTATCTCGGCACCGGGGGTTTCTACCGCATGACGTCCCGCGAATTTGTGGATCACGCACTTTTGACCAGTCATCGCGAAATCACCAATGAACTCGAGCTACTCTTCGGGTATCTTGTCACCCGGGAGGAGTCCAAAAAATTCAAGTTCTTGCCTTTCAATTATCTGATGGTTTCCCAATTCAACATGAATAAAAAAATAATCGAGATGATCGACCGCGAAGTCAAAAACAGCCGATCTGGGCTAAAAGCTGCCATCACCATAAAAATCAACCAGTTGCAGGATCAATCAATGATCGCAAAGCTCTACCAGGCGGGTCAGGCGGGCGTAACTATCCAAATAATTGTCAATGATTGCTGCTGCCTGATTCCCGAACTGCCCACCATCAGCGACAACATCACGGTAACCCGGCTGGTCGATCGCTACGTAGAAAATTCGCGGATATTTTATTTCTATAATCGGGGTAAGGAGGACATTTTTCTTTCTTCCGGTGACTGGACTTTCCGTAACCTCCACCGTCGCATCGATGTAGGATTCCCGGTTCTGGATGATTATCTGCGGTCGCAACTTTTGCAGACTCTCCGTAACTATTTGGCCGACAATCAGAAAACTGTCAAACTGGATACCTACCAAAACAATAATCCCGTTTCATCAGAAGGGCATAAAGTACGTGTTCATGAAGCGAATTACCGCCTTACGGAACGGGTTGCCCATCGGACGCCGAGCCTTTTTTGAGTGCATTGAATACAGCCTTCTTTGCCTACCGCCACCTACATGGTTAGCATCGCCGCGCCGAAGACACCCGCTGAATCACCTAATTTGGGGCGGAGGATGGGGGTGGTGAAAGTAGGATTGAAGACGTATTTTTCGGCTCGTTTGGGGCCTTCTGTGTAGAGAAGGTCAATGTTCCCAACGCCGCCGCCGATGACGATCGCATCGGGATCGAGTACATTAGTGAGGGTGGTTAAGCCTTGCCCGAATTTTTCCAGAAGTCTTTCGATAGTCGCCGTGGCGTGTGGGTCGGTGCCTGCCTGGTGTTTTTCCAAAATCTTGGGAAGTTTGAGAGCCACGCCGCTTTGATCCTGGTAAAAACGTTGCAGCGCCGGACCGGAAAGCACCTGCTCCACGCAGCCTCTTTTTCCGCAGTAGCAGGGGTAGCCGTTCTCTTCCAGCACATTGTGTCCCCATTCGCCCCCAACCCCTTGCAGGCCGTTGAGGACAAATGCCTTCCCGTCATTTCCCCGAATGACGATCCCGCCGCCTACGCCAGTTCCCATGATGATGCCGAAAACCAGCCGATAGTTGGGGACGACATCCTGCACAACGCCCATCTGGGCCTCGGCTAAGGCAAAACAGTTGGCGTCATTAGCAATCAAAACAGGCAACCCGAGGGCTTTTTGCAGATCGTCCCACAAGGGCTGGCCGTTGAGGCAGGTGGTGTTGCAATTTTTCATCGAGCGTGTGGCGGGATCGACAGTGCCGGGCGTGCCGATGCCCAGTTTGTCGGGCGTTAAACCCGTTTCTTTCTGCATTAGCTGAACCAGTTCGACGATTCTGCTGACGATATGTCGGTAGCCCTGCTGGGCTTCAGTGTCTATACGGTGGCGGTAGATTACAGAGTTAGGTGAAGGCTCAGCGAGAATTACCCCTTCGATTTTTGTCCCCCCCAAGTCGATGCCCCAATAATTGTGCATTTTTTGTTTTTTATTCTGATGATAAAACTTTTCTTTGTGGGTGTCAGGAATGATTATAGTAGTATTTCAATCAAAGATTATTTGTGAACCAAAATAAACACGATGACGATCGAAAAAGGAAACAAAGCCCCCAATTTTACTCTGTACAACTCTGAAAAGAAACAGGTTTCACTTGAAGATTTCAAAGGAAAAAATGTTGTGATCCACTTCTTTCCCATGGCATTCACGGGTACTTGCACCGAGCAACTCTGCACACTTCGTGATGATCTTTCGAGTTACAAAGACATGGGTGCAGAAGTGGTAGGGATTTCCGTGGATTCCCCTTTCACGCTGGCCAAGTACAAGGAAGATCAAGAATATAATTTCGATCTGCTTTCAGATTTCAACAAAGTGGTATCACCCGAATACGGAGCCTATTATGAAGAATTTGCTCTGGGCTTAAAGGGGGTGTCCAAGCGGGCGGCCTTTGTAGTTGATAAAGAAGGCATCATTCAGTATGCTGAAGTTTTGGAAGACGCCAGTAAACTGCCCGATTTTGATAAAGTCAAGGAGATACTAACCAGTTTATAGGCTGAGATGTCAAAACAGACCTTTTGGTCTAAAAACATGAGCCAGAAGTTTTTGCCGTTGGGTAAATACTTCTGGTTTTTTTTCTAACAGCGTTTGGGAAATCTGATACACCCACTATATTGAATGCAAAAGCTCTAATCCATTTATAAAATCAAACATCAGAAGCCACATGGGAATCGTAGAACGCCGGGAACGTCTTAAGAAGCAAGTTCGCAACGACATTCTCAGGACTGCTAGGGACATCGCGAGGGAAGAAGGTTGGCAAGGAGTTTCCATTCGCAAAATCGCCGACGTAATCGAATACAGCCCACCAATAATCTATGAATACTTTGAAAGTAAGGATAAGTTACTCGAAACTATTCGGATTGAAGGGTTCGACGAACTGAGAAAAGAATTTGAACGCATCAAAGAAGTGTACCGCGACCCCGAAAAGCAATTGGTGGAAGTGGCGCAGTCGATCTGGAATTTCTCCGTTCAACAGCCCGAAGTTTTTCAGGTCATGTTCAATCAAGAGGGGGCTTTTGTACAATCTAAAAAAGCCTACGTGCAAGAGCTGGATATTACAGGTAACCCTGTCTGGGAAATGATAGCCCGGCTACGCCCCAAAGCCGGGGAAAAAGTCAGCATGACCTATTACGAATGGTGGTGCCTGACCTATGGATTTATTGCCATCACCATGACCACCCAACCCAAGCACGCCATCCCTAAGGTGGAATCTATTTATATGGAAGGGGTACGAAGGTTTATCCGCAGCATAATGTAGGCTTTTGTTAGCCGGCGCACTTAGGCAGGTTGGGGTTTTATTTCCACTTCACTTTGGTTGAAAACTTGGGAATAGGGGGGGACGCTATGGGTGATCCAAGCATTGCCTCCTACCACTGTTCCGTGGCCAATCACAGTTTTACCACCCAAAATGGTAGCGTTAGCATAAATCACCACCCGATCTTCAATGGTAGGATGGCGTTTTTGGCGGGCTAGTGACTTGGCGACGTGCGTGGCTCCCAACGTTACGCCCTGGTAAATCATAACATGGTTGCCAATCTTGGTAGTCTCACCGATGACCACGCCCGTACCGTGATCTATAAAAAAAGAATGACCGATGACAGCCCTTGGGTGAATGTCTATGCCAGTCATACTGTGGGCGTATTCGGTGAACATTCTGGGTAGAAGCGGAACGCCACAGTTTTCCAGCAGGTGCGCGATACGGTAAGTGGCAATGGCCATAAAACCGGGATAGACCGCGATCACTTCTTCAATGCCCACCGAAGCCGGATCTTTTTCAGTAATTTCTCTGGCATCACGTAGACAAAGCTCATACACATCGGGAAGGCCCTTGAAAAACTTGTCGACAAATTCGGCAGGGTCCGCTCCGAGCTTTTGCACGACTGGTCGTAACAGACAGTCTAACTGTTGCTGAATTTCCCCGAAAA
>Ga0105045_10003959_pt1 | contig 12833 bp, 5 predicted proteins | sample MAT02_FD_78089 | JGI IMG/M metagenome (GOLD analysis project Ga0105045, IMG submission 78089) | Freshwater microbial communities from Lake Fryxell liftoff mats and glacier meltwater in Antarctica - MAT-02 (megahit assembly) | ecosystem: Environmental > Aquatic > Freshwater > Ice > Liftoff...
CGCGCGCCAACTGGCATCCGCACCTGCATCTCCTCGTCACCGACGGGGGCTTCCGGCAAGGCGGGACGTTCGTCGCGTGGCCCGCCCACGTCACGGGACGTGTGACGGAGGCGTTTCGCCGCGCCGTGTTGCGGCGCTTCGTGCGCTTGGCTCTCTTCGACCACACGCCGTGTGCTGCGGGATCGGGTCTCTCTCGACGGCCGCAGCCAGCGCGGTTCGCTGGCCCGCGTCAAGGCACGGGCGACCTCAGGGAGCTTTACCAGCGATCAGGCCGTCGGGTCCGTCGCGGTTGAACCGCAGCACCCAGTCCCGCACCGTTTGCAGGCCGACACCACCGGTGCGCGCCGCTTCGCTCCGGCTGCCATCGTGAATCATCACCAGCGCCAAAAGCCGACGAACCTGCCCGGCGCCCCGCCTCCACTGCGCAAGCCGCCGCAAATCCGTGGCCGCGAAGTCGTCCCGCAATCCCACCGCCGCAGCCATCGCAACCTCCCTCGAAAGGGAAAGCTGACTCACATCACAAAGCTCTTGGGAATCGCCCGCGTGCGTCAGGCTTCACGATCGCTGGCATAACGACAACAAGTTGTCGGAATAGCCAACCAAGAAAATGGCGCATTTCCGACGCTTTCGATACCGCTACTTTGGGCAAACCTGGTACGGAAAAACTTATTCCGAACGCTCCGCCGTATCATAGCTCAGCCCGCTGGCGACCGGCCCTGCAGCAGCGCGAACCTGGAAGGCCGTCCATCGCCGCAGGCGGCCGTCAGCGCTACGCGCGACCCGTGGCACGCGTTCAACGCGCAGGCCGGCAGCGGGCAACTCTTCGTCGAAAATGTCGACGCTCTCGCCGGCGAGAAGGCGGCTGCGGCTCTCGTCCTTGTCGGTCATCGTGCCTTTGCGGAGAACGAAGCCACCGTTGCCGCCCTTGGGAACCGGAACCAACGGAATCCAGTTCAGCGGCACCTCGGTTTCCAAGGTGTAGACGAGGTCGGCATCGTCGTTGGCGGAGGCGGGCGTACCGATCGCGGGGCGCGCTTCGGAAAAGCGCAACTGGGCACGTCCAGCCGGGCCCTCGACGCGTTCCTCGATCGCCCAACCCATGTTGGCGCCTTCATCGCGCAGCAATATCGTTACTTCGAGCGGTTCGCCCTCCAGTGTTACGCGGGCCGAAGGCAGCGTGAGCAAACCCGGCAGGACATCGTTCCCGTCTGTAACGGCGAATAGCCGGAATGTGGCACCGGATTCGCCCGCTGAGGCGGGCGGGATTATAGTCTTGACGCCGAATGAATCGGTCACCGTCAATTCTTGAATAGATGTCAGGCCACCGCGCAGCACGTCGAGAGGAACATAGAACCAGTCGGGGCCATGCAGCGTCGCGAACTCGACGAGCGCGCGCCGTGCCGGGTCGTTGGGCTCGATATCGACGCCGCCCAGATTGACTGACCCATCCTCGAACTCGAAATAGCGATCGGCCGGCATTGCAGGAAAGCGCAGCGGCTGTGCGAGCAGCTTGGCGACCTGCGTGATCGGCGCGGCCGCGGTGGTTGCCCGTTTCGGACCAGCATCGACACTCCACCAATCGACCGCAACGCCACCGTGCTCGGCGGCGACAAAGCCCTGGCCATTGGCGGTTTCGAGGACAAATCGATGCTCGAGCCGTGAGCGGTCCCACCCCGATGCGGACGGTGCTGGATCAACGCCGGCGCGATACCAAGCAAGCCAGATCGCTGCCGCCGCGGCAATCTTACTGCCGGCAGGCGCCCACGCCGCCGTCGATTGTTGCAGCGCGGCGGCGGCGAGGCGCGCGTCGGGATTCACGCGCAGAATCGGGCGGAGCGCGATAGGTGTGGCAACCACGTCGGCTGCAGCGAACGGGTAAAGCGGCGCGATGTCGGGGATCACCGCCCTGGTTCCAGCGATCGCTTCTGCGATGGCGAGCACGAGCGCGCGTCCTGCCTCGGCGCGTGCACGAGGGGAGGCAGCCGTAGCAGCGCCTGTCTGGAAATCCGGATCGAGGAGGGTCGCCTCGTCGATCGCGCGCGCCGGACCGTTGCCGACTGTCAGTGTCCCGAACCTCTGTGTCGAGTAGCGCACTTCAGTGCCGAGAATGCGGCCGTTGTCCTCACCGCGAAACTCGCTAAACTGCCACTGGCGAAACAGCGACCACAACGGATCGTGGACCGCGGCGCGCTGGCCGGGAGATGGGTCCCCCGAGATCGATTGCGGTTCGAGTCTCGTGTAAGCGGGGATCCTGCTGGCGCCTACGCTCGCGCGTTCAAAGTCGGCGGTGCTGACCCCGGCCAACTTGGCCGTGCTGTCCCCGGCCGCCTTGACCGTGCTGAGCCGAGACGATACAATGACCACTCCGACATCAACAGTGTTCATCAGTCCTCCTTGACGAATTGCATCGAATGGGTGAGCGGGCCGACCGCCATGCCCCAATCGACGACCAGGTCAGAGCCGTTGAGCGACCAGCTATTGGTGTAGATCGCAGGGAGCAGACGCGGCACCATGCTACCGGTGGACAATTTCTCGAACGTAACGCCGCGGATGCGACTGAGCGTCAGCGCCTCGCTGACTGTTTCGATGAGCCGGTCGGTAGTCCAGCGCGTGTCGTCGGGCGCAATCGCCAGCAAGCACGCCTGCGGGGGTCGCGCCCCAGGGGCGGGTGCGTTGAAGACGACGGCGCTGGTTCTGGTTCCTGTATCGGGAAGCGGCTCGGCAAAGCGGTCGATCACCAACGCTACTGCGGGCTGGTTGTTTGCGCCGGAACGCTCGACGAGCACGAGGACACCAACGCCGTCGGGTGGCCTGTCACCGGCAAAATCGGTGGTCAACGTCCCGGCATCGTCTTCGGCCAGCTGAACCGCGGACAGGCTGGCGCTGCCACCGAGCGCCTCACTCAACAACACGCCGTCGGCAAAACGCGCCAGCGGCGGACGAACCGTTGCCATGTCGGCCATCCAGCGGCGCAGGCGTGCAGGCGACGCCGTCGAGGCCGCAGACCATGGATTTGGCGCGGCGACCGGAAGCATAGGCGACAGCACCCAGAAACCCCGACCAAAGAGCGCCTGCCCGGCAGCGATAATGGCCGCGGTATCCGGGGACCTGCCCAAGGCTTTCAGCGTCGCAGCGAGGCGTCCTTCCAGCTCACCGACGATTTGCAAGCGCGCGACTGCGCTCGGCTCCCTCTGCGGTGCCGCAATGCCGAACTCGAACAGCGTTGCCAGTACGGAATTAGCCGGGAGAGGGGCCTTAAGTTGGACAATGCGCTGCCCGAGCGTGGCGATCGCTGTGTTCAGCCGCGTGAGCCCGGTCACTGTTGCAAAGCTGTACGCCGGCGGTTGGTTGGGGCCGGCGAAATCCTTCGCAGTCGCCGGCTGCGCCGATTCCAGCGCGGCGCGGAGCAGTTCGGCGGCGGCGGCCATCTCGCCAAAGCTAATCTCGCCCGCGACCCAGCCTGAGTTGGACCGCTCAATCATGAAGGGTGATGCGGTGCTCACGGGCAGCTTTGCCCGCGTGCGAACCAGCGCTTCCAGATTGGCGCGACTGGCAGCGAGATAGACGACGTCGATGGCGCACAGCCCTGTGTCGGCCATCGTTATCGGCGTCTTATCCCTCCTCGTTCCCAGCCGGACCTTGTTTGGCGGGCCGAGGCGCCGTGCCGCCCACGCCTCCAGCTCGGGCGCAGCAAGTGCGCGCGGCGACTTGCCACCGGCCCAGCCGCTACCAGGCCCTGCAAGCAGCATGACGAGATGATCGAGGGTGCGCTCGCGCGTGGGGCTGGCGATCACGTCGGGCATCGGCAGTGGCGAGTTTCCTGACGAGGCGGCGTCGCAGACTGCCGCGGCGCGCGCCATGTTCCCTTGCGCGAGCTGGTGCACCGATTCAGCCACCATCAGGTCTGCGACAGCATCGAGTGCATCGGACGCATCCTTGATGACCGCGACAAGGTCTGGTGCTTCCTTGGATGGCTGAAGACCTTTCCAGTCGCCTTCCAGATAGGGGTTGTCCTGGGGAATGAGGCTGGCGGCTTCCTTTATCTCCGCAATGCCGGATGGGCCCTTGCGGTAAAGATCGATCAGCTTGACCCCGTCCATGACTCTACCCGACGCCACTGACTCCGTGACATTGCCGTAGGTCGGGCCACCGGCAGACTTGCCGAGTGTCCACGCGAAGCGGCGCAGGTTGCGGATGAAGCGACTGAGCGACTTTTCGTGCATACCCCGTTCGATGCGGTAGCCAAGTGCTTCGCCGAGCGATTGCCCGGCCCGCCGCGCTTCGACAAGATCCATCGCGACGCGCACCCTTGCACTCGTCAGATCGATGGCAAAGGCACCTTTTGCGCCTTCGCTTTTGTGCGCCAAATAGCCGGAGCGTAGGACACCTGCGGTTACCGCATGCGCCATTCCCGGCGCGTGGATATAGCCGAACTCGCCGGGATTGCCGGCCTTGATGTCCTCCAGCCAGCCGAACGCGCCGACGTAAAGCCCGGCCGGTGCGTTGGCCCGCAAGGCGCGCGCCCGCCGCGTCGCCAGCGCGGTTGCCCAGGCATCATAACGGTGCGAGGCCAGATCGAGCGCCTCGGCGACCAGAATGTGGCGGTCGGCGGTCGACAGGTGCGATTTGGCCAGCTGCAACAGTGCTTCCTTGTGCTCAGATACGATCGCCTCGCTCCACAAGACTTCGTGCGCACCAAGCTGGCACAGCTCCGCCTTCGCTTCGGGATTCCCGGCGCTGAGAGCCATGTCTGCATAGCTAAGCGCGCCAGCGCCACTGCCGAGTGGTTGATAGTCGCGATAGGTCGCCTGCATGACGGCGGGTGTCCGGGCGCGGTCCGCGATGCGGAACAGTGCGCCGCTTCCCTCGGCGCGCATCGCGTCAACCTCTTGTGCTGCGCTGCGACCTCGAATCGATGCCGCTGCGGCGACGCCGAGGATCTGGCCGAGTTGATCCATGACCGCAACCAGATTGCCCGCCTGACGCTCCTTTGCCTTGATCATCGCGATGGCGGCGAGCGCCTGGAGCACGCTTTTAGCCTTGCCGCCGGTCTGGCCGTTGGCGATCTCCTGCAATCGCTGCGGGTCGCTGTCATGGGCATAGGGCAGGGCCACCGGCTTGCTGACACCACTGAGCCGCAGATTTTCGTAGAAAATGCGCGTATTGTTGAGTTGGTCTTCGGTCGTGACGGTGCCAGTTGCGGTTTCCGACTTCTCTACCGACCCTTCGTTCCAATATTCCTCCAGCATCAGCGTATCGAGAAATGCCTCCAGCGCGTCGTCCGACTTCAGCGCGCCGCCGGTCTCGACGCCTTCGACGTCGGTGAAGGCGCCGGCCTGTCGCGCGCGGACCATTTGCGACACCGGGGCGGTGCCGAACACCTTGGCGATTTTCTCGTTGGAAGCGCCGTCTCCCAACGGCCCGGGCCCTCCGGCTGTATCGTCCCAGAACGAACGAGCTTTCTGCACGCCGGCAAGCACCAGAGCATCGGTGTCAGACGCCCTCCAGCCGGCTTTGGCGGTCAGTCCGACCGGCAGGATGCCGTAGGGCTGGGCTCCGACCCGGATTGTCGGCAGCGGCCCGCGCCCGCGCAACGCGTCTCGGTGGAAGCGGCGGATGTCCTCGCGCTGCGCGTCGGTCAGGCGGAATTTCACCTGTTTTGGCGGCTGGTTATCCTTTCCGCGCAGTTCGACGTTGACGTCGATCATTTCCAGCAGCGGCCCCCATGTTGCCCACCATAGCGCAGCGTTGCAGGCCCGCGCGTCGCGGTCGGGCTGGGCGGTGGCGCCTTCCGTGCCGGCGAAGGCTCGCCCCTCAATACCAAGCGCCGTAGCGAGCCGGGTACGGTTGCTTCCGGCAACGACAGGCGCCATGTCCGGCTTGGCTGCCGATCCGGGCTCCCAGCCAGACCGCATTTCCTCGACATTGTTGGTTGGCACGCCCGGCGCGACAAAGCCCAACCCGGCGCCGAAGCGATGGCCTTCGAGCAGCCGGTCGACTTGCCGTGCGGTTTCTGTCGCGCCCTCGCCGCAGACGCCAACCACGATCAGCCGGTCGACCTTATCGCTTGTCCATTCCATCTCGACGGCCATCCCAATGGCCTTGGCCTCATTAAAATCCGTGATCCAGGCCGCGTCGAAACCATAAGTGATTTCGCCATCTCTTTTGGACACCTCGCCGAACAGATCGAGTGACACCGGATCAGTGATCGCGGCGCCGACCACCTCTTTTTCTGATAGGCCTTTGAAGGCCCGGACGATGAAGCGATCGGGCAGCAACCTTGCGACGCTGCCGTCCGCATCCTCGGGCGCGGGTAGCGGTGCGCCGGGGCGCGTTCGTTCGGCGATCCACGCAGCGCGGCGCGCGCCGACTGATTCGACAAGTCTCGCCCAATCCGCGTCGGTCTTGTCGCTGTTCTGGTAGGCGGTGCCGGCGCTGGTCTCGTTCGGATCGAGTTCACGCCGCAGCGTGTCGTTATGAATCGTGTCGGGAAAGATCCTCACGCGCAGGTGCGTGATCTTGTTGTCGGCATCGCGACGGAAACGCGTCTCCAACCGCACCGGCAGCAGCAGCAGCGGTCGTGCCGCGCTGCAGTCGCATGGGTCGTCCGAGCTTCCATCAATCAGGCCACCGAGTTCCTTGCGCATGTCGAAGCGCCGCTTGGCGGTAGCCGTGACGGTGGCGCCATGCGCCGCCGCCTGGGCATTGAACTGTGCTGCCTTTTTGGTGTCGCCCGCCTTTTGGGCAGTCCGTGCCTGTTCGACGGCAATCGTCCGCGCCTTTGCCGCGTCGCGGTGTGCGACACCGAGCGTCCGCAGCGCGGCTCGCCCCGCGCTGAGCTTTGCGCGACGAATATCGATTTGTCGTTCGTCTGGCATCAGCCGGCCTCTGAGATATTTTTGATGAGCTTCTTTGCTTCGATCGCGATTCGCGCCGGGCTTTGCATCAGCAGTCTTGCATGCTCGGCACTGCTGGTGCCCCAGCCCGGCACTTTTTGCGCACGGGCGCTGAGGAACGTCGCGCCCTGGCGCTTGTCGACCGGGGGGTCGCTCCAATCGAGATCATCCGGAATGAATCCCACGCCCGCCTTAATCGCAGTGTCTAACCCGAACCGCGGCGCGCCCGGGTGTTCCGCAATCAGGAAATACCAGGGCTCGCCGCCCGGAGCTTCGATATCCGCCAGCGTGAGGTCAAAGCCGACCACCAGCGTGTCGTTGGCGAGCGACGCCCGAAACAGCGTCGCGCCCTTGGTACCTGCCGCCGGCGGCGCCGCGAACTCCAGACCATTCGGATTGCTCAGTTTCTTGCCACGCTGCGCGATGATGATCGCATAGGGAATCATGCGGATCAGATCGCCGCGGATCATCAGCACCAGTCGATCCTCGGGCGCGCTTTCTTCGGGCGGCAGAAAATGCGAGCCGAGCGGCTGATTGGCCCGCCATCCGTGAATTGCCGGGTCAAATTCGTCGGATGAAGCGTTCCAGAAGCGCCGGAATGCTGTTGAACGCGGGTCGCTGGGATAGCCTCGCCACAGCAGTTCCCGGCTCATCTCGTCCGACAGCCCGACCATGTAGCTTTCGATAAAGCGCGCGTTGCTGACCAAAAGCGTGACGAACTGATTTTCCTGGATCAGACCAAGCCCGGGCACCAGCCAATCGCGGTCGTAATCGAGCAGCGCTTCGTACATCGGCCGGACGAAGCGCGGACCCGGAACGGTGAGCGGGTAGCATAACCCGTCATTGAACCACGCTTCATAGGGTGGTGAAAGGTCCAGCCGGGCCTCCATGTACAGCTTGGAAAGCCGCTGCGGGGCAAGCGCGGTCATTATTGCCTGGCGGGTGACGCCTGCCTTCGCACGCCCCGGCGTCTTGGAGAGCGCGCCGGTACGGCCGGCGAACACTGTTACCAGCGCAGCACGCAGCGCCCGAGAGCTGACCCGGGCGTCGCCTTTACGCCCCGGCGTTCCCCCGACAGAGGCGCCGCCAAAGCGCCGGAGCGCGGCTGCAACGGCCCCGGCTGCAACGACCGATGGTGCCTTTGCGGCTTTGACCGGCTTTTTCGAAGCCAGCGATAAAGGCGCCGGACGTACGCCGATCGTCAACCCGGCGGCGGTTTCCGGCAATTCACCAGCAAGCCTGACCAGCGTTGCCTGCCGCCGGTGGGCATTAGTCAGTCCGCCCGCAGACAGCGCGCGCGCAATTTCGCCGCCAAGCGCTTCGCGGCGCCCCGCGCTGAGCGTGCCGCCGGCAGCGAGGACGCGTTCTGCTGCCTGGCCCCGCCGTTCGGCCAGAAACTGGACGATATCAACTGCCACGTCACGCAGCGGCGCCTGCGAGAGCGCGTCAACGGCTGGCGTAAATCCACCGAGTCGCGTCCGCCAACCCGTACCTAATGCCGCCCGGGCCCGCGATTCGGGCACTCGCTCCAGCATCTGCTCGTTCAGCCCGACGAGCGCGCCGGGCTCCTGAAACCCAACCCGCATGTCTGCGACGGTTGCCGGCATGCCCGGCGAGGCTGGCGTTGCGATGATGGTTTTGAACGGGGCTGCCTCGCCCCCCGCATAACTGATGGACCGCGCCAGCCGACCGCCGGGTGCCGTCAACCGCCGCAAGGCCGGGGAGGTTGCACTGCGCGGCAGTGCGCTTTGCGCGATATCGCCGGCCAAGGTCTTGCCGCCGCCCCAGCCAAGCTTGCCATGGACCGGATTGGTGTTCCATATCAGCGGTCCGAGATCCATCCGGTCCTCGCCGATCTTCACGATGGCGATGGAGACGAATTCACCGAATTGCGCGGGATCGATGACACTGTCGTTCGCTTCCTCGACTTTGCCGGCCTGATTCCACGCCGCTTCGACAAGCTTTTCCGCATCTCGCACGACCACACGCGTACCGATGCCGGCAGCGATCCGATCGACAGGGCGCGTATTCAGCTGGTCGAACCAGTCGACGGAGCTTCCGGTCATCGCCGCCAGCCCGCGCTGGAAGCGGCCATAGGCACGCGGTGCCACCCGCGGCAACGGTCCAATGGCGCTCGACATTCCCTTGCCGACCTCCTTGCGTAACGTGGTGGTGCGATCGGCCGGCCAGTCCTTGAACTGCGCCAATTGCCCAGCCGGCGGCTCGGTCGGCGCATACAGCGCGCACTTCATCAACTGACGCGCGCCAGCGACCTCGGCAATTGGGCCGCCGGGGCGGCTGATATCGACACTTCGCCGGCCGACTCCTGCGGGCGCCCTGACAGCCTTCAGCTTGCCAGCGAGTTCCTCGAAATCGGCTATAGCGCCGGTCGCGAAGGTCCACCTGTAGTAGACAGGCAACGATACCTGTCCCGAGGGTGGCCACGCGACGCCCAGCCCGCCGCCGAGCAGATCCTGCCCAGCCTTTACGCCGATGTCAAAGGTCGGGACGACGCAGGCAAGATACGCGGTATTTGGCTCCAGCTTGCGCGGGCAGATCAGCCGCGAAAGGTTATGCGGGCCATAGCTGTCGCCCAGCCGAACCGCGAGTTGCGGTGCAGCGTCTTTGGCACCCAGTACTTGCGCATGGGCCCAGGCCCAGGCGTCGGCGGCTGTTGGCAAATGCCCGGCATCGACGGTCAACAGCGGCGGGGAACCGTTCATCCCCTGATTGAGCGTTGCCGCGCTCTGCGGCACCACGACGAGCGCGACCCAGGGTTGCAGGTCGCCATTAGCGACCGCGACTGGGCTGAATGCCCAAGGCAATGCCGGGTCATCGAACTCAATGTGCGCCAGCGTGCCGCCTGTCGCCACGACCGTTCCAGCCTCCGGCTCGCGCCGGATGACCTGCGTGGGCGCAATACCGATGACGTCGCCGGGACCATAAAGAGCGATCTCCTGCTTGACCCTTGCCGTCTCGCCGGAGTCTGCTACCACGTCGAAGCTGACGCCGACCTGTGCTCGGGTCTGGTTCGCGCCAACGGTGATTCCGCCTGCTGCGGCGCCGGTTCGCAGCCAGGAAACAAAGCAAAAAGTGCCGAAATCCGCCTGTTCGGGGACGAAGGGCACTTCCGAGCCTTCGATCGCGCCAAGAAGGTTGCTGGTGAAACTCGCTGAATTGGTCAGTGAATTTTTCATGCCAGCACTCCAGCCGCACGGATCTGAAGGCCAGCACCCAATCCGCCGGCGACGGCCGACGCATGTGCTGCCGCCGATGTCGGCAGTGCCGGCCCGGCGTCGCCAGCGCGCGATTGGACCGATACTACCTGCTTCAAGCCCGCCTGCCGCACCCCGATTGGCGCCGGCCCCGGACCAAGATCGTCATACGGCGTGGTGATACGCCGCTGCCTGGCAAGCGGAAGCTGTTGGCTAAGGCTGTTGGCGATACCGTTGAGTTGCCATTTCGCAGTGCCGGGCATTCGCCAGGTCCGGCCTTGCGCGTCGCTTTTCGGGGCAATCACCAGTGTCTCCCAATCAAGAATTCGTTGGCTGGAATCGCCCATCAGGATGGTGTCCGCGACAGCCATCTCGACGCCGGCAGGCAGTGTTTCAAAGGGCGGACGCGAAAGTTGCTGGTCGGCTTTTAGATCAAGAAACTGGCCGGGCGCGAACTGCCCCATCGACTGACCGCACATGGCGGCCGCCGTCGTGCCGAAACGCGGATTGGCGTAATTGAGCTCATGTTGCTCGGTTGGAAAGGCACCGACACGCTCGAAGAAGGTGTCGAAGGGCAACAGCGACTGCTGCACGCTAACGATCGATCCGGGCTCGATCAGCACGGGCCCGCCCGGATCCATGGTACGCAGCCGGTATTGGCTTGTCCGCGACGAACGCGCCGCCCATGCTTCGGGATTCGCCAGCGCCTTGGCGACCGATTCCAGGACGTTGATCGCCTCGGTGACCTCGGCGACTTCTCCCCATGTAAACGGACCCAGCTCGAACTCGATATCCCAGCACAGCACCGATACCGAAGCATGGCCTGACAGGCGCCACGGCGAGGTTCCCCTAAGCGAGCCGCGGAAGCTGACACCCGCAACCGTTTCGCCGAAGAAGCTAAGCTTGATCCCGGCGCGGACCTCAAACCTGAAGTGCAGCGTCGGCGCCCATTCGAACAGCGCGTCCAGCCCGAAATAGGCCTCGCCCCGCGCCGGATCGAGATCGGCGATCAGAGTGATCTGTCCACCGACCTGCACCGAATTGGTCAGCAGCGCGAAATAGCCGGTGGCGTTTATCTTCAGAAAACCGAACGGCGACTTGATGGGTATTGCCAGAACCTTGAGATCGCTTAGTTCCGGGGGCGCAGGATAGCCAGGGAAGAAGCCGCCGGCCGAAATTGCAAATTGCGCCGATCCCGACCAGCGGATGAACAGCCCGAGGTCGCCCTGAACCGACTGGCCGGCTATGACGGAATTGACGAGGGCAGCCCGCAGATAGAATTGCCCGGCAGAGACAACCGCCAGCATGTCCAGGTTGAGATCGACAATCTTGGGCACCACAACGGTTGCGCCCGGAGGGTCGGGTGGCACCGTGATCGAAACCGCTCCGAGCACTACGAACTGCGGGTTTGGGGGTGCGATGACCATGCCGATGCGCGCGCGCACGATTTCCGCTTGGCTGCCCCAGCCGAGGTCGAACATCGGCCCGATTGCGAACGCGCCTGACTTTTCCGTAAATATGGTGCCGAGCTGGTTCAGGATCGTCGGCGCGCTTGCCACAGGATCGGAAGGGAACAGCAGGTTGGAGACGACGCCGCTCCGAACGCCGGCGCTGAGCGCATCGATCGATACCTCTCGGTTATAGGCCAGCAGCCCGCCGACGCCGTTGAGTGTGAAACCGAACCCCAGCTCGATCTTGGGCAGGAAGCGCGCGCCGATCAGGGCAACGAACGACAGCGCCGGCTCCGGCTTGATCAAGGCCATCGCGAAGAGGTCAATCGAGCCAAACGCAAGCTGCGCCACCCCGCCATATTGGGCGAGCTGTTCGCTGTAGGCCAGGAACCCCTCACCTGTCACTGGTCCTGCGACGATACGAAAGCCAAGCCCGCTGGGCCCTCCCCCCCCCGGCCCAACAGGCGGAAAGCTCGCGTCGCCTCCTTCCGGAATGATGGTGAGTAGCGCGCCCATCTAAGCCGCCACCTTTAGTGTTACGCTGACACGCTGCTGATCCTGGGGTAGCAAGACCACCAGTTGGCGCAATTCGAACTCCGGAAGCGGAATACGCAACGGGGTGATGATGCGTTCGTCCTTGCCCTCTCCGGTGGTTAGCCCATCAGAGGTGTCGAGGGTCAGCGCGAGTGGCGTCTCCGCTGCGGTTTCGGCCTCGCCGGGGATGATGGCCTCCGTTATCGGATTGGCGCGCAGCGCCGGCAACAGCACGCCGCGCAACCGCAGCCCCGCCTTGGCCCGGCTGGGCATCAACAGAAACCCCTCGAGAGTGGCGCCATCAAAGCTGAAGCCGGGAAGCTGGGGATGTGAGTTGGACACAGACGCCAGCTCGGCCGTCGGTTCCTTCTTGTTCTTGTCCCACTTGACCGAAGTGGCAAGCTTGGCAGTCGCGTTGTTCCAGCCAAGAACCTTGTTCGCAAAGGTGTCGAGGCCGAGGGCAATGGAATTTCCGGCTTTCTTCAGCGGGTCCGCAATGATGGTAGCCATTGGATTGCGGATGCCGACGATCCCATTGGAGACGGCCTGGTGTTTCGGACTGCCCTCATCCAGCGTTGCGACCAGCTCGACAGCCGTGTCGACCGTTTCAAGCAAATAATAGAAGTGCACTGCCACCTGAACCAGTCCATTTTCCCCGGTGGCTGGGATCGATATGCCCTTGCTTTGCAGGTCCGTTTTTGCCTTGGTTAGCGCAGCGACCAGCGCATTTAGTGCCG
>Ga0105045_10003961_pt1 | contig 12832 bp, 10 predicted proteins | sample MAT02_FD_78089 | JGI IMG/M metagenome (GOLD analysis project Ga0105045, IMG submission 78089) | Freshwater microbial communities from Lake Fryxell liftoff mats and glacier meltwater in Antarctica - MAT-02 (megahit assembly) | ecosystem: Environmental > Aquatic > Freshwater > Ice > Liftoff...
CGGCTGGACCGCCAGCGCCTGCATGTCTTCCGCCGCACCGAAAACGGGGTGGACGTGGAGCCGCACATCAACAGTTTTCTCATCACCCGCCAGGGCTTCTGGCGCGCCGGCGGCTATGACGAAGACTTCAGCGGCCACTACGGCTTCGAGGATGTGCTGTTCCGCATGATGTGGCGCAAGCATGTGGGCACCGAGGTGCTGCTGACCGACATCGCCTTCGAGCAGATCGCCTTCCGCACCAGCGGGCTGGACCGCGACCTGAGCCGCAACCAGGCGTTGATCGCCCAGCGTGCGGCCGCCGGCATGCCCAAGCCGCGCGGGATGCTGCGGTTCACCTGGTCGGAGGTGGCTTGCACTGCTGCGCCGCCCATGCATGCAGCAGCCGGAAAGGTGGCACAACAGCCTGCCGATGAGCCTGCCGACCAGGCCGCAGCCTGACCACAGCATCGTCCAGGGACACCACCGCCATGACCAGCGCCGACCATCCTTATCAGCATCTGGGTGCCAACCGCTTCTGGAAGTCCGGCGTGGCCCAGCGGCCCGGCGAGGCCTTCGACGACCTGTGGACCCCGCGCTGGCAGATCGACCGGCAAACCAGGTTTGCCACTGCCGGCTCCTGCTTCGCGCAGCACATCAGCCGTTGGTTGCGCCAGCAGGGCTACCCCTGGGTGGACGCCGAACCCGCGCCGCCGGGTCTGGACGCCCAATGCATGGCCGACGGAGGCTGGGGTGTGTTCAGCTACCGCACCGGCAACATCTACACCGCCGCCTTGCTGCGCCAGTGGGTGTTCTGGGCCCTGGGGCTGGAACCGGTGGTACCCGAGGCCGTGCTGCACGACGGTCGCGTATACGACCCGTTCCGCCCGCTGGTTCCGCAGCATGGGCATGCCACGGTGGACGACATGCTGGCCGAGCGGCAGCGCACGCTCGAGGCGATGCGGGCCTCTTTCAGCCACACCGATGTGCTGGTGCTCACCCTCGGGCTCACCGAGGGTTGGCGCCACCGCGATGGCCATGCCTACCCGTTGTGCCCGGGCACCATGGTGGGCCGGTTCGACCCCGTACTGCACCAGTTCGTCAACCAGGACGCGGCTGCCGTGCAGCGCGACCTGGAGGCCACTTTCGACGCGCTGCGCGCCGTCAACCCGGGCATGCGCTTTCTGCTCACCGTGTCGCCGGTGCCCCTGACGGCCACGGCGACCGACCAGCATGTGCTGGTGGCCACCATGCATGCCAAGTCGGTGCTGCGCACGGTGGCCGGTGCGCTGCAGCGTGCGCACGATGACGTGGACTACTTTCCCTCGTACGAGCTGATCGCGTCCCACGCTACCCGTGGCCAGCACTACGACGACAACCTGCGCACAGTCAAGGGTGCCGGCGTCGACCAGGTGATGGCGCACTTCGGTGCTGCCATCGCGCGGCAAGCGGGCCAGGCGCAGCTGGCGGCGCTGCGGCCATGGCCTCGCGCCAGACTGGCAACTGCCGACGAGGTGCTGTTCTGCGAAGAGGCCTTGCTCGAGGCGGCAGCGCCTGGCCGGCCGGATCAGCCGGCAGCGCCGTTGTGCCTGCTGGGCGACAGCCACATGGGCAAGCTGTCACGGGTGTTGCAAGCGGCCGGCGTGCCCCACTGGGGTGGCATGGTGATGAATGGCAGCGCCTGGTTCCAGAACCGTTTCCTCGCCGACCCGCAGGACCAGTTCGTGCCGCTAGAGAGCCGCGAGGCGCGCCAGGCCTGGACCCGCGCGCTGCCCTTCTTTGCGCAGGGATGGGCGCCGCGCCAGGCGCGCATCGTCAGCAACATCGGTGTGCAAACCCATGTGGCAGTGCCGGCCTTTCTGCAGTGGCATCAGCAGCGCCATGGTCACCTGCGGCTTGATGCGGCCGAGGCCATGGCCTACTACCAGGCGCTGCACCGTGACAAGCTGCTGTTGTTGCAAAGCCTGGTGGGCCAGGGCTATGCGGTCACGGTGGTGACCGATCCGCCCACCCAGAGCCTGCACCCGGTTTGGGGTCGGCTGCTGGCGGCATTCCGCTCCTACGAACTGGTGGCAGCGCGTTGCCTGGAACAGATTGGCTGCGAGGTGGTGCAACCGGGTGCGCACTGGCCCGCCGCGCAGCTGCCGCCAGCCTACCTGGCGCAGGAGACAGGCTCCGAAGGCCAGCGCGACTGGCTGCATGGCAGTCCGGCCTATTACGCCGCCCTGGCCGAGCTGGCCGGGCTGCTTCCGGGCGGGCAGGGCGTGGCGGCAGAACCGGCGGCGCTGCTGCTGGCGGCCTGACACGGCGCTGCGGTTCATCACCCTGGCCAGGCGAGCGGCGGCTGTGCGCCTGCCGGGCCGGCCGCTCAGACCTTTCTGATCGGCATGTGCTGCTTGGTTTGACGCACGCGCTGGCCGTCGCGTGTGCCCACGATCAGGTCACGGCGGGCGCTGAGCACGGCCTTCTCGAAGAACACCATGCTGTCGTAGAAGTGGATCGACGCGGTGGTGTTGGTGAAGCGGGTGACGTCCAGCGCGTCGCGCGCGTGGTATGAGTTGAGTTCGTCGATCAGGTTCTTGGCGAACTCGATGAAGGTACCGGGCTTGCGCAAGCCGCCGCCGTAGTCAGGCCAGTAGTTGGTGTGCAGGTCTTCGGCCACATAGATGCCGTTGTCCTTGACATGGCCGTACAAGGCCTGGAACGAGGCGACCAGGTGGTCGCAGATGTGGCTGCCGTCGTCGATGACGATGTCGAAGGGCCCGAACTCCTCGGCGACGGTCTGCAGGAACGCCTTGTCGTCCTGGCTGCCGATGCGCACATGGATCTGGTCTTCGGCGTGGGCCGCGCAGGCTGGATTGATGTCCACGCCCACGATGGTGGCGTGGGGCCCGAAGTAGCGCTTCCACAGTTGCAGCGATCCGCCATGCAGGCAGCCGATCTCCAGGATGGTGACCGGCTGGTTGACGTAACGTTGGAAGTGCTTCTCGTAGATGGGCAGGTAGTGCACCCATTTGAAGACATCCTTGCCGGGGTTTTCATGGAACATCGACCAGAGGGTCATGGAGATCCTTTCAGGATCGGTGGCAGTCAGGCGAAGAACTGGCGGATGACGTCGCGCACGTCACGCCGGCAAAAGGTCTCGAAGCCGCGCTCGGCCACGCGTGCGCGCTCCGCAGGGTCTTGAAGCAGGCCGGCGCACGTCTCGGCCAGTTGCGCGCGAGGGGTGAACAGCAAGGCGCCGCGCAGGTCGTCTTCCACATGCTGGCCTGGCACGTCCTCGCAGACCACGGCCTTGCAGTTGGCCAGGTAGTACGACACCCGCACCACCTCGAAGATGCGCAGCAGCGGGTTGTCATTCGACAGATTCAGCATCAGCTTGCTGCGGCCGATGAAATCGTCGCGCGCTTCGGCCCACACGTTCTGCAGGGTCACCAGGGACGGACGGCTGGCGTCGCTGCAGATCTCGCCTAGCTTGGCAAAGCGCCCGGGCCCACCGTTGCCGATGTAGAGCAGGTCGATGTCCTGCTGCGCCGCAGGTGCGATGCGCCTGAGGTTGGGTGCGTAGCTCACCGGCGCATGGAAGGGCGCATGGCGCGGGTTGCAGGCTTGCCAGCTTGGCAGGTTGGCGGCGCTGTAGTCCCAGATCTGGAAGCGCTCGGCCAGCGTGGCCAGGCCGGTGCCTGCCAGTTGGCGCTCGGAAAACTGCTCGAAGTTGTAGAGGATGGTGTCGTCGGGCAGGTCCTGCAGGGCACCCATCTGCGCGGCGATGATCCAACCGAAGACGATGTTGGTGCGCTGCGGGTCGAACTGGTTGATGCGCAGGCTGCAGTCCAGCCCGGCGGCCTGGAAGCCCCACTGCAGGCTGTGCATCACCTCCAGATGGCAATCCATGATGCGGAATCGCGGATGCTCTGGGCGGAACAGCGTGAGGTTGAACTGGCGGGGCATTGGAGCCTGGTGGCTGCGCACGCACTTTGGGGGTTGACGGACCGCCAGCTTAGGTCGATAGGGCCGCCGCAACGGCCCGAAGTGGCCTGCTTTGCGCCACCACTTTGGGTGCCACAGCCCGTCGCCCTGACCGCCCGACGGCACTCGGGCCGTGCCGATCTGGGCGGTCAACCACGCGTTCTTTGCGGCGCCGTCACAGCCAGGCCTCGCGTCTACTTCGCCATGCACGCCATGACCAAACTCTGCATCGCCACCCTCATCGACCGACACTGCGCGTTGCTGCAGACCAGGCTGGACCTGACGCCGGCCCCCGGACCGCATGGCCATGCCGGCCGCAGCGGCGATGGGCAGACCGCATGACCGACCGCATCCTCGCCCTGCACCGCATCGACCTGCACACCGCCGCACAGCTGGCGGTGCAACTCGGCGTGCAGCCTGGCGGCGCGGCGCCGGTGGTCACCGTGCTCGACCCGGTGCTGCTCACCCATGCACGCCTGAACGGCGTGCCGCAGGCGCAATTGCTGCCCACGCCCGACCTGGACCTGGCGCACGGTGTCACGCTGCAGGTGCTGGCCGCCACCCGCACCGCCTGCGTGGCTGCCGACGCGGTGATGGCCGACTTCATCCCCGCTGCCCATGGCGGCGCCTGGTGCGGCCACTGGCTGCAGTACCTGCACTTCACCGCCATCGGCTACCGGCAGTTGGCCCAGCGCATGCTGCCGGCCTTTTCGGGGAGCAAGCTGCATGTGCTGCTGCCGGATCTGCCGCACCGCTTCGGCTACCACTCTTACCTGCCGGGCATGGTGCTGGCCGATGTGGCGCGCCAAGCCGGCGTGGCGGTGCAGCTCTACAGCACACCGGTGCCGCCCTGGGACGACCCGCTGCTGCCCGACCCGGCTTCGGCCGCCGGCCCGGTGGACCTGCTGTGCCACCTGCCCACCTGCTTCTACGACGCGGCGCTGTTCACCTCCGAGATCCTGGCCGCCGGCCGGCCGACGCTGGTGCTGCCCTCGCAGCTGTACAACGCCGCGACAGACGGCCTGCCCGCAGCAGCGATGGTGCCGGCCTGGGTGCTCGAAGATCGGCTGGACGGCCCCACCCGCAGCCGGCTGGAAGCGGTGCTCGACCGCCTGGGCAACCTGCTCACCCGGCTGTTGCAGCCGTTGATCCCGGCCTCCGGCCCGCTGGCCACGCAGGTGCGTGCGCTGCTGGGTGGCTACCGGCTGAATGCGCTGCTGTACCTGGCACTGGCCCGGCGGTTCGGCGCCGCGCCACCGGCCACGCTGCTGCTGAGCAACCATGACGTGGGCCTGCACGGCGCCCTGCTCAGCTTTGCCCGCACCCACGGCGTGCGCACGGTGATGGTGCCGCATGCCAAGGTCTACCCTGACCCGCTGACCAGCTACGGCCACGACATCCTCTGCCTGGGCCACCCGCTGCAGGGCGGCGACGTGCTGGACCTGGACAGCCAGCGCATGCCCTGGGCGCCGCTGAGCTTTGCCGAGACCCGCCAGGCCACCGGCGGCGCACCCCGGCGCCTGGCCTCGCTGGGCATCGTGCTCAACGCGGTGTCGCTGAACTGCATGTGCTGGGTCGACGTGAAGGTCTACCTGGACGGCCTGGACAGCCTGCGCGCCTGGTGTGCGAAGCACGGCGTGGCCTGCCGCATCCGCTGCCGGCCCAACGGCAGCGTGATGAGCCTGCTGGGCGACGCGCTGCAGATCACCGACGCCGAACTGGTGCGTGACCAGGCAGGCAGCATCGGCGACTTCGGCCGCGCCTGCGACCTGGTGCTGGGCTACGACGCACCCACCAGCGGCATGCTGGAACTGCTGGCCGCCGGCGTGCCGGTGCTGCAGGCACTGTGCCGCCGGCTGGGCCCGCAGGAATGGCGCGCACTGGACGCCGAGGTGGTGCCGCAGTTGATGCTGGACGCGCTGCTGCCACGGCTGGATCGCTACGCCACCGATGCGCTGGCGCTGTGGCAGTTCAGCCACCAGCAGGCCAGCCGATCTGCCAGCGGCGCCGCTTCAGCCCTGCCGCTGCGCGCCTACCTTTGAGCCTGCGCCTGGGCTCGGCGCAGCGCCCTCAGGAGTGGCCCTTGCCGACGGTGATGTAGCCGTCCTCGCCGTTGTGCGCCAGGCTGTCGTTGGCGATGAACAGCGCCTGCGGATCCAGGTCGGCCGCGCACATGGCGGGCACGGCCGGCTCGCCGGTGCTGGGGCCGGTGAAGCTGAAGCGCCCCGGCTGCGCCGACTGCCAGTGGCGCGGGCTGCGGAACTGGTCCATCAGGAAGCGCAGTCCGCTGGCGTCCATGCCCAGCCACTGGCAGAACTTGTCGGCATGCTGCACTGGCTGCTGCTCGTGCTGGCGCACCAGGGCCAGACCCTGCGCACGGGTCAGCCGGCCATGGCGGATCTCTCGGCAGGCGTGGTCGGTGACCTTGCCGTAGCCGTGCTTGTGCAGCTTGAGCTGGTCGTGCAGGTCCAGGTAGTTCCAGCAATCGACATGGTCGAAGGTGTCGAAGTCGCGGGCAAACCGGGCCGAGCGGTAGTCGTACTGCGCCACCATCTGTTCATGCTGGGCCTTCGGGTCCCAGCGCAGGTAGTTGCCCAGGTAGATGCCGCGCACGCCCACCCGCGCCAGCGCGGCGTCGTCGGGGTAGCGGTACTGCCAGATGTCCTCTTCCTTCAGGGTGTCGAAGGTGCCCAGCAGGTCGTCGGCCTCCAGGCCCATCAGGTCATGGTCCTTGCGATGGCGGCGGGTCATCTCCACCGCCTGCTCGTGCGAGAACATGCCCACCTGCTCCAGCCCCTGGTGCGCGCCCCAGATGATCAGCGGCACCTGGTAGCGCACGGCGGTCTGCACCGGCCACACCGTCTGGCCGGCCAGGCAGTGCCAGTACAGGCTGCCCAGCTCGCGCAGCGTGGTGGCGGTGATCTTCTTGACCGAGCGCGGGTTCACGTTCTGCACCAGGATGTCGCAGTCCATGCGGATGCGCAGGTTGGCCAGGTTGCGGATGCCCAGCGCGGTGTTGTAGTACTTGTTGTAGTGCACCAGCAGCGGGTTCAGGCCCAGCCGCTGCTTGACCTGGTGCACGATCCAGTAGGAATCGCCCGCGCCGCTCACCGGCACGATGCAGTCGTAGTGCGCGCCGCTCTGGCTGCGGTAGGGCGCCACCAGGCGCTCCAGGTCGCGCCAGCGGGCGCCCCAGTCCAGGCTGTCCTTCTCCTCGTGGATGCGGCAGCCCGAGCAGATGCCGTCGTCGTCGATCGTCAGGCCCAGCGGGTGGTCGCTGGTGTAAAGGCAGCGTCGGCAGTGCAGCCGCGGCGCAGTGCCAGCCGACGACGGGGAGGGACGGTTCAGCATGGTCAGCGGTGCACGCCCCTGGCCGGCAGGGCGGTGACGAAACGGCTGCCAGAGTATGGCGCGGCGGCATACACCGGCTGGCGCATCGGCAGGCCGCGCAGGGCGGTCTTGAACTGCTGCACCGCGTGCTCGCGCCACGACAGGGCGTTGCCCACGCCGGCGGCCACCACCGCAGGGCGCTGCAGCACCTGGCGCAGGCGCAGCGGGTCGCCCAGGCCGCCAAAGGCGATCAGCGGCAGGCCGGGCACCGGCCAGTGGTCCAGCAGGGCGTCGTCGAAACCGCCGCCCTGTCCGCCATGCTGGCCCTCATGCCGCCAGTCGATCAGCACGGCCTCGCTGATGGCGCCGCTGCGCAGCACTGCCAGCAGGTCGGCCGGCAACGGCGTGGCATGCTTGTGGCGGTGGTCCAGCCACTGCAATTCGCCGTCCTGCCAGGCCAGCGGCAGCGCAGCGATCACCGCCTGCGCACCCAGCGGGCCGGCCAGTGCGGCGGCGGTGGCCGGGTCGTCGCGCAGCAGGCTGTCCACCGCGATGCGCTCGGCACCGGCCTGCACCGCAGCCACGGCGTCGTCGACGCTGCGGATGCCGCCCTGGTAGATCAGCGGCGTGCTCAGGCCCTGGCGGCTCAGGCGGTCCAGCAGGGCCAGGTCGGGCCCCTCGTCTGGTCCTGCGCCGGACCGGCTGCGGTCGATGCACTGCAGCAGGATCTCGTCCACGCCCCAGCGGTCCAGGTTCTCGGCCACCACCTCGGGCCGGCCCAGGGGCAGGTGGCGCTGGAAGCCGAACGACTGCACCGCCCAGCCCTGCTTGACGGTGATCACCCCCACCAGCCGCTTCTTGATCATTGCAGCAGTCCTTCGACGACGTTGCGCAGCAAGGCCTGCCCGGCGCCCTGGCTTTTCTCGGGGTGGAACTGCAGGCCGACGATGTTGTGCCGGTGCACCGCCACGGTGACGGGCGCGTCCAGCGCGTCGTCCAGCCGCGACACCGCCACGGTGTAGGGGCCCGGCGCGCTGAAGGCGTAGGCATGGTTGAAGTAGAGCGATTCGCCGTCGCTGGGCCGCAGCAGCGGGTCGTCGCCCAGCACGTCCACGCTGTTCCAGCCGATGTGCCAGCGTGCCTGCGGCAGCGGCCGCACATGGCCGGGCACCAGGCCCAGGCCGGCGGTCAGGCCATGCTCGCTGGAGTTGTCGGCCAGCAGTTGCATGCCCAGGCAGATGCCGATGATCGGCTGGCCGGCGCGGGCGCGCTCGCCCAGAAAGTCCACCAGGTGGTGGGCATGCAGCGCCGCCATCGCCGCCGGAAAGGCGCCCACGCCGGGCAGCACCAGCAGGTCGGCGGTGGCCAGGGCACCGGGGTCGCGGCTGCTGCGGCAGCGGTAACCCAGGCCGGTGAAGGCGCGCGCCACCGACGCCAGGTTGCCGGCGCCGTAGTCGACCAGCGCAGCGGTGATGCGGCGTGGGGTCATGGCGCCATCGCTGCCTGCAGCGCCTCGGCCGGCATGCCCTGGCCGACGATGAAGCGTCGGTGGATGCGGCCGTCGGCGTCGATGTCGAACAGGCGCCGGTTGGTGGCTGCCCGCACCTGGGTCCAGAAGGCGTCGACGGTGATGCCCAGGTAGTCGCAATAGCGCCGGATGTACACCGGCGAACAGGCGTCGTCGTGCGCTGTCACCAGGGCCACACCCTGCGGACGCGTCATGCGGCCGAGGCGGATCTCCTCGTTCACATAGTCGGTGGTGCGGCCGAAGCCGAACTTGTAGTACTTGATCATCTGGTTGATCGGGGTGAAGTCCTCGTCCAGCGCGGTCAGGCCGAACAGGTCGCCGGAGGCCTCCACGCCGTCGCTGCGCACCTCCAGGCCTTCGGTGCAGGCATACAGGCCGTTGTTCACCAGCGACCAGTCGCCCATGAACCAGCCCAGGTAGACGATCTCCAGCCCGGCGTCGATGAAGGCCTCGGGCTGCGGGTAGTGGTAGGGCAGCAGCTGCTGGTTCGTGGCGCCGGCCTCGCGCATCCAGTCGGTGCCCGACGACAGCGTGTTCATGTGGCGCAGGTTGTTGCCGTCGTAACCGGTCTTGCCAAGCGCCTTCATGTCGCCCAGCTGCAGCGCCGGGTTCTCGCCCCACAGGATCAGGTCGATGCCGTAGCGCAGGGCGATCTGCGGCACACCGGAGAACAGCGCCAGCTCGGTCGAGCGGAAGGAATTGGTGAAACGCGCAAAGCCCTCACGCTTGAGCTGGCGCCAGGTGGCCGGCGCCGGCGCCGAGATCACCACGTCGAAGCCCAGCTCGATCAGGTTGCTGAGGTTGTGCATGCCACGCTCGGTGGCCTGCTCGGGCGGGTAGCTCAGGCACACCAGCAGCGGGTTGATGCCGAACCTGTCACGCATCCACAGCGCCTGGCGGGTGCTGTCCTTGCCGCCGGACACGCCGATGATGCAGTCATGGAACTGGCCCGGCTTGCGGCGTTGGCGCCGGTCGGCCAGCAGATCGGTCAGGATGTCGATGCGCTCCTGCCAGTCCACGCCCTGTACCGCGTCGCTGTAGCTGCACGCGGGGCACACGCCGTCGCCGCTGAAGACGGTGTTCGGCCGGGTGTCGGGCTGCAGGCAGCGGCAGCAGTACTTCATGCTGCGCTCGCGCGGTCGCCCTGGTCGGTGCGCTTCTCGAACAGCCACCAGGTGATGTCGTCGAAGCCGGCGGCGGCGTACTCGCGGTCCCAGAGAAAACCGCAGTCCTTGACTTCGACGTCGAAGCTGTCGGCGAACAGCCGGCCGAAATCGCGCTTGAACAACCGGTCCTGCTGGCCGTGGTACTCCAGCATCACCGGCGTGCGGCTGAAGTATTCACCCATCAGGATGTAGCGCGACGACCAGGCATGCATGCGCGCCATCGTGGCCAGCAGCTGGTCGGGCTGGATGTGGATCAGCACGCCCATGGTGAACACCAGGTCGAAGCTGGTGGCCGGCAGGTCGGCGTCCAGGATGGGGCCGTTGAACGCATGCACCAGGTCATGCTGGCGGGTCACGAAGTCGAACGCCGGGGCACTGATCTCGATCACCGACGGTTTGGCTTGCGGCTGCGCCAGCGCCAGCTGGCTCAGGTTGCGGCCGATGTTGCAGCCGCACTCCAGAAAGCTGTCGATCGGCTGATCGGCCTTGGCCAGCATGGTGCGCCAGGCCTGGCTGCCCTGCTGGTGGTCGAAGCTGGAGTTGCGGGCGATGTAGGCCTGCGCGGCCTCCTGGGCCCAGTACTGCTCTTGTGCGCTGTGGAAGGACATGCGGTGTGCTCCTGCGGTGGCTCAGTGCCGGGCGACGCCGTCGACCTGCGTTGCGATCAGATCGCGCAGCTGGGGTACGGACAGGAAGTCGGGGTTGCTGCCGCTGTCGTAGCTGAACCCCGGCTGCACCCGGCGCGCGTTCTGGCGGGCACAGTAGTCGTCGGTCGTGTATTCAGCGCCAGTGGGCAGGATGGCGTAGTAGTCGCCCAGGTCCACCGTGTTGGGGCTGTCGCTGGCGGTGATCATCTCCTCGTGCAGTTTCTCGCCCGGGCGGATGCCCACCACCGTCTGGCGGCAGCCCGGTGCCACCGCCTCGGCCACGTCGGTGATGCGGTAGCTGGGCAACTTGGGCACCAGGATCTCGCCGCCCCAGGCATGCGCGATCGCCCACAGCACCATCTCCACGCCTTCCTGCAGGCTGATGTTGAAGCGTGTCATCTCCGGCGCGGTGATCGGCAGCACGCCGCTGGCGCGCCGTGACTGGAAGAACGGGATCACCGAGCCGCGGCTTCCCATCACGTTGCCGTAGCGCACCACCGAAAAGCGCAGGTCGCGCTTGCCCTTGATGTTGTTGGCCGCCACGAACAGCTTGTCCGAGCACAGCTTGGTGGCGCCGTACAGGTTGACCGGCGCCGCCGCCTTGTCGGTGGACAGGGCCACCACCCGCTGCACGCCCGCGTCGAGGCAGGCCTCGATGACGTTCTGCGCCCCCAGCACATTCGTCTTGATGCACTCGAACGGGTTGTACTCGGCCGCCGGCACCTGCTTCAGGGCGGCCGCGTGCACCACCACGTCGATGTCTTCCATCGCGCGCAGCAGCCGCTGCGGGTCACGCACATCGCCGATGAAGTAGCGCAGCTGCGGATGCTGGCGGTCGCTGAATTCCTGCGCCATCTCGAACTGCTTGAGTTCGTCGCGCGAAAACACCACCAGCCGGCGCACGCCGGGGAAGCGCTGCAGCACCGTGCTGATGAACTGCCGTCCGAAGGAGCCCGTGCCGCCAGTGACCAGCACCGATTTGCCGTTGAGCATTGTGTTTCCCGCCTGTGCGCTGTTGCATGGGCACCGGCCCGACAAGCGGCCGGCGGCATGTGCGCACTGTGGCGCGGCGCGCTGCCCCGGGATCGCCGGAACAGCATGCTGCGCATGGCGCTTTTCAGCGTCGGGGCGGTGCCCGGGCGGCACCTTGCGGCACCGCCCGGGCCGCACTGCGGCGGTCAGACCAGCGGCTGGTTCTTCAGCAGCTCTTCCTCGAACGGGTTCAGCCGGTGCGCCGGGCCGACCACCACGGCGGCATGTGCCGTGGGAGTGTCGGCATGCACCGCCGCCGAGGCGGCCGGCAGGCCCAGGTCGGCGGCCGGTGCCGCCAGCAGTTCGCCGATCTGCGGCGGTGGCACCTCGCTGCGGGCCTTGGCAAACCAGACGTCGGCCATCTCGTGGGTGCTGCCGTCGGCCTTCTCGTAACTGCCGAGCAGGGCCACCGCGTTGCCGTTGTCCATCCTGTCGGAGCTGGTATGTGCCAGGCTCAGGCTGGTGATGCCCAGGTCGACCAGGCCCTTCAGCTCACCGATGTCGGTGATGCCGTCGCGGTTCTTGTCGACCCACACCTTCAGCTCGCCGAAGGCATGGTCCGCCACGGTGAGCTTGCCGTCGCGGTTGCTGTCCAGGTCGGCCATGGCGTTGTAGCCATGGCCTGCCCGGTTGCCGTCGGCCAGGCGCGTGGCGGAGCCGAACAGCTCGCTGCCGTTGTTGATCAACCCGTCGTGGTTGATGTCGCGCACCAGCAGGCCGTCGTTGCCGCCCACCCAGCCATACTGGCCGGTGTGGCCAGTGTCGGTCAGGTCGAACTGCACACCCTGCGCTGCTGCGGTGGTCTGCACGCCGTTGCCGTCCAGGTCCAGCACGATGGGCGACAGCGCCGTCAGCGCCGACTGCTGCGCGCCGCCCATCAGGACGTAGTCCGAGGTGGAGAACGCCAGGGCCTGGGCCATGGACATGGCCGAGATCGCACCCACGGTCAGCGCGCTGATGTGGTCATCGGTCAGCGCCACGATCTGGTTGGTGGTCAACGCCGCAGCCTGGGCGTTGGTCAGCGACGCGACCTGCTCGTTGGTCAGCGCGGTGATGTCACCGGTGTCGAGCCAGCGGATCTGCTGCGTCGTCAGCGCCGCAAACTGCGTGGCCGTCAGCGCCTGCAGGTCGTCGCTGGCCAGCGCATTGATCTGCTGCGAGCTGAAGGCCTTGATCTGCGTGGC
>Ga0105045_10003963_pt1 | contig 12830 bp, 11 predicted proteins | sample MAT02_FD_78089 | JGI IMG/M metagenome (GOLD analysis project Ga0105045, IMG submission 78089) | Freshwater microbial communities from Lake Fryxell liftoff mats and glacier meltwater in Antarctica - MAT-02 (megahit assembly) | ecosystem: Environmental > Aquatic > Freshwater > Ice > Liftoff...
CTGCTGTGGATCGGCAAGGACCGCAAGAAGGCGACGCTCGAGGCGTTCTTCAAGTGGTTCGGCGCAGGGCCCACCAGCGGATTACAGGCCATCGCCTCGGACATGTGGGAGCCCTTCCTGAGCGTCATCGCCGAGCGAGTCCCGTGGGCCCTCAATGTGCTCGACCGCTTCCACATCACCGCCAACGTCAACAAGGCCGTCGACAAGGTCCGGGCCGAGGAGGCCCGCACCTCTGGGGCCACTTCAGCATCACCCTGGCCGGCGCCTTCCTGCTCGACTGGTGCCGCGTCGCCAAGGCCTCTCGCATCGAGCCCCTCGCCGACATCTTGCTCGCCGGCGCGGCGATCCAGGGCACCACCCGCGGGCCGCGGATCCGCCGTTTGACCGCCGACGGTGTCGAGCTATGGTCGACGATCGTCGCGGGTGCGGGCGAGAAGGACAGCCAGGCCCGCTGCGTGCGCGAGGCCCCGGACGGCACGATCGTGGCCACGGGTTCACAGGATGAGGGCAGCGACGGCCGCGACATCTGGCTCGCGCGCTTTAGCCCGTGAGTGGCGGGCGAGCCGCGCCAAACGGTCATGGGTTGCGCAGGTCGTGCGGGCCTGATTGCATGTCGACATGCTTCGCTGCTGTGCGCGACTCCTGGTGTTGCTGCTGGTCCCCGGGTGCTTCACGCCGGAGCTCAAGCCCGCGGCCGGCGTGTGGACCTACAACGACGTCGTCGTGACGGAGAATACTTGTGAACCGATCGACGTGCCCTCAGGGGAGTTCACGCTGACGGTGCTCAGCGAGGGGAATTTCACGATCGAGCTCGCGAGTCTGCAAAACGCCCTCAGTTGCAGCAACGAGGATGAGTCGTTCACCTGTCCCGAGTCCTTGCTGGCCAAGTTCGCGGGCGACAAGGTCGATGCGACGCTGGTGGTCACGGTCGAGATCGAGGGCACCTTCGCCAGCCCGACGGAGTTCTCCGGGAGCGAGGTGGTCCGTCAGTCGTGCATCGGCGCCGACTGCGAGGCGCTGGTCGCCGCGGCCGGCAGGAAGGTGCCGTGCAGCATCGACCTGACCTTCACCGGGCAGTTCAAGGAGTAGCGCTCACGCGGCCTTGCCGGTCTGCAGGCGCTGGTCGATCCAGTTGAGCAGCATCTCCTTGATCGGCTGGCGCAGCAGCTCCGGCTCGTTGTGCAGCTCGTGGTAGTAGCCGTCGAAGCTGCGCAGGCTCTGGCCGCGGGCGCCGGCCTCGGGGAACCGGTCGAACAGGGTGCGGGTGGCGATCGGGTCGCACACGCGGTCGCCGGTGCCGACGTACCACAGCATCGGCAGGTCGAGCCGCGGGGCATCGGCCGAGACGCGCACGATCGCCGCGTTCATCGCCGCGAACCACCGGGCCGAGACCTTGTCGACGCGCCGACGGTCGTTGGAATAGAGCTCGACCTCCGCCGGGTCGCGTGAGATCGCCGAGGCCGGTAGACCACTCGGCAGGGTCAGGCGCGGCAGGAATTTGGCCGCGAGCTGACCGACCTTGAGCTTGAGCGGTGGGACCTTCAGCGTCAGGCCGAGCAGCGGCGCCGAGATGATCGCGCCGTCGAAGGGGTGACGGCCGCGGTGGTCGAGCAGGTAGGTGAGGGCGATCAGGCCGCCCATGCTGTGGCCGAACAAGAACCACGGGATCTTGCCCGGCCGGGACTCGGCCGGGAGCGCCTCGATCTGAGAGGTCACCACGGCGTGCAGGTCCTCGCCGTAGACCGAGAACGACTCGACGTGTCCGTGCGGGCCGCCCGACGAGCCCTGTCCGCGGTGGTCGGCGCCGAAGGTCAGGCCGCCGCGCTCGGCGAACCATCCGGCGACGCGGCCGTAGCGTGACATGTGCTCGGCGGCGCCATGAGACATGCAGACGACGAACTTGGGCGGACCTTCGGGGGCCCACTGTTCGACGTGCAAACGGACATCGCGGCCATGTATCTGCCTCGTCGTGTGGTCCACGCGGGCATTAGAACACAACTTCGCGCCCCGGTCAGGACCCGCTGGCGCCGAGGTAGAACGCGGTCAGGTCCTTGGTGAGATTTTTCTGGTGGGCCTCGATCGTGCCGCCGCCGATCTCCAGCAGCTTGGCGTCACGCCACAGGCGTTCGACCGGGTACTCCTTGCAGTAGCCGGCGCCGCCCATGACCTGCATGGCATAATCGGCGACCGTCTTGCCGACGGGCGCGGCGAACAGCTTGGCGGCGTCGGAGCCGACGCGGTTGCGGATCTCGGGGCCGATGTCGCGGGCGACGTTGTAGACCAGGCAGCGGGCGGCCTCGGTCATGGCGAAGCCCTCGCCGATGTAGCGCTGGATCTGTCCGAAGCGGTTGATCGGGGTGCGAAACGCCTGGCGCTCGTGGGCGTGGCGGACCATCAGCTCCATGCATCGATCGGCGATGCCGAGGCTCATCGCCGCCAGCGTGATGCGCTCGACCTCGAGGTTGCGCATCATGTGCGTGAGGCCGCTGCCGACCTCGCCGAGCAGGTTGGCGGCCGGGACCTGGCAGTCGGCGAAGATCAGCTCCGACATCGTCGAGGCGCGCATGCCGAGCTTGTCGATGTGGTTGCTGGTCGAGAAGCCGGGGCAGTCGCGGTCGACCACGAAGGCGGTCATGCGGCCCTCGACCTTGGCGTAGACCAGGAAGCAGTGGCCCTCGCAGCCGTTGGTGATGTAGGTCTTGGTGCCGTTGAGGGTCCATCCCTCGCCGGTTTGCACGGCGACGGTGGTCATGCCGAGCACGTCGGTGCCGGCGCCCGGCTCCGTCATCCCCATGCCGGCGATCCACTCGCCGCTGAGCACCTTCGGCAGGTAGCGCGCCTTCTGCTCGGCGTTCGAGCAGTAATAAAAGTTGTTCACGAAGAGCATCGAGTGGGCCAGGTAGGCCAGCGTGAAGCCGGGGTCGTACTTGGCCAGCTCGTGGTGGACGAGCACGGCGGCGGTGGTGTCGAGGCCGGCGCCGCCGTCCTCGTCGGGCACGGTGATGCCGAGCAGGCCGAGGTCGCCGAGGCGACGAAACAGCGCGACATTGAGGACGCCTTTGGCGTCGAACTCGGCGGCCTGCGGCTCGACCTCGCGGCGGGCGAAGTCGGCGACCATGCGACGGAGCATCCTGTGCTCGTCGCTGGGGTTGAAGAGGTCGTCGGCCGAGCGGTGCTGCATCGGGCTTAGCGTGGCACTTCTGGGGCGCGGGCCGGGAGCCCCCCGGGCGTGTGCTGGCTCAAGCGAGCCGGGATGTGGCGGTGCTTTCCCGCGGGCGAAGCGGTGGACAGCGGGCGGCGGACGGCGGACGATCCGCCGGTATGCGGATCGTCGCGGTCGCCGATACGCACCTCTATCACCGCGAGCTGATCGTGCCCGCGGGTGATGTCTTCGTGCATGCCGGCGACCTGTGTCGCGGAGGATCGCTGACGGAGCTGGCGGAGGCGGCGCGATGGATCTCGGGGCTGCCCCATCCGATCAAGATCGTGATCGCCGGCAACCATGACTGGTGCTTCGTGCGCGAGCCGGCGGCGGCGCGGGCGGTGCTCGGCGCGGGCATCATCTACCTCGAGGACAGCGGATGTGTGACGAACGACGTGCCGTTCTGGGGCAGCCCGTGGCAGCCCGAGTTCGGCGGCTGGGCATTCAACCTGCCGAGAGGTCCGCGGTTGGCAGAGAAGTGGGCGCAGATCGTCGAGGGCACGCAGGTGCTCATCACCCACGGGCCGCCGGCGGGCTTCGGCGACCGCTCGTGGTCGAAGGCGCGGACCGGGTGCGTCGACCTCAAGAACCGCGTCGCGCAGGTCCGGCCGCGACTGCACCTGTTCGGACACATCCACGAGGACGGCGGCGCGTGGACCGAGGGCCCGACCACGTTCGTCAACTGCACGACCTGGGAGTGTGAGCGGGCGCCGACCGTCATCGACCTCGACGAGCACACCGGCGTGGTGCGAGTCGACGCCCCGCCGGCTCGCTCGCCTCGCGCGTGACGTGTGTGGCCGCTGCGGCGGTTAGAAGTAGACCTGGACCTGCAAGCGCAGCCGGTCGGTGCCGTTGCGGGCGGCCTCGGCGGGGGTGGTGCCGAGCGAGGCGTCCCATACCCGGAAGTAGTCGAGCTGTAGCTTGAGGTCGTGGCCGACGAAGTAATAATTGATGCCGCCGCCGGCCTCGTCGGCGTTGACCAGGCTGCTGTTGGCGCCGAAGATGTTGCGTGTCATCGCGTAGCGACCGACGACCTCGAGCGGGATCTTCGGGACCACGTAGCCGAGCTGGCCGAACCAGCCGAGGCCCTGGCGCGCGGCGACGGTGGCGATCGGGGCGCCCATCTCGTCGAGCGCGCCGCCGGTCTTGCGGTTGAACCCGCGGCGTACGTGGAACGCGGTGGTCAGCGACACGCCGTGCCACTTGAACAGGATGTCGGCGGTGGCGTGGTGAAAGTCGGTGGTGCCACCGTCGGCGGGCGGATTACCGGTCACGCCGCGGATCGCGTGGGCCCGGTCCTGGTAGGCGTAGGCGGCCGCGATCGCCAGGCCGGGGCGCTTCGAGCGGGCCAGGTCGCCCTCGTGGTCGTCGGCAAATTTGCCGAAGGGTTGGACCTCGATGCGGCCGACGTAGAGCATGCCGAAGTCACTCAGGGCGAAGCTGTTGCGGCCCTCGCCCATGAACACACCGGCGTAATAGGCGAGGTGGTGGTCGAGGCCGCCGAGGTCCTTCGAGCTGACGAACACGCCGAGGTCGCGGTCGAGGTTGAACTCCGCGTTGACGAGCGAGCGGTCGACGAGGTTCTGCGCCGACGAGGAGAGCACGCGCTGGCGGCTAAACGGGACCTTGCCCTGACCGAAGGAGACGTTGAAGTCGCGGAAGCGGTCGAGCTCGATCCGGGCGTCGCGCAGCGGGTTGTGGCGAATGCCGGCCTCGTCGGGCAGGCCGCTCTGCATGTCGTTGGGCGAGAAGCCGAACTGGAGCTTGAACTTGACATGCGGGCTGAAGACGTTGCCCGACAGCGCGAGTCGCAGGCGGCGCAGTTGCAGCGACTGTGACGACGCCTCGCCCTCGGCGTTCGGGTGATCGAGGTCGTAGCGGAGCTGGACCCGGCCGCGGACCTGTAGCGCGTAGCGGCCATTCTTGCTGGCAACGGTGAAGCCCTTGCCGATCGCATAGCGCCCGCGGCCGAGCTCGGCGTCGTCGTTCTCGAGGTTGAAGACGGACGGCTTCGCGGTCGCTACCACCGGCTGTGGCGACCCGGCGACGGGTCTGGCGACGGGTGTCGTGGGTGGTAGAACCAGCGCCTCGACGGCGAGGGGTGCGTCGCTGGCCAGCGCGCGGAGCTCGCTCGTCGCCACGCGCGCGGGCTCGAGGACGACCGCAGGCGGAGCCTGGATCAGCGTCACGAGCAGCGCGGTGAGCGGCATGGCGGCCATCCTGTGATGAGGCCGTCACACGCGCGATGACGTCGTGTGACGATTCCGAGACAGAGTCGTGCGGTTGTTGCAGTCCCGTCACACAAACCGAGGGCCGGCGCTTTTAGAACATGTCGCGCATCCAGCCGACGAAGCGCTTGCCGATGCCTGGGCGGTGGTCGCCGTGCTGACCGCGGTGGTGCTGCGGCTCGTGGGCGACGGCCATGGGTTCGTGGGCGGCGCCGTAGAGGACGAGGCCGACGCCGGTGGCGAACTTGGGGTCGTGGATGACGCCGGCGAAGCCGCCTTCGGTGAGGGCAGGGGCGTGGCGACCGAAGCTGGCGCCGTGCACGGGCATGCCGCGACGGACCGGCAGTCCGAAGATGTCCTCGACGATCTCCGCCATGCCTTCCATCTGGCTCTGGCCGCCGGTGATGACGATGCCGCTGCCGGCCAGCTCCATGTAGCCGCTCTGTTGCAGCGCCTCCTGGGCGAGCAGCAGGATCTCCTCGACGCGCGGCTCGATGACCTCGGAGAGGAAGCGGCGCGGGAAGCTGCGGGGCGGGCGGGGGCCGACGCCGGCGACCTCGATCTGGGCGTCGCCGTCGACCATCGAGACCAGCGCACACCCGTGCTTGCGCTTGATCGCCTCGGCCTCGGCGACGCTGGTGTGCAGGCCGTGGGCGACGTCCTGGGTGATGCGGTGGCCGCCCATGACGATCACCGAGGTGAACACGTTCTGGCCCTCGGCGTAGATCGCGAGGTCCGTGGTGCCGCCGCCGATGTCGATCAGGATGACGCCGAGCTCGCGCTCGTCGTCGTGCAGCACCGAGGTCGCGCTGGCCAGCGGCTCGAGCACGACGTCGATGACGTCGAGGCCGGCGCGGTTGCAGCACTTGATGATGTTCTGCACGCTGGTCATCGCCGCCGTGATGACGTGGGCGCGGACCTCCATGCGCACGCCGCTCATGCCGATCGGGTCCTTGATCTGGCCCTGGCCGTCGATCATGTACTCGAGCGGGAGCGTGTGGATGATCTGGCGGTCGAGCGGGATGTTGACCGCCTTGGCCTGCTCGATCACGCGGGCGACGTCGAGGTCGGTGACCTCGCGGTTGCGCATGCTGACCTGACCGAGGCTGCTAAACCCGCGGATGTGCCCGCCCGCGATCCCGCAGAACACCGACTGCACCTCGACGGCGGCCATCTGCTCGGCCTCCTGGATCGCCTGGGCGATGCTGTTGGTGGTCGCCTCGATGTTGACGACGACGCCCTGGCGCAGGCCCTCGGACGGACAGGTGCCGACGCCGATGATGTCGACGCCGTTCTCCGTGACCTCACCGATGATCGCGGCCACCTTGGTGGTGCCGATGTCCAGGCTGACGATGACTTCTCCGACTTCTGCCATGACGAGCTCCGTCTAGTCGTACTTGGGGATCCCGGACGCGAACTTGTGCGCCCCGTGCTTGGTCTTGCCGGCCTTGACCGGCTTGCCCTGCTTCTTGGCGGGCTTGCCGGGCGCGGGCCCGATGTCTTTGGCTGGCTTTTGGGCCATGTCCGCGAGGTCCTGCGCCGCCGCGGGGGTCGCAGGCTTGACCGCCTGGGCCAGCAGGCTGGCGACCTCGGCCTGATCGGTGAAGCTGGCGATCACGCGCGCGGGGCGATCGGCGCTCGGGGCGGTGTCGAGGTGTACGACCGAGAGCTTGTCGGCGCGCTCGCCGAGGGCGGCCCGCAGCGCGTCGAAGCGGGCCAGGCGGTCGTCGACCGGGCCGCGACCGAGGCGCAGCAGGGTGCCGGTCTTCTCGGTGTAGAGCAGCGCCTCGCCGCCCTCGCCGATATGGACCTCGCCGAGCCGCGGGCGCGCCTTGGTGTTGTAGGACGCGAGCACGTCGAGGGCGCGACGGATGACGCGGGTCGCGGCCGGATCGCCGGCGACCAGCGCCCCGCGGTCGACGCCGGTGACGATCGGCAGGGCCCCGCGCTCACCGGGCTCGACGCGCTTGAACGGCACGCCGGCGGCGTCGAGCAGGTAGAAGTGACCCGAGTGCAGGACCGCGGCGGGCGCGTGCTCGGCGACGGCGACGTGCAGGGTGTCAGGCAGTTGGCGCGAGACGGTCGCGCTGGCGATCCACGGGTCGGCCTCGATCTTGCGACGCACGGCGTCGACGTCGACGGCGAGGATATTGGTGCCGGGCGCGAGGCCCATGATCTCGGTCAGACGGTCGGCCGAGAGGTGCGGGCTCGGCTCGAACACCACGGTCTTCGCCTCGAAGTGGGCCGAGGTCGTGACGTACTGGTAACCCTGCTGCGCGCCCAGCAGCAGCCCCCACGCCAGCGCGAAGGCGACGCCCAGGCGCATGCCGGCGCCGAGGAAGCGACGCGCCCGCGGGCCGAGCTGCGGGCGGGCGAGCGCGCGCAGCAGCACGAGCGGACGAAATCGGGGGGTCGCGCGCGCAGGGGCGGGGCGGGCGGCGCCGCGGCCCGAAGTGGGCGCGCCGAGCCGGCGGTTGGGGCGGACATCACCGTGAACCAATGCGCGGGTCGGCTTGCGGGTCGGGGCCGGGCTGCTCACGCGCACGCGCGGCTTGGCCTGCGCCACCCGCCGATTCTTCGGAGGGGCGGCTTGCGCGGAGCGGTCACGGCGGGGGAGCGAGAGGCCCATAACGGAGAAGCGACGAGCCTCGCCATTACTAGCAGCGGATCGCGGTGGCAAGTTACCGGCGGGGCGTGGGTCGATCCCGAGAGATGAGCCGCGCAGTCCTGTGCATGCGCGCAGTGTTCACTTCACCGTGTAGCAGGTGCCGCGACCCATGCCGTGGCGGCGTAACTTGCCGTGCTTGACCAGTTGGCCGATGTGAAAGCGCAGCTTGCGACGACCCATCTGGGTCTGCTCCTCGAGGTCTTGCATCGTCGCCTCGCGGAGCTTGCGGACCAGCGGCACCAGCAGCCTGGCGGCCTGGTCGAGGCTCATCGCGTCGGTGTCGTCGTCGTCGTCAGCGGCGGCGGCGGCAGCGGCAGCGGCGGCGGCGGCGGCGGCGGCGGCGGCGGTGTTGGGCTTCTTGATCGGTGTCGCGGCCCGCTTCGCGGCCTTCTTGGACTTGGCGACCTTGCCCTTGGCGAGCGTGCTGGTGCCACGCGGCTCGACGTGGGCCTTGCGGCCGCGGGCGGCGAGCGCCTTGTCGATGCGGTCGAGGGCGCGGTCGAGGCTGGTCGGCTTGCGGTTCTCGGTCTTGGCGACCTTGCGGCCGCGCGTGGCTGCCGGGGCCGCTTCCTCTTGCTCGTCGTCGTCGCTGTCCTGGGCGTCGTCGCTGTCTTCGTCCTCGTCGTCCTCGTCGTCGTCGTCGACCTCGATGGTCGCCGGCACGACGGTGCGGGCAGGCGCGCTGACGGGGGCCTCGCCGAGCAGGGCGAGCGCGAGGTCGGCGAGGCTGAGCTCGCCGAGGTTCTCGGCCCAGCCGAGGTCCTGCGCGGCGTCGACGATGTCGCCGAGGGTCGTGTCGGGCGTCAGCTCGCGGGCGATCGTGTCGAGCACGGCGCGCCGCTGTTCGACGGCGAGGTGGCGACGAAAGCTGTCATCAAACCCGGACACGAGGTTAGGTTGCACGGCGCGGGATATTGCCAGCATCGACCCCGCGCGCTCAAGGGGTCGGCGCGGGTTCGCGTGCCATGCCCGGCGTCGGGGTCGGGACACCGCGAGCCGCGAAAATGCCGGCAGTACGGTGTAACTGCTCGGTTTTTCACATGTCGAGGGTATTCGGGCAGCGCCGCCGGGTGGAAGCAATTGCAAAAATACCGACTGCGGTCATGGCCCGACCGGCATCGGCGTCGGCGTGACGTCGGTGGCGGTCGCGTCGGGCGGCGCGTCGGGCGAGAGGTCGTCGCCGGGGGCGAGGGCCGGGGTCGGCTTGGGGACGTAGCCGTCGACCGGCGACTTGCGGGCGCCGCGGACGCGGCCCTCGAGCACGTGCACGGCGATCGGCGCGCCGAGGTTGTAGCGATAGCCGCGGGTCTTGAGGCTGAGCTTGTACGGCTTGCCCTCGTGGGTGAGGTCGCGGGAGAAGCCGAGCTTGACCTGCCCCTCGCGCGTGAACTCGCGGTGGGCCAGCAGGAACGAGAACAGGCGCACGGCCGACATGTTGTAGAGGCGATGGCAGCCGTGGGAGTACCTGCGCAGGATCGACATGTAGTCGACGCTGCCATGGGTGCGGATGCCGTTGTCGTAGTCGGCCTTCCAGTTGCCCTCGGCGTCCTTGATCTCCTTGATGTGATAGGCGGCGACCAGGCCGTAGGCGGAGGTGTAGCTCGGGCCGAACTCGCTGTAGTTGACGACCGTGCGGATCTTGCCGTCCCTCCACTTGCGGCGCACCAGCTCGCGCGTCGGCGTCGCGGTCGGGGGGATCCACACCGGGGCGGCGACGATCTCCTTCCACACGCGATCGCCGACGTCGGAGTCCTTGTACTTGTAGTGCTCCGCGCCGTTGTACATCTCGCTGCGCCACGAGCCGATCGTGGTGCGCCAGTGGACCACGGGGATCTTCTGCTCGCCGACCACCGCGTAGATCGTGAAGTGCGGATAGCGGTCGCGCGGCTGGGTGATCTTGTTACCCAGGTCGTCGAACGGGAAGTCGTACCAGACGTCGCCGCGGTCGATGACGACGTCGAAGCTCATGTCCTCCGCGTAGTAGGCCGGCGGCGGGGGCAGGCGCACGGCGACCAGCAGGCTCTCGAAGTTGCCGCCGCCGAGGTCCGAGAGCCGCGCGAGCTGCTTGCGGGCGCTGTCCGGGGTGCCGAGGTCGAGCGCGGCGACCACGGCGGCCTGGGCCTCGCCGACGACGTCGCGCAGCGCGTGCTCCTTGCCGGCGCTGTCGGTCCAGCGAAACTTCGGCTTCCAGCGCGCGGCCGAGCCGTCCTCGAGGATGCTGGCGCCCGAGACGGTGCGCTCCTCGACGACCCGCAGCAGGCGGCGGTGCATGCTGTCTGGTTGGCTGAGCGCGAGCGCGGCGAGGTTGTCCTGCGTGAAGTGACCCCAGCCTTTGATCGCGTGCTTCTTCTCGAAGGCCGCGAGCGCGTGGGTGGTGGCGGTGTCGAACACGCCGACCTCGTATTTGCCGACGCCCTCGGCCGACACGAACATCTTCTCGCAGCGCAGCCGTCGTTGGGCGTGGTCGATGACCTTGATGCGGGTCTGGAGGTCTTTCCAGTTGGAATAGCTGGTGCCGAGCTTGGGGTGGTCCTTGGCGAGCTCGGGGTCGGCGGGGTCGAGGCCGGCCTTCTTCATGTCCTTCTCGAGCTTGGCCTTGAGCGCCCTGGCCTTGCGCAGGTCGCCGCCTTTCTTGCCCGTGTAGGCGATCACGCCCTTATAGCGGCCGAACACCTCGGGGTCGAAGCCGGCGGCCTCGAGACAGGGCTGGGTCTCGGTCTCGGCGGTCTGCCACTCGCCGAGGAACACCTGGAGCGTCGGCGGGATGCCATAGAGCTCGAGGAAGTTCTTCTCGTGCGGGTCGAGCGGCTCGCCGTCGGCGTCGACCTTGTTGCTGGCGAGGCCGACGTAGCGCTTGCGGTACTCGTTGGCCGACAGATCTTCCTTGCCGTTGGTCTTTTCGCTGAAGATGTAGGGCACCCAACTGTTGCCGAGGTCGACCACCGTGTAGCCGGCGGCCTCGGCCTGGGCGATCTCCTGCTTGCGCGGCTCGCCGCCGGGCTCGAACACCCACGCGTGACCGGCGGGGTGCTCGCGCTGACTCACCTTCGGCAACACCGGGGCGAGCGGCGCACCGGGCTCGCTGGCGGGCGGCGCCTGGTCATCGTCCGCGACCGGCGGATCGGGCGTGGGTGGGTCGTGGTGGCCTGTCTGCTGGGCCCCCGAGCACGCCGCGAGCAGCAGGAACAGGGTCGGGAGCAGCACAGGGCGACGGTTCACCGGGATCGACATCGTGGTAGCCATGCAGAGTAGCCCGGGGTTCGGCGGGTCGGCAAAGAACGTCCAGGACCCTGGCTTGCTTCCCAACGCGCCACGGGCGCGGGCGCGATCCAGTCCGGTCCTTCCCGGTGGCTCGCGGGGAGTTCCCCGTTCGGTCCTGGCTCCTGTCCGCCAAGGAATGCGCAGAGCTTTACAAGCCGCGGGGGTCTATGCCACGTTGACTCGCCGCAAGGAGACCGTCGTTGAACCTCGTCAAGACTGCCCTCACCTACGTCGCGATCTTCTGCGCTGGCGCCCTGACCTCGGTCGCGTGCAGCACTGTGGAGTTTGGCAACCCATCCTTTCGCTGCAACCCGTCGACGCCCGGCGGCGGGGAGTGTCCCGACGAAGAGGTGTGCTGCTCAGACGACCCTGCGACCACGCAGGGTCGCCTCCCGAACTACTTCAACGGCAAGAACGACGCCAAATACGGCGTCCCGATCTTCTCGGGGGCGAATAACCCGCTGAGCTCTTCGGGCATGTGCGTGGCGACCGACGGCGTCGACAGCCCGTTCACCACCGGCTGCCCGGTGCCCTGCAACCCGACCTGGGACGTCGGCAAGCGCGACGCGATCTGCGGCTCCGGCGCGACGTGCTGCCAGATGCAGGAGCTCGACCCGATCAAGGACTGCGTCCTCGACCCGATGACCAACAAGTGGCGCGCCGTCAACGGCGGCGACATCGGTCAGCCGCCCGTGGGCCTGACCACCTGGGGCGTCACCCACACCACTAACCAGGACCCAGTCGGCGAGTTCTGCACCCTGTTCGCCACCAGCGGCAACACGCTGCCGCTCGACAAGGCCGCCCGAGACGACTGCTACAAGCAGCTCACGGTCGCCAACCAGCGCGGCTTTTGCTACTCGGGCTGCCCCTGCATCGAGGACGTGTGCGCCCAGAAGAACCCTGGCTTCGTCCCCACGTGCCTCGGCGGCGGCCAGGCGCCTGTCACGACGATGTGAGCGCGCCGGCGGCACCTTGCGTGGGGAGTTACACCTTGCGCGGAGGCTCCGGTAGGTCCACCCTGTCCGGCCCGCGCCGACCCCGAAGCAGTCTTGAACGATCTCAGTGATGACCCCTCTCGGGTCCGGAGCCCGCGGCCGACATCGGTGCGCGGGCGTCGGCGTTCGCCGACGCAAAGCCGCGCCGTGAGTGTTCTTGTATGTGGCGGGGTCGCCCGACCCTGGCGCGCCCCGACCCGGGGCTTTTATAAACCCGGGCCTTTCGGTATCCCCCTCTCCGTCACGTGACCTCCACCATGGCCCGAGCCCCCTCCGCAGACGAATCCCCGACCGCCTCCCCCAAGTCGGCATCGACGGGGCGCGCGGCCGCCAAGCCAAAAGCGACGTCTGCACCTGCAACGAAGCCGGCCAAGCCGGCCAAGCCGGGCGCCGCCAAGGTGGCCGCGAAGCCGACCGCGAAGGCGACGGCGGCGAAGAAGGAAGCGAAGCCGGCGAAGCCGGGGCCCGCGGCGAAG
>Ga0105045_10003966_pt1 | contig 12824 bp, 11 predicted proteins | sample MAT02_FD_78089 | JGI IMG/M metagenome (GOLD analysis project Ga0105045, IMG submission 78089) | Freshwater microbial communities from Lake Fryxell liftoff mats and glacier meltwater in Antarctica - MAT-02 (megahit assembly) | ecosystem: Environmental > Aquatic > Freshwater > Ice > Liftoff...
CCGCGGAGTCGGGCTACGACAATGTCGTCGGGGTCGGCGCCTGGTCGCCGGCGCTGTTCCAGACCGCGGAAGAGCCGCCCTACGCCGATCTCTAGTCGCCAGCCGAATCGATCACGCCCCAGGCGAGGGCTTGCAGCGCTTCGTCGGCACGGCGCCGAGGTGCGCGGCAGTTCCATCGCCTCGCCGACCCCGCGCACGAGGGAGGTCGTGCAGGTCGCGATTTCCACCCACCAGCGACTCCCTCACGTGCTCGAGCGCCACGGTCGCTCGGAGACCGACAGCCTCGGAGGCGGCACGCTCGAGATGCCCGTGGCGGCCTGCATACGGCGCCGACCTCGAGGGCCTGCTGTCGGGATCAAGGAGATTCGAGAACTCGAAGCATCCCCGCCTGCGCCTGGTCCTCAGCGAATCCGCCGACCCGGCGGAGGTCGCAAGAAGACCGTCGACAAGGACCCGAAACTCGAGCCCGACCTCGAAAAGCTGATCGAGCCCGTGACTCGCGGCGACCCAGAGTCGCCGCTGCGCTGGACGTGCAAGAGCATCCGACGCTTGGCGGGCGAACTCATCCTGAGCCTGGCTGACGTGTCGAGCACGGTGGTGGGCACGACCGTGTCGGCGCGCACAGAGTCGGAGGCGATCGCGATCTTCGAGCAGGAGGCCGATGCGATGGGGGCGCAGTTCGACGATGAGCTCGTCGCGCTCGTTGACAGGATGCGCGCGGTCTACGTGCTGCCAGACGCTATCGAGTCGACGACCGCCGCGCCCGTCATGCACGGTCGCAGAATACGATGCTCAGATCGGGATCGGGCCGCTGCGAGGCACCGTCTTGCTGATGCAGGCCCAGCCCGGAAGCAATTTCTACTGGTTTCGGCCCGCCGACTGAGGTTGGCGGCGAGGTGGTTCGTGGGCAGGCCGGGCCTGTGGGTCGCATCGCTGCGTCGTCGCGCCGATCAGCGCCCGCCGGTTCTTGGTGGAGGACCTTCCGTTGCTGCGGGAGTTGCATCGGGATTTGGATCGCGCCGCGATCGTGCACCCGGGTTGTGAGTTCTTGCGGGTGGTGCGAACCCAGCCGGCTCGCGGCGCGGGCCTCGTCGCGGAACACCTCCACCATCCGCGGCTGCCGGCTGAGATCGAAGCGCAGGATCCACTTCCATGCGTCGCTCCTGCGTCCACCACGCGGTCGCCTCCCACGAGAGCGCACCTCATCCGCAACCTCGGCGCCCTCGCTCGACGCCGTCCCGCAGCCGCCCGATCCCAAGGCGGAGAGCGACGCGCTCGCCGCCGAGCTCGAAGAACGCCAAGGATGTACGGAATACTTTCCGATTCGTCCGGCGCGCTGCGCGCTATCCGCACGCTTGTCTGCGGCCGACGGCGCAGGCGATCGCCGAAGCGCGCAATCGTGGCGCTGTCGCGGCCCTCGTCGCGCGCATCCTTCGTTCCAGGCGTAGCCGATCCAGGCCTACCGTGTGGCCTCGAGTCCCGCGATGCCTGCGTCCGCCGCCGCCTCCGCAACCCCTGCGCCCGCTCCCGCGTCTCACCCCGCGCTGCGCGAGGTCATCGATCACGAGCAGCGTTCACGTCGCCGTCGCATCGCAATCCGCATCGCGATCGCGGTGGTGGCCTGCGTCGGGATCGCGGCCGCGATCTACCTGCTGCGCCCGCGGCCGCTCCCCCTCGCCGATCGGTTCCGCAGCGACATCGTCGCGCGCGGGCCGGTCATCCGCGAGGTGAGCGCGACCGGTCGCGTCGAGGCCCGCACCACTGTGCAGGTCGGCGCCCAGATCTCTGGCCGCCTCGCGTCGGTCGAGGTCGACTTCAACGATGCGGTGACCCGCGGCCAGCTCCTGGCGCGCTTCGACACCGAGAGCCTCGACGCCCAGGTCGAACAGTCGCGTGCGAGCGTCAAGGCGGCCCAGGCCGCGCTCGAGCAGGCCAAGGTCGAGCGCACCCGGGCGAAGCGACAGCTCGAGCGCAGCCAGCGACTGTTCGATCGCGGGATCGAGCCAGCCGAGATCCTCGAGAACCTGCGCTCGACCGAGAAGACCGCCGCCGCGGCGATCAAGTCGGCGTCGGCGCAGCTCGAGCTCCAACGCGCCAACGCCCGAATCGCCGCGACCAGCCACCGCTACGCGGAGGTCACCTCGCCCATCGACGGGGTGGTCATCTCGCGCAACGTCGAGGCCGGGCAGACCGTGGCCGCCGCGTTCCAGACCCCGGTGCTGTTCACGATCGCCGAGGATCTCGTGGCCATGCGCGTGGTCGCGGCGATCGACGAGGCCGACATGGGCGAGGTCGAGCCGGGCGAGCGGGCGAGCTTCACCGTCGACGCGTTCCCCCAGCGCACGTTCGAGGCGGTCGTGACCGAGCTGCGCTCGGCAGCCAAGGTGGTGCAGAACGTCGTGACCTACGAGGCGGTGCTCGATGTCGAGAACCCCGAGCGCCTGCTGCGACCGGGCATGACCGCTTCGGTGAAGGTCCGCACCGCCGCGGCCCAGGACACCCTGCACGTGCCCAACGCGGCGCTGCGGTTCACGCCGCCCCAGGAGCAACCGGCGAAGCACACCGTCTGGCTGCTGCGCGACGACGCGCTGGTCGCGGTCCGGGTGGTGCCCGGCATCAGTGACGGGATGAACACCCAGATCGACGACGACGGCGCGCTTCAGGCCGGCGACGTGGTCCTCGTCGACCTGACGCCCGCGGGCCGCACGGCGTACGGAGAGACGTGAAGCCGTGATGCAGGCCCCACGCGCGCCGTTGCTGTCGCTGCGCAAGATCACCAAGATCTTCGGCGAGGGCGACGCGACCGTCCAGGCGCTGCGCGGCGTCGACCTCGACATCTACCCCGGCGAGTTCGTGGCGATCATGGGCACCTCGGGCTCGGGCAAGTCGACCGCGATGAACATCCTCGGTTGCCTCGACGCTCCGACCAAGGGCCAGTACCTGGTCGAGGGCATCCCCGTAGAGTCACTGTCCGGCGACGTGCTCGCGGCCCTGCGCAACGACCGATTCGGCTTCGTGTTCCAGGGCTTCAACCTGCTGCCGCGGACCTCTGCGCTCGACAACGTCGAGCTGCCGCTGGTCTACGCCGACGTGTCGGCCAGCGAGCGCCACGTCCGCGCGCGCCGGGCCCTCGCGGAGGTCGGGCTCGCCGGCCGCGAGCGCGCGCACCCCAACCAGCTGTCGGGCGGTCAGCAGCAGCGGGTCGCGATCGCCCGCGCCCTGGTCAACGCGCCCGAGGTGCTCCTCGCCGACGAGCCCACTGGCAACCTCGACACGCGCACCAGCGCCGAGATCATGGCGCTGTTGGTCGCGCTCAACCGCGATCGCGGCATCACCATCGTGATGGTCACCCACGACGTCGGCATCGCCGCCTACGCCGGCCGCCTGGTGACGTTCCGCGACGGCCTCATCATCTCCGACCAGCCGAGACTGGCCGCATGAGGCTCGGGACCACCACCGGTCTGGCGGTGTCGGCCCTGCTGCGGTCGAAGCTGCGCTCGCTGCTCACGACGCTCGGCGTGGTCATCGGCGTCGCCGCGGTGATCGTCATGCAGTCGATGGGCGCCGGCGCGACCGCGATGGTCACCGGCGAGCTCTCCGGCATGGGCAGCAACATGCTGATGCTGGTTCCGGGCGCGACCCAGGGCATGGGCGGTGCGAGCCTCGGCGCGCCGCTGTTCACCCGCGCCGACCTCGAGGCGATCGTCCGCGAGTGCCCCGCCGTGCGCTCCGCATCGGTGATGAACGTGCGCTCGGTCCGGGTCGTCACCGGCGACGAGAACCGCAGCACCAACCTCTACGGGGTCTCGCCCACATACCTCGAGATCCGCCAGTGGCTCACGGTCATGGGCCGCAGCCTCACCGACGAAGACGAGCGCCAGGGCGCCAAGGTCTGCGTCATCGGCGAGACCAACCGCATGGAACTGTTCGGATCGGTGGATCCGATCGGCGCCGAGATCCGCGTCCACGACATGGCGTGCACGGTCGTCGGCGTCCTGGAGCCCAAGGGCGCGTCGACCTTCGGCCAGGATCAGGACGACCTGGTGCTCATGCCCGCGTCGACCTACGGGCGCCGGATCATGGGCGACGATCGCATCGGGGTGATGATGCTGTCGGCCGCCGCCGAAGATCGCATCGACGAGGCCAAGGCCCAGGTCGAGTCGCTGATGCGTCAGCGCCGACGCATCCTCGAGGGCGAGGACAATGATTTCACGGTCCGTGACATGCGCGAGCTCATCGCGATCATGGGCACGATCACCGGCGTGCTCACTTCGCTACTCGCCGGCGTGGCCGCGATCTCGCTGTTGGTCGGCGGCATCGGCATCATGAACATCATGCTGGTCTCGGTGACCGAACGGACGCGCGAGATCGGCATCCGTCTGGCGCTGGGCGCCCGGGCCCGCGACATCCTCAGCCAGTTCCTGGTCGAGGCCGTGGTGCTCTCGCTGACCGGCGGTCTGCTCGGCCTCGTGCTCGGTGCTGCCGGCTCGTTCGCGGCCAGCCGCGTGCTCGATCTGCCCTTCACGCTCCCGGCCCAGGCCGCTGCGCTGGCGGTCGGCGTCTCGGTGGTGGTCGGCGTGCTGTTCGGCGTGTTCCCGGCGCGCAAGGCGGCGCACCTGCGGCCGATCGAGGCGCTCCGCTTCGAATGACGAAGCGGCACGCCGCGCAGCGCTCAGCTGAACAGCGCCTTGTGCAGCCTGTCGAGCTCGTGCCGCAGCACGCGACCGACCTCGTCCAGCTCCGCGCTGGCGCGGTCACTGGCGCGAACGAGCTTGGACTGGAGCTCGTTCACGCGCGGCTCCAACTTGGCCCACGCATCCTTGGCGTCCATGCCCGCGAGCGAGATGGATGCGGACGCGGATCTCATCGGCGACCCGCAGGATCTCGCCGGGCAGATCGTGGGTCGGCGGATCGTGGGTCGGCAGATCGTGGGTCGGCAGATCGTGGGCGTCGATTCCGGGTTTGGTCGCCGACATGACGCCGTGAGTGTGGCCACCGATCACGCCGCATGGCCCGGCACATACTGCGGCTGCGCGACCTGGCGTCCGCAGCCACAGCGCGGATGCGACCCCGGGCGCCGCCCGCAGGCGCAGGGCTTTCGCTGGGCGTTGGGGGACACCGGTCCCACGCTGCATCCATGCCCACGTCAGCGTCCGCGCCCCGGCCAAGTACGGCCGACCACCTCCGCGCCGACCACCTCGAGTTCAACGCCCGCTTCGCCGACGTCCGCGGCCGCGCGCGCTCGGGTGACTGGCGCGACCTCGACGACGCGTGGGGTGGGTTCTCCAGGGCGGTGCGTGAGCATCTCGCGTTCGAGGAGCGCGAGCTGTTCGATACCTACGCCGCGCACGACGCTGACAGCCGATCCCTCGTCGGGCGGCTTCGTGCCGATCACGAGCAGATCCGTCGCACCCTCGACGAGCTCGGCATCGAGATCCAGCTCGAGTGCGTCCGCGCGACCACGATCGACGCATTCGTCGCGTTGATGCAGCGGCACGCCCAAACCGAGAATGCCCATCTCTACCCGTGGGCCGAGGCGCATGGGCAAACGTGACGCAACCCGCCATGGAACCCGCACGCGACCCCGGGGACGCCCCGTGGGGGACGCTGCTCGACACGACCGTCGACGTCCCACCCGTCGCGGCCGACGATGACTCGCTTGCGCCCGGCGAAGTGATCGAAAACGCCTATCGCGTCCGCGACGTGCTCGCGGGCGGCGCCATGGGCACGGTGTACCTCGCCGAGGATCTCGCCCTGGGCCGAGACGTCGCGGTGAAGGTCATCCACGAGGCGATCCTCCGGCACCGCGGCGCTCGTGAGGCGTTCATCGCCGAGGCCCGCGCCATGGCCCGAGTGCGCCACCCGAACGTCGTGATGATCCACGCCTTCGGGGAGTACCATGGCCGTTCGAGGGCCGCACCGTGGTCGACCTGCTCCACCAGCACGCGTGCGAGCCCCCGCCGCTGCCGTCGAGCGTCCGTGCCGACTTGCCCCGCGGCTTCGATGCCCCGCTGTTGCACGCCCTCGACAAGTCGCCGCGGTGGCGGACACGGTCGGCCGAGGCGCTGCGCGCGGAGCTGCTCGCCGCCGCAGCTGCCGATCGCCAGCACCTGCGCCGGGTCTTGCTCGTCGACGACGAACCCCACGCCCTGCTCGTGCTGCGCGAGCTGGTCGCGATCGCCTTTCCCGGGATCGAGGTCATCGCGGTCACCAACATCGAGACCGCGATCCAAATCGCCCGGCGCGAGCGCCCTGACGTCGTGGTGTGCGATCTGCAGATGCCCGGGGGCGGCGCCGCACCGCTGACGGTCGCGCTGCGTGCGAATGAGGCGACCGCCGACATCCCGATCATCGTCGTCACCGGCCACGGGGGTGCGGAACAATGGCGCGAGCTCCGGGCCCTGGGCGCCGATCGAATCCTCATCAAACCGATCGACGTCGACGCCCTCGCCGCGATGATTCGCCGCCTCTTTGCCGAGCGATGAGCCCCGCGGCGGCCACCGCTGGGTTTGCGTCGGACCCGGTGCGGGGCTCGCCGATCCTGCGCCGGTGTCGGACCTCGCGACCCGCGGCGCGCGTGACATGGTGCACGGACGGCCCGCGGATCCGACCACCACGCCCGAGACGACCCAGCTCGACCGAGTCTACGTCCACGAACGCGACCGCCCGCACGCGGTGTGGATGACCCAGCCGATGGGCGACGGGAACAACGCCTGGTGGTTCCTCGCTGATCTCGCGATCTGGATGGCCGGCCACGTCTCGGTGCCGCTGTACCCGACGCTGACCCCGGAGACCATCCGCCAGATCGTCGCACAAAGCGACGCGAGACTCGCGTTCATCGGCAAGCTCGACGGCTTCGACGCGATGGCCCCGGGTCTCCCCGCCGATCTGCCGCGCATCACCCTGCCCTTGGCGCCGACGCACGCCAGCGTGGCGGACGCGCCGAAGTGGGCGGACATCGTCGCGACCACCGCACCGATCGCAGACAGCCCGACCCGCGGCCCCGACGAGCTCGCGACCATCATCTTCACCTCGGGGACGTCCGGTACGCCCAAGGGCGTCATGCACAGCTTCCGCTCGATGTGCAGTGCCCAGGGCTACATCGACGAGCTCGGCATGCGTATCGACGACCGAATGCTCTCGTACCTGCCGCTGGCCCACTCGCTCGAGCGCACGTTGGTCGAGATGACGTCGATGCTGCTCGGCTTCCACGTCTACTTCGCGCAGAGCCTGCAGCACTTCGTCGAGGACATGCGCCGCGCCCGGCCGACGCTGTTCGTCAGCGTGCCGCGGCTGTGGCACAAGTTCCAGACCGGCGTGCTGGCCAAGATGCCCGCCCGTCGACTCGATCTGCTGCTGCGGATCCCCATCGTGCGCGGCATCGTCCGCCGCAAGATCCTCCACGGCCTCGGGCTCGGCGCGGTGCGCTTTGCAGGCTCGGGCTCCGCGCCGATCCCCGCCGAGCTCATCGCTTGGTATCGGCGTCTCGGCCTCGAGCTGCTCGAGGGCTACGGCATGACCGAGAACTCCTCGTACTCGCACATGACACGACCCGGCGCCGAGCGGGTGGGCTACGTGGGACCGCCCCAACCGGGCGTCAGCCACCGGATCAGCGCGCAGGGCGAGATCCTGGTCAAGAGCCCCGGCAACATGCTCGGCTACTACGAGGCCCCCGAGCTGACGGCCGAGGCCCTCGACGCCGAGGGCTATGTGCACACCGGCGACCTCGGCAGCATCGACCCGCAGGGTCGCCTGCAGATCACGGGTCGCATCAAGGAGCTGTTCAAGACCAGCAAGGGCAAGTACGTGGCGCCGGCACCGATCGAGAACGAGCTGCTGCTCAGCGAGGCCCTCGACATGGTCGTCGTCACCGGTGGGAACAAGCCCCAGCCCTTCGCGCTCGCCGTGCTCACCGAGCACGCGCGGCCGCTCGGAGCCGACAGTCACCGCCGCCAGGCCATACAGACCGCGCTGCGCGAGCACCTCGATCGGGTCAATGATCGTCTCGATGCGCACGAGAGGCTCGCGAAGCTGATCGTGGTGTCGGAGCCGTGGACGATCGAAAACGGCCTGCTCACGCCGTCGCTCAAGGTCAAACGCGCCGCGCTCGAGGCCCGGTACGCGCCCAACATCGAGGCGTGGTACGCGAACAGCGAGCGGGTGCAGTGGTTCGAGGGCTGACAGCGACGACGAAGACGAGCGACGCCTGGACTCCGCGATTATGCTTCGGAAGCACGATGTTCGCGAAACATGGTGTTCCGTGGCAGCTCGCCGTCGTCGCCGGGGTGAAGTGGCGCCGCGTCTCGGCCGCGTCGCTCACTGACGGCCGGTGCCGCAGGCCGGGAGCGCCTCGCCGATTGACCGTGCGACCGCGGTCCTTCAGGTCAGCCCAGCCAGCGGCCCAGTGCAGTGCGCCGGGTCGCCGAAGCTCGTCCGCTCGTCGCCGAACAGGTTGAGGATCGCGACCAGCAGGTTGTTGTGCGACGGGTCGGCGATCCCCTCGTTCCGCAAGAACCGTCCCCCGCGCAACCCACCGCCGCCACCCGCGAGCAAAAACGGCATGTTGGCCTTACTGTGGGTCGGCGGCTGCGCGAGCTCGCTGCCGAAGAACACGACGCTCTCGTCGAGCAGCGTGTGATCGCCCAGATCGACCAGGTCCATCTGCTGCAGCAGGTACGCGTGCTGCTCGGCGTACCAGGTGACGATCTGCTCGCACTCCATCGGCCTGAAGTTGCCATCGTGCTGGTAGTAGTGGTGGTGCTGATCGAGGCCCAGCCACGGGAAGGTGTGCTTGGCCTCGGTGTCGCTCCACTGCAGCGACGCGACGTTGGTGACGTCGCAGGCGAGCGCCATCACCAGCATGTCCATCATGAACCTACCGACCTTGGGGATCGCCTCGTCGGTCTGGGTGTTGAGGACCGAGCCGTCGTCGGCCGAGTCGAGGCCGGTGGTCGGGTTGTAGTCCGAGGTGTCGATGCGCTCGGGCAGCAGGCAGATGTCGGTGGGCACGATCATGTCGTCGAGCGCGCTCTCGAGCTCGCGGATCTTGTCGAGGTGCTCGTCGAGCTTCTGCTTGTCGCGGGCGCCCAGATCCTGGCCCAGGCTGCTGTAGCGGCGATCGACGAAGTCGAGGATGGATTTCTTGCGGGCGATGCGGGCCGCGAGATCGGAGTTGGTCGAGGGATCGAGGGCGCCGAAAAGGCTGTCGAAGATCGCCTGCGGGTCGAGCCGCGGCGGGATCGGGTCGAACGTGGCGTTGTTCTCGAAATTGACGACGTTGATCGGGTGCAGCAGCCCGTGGGACTTGCCGGTGCCCCACCGCACCGCCATCTGTAGGCTCTCGAGCACGTTGCCGTCGGCGACGATCGACGCGATCACCTGGTCGAGCGACGGTCCGTGGGAGTAGCCGTAGTCGGGCTGCTGCGTGGTGCCGGTGAGCCAGGCGATGATGCCGGCCTGGTGCTGTTCACCTACGGCGCTGTTCATGCTGAGGCCGTCGACGACCAGCAACTTGTGGCGGATCGCCTCGAAGGGCGCGAGGATCGGGCTGAGCGTGAACTCCGTCTCGGTGCCCGTGGGCCGCCAACGGTTCTCACCCGCGCCGTTGTCGATGACGGAGCCGCCAGGTGTGTACACGCTGACGAAGCGCCGCGCGTTGGCACCCACCCGCGTGCCGCCGGCCATGGCCTCGAGCCAGGGCAAGGCGATGGCGATGCCGCCAGCGCCGCGCAGGACCGCGCGTCGGCTCAATGTCGGTCGCTTCATGGTGATCACTGCTCCCCCGCGGGCATGTAGAGAAACGCGTCGGTCTGCGTGAGCGTGACCAGCAGCTCGCGGATGTCGAAGCCCGAGTCGGTGAACGCCACCGTGACGGCCTCTTGCACGCAGGAGTCCTCTTCTGCGTGGGTGCGGCCGTAGGCGAAGTTGGCCCAGTGCAGCGCGAAGCAGCGGCCGGTGGGCTCGGCGGTGGCGATCTTGCGCACCAACTCGACCGGTCCGTCGACGGTGCCCTCGGTGCCCGGCACCGAGCCGCTGGCGTCGATCGTCACGCCGTTCTCGGTGTCGCGCCACAGGCCGATCGCGTCGTAGTTCTCGAGCGGGAAGCCGACCGGATCCATCATGAGGTGGCAGGTCACGCACGCCGGATCGCTGCTGTGCTGCGAGAACCGCTCGCGCGCGGTGGCGCCGGAATCGGGATCGGGCGGTTTGATCTCGGCGAGCACGTCGCCGGTGGGCAACGGGATCTGCGTGCACATGATCTTCTGCACGAGGAACGAGCCGCGCACGACCGGGTTGCTCTCGTTGGAGTGGATGGTGCCGGCGACCACGCCCGCCTGCGTCAGCACGCCCAGGCGCTGAGTGGTGTCGAGCGCCACCTCGCGGAACTCCTCGCCGACGACGCCCGCGACACCGTAGTACTCGGCGAGGGCCTCGTTCATGAACGTGTACTCGGCCGTGAGCGCGCCTTGCCAGGAGCCGTCACCCTCGAAGATGTGGTGCGCGAGGAACTGGTGGGTCTCCTCGCGCATGAGCGCACCGATCGCACCGGTGTACTTGGGGTAGCGAACCGCGTCGCGCTCGAGCGCCGACAGCGAGCTGATCGGCAGCAGGTTGTCGAAGAAGAACCGCACCATCGGTCGTGAGCGGCCATCGGCCAGCATGCGCTCGGCTTGGGCGCGCACGCTGGAGGGCGTCGACAACTCGCCGGCCTCGGCCGCGGCGCGCAGGGTGTCGTCGGGCATCGTGCCCCACAAGAAGTACGACAGGCGCGTCGCCATCTCGTGGTCGGTGGGTCGCAGGCGGCCTTCGGCGTCGATCGTCCCGTGCTCGACGCGATACAGGAAGTCCGCCGATTGCAGCACCGTCTCGATGACCGCGGCGATACTGCCGGCGAAGTCGGCCTCGGCGCGGAAGGTCTGCTGCAGCGCGACGATCTCGTCGAGCTCGCCGGGCGCGAGCGGCCGGCGATACGCACGGCTCACGAGGTCATCGAGTAGCGTGCGCGCGCAGCTGCCTTCGGTCGCGTCGGTGACCGTGGACGTGCATGGCGCGAGCGCGGCGAGGCGCTCGGGCGTCTCGGTGGCGCGGGCGGCGACGGACTCGGCAACAGCGGCGTACTGTTCGACGAGCAGGCTAGACACCGGCTGGGCGTTGGCGTCGTTGCCGAAGCCGTTGCCGATCACCTCGCTGGGGAACGCGTTGCCCGGCAGCGTGTCGTCGCCGAGCAGATCGCGGACGGTGTTGTTGAACTCGAAGCGGGTGAGCCGGCGCAGGCGGGCCCGATCGGCGAGGCCGCCGTCTTGTCCCTCGCACGCGCCGACCCCCGTGTCGCCGCCGCCATCACCCGTCACCGTGTCGTCGGCGACGTCGGTGTCGGGGCCGGCCGCGGCGCCTGAGTAGCAGCCGTTCGCGAGCACGCATGCGACGACGCTGCTGCGGAGCTTCAGCATCCCATGAGCTTCTCGGCGTGCGTGCGTGATGTCAATACGCAGGTGCGCCGATCGCATCGCTCTTCGTGCGAGGTGCGGTACCGACTTCGCGCGTCCTCGCGCGGGGTCGCGCGACCCCGCATCGCGCGTGTGCATCGCCGTGCTCATCGCGTGACGCGGAGGTGGGCGACCGGACGGGTTCGGCGCGCGCGAGGTCCAGCCCGCGTCATCGGCGCGCCACGCCGATCCCGGTGCTGCCGGCGGTTTCGTCGAGTTCGCGACGGAATCGTGAGTTTGATGATGCGGCGCGATCCGTGTCGGTGACGTCGCGGGCCAGCGGTGTGGATCTCAGCGAACCGTGTCGAGGCGCCGCTGTGCGCCCTGGGTGACGACACCGCGCCGCGCATCGAGTGGCTCGCGCCCATCGAGGATCTGCGCGAGGCTGGCGACGAGACGCGCATCTCGGTCGCGCTCGACGTCACCGACGACTTCTCGGGCGTGCAGGCCGTGTGGTTGCGCGTCGACGGCGTCGACCAGCCGGTGGTGCGCGATGTCGAGCCATTCGGCTTCGCCGACGTGGTGTTCCCGACGGGTCGCTACGCGTTGGTCGCCGTGGCGTGCGACCGGGCCGGCAACATCGTCACCTCGGCGGCGCGCACGATCGATGTCGGTTCATCCGAGGAGCCGGGCGATACCGGCGATGAGAGCAGCGACGACGGGACTGCGCCCCGGCCGAACGACACCGACGATGTCGATGCACTACCGCCCGGCTTCGGCGCCGATGGGTCTCACGGAGGCTGCCGTGTCGCGACCCCCGTCGGTCACGGGGTGCGGTGGCTGGAGATGGTGGCCGCGTTCGCGAGGCGGCGTCGCGAGTCCATCGTGCCGAGCCCAAGTGTGGGCGTTGGGATCCACGCCGATGCCCCACGGATGCGCGCATCTCGAAGTTCACACGCTCGCGACGCTCGGGCCGTTGCTCGTCGGTGAGCCCCGACCACCGCCGCGATAGCGCGTAGGATCCCCCGATGCCGCCCGTCGCCCAGCAACCATCCTGCCAGGTCTGCGGCGTGCGCCTGCCGAAGCAGAACATGCTGCCGGGCGGGGCGGTGCGCCCGGCTGTCGCCGACCACATCCGCGTGGACCATCCCGACTTCGACCCGTCCGGGTTCATCTGCCTGTCGTGCTCCGCCCGGTACCGCGCCGAGCTGGTCCGTACCATGCTGAAGGAGGAGCGTGGCGAGCTGTCACGGCTCGACGAGCAGGTCGTGACGGCGCTGCGTGACGAGGAGACCGTCGCGGCCAACGTCAACGACGAGTTCGCCGACCGCCTCACGTTCGGCGAGCGGACCGCCGACCGCGTGGCCTCGTTCGGCGGGAGCTGGACGTTCATCCTCA
>Ga0105045_10003967_pt1 | contig 12824 bp, 8 predicted proteins | sample MAT02_FD_78089 | JGI IMG/M metagenome (GOLD analysis project Ga0105045, IMG submission 78089) | Freshwater microbial communities from Lake Fryxell liftoff mats and glacier meltwater in Antarctica - MAT-02 (megahit assembly) | ecosystem: Environmental > Aquatic > Freshwater > Ice > Liftoff...
ACGCCAAATAACTACCAATGCTGACGACGTCGGCGAAGACGCCGGAGGCCGTTACTTCGGCACCCGCGCCGGGACCTTTTATGACCAAAGGCCGCTCTTTGTACCGCTCCGTTGTGAACGAAACGATGTTGTCGGCACCCGTAAGCTGGTAAAACGGATGATCCGGCCCGACCGATCGCAACTCGATTACGGCTTTGTCGTTCTCAAATACGGCCACGAACCGCAGCTTTTCTCCCCGCGCGGTGGCATCGTTCAGCAGGGATTTAAAGTAGTCGTTATGGGCATCGAGCTGGTCGAAAAAGGCCGGAATGGTGGGCGCGTCCAGGCACGCCTTTGGCAGCGGGTTATTGATCGTTACGTCGTCAGGTTCGAGGGGAAAACCGGCTTCTCGGGCCAGAATCAGGATTTTCCGGGCTACGTCCTGTCCGCTCAGATCATCGCGCGGGTCGGGTTCGGTGTAGCCTTTGGCTTTGGCTTCGCGCACTACGTCGGCAAAGGATTCCCAGCCTTCCGAACCAAACGTGTTGAAGATGAACGACAGCGTACCGGACAGGATGGCTTCGATTTTCAGGAAGCGGTCGCCCGCCGTCATCAGGCCCTGCACGGTGTTGATAATCGGCAAACCCGCGCCCACGTTGGTTTCGTACAGGAACTTGACGCCCCGGTTCAGGGCCGTGCGCTGCAACCGCCGATACTCGCTGTACGGCCCCGAATTGGCCACTTTATTGGGCGTCACCACCGAAATGTTGGCATCCAGCAGCGACTCGTAAAACTGTACAATCTCCTTATCCGACGTGCAGTCGATGAATACCGAATTGGGCAGGTTGTAGTCTTTTATCTTCTCGATAAAGGCGGGCAGCGACGTCGTTACGCCTTCGTCCTGCTGCTGTTCGTACCAGTTGGTGAGGTCCAGCCCTTTGCCGTCGAGCAGCATTTTCCGGGTATTGGCTACGCCCACCACGCAGATCTTGAGCAGCTTTTCCTGCCGCAAATAATTCGTCTGTGCGTGAATCTGCGCCAATAACGCCTTGCCAATCAGACCGGTACCAACCATGTAGAGGTTCAGCATCCGGGCTTCGGACTGGAAAAACGAGTTGTGCAGCGCGTTGAGGGCTTTGGACAGGTTGTTTTTGTTGATGACCACCGAGATATTGATCTCCGACGACCCCTGTGCGACGGCTACGATGTTAACGCCGTTTTTGCCCAGCACCGAAAACAGCTTGCCCGCAATCCCCGATGATTTCCGCATTCCTTCGCCCACCGTGGCAATGACCGACAGATCGCGCTCGATAGCAATGTTGTCGATGTGGCCGTGTTCGATTTCGGGCGCAAATTCGGCGTCTAAGATGGTCTTGACGTTCTCGGCCCCGCGCGGGTCGATGGCAAAGCAAATGGAATGTTCGGACGATGCCTGTGAAATCAGCACCACGCTGATTTTATGGGTTGCCAGTATTCCGAACAGCTTGGCCGACACGCCTGCTACCCCAATCATGCCCGATCCCTGTACGTTGACGAGCGCAATGTCGTCGATGCTCGAAATACCCGTGATGGTATATTGCCGACGGTCGGCGGTGCGGCTCACGAGGGTTCCCTCATGGCTTATATTAAATGTATTCAGCACCCGGACCGGAATGTTGCGGGCAAAGGCGGGTTGCAGACTGGGCGGGTAAATCACTTTGGCTCCGAAGTGGCTAAGTTCCATCGCTTCGGCGTAGGTGATCGTCGGAATATTGAAGGCGTTGGGCACCTTGCGCGGATCGGCGGTCATCATCCCGTCCACATCGGTCCAGATGTCGATGAAGGTGGCGTTTAAGGCCGCGCCAATGATACTCGCCGTGTAATCCGACCCGCCCCGGCCCAGCGTGGTGGTCTCGTTTTTCTCCGTCGAGCCGATAAAGCCAGTGATTAACTGTATGTCGGTATTTTTGGCGAAATGCGCCTGAACGAGCTGGTTGGTGAGGGTGTAGTTGACCTCAGCCTGCCCAAACTGCGCGTCGGTTTTGATGATAGTCCGGGCGTCGAGAAACTGGGCCGGAATACCTGTACTGCGCACACATTCGGTAATGACGGCGGTAGAGAGCCGCTCGCCAAAGCTGGTAATCAGGTCGTGCGTGCGCGGGGTAAGCTCCCGAATGAGCGATACACCCCGCAGCAAATCTTCGAGTTCGTTGATGATACCGCGCACATGGGCAAACACCTTGCTCTGCTCCTTCACGGGCAGCAGGGCTTTGACCACCGCAAAATGCCGGTCTTCAATGCGCCGGACCAGTTCCATGTAATCGGGTTCGCCGGAGGTGGCCATCCGCCCAATCTCGATGAGCTGATTGGTAACGCCCCCCATTGCCGAAAAAACTACGGCGATGGCATTACCGTCGCGCCGGTGTTGCTCAATGATCTGAATAACCTGCCGAATGCTCTCGACCGAGCCAACCGACGTACCGCCAAATTTTAAAACCTGCATTTATAATTGCGAATGAGTAAACGGCCTGCCGTACATAGCAGGTCTTCACGGTTGTTGGGACGATTGATGAATGTATTATTGAAGAAACGCAAAGATAGGGCCAAACCGAAACAGCTACGTCTCTGCTTTAGACTGCGGTTGCTCCGTATCAATCGTATCGGTGTACTGCCAGGCCTGTGGGGTATGAGCAGGATTTTCTGGTACATGACAAATGCCATAAGGCTGCCAAAATGAAAAATTATAAATCCAGGCGGCTGCTCTATTCGTAGATAAAGAGAGTGCGGGCAATGGAAGTCTCCATTCAAGACACATTTTTTTCTTACTCAGTATGAACAATCAGGAAAAACAACCCGGATTACCAACGTTGCCGGGCGGATTTGAACCCGTTGCCGTTGGCCGACGGCTCTTTTTGCGCTACTCCGGCGCGTTTGTAGCCGGCAGTGCGTTTCTTGTCGCGTGTAAAGACGAAGAAAACCCCACCACCGTTATGCCCGCACCGACCATGGTCGATCTGGGAACGGGTGATATTGGGATTCTGAACTATGCCTACGCACTCGAACAACTCGAAGCCGCTTTTTATACGCAGGTAATGACTACGCCTTACGGTGGTATGTCAGACGCCGAACGGACAATTCTGACGGACATCCGCGATCACGAAATTATTCACCGCGAGTTTTTCAAAGCGGCTATTCCAGCTGCCAGCCGGATTGCTGACCTGACGCCCAACTTCAGCGGAGTCAACTTCACCGACCGGTCCAGTGTACTCAACACGGCCAAAACGTTCGAAGACCTCGGTGTGGCAGCTTACAACGGCGCGGGCAATCTTATCAAAGATGTAAACTATCTGCTGCTGGCCGGTAAGATTGTCTCGGTAGAAGCCCGTCACGCAGCCGTCATTCGCGATCTGCTCAGCCCGAAGTCAGCCAGTTTTGCTGGTGATGACGTAGTAACGCCCGCCAATGGACTGGATGGTGCCCTCAAGCCAAATCAGGTATTGCCAGCCGCCCAGCCCTTTGTTACCAATCCCATCAGCGGAGCTAATCTGCCCACCGTATAAACTGACTCAACACGATGAATATCCTGAATATAATCTCACAGATTGAAGAAGTTGATGCCGAAGCGGCAGACAAATACAGCTTCTATTCGCGTCGGAACCTGCTTAAGTTTGGCCAGAAAGCCCTGACTGCAGCTGCTGTACCAGCCTTGTTTGCCACGACCACTAATCAGGCATTTGCTCAGGCAGGCCCTTCGCAGGCCGCTGTTGACGTCTTGAACTTCGCGCTTACGCTCGAGTACCTCGAAGACGAATACTACCGGCTGGCCCTGAATACGGCTAACCTTATTCCGGCGGCCGACCGCATTGTGTTTGAGCAGATCGGCAAACACGAAACGGCCCACGTAGCCCTGCTCAAAGGTGCTCTTGGAGCCGCTGCGGTGGCCAAGCCAACCTTCAAATTTGGCGACTCGTTCAGTACGTACCAGAAATTTCTGGGACTGGCGCAGGCACTCGAAGATACCGGCGTTCGGGCCTACAAAGGACAGGCTGGCGCGCTGATTAACGACAAAGCCATCCTGCAAGCGGCCCTGCAAATCCACTCCGTAGAAGCCCGGCACGCGGCACAGGTTCGGCGAATGAACGGTGCCAAAGGCTGGATTGGTACGGCGGGTAACGCACCGGCTGCGGTCTATGCGGGCGAAGAAGTTACTGCGCAGGCAACGGTTGACTTGGTGGCCCTGACGAAGCTATCGGCTGCGGCAGTGGCTGAGGCCTTCGATGAGCCGTTGACCAAAGCACAGGTGCTGGCTATTGCCGGAACGTACATTGCTTAACGATATATGATGTATTGCTGACTCCGGATGGCTACACCATACACCATATATACTACATCATACATCAAAGACAGTAATAGGGAAGTTAGTTTGAGGAGCTGGGCAACCGGCAGAATACCAAAAAGGCGCCGGAGTTTCTCCGGTGCCTTTTTTTTGGTGTATTAACGCCGGGTTTTTCGTTCTTTGTATTCCGGTTACCTTTCAATCACTCTATGAAATTCCTGCGCGTTCTGCTTTACATACTGCTCGGTCCGGTGGGGCTGGTAGTTTTGATTCTGGCCCTTGGTCTGGTACCAATGGATGGTACGCCGTATCAGGAAATGGATTATTACCGGCAAACTAAACAGAGACTGAATGAGTTGACCCCACCAAAACCCGCCACCGCACCCCTGCGGGCGGGCTGGGCCAAAGCCAACATTACTCCCGACCACCCCACCGCTACCGGCGGCTACGGCGAACGACGCGGCAAACAATGGCGGGTCGTCAGCGATTCGCTCTACGCGCGGGTGGTCATGCTCGACAATGGCAGTACCCGCGTGGCCGTCGTTGCCCTCGATCTGCTCATTACACCACCCACGGTTACCAAGCAACTCAAAAAGCGACTGCCCGAAGTGGGCTTGCGCTGGGAGAACATATACATAGGGGCCATCCACTCGCATAATAGCATGGGCGGATGGGCACCGGGGCTGGTGGGTACGCTCATTGCGGGCGAGTATGAGGAAGGCGTTGTTACCCACATTACCGACGGTATTCTACGGGCCATCCGCGAAGCGCAAACGAATATGGCCCCGGTGCAGGTTGGCTACGGCCAAACCGATGCCACCGACCTGATCAGAAATCGTATTAGCTCGTCTGGCCCCACCGGTCCGCTCGACGGGGCCATTCGATTACTGAAACTGGTGAAAAAAGACGGTACGTCGGCCCTGATTACGTCGTTTTCGGGTCATGCTACGCTGTTTGAAGGCGACAATGGCGATTACCTCAGCCGCGACTATCCTGGTTCGCTGGTGGACCGGCTGGAGAAAAAAGCCGCTACGTTTGCCTTGTTTCTGGCCGGGCCGGTGGGTAGCACGGCCCCCGTAGCAACCGGAAATACCGATTTTCAGGAGATCAGAAACTACGCCGGTACACTGGCCCTACGCATCGAGCAGACCGCGCCGACTATCCAAACCCGCCCCGACAGTACGCTCATGCTGCTGACCCTGCCGCTGGGTCTGCGCGAACCACACCCCCGTATCATTGGCAACTGGCGGGTGCGGCCTTACCTATTTTACCTATTCTATGGTGATTATCCGTCCGACCTGAAAGCGTTGCGCATTGGCAAAACTGCCCTGCTCGGCACCCCCTGCGACTTTTCCGGCGAACTCTCCGCCGAACTACAGCCTGTGGCCCGGCGCGATAGTCTGAATCTGATGATTACCAGCTTCGACGGCGGCTACATTGGCTATATCACACCCGACCGCTACTACCACCGCGCCACCTACGAAACCCGCGACATGAATTGGTTTGGCCCCTATAACGGCGACTATTTCAAGGAAATGATGACGGGACTACTGGCGAAGATTGACTGATAAATATGCGCCAATATCTGGCCTGTATCGCCCTCGTGGTCGATGATTACGACGATGCGATTCGGTTTTACACCGAAAAACTCAATTTTGTCCTGCTGGAAGATACCCGTCTGAGCGGTACCAAACGTTGGGTTCGGGTAGCCCCACCGGGCAGTGATGCCTGCGCTCTGCTACTGGCCAAAGCCGATGGCGATACGCAGAGCGGCCGCGTGGGTAATCAGACCGGCGGGCGGGTATTTCTGTTTCTGCATACCGACGATTTATGGCGCGACTACCACGCCATGACCGCAAAAGGTATTGAGTTTGTGCGGCCACCTGCCGAGGAATCCTACGGGACCGTCGCCGTTTTTAAAGACTTGTACGGTAATCTGTGGGACTTAATCGAGCCTACTCTGCGGGTAAGCACACTGTAAACGTGGCTCCCTGGTTGGGTTGGCCCGTTACCTGAATGGACCCATTATGTAGTTGATTTATTGCTGGACGGAAGCCCGCCGGAGCCGGTCGTTGATGGCCGCACCCAGGCCGGTGTTGGGCAACGTCTCGGCATAAATGAGGTCCAGATCCAGCGCGTCGAGCCAGCGCAGGTGAGCAAACAGGTTTTTGGCGGCTTCGTTCAGATCGCCCGTGGCCGACAGTACGCGCTGCTGCCCGTTGGGAATGCCCCCAACCGGCTCACGAAACACCAGCGCACCTGCCCGATCAGGATTGACCTCGTCAGTAAGAGTTAGCGACTGGCCGGGTTTTAACAGAACAAGTGGTTTGCGCGGGGCGTAGTGGCTGCTGAGCATACCCGGTGCCGCCGGGTTATCCGTCGAGTGAGTCTGCACCGTTACTGGTCCCACTACTGCTTCAACCTGCACCTGAGTCAGCCCGCCAAGCCGGAATATGCGGGGAACCTCGTCCTCAAAACCAACAATGGTCGATTCCAGCCCAACCTGTGCCGGGCCACCGTCGAGGATGTATGGAATCTGATTGCCCAACTGATCGGCCACGTGCCGGGCGGTGGTGGGGCTGATGTACCCAAACGGATTGGCACTGGGCGCAGCCAGTGGAAAATCGAGCTCGGCCAGCAGTTGCAGCGTGAGCGGGTGGTTTGGAATGCGTACCGCCACCGTGGGCAGACCTGCCGTCACGAGATCGGGAATATTATTGCGTTTGGGCAGCAGCAACGTGAGCGGACCGGGCCAGAACGCGTCGGCCAGTTGTTGGGCAGCCGGGGGCAGGCTGGTTACGAATCGGCTTAGTTTGGCGGGCGTATCGGTGTGGACAATGAGCGGATCGAAGGCCGGGCGGTTTTTGACCCGGAAAATGGTCAATATCGCGTCGGTATTCAAGGCGTTACCGGCCAGGCCATAGACCGTTTCGGTTGGTATGCCCACTACGTTACCCGCTTCCAGCCATGCCTTCGCACAGCCAATATCCTGCCCCATCTGTACCATGCCATAAAAATAAGGGAGGAAGGGGAGAAAAGAGACGAGAGGGGGGAAGCTGATGCACGAGTTGCTGTCGCTGTTGTTGGTGCGTCGTCCTCCCCCCTTGTCCCTTTTCTCCCCTTCCTCCCCCTCTATCCATTTCTCCCTTACTTTTACAGTATGAACGAGCGATTTGGGAAGTGGTTCAGGCGAATGGGGTGGGCGGGATTTCTGTTTTTCCTGATCAAAGGCTTGCTATGGCTCATTATCCCGTACCTGATTGCAAAAGGCTTTCTATCGAAATGAACCAGCAGTACAAGCATAGCAAGCCGGTAGATAAGTCTGGCGGCTGGTCTGTGTCTTCTGTGCTGAAAAGGTTACTATATTGTAGCGTTGTTTTGGCAACACTATGACCATGAACATACACCACCATTCATGCAATCACTCCTGACGCGCCGATATAACTGCTTTTGCTGGTTTGTCAATGGGCTTCTCCTGTGGCTGTTGCCTGTGCTGGCTTCGGCCAATCACATCATTGGCGGTAACGTCAGTATGCGGGCGGTGGGAACAACACCCGGCCAGTTTCAGGTTCAGCTTACTCAGTTCTGGGATGTTTTCCAAAGCTCAGCCGGTAATCAGGACCCGGTTGTCACGGTGTTGATATTCAGTAAAAATGGGCCGAGACTCATTGAACGGATTGACCTTAGACTGTGCGAGAGTCTGCCGCTGCGTTTTAACAACGAAGCCTGTGCCCGCCAAAATAAGCTTAACTTCATAGAGGCCCGTTACTGCGCTCTGGTTACGCTCGACCCTGCCAGATACGCCGACCCGGCGGGTTATTACATGGTTTGGGAACGCTGCTGCCGGAGCGATGCCATTATCAACGTGACCAGAACCAGCAGTGGGCTGGGTATGGTATTCTACATGGAGTTTCCGGCCATGACGCGCAACAGCACGCCCTTCGTTAACTCATCACCCCAGTTCAAAATACCCACCGGCGACTATATTTGCTTAGACAAGCCGTTTACATTCGACATCAGCGCGACCGATGCCGACGGCGACGAGCTTGTTTACTCGCTCGTAACACCCCTCAACGGCTATACAACCAACACCGTCCTGACTGCCACTACTACCCCGCGTGCCAGCTATCCGCCCGTTGGCTGGGCACCGGGCTACGGACTCAACAACGTTATTCCGGGCAACCCGGCCCTGAGCGTCGATGCGGCTACGGGCCAGTTGAGCGTTCGGGCCAGTAGAGAAGGGCTATATCTTTTTTCGGTGCAGTGCGAGGAGTTCAGGAACGGCCAGCGGATTGGCTCCGTACGCCGGGATTTTCAGCTGCCCGTAGTCGATTGTGGGCAAACCAACACGCCCCCACCCCTTGTAAGCGTAAACAGCCGTGCTGTGTCGGGTAATTTGCCTTGGTGTGCCAGCCAGCCCCTGACGCTGCGGGCCGAGACAAATCCGTCGTTTCAGTACCAGTGGCAACGCAACGGATCCAACCTGCCCGGAGCCACCACCGATTCGCTTCAGGTCAGAACGGCGGGGGTTTATACCGTCGTGAAGAGTCTGATCCTAAGCTGCGCCAGAGATACAATATCAGAAAAAATAACGGTCAGCTACGTAACGCCCCCACCCGTGAGTCTGTCATTGGCCAGTCCAAACCCACTTTGCGCGGGCGATACAATTCAACTCCGGACTGTCAGCAATCCCGATTATACCTATCGCTGGCAACGCGATGGTGTTAACCTGACAGGACAGCAGGGGTCCACGCTGCTCATAAACCAGTCGGGTCGCTATACGGTGCTGGCCCGCCCATCGGCAGCCAACTGCGAGGGTATGGACTCGATTCGGGTCACAATAAACCCCCGGCCTACGGTGCAGGTCAGCGCGAGCCAACCCGTTTTTTGTCCCGGCGACAGTGTCGTGCTTACGGCGGTCGGTCAGCCGGGAAATCAGTACCAGTGGCAACGGGACGGCAGTCGGTTTGGCACGACCACGGCCCGTGTTCTGGCGCGGGAGACGGGTCTGTACCGGGCTGTGGTTACGGCCTCTACGGGCTGTACGGCCCTGTCGGCCCAGTTGGCACTCACGCAATACCCGCGACCTGACGTCCGGCTGGCCTCGCTCGCGCCGTTCTGTGGCGTTGGCGGTACTGCCCAAACGCTCAATGGTCTGCCGGGTGGCGGTGTTTACGCGGGTCCGGGCGTTACGGGCAACCGCTTCGATCCCGCCATGGCAGGCGTGGGGAGGCATACGCTTACCTATACCGTTACCTCGGCGAACGGCTGCCGCACTGTGCAAAGCACTACGGCTACAGTGGCACCGGGGCCGCAGTTAACCGGACTGCAAGTTTACACCCTCTTTCGGGGAAGCCGGGTTGAACTGGAAGTAAACACCAGCGAACCCATTAGGCAATACGGCTGGAACCCGCCCGATTTCCTGAGCCGGGCAGACGTACCCAACCCCATTGCCAGCCCGTCAGTGACTACGCCATATCAGCTTACAGCCCTGAGCGTATTGGGTTGCCCGGTCAGTTTCTCGGTGCTGGTGGAGGTAGTCGAGCCGGTTTACATTCCCTCGGCGTTCTCACCCAACGGCGACGGTCTGAACGATGTCTGGACGATTGCCAACATCGAAAAATTTCCCGGCTGCGAGGTATCTATCTTTAGCCGCTGGGGAGAGCTGGTCTTTTACTCGCGCGGTTATGCCCAGCCATGGAATGGTTCTTTTGGGCAAAACAAGGCCGGAGTAGGGCTGTACACGTATCAGATCAAAACCAGCGAAGGCCCTTTCTCTACCACCTTCCGGGGGGCGCTCACGGTACTACCCTGAGTAATGAGGCTGACGAACGTTAGGGGCGGGTATCGCTTTTTTCGTTGGGTAAGGATGGCGGAGCATCGCTATATTGCTGCCCCAAATGCCGTACTGGTTTCCGGCATTTTCTGACGAAAAACGATTCTAAACCAATGCCTACAACGCCCCTCCGTATTGCAATTATTGGTCCCGGAAAAGTGGCCCATCTGCACGCTAAAGCCGTTTTGCAGACGTCCGGCACCGAACTCACCGCCGTCTATGGCCGCACACCAGACAAAACCCGCGAGTTTGCCCAACACTACGACATTCCGGCCTATACCGACGTAGCCGAGATGGTCAGCCGCGAGCGAATTGACCTCTGTCTCGTCACTACCCCCCATCCGGCCCACGCCCAACCAACCATTGCGGCCCTTGATGCCGGTGCACATGTACTGGTAGAGAAACCGCTCTCGGCTTCGCTCGAAGATGCCGACGCCATGCTGGAAGCCGCCCGGCGCAACAATCGCCAGCTCGGCACCGTCAGCCAACGGCGGTTTTACGAACCCTGTCTGCGCATCCGCCGGGCCATTGACGCCGGACAGATTGGTAAACCCGTGCTGGGCATGGTGCAGATGCTGGGCTGGCGGGGCGAAGCCTATTACCAAAGCGATCCCTGGCGCGGCACATGGGCGGGCGAAGGCGGGGGCGTGCTGGTCAATCAGGCTCCGCACCAGCTCGATTTACTGCTCTGGTACATGGGCGAACCTGAAAGCGTTTACGGCGTCTGGAAAAATCTGAACCACCCGTATATCGAAGTTGACGATACGGCGGTGGCCATTGTGCAGTTCAAAAACGGTGGCATCGGCAATATTGTCGTCAGCAACAGTCAGCAGCCGGGCTTGTACGGTAAGGTGCATATTCACGGAGAGAATGGTGCGTCGGCAGGCGTGCAGACCGACGGCGGGTCGATGTTCGTGGCGGGCATGACCGGCATTACCGACCCGCCCGTCAACGACATCTGGAGCGTTCCGGGCGAGGAAAATAAACTGCCGGAGTTCGTGGCCGAAGACACCGCCTTCTTCGGCCAGATCGACGCCCTGACATATTACTTTGCCGAGCAGATTGCCGACTTCCGCGACGCCCTCGCCGACAATCGTCCGCCGATGGTGACGGGGCAGGATGGCCGCAACGTTGTGGCGTTGTTTCAGGCTATCTACGAATCGACCCGCACGGGTCAGGTGGTGCAGCTGTAAAGACGAACTTACGGAGTTGGCATACTTTCATCGGTTGAACTAGCCTCAAACGTATCATCAGATGCTGGTTGATGCACTGGATTTAAAAAATCTCCGCCACGTTCAGCATCAAACCCGGCAATACGCTCGACACCAGTTGCCCCTCCGTGGGCGATGCCGCACTGGCGGGTTGATAGCGACCTGCGTCGAGGGTCAGTACCTCGATCAGTTCTTCCTGGGGGTCAACCAGCCAGTATTCCTGAATGCCATGCCGCTGGTAAACAGCCCGTTTCTCAATGCGGTCGCGGTATCCCGACGAGGGGGATATGATTTCGATGACAAGCGCGGGTGGTCCCATAATGCCATCATTGGTTATCAAATGCGTGCTGGCCGTTGGTATAAACAGGAGGTCGGGCTGGAGACCGTTCTCATCGTCCAGAAACAGGTCGATGGGGGCGTAATAGAGTCGGCCCAGTTGTTTTTGTTTTATGAACGAACCAAGTTGCTGGCTTAACTCAAATGAAATAGACTGGTGGCGGGGAGACGGGGCGGTTTTTCTCACAAGTTCGCCGTTGATAAGTTCATACAGGTGGAGGTCATCGTCATGAAATTCCATCTGCTGAAATTCCGTAACGGTCATTTTCTGAAGGGCAACGGCAGTTTCCATCGTTGGCGTTGGTTGTTTGGATAAATATACGAACACAATCGTAAAACCGCCCTGCAACCCTCCTCTTCCAGCACGGGCGAATGCACATAGTCTTCGGCGAACAGCACAAAGAAGCCCCGGACAGTCAATGTCCGGGGCTTCTTCGTTTGTCAACTCAACTGTTTAGTTAGCCGGGTCCTGGGGCGTGGCGGAGTTGTTATCGCGCTCGTTGAACGGGTAAGGCAGGAAATTGCGCGTCCGTTCGGCGTTGGCCTGGGGCGTTGTACCCGGACCGGGCCGACCAAACCGGCGGCTGTCTTCGAGCCGAAGTCCGGTAAACGCGAGTTCGATTTGCCGGTTGCGGTAAATCTCGTTCAGAATGGCCGCGCTGGTTTGCGCACCGCTGTACACGGGTAAGGCAGCCCCAACACCCCAGGCATCGTCGGCAGGAGTTTTGGTCAGCACCTTGTTCAGTTCCGTTGTAGCGTTGGCAAGGTCGTTTTTACGGGCATACGCTTCGGCCCGAATCAGCAGCATCTCGCCGGGCAGATACACCGGAACCGGAGCCGTATTAGCCGCATAAAAACCGGACCCGAGGTTCTGGGTAGCCGTTGGATTGGCCCGCAGGTAAAAGGCCAGCCGACGGTCAGTCGCATTGGGCACGAGGGTAGCGGCCAAACCAAAGGCTGCGTTACCGGTACCCTGCGTGCCGCGTTCGCGCTGCGGAAAGCCCTGGGGCGTTAGTAGCAACGAACCGTCGGCGTTGCGGGCGTACCGGAACTCGAAAAAGACGCTGGCGGGCTGTCCTTCAATCAGGAACACCGGCGCGCCCGATACCGTCGAGATTACGATGCGGCGACTACCGAGACTCAGGAT
>Ga0105045_10003968_pt1 | contig 12823 bp, 8 predicted proteins | sample MAT02_FD_78089 | JGI IMG/M metagenome (GOLD analysis project Ga0105045, IMG submission 78089) | Freshwater microbial communities from Lake Fryxell liftoff mats and glacier meltwater in Antarctica - MAT-02 (megahit assembly) | ecosystem: Environmental > Aquatic > Freshwater > Ice > Liftoff...
GCTCGGTGACCTAGTGATGACAAGTAATGCTTGAGTCAATGAAACAGCCCCTGGGAGATGAATCGACTACTCCCGTTCGGTTGGAACTGGAGAAATCCGTTCGACCGTTAAAGGCATGGGATATATCGCTTCGACTAGGGGGACCGCAAACTTGGCCAGTGGTCATTGTCAATGAACGACTCTTGAAACTACAACTGTGTGGAGATGCGAAGCTTGTGCGCGGGGGATGGGTCACCACTCGGCCGAAGCCCCCAATAACTGGCCGAAACGGAGCTGGTACACCTCTGGCAGCACCCGACCCAATCACACCGCTGCAGAACCCCGGTTCTAGGGCAGATAAGCCTCCGCTTAAACTAGGACATCGGTGGGAAGACTTTCGTAGGCTCTGCCTGTATTACGCTGACTGCCTCCGAATCGAGCAGTCATCGTCGATCTCCGCTTATGTGAGCCAAGAGAACGTCTCATTCGCTCAAGTTTCTATGCACACCAACTGGCGGGCACTCGCGACTGGAATGCCCATCGCAATTCCGATTAAGGCGGGATGGGATCGACTGATTATGGGAGTCCGTAATGCGTCAACGATGGGTAGCGTGTACATCGGATACCCAAGTGATGTCTTGTACCATCGCAAAGACGGCGAGTCGTGGACACTTGTCTCGCCTGTCTTCGTCCACCCCGTTGAATGTCACGTCGATCAGCACATGCTTATGGTTCGTCCCTTATCCTCGCCGCAGATCAATCAGCGCTGGCTGGAGTTGCGACTACGCAATGAAGATGCGCGTCGTGAACTTGTGGAAGCTTGTGGGCTTGAGGTCAGCGACGTAGCGGATGAGGAGTCGGACAACGCTGTCCCGCGCCTAGGCGGGCTAGATGAAATGGCTGCCGTACTTCGAAACTGCTACTCGAAGTTCTGGAGCAGCGATTCAGATTCGTCGCATCTGAGCTTGAGCTCAGTCAAACCAGGCATCGTGGGGCGTGGAGTACTTGTAGTCGCGAAAGATCTAAAGTACACCGCCCGACTCCTCAGAGAGCTAAAGAAGATCGCGACCACTAAACCCGACGAGGATCTCGACAACTCGGCACTAGCACCGCTCTTTCCACACGAGAGTCCAGCGGCCGTGAGCGGACCGGGCGAAGGTAAGATGGTTGCAGTACAGGAATGCCTCACGCCTGTTCCGCTGATCGAAGTAATTCCATTGAACCAGTCCCAGCGGCGCGCATGTAACGCGGCCATTTCCTCATCGCTGACCGTTATTACCGGACCTCCCGGAACCGGAAAGTCGCGAGTTGTCGGCAATCTTCTCTCGCACGTTTCCCTAACAGGGGGATCAGCTTTACTAGCAAGCAGAAACCACCAAGCACTTGAGGCAGTGGTCCCTCAGTTGAATGCCATGACTGACCCGCACCGACTAGCCATCCGACTCTCCTCACCCTTTAGTTCAGTCTCCGAGGATCCAATTGCCCACCTCTTTCAAGAGCTACTCGCTAGTGGTGGACTACGGAAGCAGCAGTTGTTGGAGAGTAACGACGAAGTGCGGCGTTGGGCCGGTCGGTCCGCCGATGTACTACGGCAGTTAGATGAAGTTGGTGTTCTCGCTGAGCATTTGAGAATCTTGGAGCGTCAGCTATCCGAACAACTCTGGGAGCACCCCGACTGGCTAAACTCTCCGGCACTTTCGTCAGATCTTCCGAATCTTGACGCGATTCGTGCGTTGGTGAACACACTAACACAAGAGCTCTTACCTCCTCGTTCCTTCTGGGGCCGGCTGCAAAGGTACTTCTCTAGTCACCGCGAGCTATCGACACTTCTAGGGACCTCGGCCACCTTACTCAACAGGTTTCCGGCTTCCATCCTGCCTCCTTTTGAGATTACAAGTCCAACGAGTGTTGTTGCAGCACTTACTGCATGTGAACCGTTTTCGGTTGCGGCCGGCACCATGGGACAACTCCGCCAAGCCCAAGCACGTATGGAATTGAAGCCTACCCTCTCAGATCTTCACTCAAAGTATTCGGAGTCTTCCGACAAAGTCTGTGCGGCGAGTCGGCGGGCGCTGACCGGAATTGCCAGTAGCGTTGGTAGTTCAATTCCCCCTGAGCAGCGCCAGCGACTGGCGGAGATTTGGTCAGGCATTCAGAACCGCGGATCACCGGTATCTGGTTATGGGTGGCGCTTCGAACGAGCCCTCCGAGACATCATGCCAGCTTTGCTCCGACAGATGCCGGTCTGGGCTGTGACAAGTCTATCAGCCGGAAGGTTTCTTCCGCTGTCTGCAGGTGCGTTTGACCACGTGATAATTGATGAAGCAAGCCAATGCGACATCGCTTCGAGCATACCCCTGATCTTTAGAGCCCGATCGGTGTGTGTGGTAGGCGATCCGAGGCAGCTCTCGCATGTATCAAGAATCCCAAAGGATTCAGACATGGCGTTACGCGTTCGACACAACCTACGTGATGTTCGGTTTGAGCGGTACACCTATCGAACTAATTCCCTTTACCAGATGGCTTCCACAAGCGCCAACTGTGAAGGACCATACTTTCTTAATGGTCACTATCGGTGCCACCCCTAGATTGCGGGGTATTGTAACCAAGTCTTTTACCGCAATGAATTGAGTGTGATCACTGAGGCAACAGGGTCGAAAAATGGGATCTCTTGGACCGATATTGAAGACGATGCTAAATCTGCCCCTGGAGGGGGGGCATGGAGCGCATTACAGGTCAAAGCCGTAATAGCAGAGCTGGATCGCTTGGTTGGTGAGAAATATACGGGAAGCCTCGGCGTTGTTAGCCCTTTTCGCGCTCAGGCCAACCGCATCAATGACGCAGTCAGGGCTCGATTCAGTCCGGTGGTGCTAAGCCATCTGCGATTCCATTGTGATACTGCAGACGGTTTTCAGGGAGATGAGCGTGATGTAATCATTTTGAGTCTTGTCGGGGGTGCCTCTTTGCCGAGGGGAGCCGAATGGTTTCTACACAACAGCCCGAATCGATTCAACGTAAGCGTTTCGCGGGCACGGCATGTACTACACGTCGTCGGTAACAAGAGTTGGGCACGTTCGTGCGGGATTCGACATATTTCGGCGCTGCTCGATGCATCGGAGTCAGCAAAGCGACCAGCGACCATGCGATCCGATTTGATTGGGCCGGTTTGGGAGCCCAAGTTTGCAGACAAACTACGGTATGACTCAATTCCCTTCGAGCAGCAGTATCCCGCCTGTGGAAGATATCTGGACTTTGCGGTCATAGGAGAGCGAGGACGACTGAACGTGGAGATCGATGGAGGGCATCACCGCGGCGCTGACGGTCTTCGCGTGGTTGATGACCTACATCGTGACCGAGTACTGATTGGGGCGGGTTGGAAGGTCCGTCGCTTCTGGGTCTACCAGTTGCGTGAAGACCTACCAGCGTGCATAGATGAGGTTGAGCGTATTTGGAAGTCAATTGTGTAGGATAAAGCCTCAATCTGCGAATTCTTGATGCAAGGAGCAAGATGACGGAAACGACAGTAGAAGCGGACCAGCCGAGCATGCAACGGCCGCGAGCGATATCCACAGTATTTGGAATAGCGTTACTCGTAGGGATCGCACTAATCGTCATTGTGTCGCATTTGAACGCCTTGAGGGCAGCTCAGCAGGCTCTAATTGAGCGGGATTCATGGGACAGGTCTGCCACGGAACGAAAGAAAGTTCAAGAGCAGCTGGCGATCCTTGAGACCGATCTGGCTGGCAACCTTGAGAGCGGCCAGAAAGATCTCGCCAACTTGAGAGCACAACTGTCCACGACTCAGAGCGAATTTGGAAGTTCGAGGTCAGAGCTTCAGCGTGTTAACGCGGAACTTACCCTCGCTCGAGTTGCAAGAGACTCAGCTGTGTCCGAACAGTCGAAGGCACAGACGGAGTCACTGACAGCATCAGCAGCTCGTCGGACCGCGGAACTAGCAATTGAGGAACTGAATACGACTACTGAGCGACTGAAACAGGATATTTCTAAGCTGACGGCAGACAAAGACTCCTTGGCACAATCCACTCTTCAAACACGTGATACGTTGCAGCGGGCTATCACAGACCTTGAGGCATCACGGACTACTTCTACCGCCTTACAAAAAGCGTTGACGGACCTTCAGACCAAGCTACGACAGACGCAGACTGCACTCGGAACCGCGAGCACAGAGTATGCCGCGATGATGTCAGAGAGGTCTGCGGCTGTGACTCAACGAGACGGCGCCAAGATAGAGATCACGGACAGCATCAAGCAGTTGGAGGCCGCTCGCATTGAGCACGCCACAATTCAAAAGGATCTCGCGACAGCAAAGGCAGATGCGATCCAGTTGCAGACAACCCTATCGACGCGTACGCAAGAAATAGCTACGGCAACCGCGTCAGCAACTGCCACGAAGGCGCGGCTTGCAGAATCTGCTGAGGCCTTGGCTAAGAGCCAAGTGGAGCTGACGACCAACGCCGGTCGACTTACAGACTCCGCTCAGGCATTGGCCACGAGCCAAGCGGAGCTGACGACCAACATCGGTCGACTTGCACAACTAAAGAAGGAACGGGCAGATGTAGAGTCAGAAATCAAAGGACTCGAGGCCAGTGCAGCCCTGCAGCGCGAACAGGTTCAGACACTGAAGACTGAGACAGAAGTGACTCGAACGAAACTCGACATAGCCCGCACGAGCGTGTCACAGACGACCGCTGACGAGGTGCGGCTGTTGGAGAGTATTCGCCGGCTTTCGGCGGCATCGTTGGCAGCGGCATCAACCCAGCCTTCGAAGGGGGCCAACTAGATGGACTGGAACTTCACGTTACTTCTGATATCCGCCGTGGTTTCCCCCGTGATCTTTCTGGCGGCGATTCCGATCTATATTCATCATCGTCAATCGGTAGCGAGAGTGGCCGAACGAGAAGCAAGGCTCCCTGAGGCGACACTCTTCATAGACCTGAGGCAAAGGAACAAAGACCTTGAAATCACCAAAGAGTCATTGATTACTGAAGTGTCGGAGGCGAAGGCCATCATTGGTCGTCAGGAAGAGGCCCGACTCTGGCTACGGGACAATGAGCAGCGCTACAACGAGTTAAAGGCAATGCTTCCAGAAATCTCAGCACGGCTTGAGGCGATGCAAACGCAGGAAGCGGAACTCCGACAGAACGTGAACAACCTCGCAGGTGAGGTTGCGCAGTTTGGCGCCAAGGCCAAGATCATCACCGATGAGATCGAGCAACTGAATTCGGTGAAGAGTCAGGCCAGACAGGAAATCGAGACATTTAGCCAAAAGAACGACAGTCTCGTTAAAGAAACACGCAGGCTTGAAGACGCCAAGCAGGAGGCGGAGTCTACTCTCAACAAGATCGATGTCCTTTGCAAAAAATCGGAAAATGACATGGTCCAGAAGCAGACCCAACTGGCTGCCATTAATACCTCAATTCAAAAGTCTCAGGGCGAACTCGATGTGGCCCGTGCCGAGCACAGCCGACTCAAGGCTGAAGTTGATGCTTCGACAAGATTGCTCGCCGCATTAGGGCAGAAGATTTCAAACGCGTCGTCGGTCGCCGGCGTAAAAGCAGATGACGGCAACCGCCTCGCCGAGCTTTGGAGCCCGACACTCAGGAAAGGACTCTTTACCGGAAATCGCTCGGGCGAGTCGGAAGAACAGTGCCTCGAAGGTGTCGGTAAGTATCTTAAGGCTAGGGGCCTCCACTTTCCGCAGCGCGTGGTAAATGCTTTTCACACCTCTATGAAAGTGATGAACTCCTCGCCACTTTGTGTGCTTGCTGGTATCAGCGGCACCGGCAAGAGTGAACTGCCACGGCGGTACGCCGAGGCCATGGGCATTCATTTCCTGAACGTAGCCGTCCAACCCAGATGGGACAGCCCACAGGACATGTTTGGATTCTTCAACTACCTAGACGGAAAGTATAAGGCTACGGAGTTGGCGCGAGCACTGGTCCAAATGGATCCCTGTGCCAAGGAAGAAGGTAGAGGGTGGGTGAAACCAGCAAAGTGGGAAGGTGAACACTGGTTATCCGATCGCATGCTCTTGGTACTTCTTGACGAAATGAACTTGGCGAGAGTGGAATATTACTTCAGTGAGTTCCTCAGCAGGCTGGAGACACGCTCTGGCATAAGTAATTATAAGTTAGTCGCAGATCGCGAGACGGCTGAACTTTTGCTTGAAATAGGTTCCAGCCCAAGTGAAGGACGAGGTGGCCAGCAGCCGGCCGTCTCAGCGGCGATGATGCGAGTGTTTGTCAACACAAACGTCCTCTTTGTCGGTACGATGAATGAGGATGAGTCGACTCAGTCGCTCTCCGATAAGGTGATTGACCGAGCCAACGTGTTACGATTTGGTCGTCCCAGATCCTTACAGACTCCTGACGGGGGGAATTCAGACGTTCAATCGAAAGCTCTTCCATTTTCTGTTTGGAGAGACTGGTGTATTGATCCCGACGAAGGCGGCTATGGGGTCGACTTTGAACAGCACCTCAGGGGCCTAGACGACCAGATTCAAATTCTCAATGACGCAATGACGCAGGTTCGACGGCCTTTCGCTTACCGCACCCGGCGCGCGGTGCGCAGTTATGTAGCCAGCTACCCCGGAGCGATACAGAACGAGGAGGCGAGAAACTTTGCATTGGCCGACCAGATTGAGTTCAAGATCCTACCGAAGTTCAGAGGTTTGGACCCGACTGACTCTGCTGTGGGCGCGGCGATCAATACCGTAAGGAAGGTATTGGATGGAGTTGGGGACCATGAACTCTCGAGTGCCATCAAGAACTCAATCCAACCCGGATACCACCAGTTTATGTGGCAGGGACTTAACCGCAGCTAGGAGCGAGCGTGGCCCTTCCGAGGATCCCCATCAGCCCGTCGACGCTTGGACCAGTGAGCCCGGCTAAGTGCCTAATCGGCTTAGCGGATTGGCAATGGGTTCCAGTTGGGGCCACCTCTCACTTAACGGTCGGGGGTTTAGACACGTCAGGCGCGCGTCCACACATTGACGTTTCACCGGGGCCTTGTCGGATTCTGGCTCAGGGGTGCCCAGATGTACTTCCCTTGGCAGGAGTTATCAGGGACCTCTCAGGGCGGGTCTTTTGGCGCTATGAGTTGCCAGGAACATCGGCAGAAGACGCCAATGCGGAACCTAACGTTGCTCGACGATTACAGTTGAAAATTAGCTATGGTCTTGACGAAGAGTGTGAGACGAGCGTTTCACTTCGAAATCAACTGGTTCGCCCTCATCCACCTGCATGGGAAGCGGAGAGTCAGGGCTCTGAAAACGAGCCCAAGGCAGCCGAGCCCTCTGAATCTGAGCGACTGTCCTACCTTGTGGGCCAGCATGTTGATTTGGTGAATGAATTATACGACGACGGAGACGCAACTAGTTCTTGGGAAGGTACGGTTGATGGCATAGCCTATCGACAACTTGAACGATCAGCTTCTCGGTGGATGAATGCCGGAAAGGTAAGTGATCCACGGTACTCGCTCATTGTTCGACTGGCCGGTGAGCTACCCGACGTGCTAGATGAGGTTTGCTACCGCCCGAGACGTGTGTTGTCTCGCACGCGACAGCTACAGCCGGTGGAATCTGTTCAACAACTGGATGCTGCATGTATTCGCTGGCTCGCGCGTCAGCCGGGTAGGACGATAGCGGAGAAGGCGGGACCAAGACAGCGAGTACTCGGACTGGTCCGATTCGAAGACTTTGATACGCTTGAAAACCGAGTGGTGAAGGATCTACTGGTTCGGGCTGAGAAGGCCTGTACCGACTATCTACGGGAGTATCGTGGCCAGCACAAACACGAGCGGGTCAAGTTGATCCGGACGTTTTGGTCATTACTTCGGCGCCTTCGACTAGATTCCGAGATTTCAATAGTTTCGGGAGTCATAGGTATTCCGCAAGCCAACTACGCGCTTTTACATGATCCACGGTACTCTAAACTTTGGGCGGCTCACCAAGCACTCGTACGTCAGGAAGCGGCACTGGATGATGGGTGGCGATGGCGACAGCGTGTGTGGTCCGAACACATGATGTTCGCGGTGTGCGCTGCGCTCCGGGAGATTGCACCGCAAGGTCGTTGGGCATGTTCCGACCTACGGCTCCATATGGCACACACCGCCGGTCGATTCGTCGATCCGGAGACTGCATTTGGAGGTTGGGAGTTAGAATTCGATGGCGGTGTCGTGTACATGATTGATGGGCGTCACCTCATCGAGAGCAGTGGTGTGTCGTCGAATTTAATGACTGAATCGCAGAAACTGGTGACGCCGGTGATCTCTTCACTCTGCCCTGATCTTGTCCTCGTTAGATGCGACCGGCATCGGCGCGTGATCAATCGCCTTGGTGTGTGGTCGTCAGTAATCCAGACTCCAAATTTGGGCAAGGGTCCCGACAAGCTGGCTGAGGAACTTCGCAGGGCCGGACCCGGAAGCCGTGGGATCATCCTTCTCCCAGATTATGAGGCGACGGAAGAAGGTGGGCTCAAGGTGCTCGCAGACCCACTTGTCATTTACCGCTATGCGATGCCACTGCAGAAAAATCTGCCGAATCTCGTTGTAGAACTGAAAAGGGGGATTGGTATTCTATGAGTACCTCCTCCATCCATACGGCCGCGGCTGTTGCCGCAGCCGACGTGCTCACCGCCGTCTGGCTTGACCCGACAGCCGTGCAGGTGGGCTCAATTCGTGTGGAACACGGAACACCGTCCGCGTCGAGTTGCGAGCGTTCGGTGAATCGCCTTGATCGCACTCCCTGTGTGCTTCTCCCTATGCGAGGAGCCGAGCCTCTCCGTGCAGACTTGCAGGGAGGGGGGCATCCTCGTGGATGCGGCGACATTTGGCCACCCGAAGCGATGTCTGTGCCTGACCAAGCTGGCAACTTGGGCTCCCGACTCCCGTTGATGGTCGCCTGGCCACAACTTCTAAATGGAGGATCCAGGCCGTTCACCTACCTCAATGCATACGGAGAACTGACCGACTTTTCGGACTATTCAGATGCGATTGCAACAGCCGTTCAGCAGTCCCTGATATCAGCCCCCAAGCGCGATGGCACTGCCAATGCTCGTCCTGTGATCGTTGTTCCCGACCGGCTTAGCACTCGCGGACAGCAGGACATTCTTGATTGCTGCTCCCGACGCGGGCTGGAGGTTAGGCTCCTCTGGCGACCGGTCGCAGCGGCGATCTCGTGGTGCGAGAAATTCGACCGCGACCTAATCGAAAAGTGCGTCCAAGACGGGAAACCAATTGGCTCAGTATTGAGCATCTATTTGGGAGCCGAGGGGTGGGAACTTACCTCGCTCGAAGTCGTCGCACACAAGCGAGGCGGAAGTACCTTCTCTTTGCTCCCTGCCAGACGACGCCCCAAGGGAAAAATTGAACAATCTTCGAGCTTCTTCGGTCCGTCAATGCTGTCCACGCTGGTCACCACTTCGGTGGAGTCCACAATTGGCAACCAGCCTCGAGCTTCGAAATGCCACGAAAGGTTGTGGGCAGATCGTTGGCTCCCGAACGCTATTCAGTCCCTAACCAAGTCACCTCGGTCTGATACCGAAGCGCTTCATGCAAACTGGCGGCAGCGGGTCCTCAAGACCTTTTCCGTTCCCTCTGAGCCCGAAGATGCAATTCTGAAGACCTTTCTGCCTGGACCATGGACCCTTCAGAATTTCACGGCGGCGCGGAACTATGTCAGTCAGTTCTGGAGAGACACTCCGCCTTTGGGGGTGGTTTTATCTGGTGCGCTCGCGGGACTTCCGATGGACGACGGCACGCCCATGGGAATCTGGTTCCTGAAAAGAGCCGAGGTCAACCCGGGGTTCGTCCTCGTAGAGAATGCGGATACCACCTTGCCCATATTGGACGGCGCCCTTCTCGCGGCAGCCCGCATCCATGACGGAAGGATCCCGTACCTAGACCAGTTACCATCGCTGCGAACCGTCGCCGTGCGTCGTGGCAAGCCGATGTGGGAGGATCTCATTGATCCCGATGGGACCTACGTACCCGGTGGAGTAACTTGGAAGCGGAAGCAACCCATGGAAGGGCTCGCGATCGCGGCCAACACATCGGACCTCACCATAGCGCTCAGCCATGGAGAAGAAGAGCACCTTGTAAGACTTACCGAAGTAACCAATCTTGACGAGTCCGATACAATGGTACCTGTTCAGATTGAAGTTAACGTCGAACCGGCGCAAGGCGATGCAAAGCTCGTTGTTAGCCCCACGCCCCCCAACAGCGGATTCCGCCCATTCACCGTTAGGTACTTCGGCCGCGATAACTTCGCCCGCCGACCACGGGATAATCCGAAAGGGAAAGAGGTGACCCCTGACGAGTATCTTGAGGATGAACCGCTTGTCATGCCACCTTTACTTCCTCGCCCGGCAAGCCGAGGAATGTGGGATAGAGGGAACCCGTGGAATCCGGTGGGAACACGAAAAATGGTTAAGGAGGCGCTTGCGATTTTTAGGACTGGGGCACTACCAAACTACGAACATCTGAACAATTTACGAAATGTGTTTCGGGGTAAAGATCCTGTGAGCTCGAGATACAATCGGGACTCTACCGCAGTTGGATCAGATGGACATTCGGCTTTAGCGTCAGATCAACCCAATCTTGACGAATTAACCGATCATCTGGTGAACCACCTACTTCGGTCTGGCAATGATCGAAACAGGTCTGTAATTGTGCGAGCCCTCGCCTACATGTCTACACCAAATAATACTTTTATCGGGTATTTAAGTCAATCTCTGCGAGTTCATGCCGTGCTGGATGACGATATAGTTGTCGCATGTGGCCAGTGTCTGCGAGACACAACTTTAATTAGCAAATTTCTCAGCAAAGTAGCAGGTCAACTTGAACCAAGAGTTGCCTCAGGACTGTCACTTGAAACAATCAAAGCTATCGCCCGAATCTTCCGCTATCGCGAGAACGCTGCCGATAAGGTTCGTCCCGCGGACGCAATGAGCGTGCTGGAATATGTTGCCCATGAGCTGGATCAAGAGTTGAGATTGAACAGTATGGGACAGATATTCCGCGCGTCGACACTGTGCGTAGTCTATCTGCTTCGGATGCGTTCAGTTGACTCTAAGTTTCTGCCGCCAGACTCGCCGCTCGGCAATCGACTGAAGGACACTTTTAAAAGGGGTCAAGAGTGGATCGTGATCCATGGAGCCCCAACGGGTTCGGTTAATATGTCCGCCGCCCTCAAGAACTTCAGCGACTTCATCAATCAACGAGGCAGCGGTTTAGTCATGATCGCCGAGTAGCACTGATCCGGAGCGTGCACCTGTTCTTTCCAATCCTCCTCCCCTCTTCACTACTCTACGTCAGTCCCCCACCCCCTCTCCCCTTGGCCCTTCCTCCGTAAACCATTACAACTAACCACATACTATCATACTGCAACCGATGAATTAAGTGTTCGTTCCGCGATCCTTTAAACTACCCGCATCTCTTGCGAGACAATAGCCGAGGTGGATGTCGGTCAGCGTCGCCATGCCTGGCCACAGCACTATGTTGCCCGGCGGCGCGTCTCACTTGCGGTTCAAATAGCCCCCTAGCCGCGCCAGCAGCGTCAGGGACTGGCCGAAGGTGTTATTTGTCGACCCGTTCCAGCACCAACGCCCCGACATCCGCCACGGGCATTGTTGTAGGCAGAATCAACTCCCGTTGACCACGCAGCTGGAGCTGGATCCGCTCAGCCTGGCTCGCCACAAGCGGCTTGGCGATGACGGGCGACGCGTCGACGACCTCGGCAAAATTCACCGGCCCCGCACCCGAGGACCCCGGTCGCCGCGTGCCCGCTGGGGACAACCTCAACCGAGTCCGCCACCAGTAAAACCCTTGCTCGTGCACGTCGTTGTAGCGGGACCAGGCCCGGATCGACATCCTGCTAACCCGCTGGACCTCGATCCGCTCCCGCCAAAGCTCCGCCGCCCATCGCTTTGCATCCTTCGGCACAGCATGACGGCTCAGGGAATCCCTTGACAGGAGCGGTTGTTTCGATTGCTTGTCGCCAGACTTGAGTCTCGTCCCGATCTGTTTGCACAGGCTCTCAATGACCCCGAAATCCACCGGCAACCCACGGGCGATGAGTTCAAGGTAGTTTAGTCGTTCGGCGTGTCGATCGAGGAACGCTGCACGGTCCTGCACCGCTCGCTGGTGCTGCAAGTCGGTGTAAAACGACGCCAGCCGTCGCAATCGCTCGGCCAGTCTCCGCCCGCCCTGCTCGGTCAGCCGACGGGCCATGCTGGGAGACTACTTCCCGACCTTACGGATGTGCTTTCCGTAGATCACCTCAGCCGTGACATGCAGGTGCTGGCGGATGTGGAAATGGTCGGCGACATGCTGCCAGTCGGGGAGGTGTTCCTTGACCCCCAGCATGATCCAATCGGCACAGTCGCTGACGAACACCCGGGGACACCCGGGGCTGCCCTGACCGATCATCCTCTTCACGGTTTTCGGCAGGCGTGGAAGGAACTTCGCCGCCTTCTTCAAATAGGCGCTGGCTTGGGTCCTGCCGCCACGGTCGAACCGCATCACCTTCAGTTCGCTTTAACCTCTCTGGCGGGTGTTGACCATCGTCCCGTCACAGGACCCGAGCACAAAATCACGCCCTGCGGCAGGTTTTACCTCGTCTCGAGCCTCGGGCTCTTTGGGCTCTTTGGGCTCTTGATGCGGTTGTTCCTGCTCCCGTGCCTGTTCATCCTCCCGGGCCAGTTCCCACCCCCGGTTCAGGAACCGCCGGCCGATCGTCTCGTCGTCACATTCCAGCCCCGAGAGCACCCGCACCAGCACCTCGGCTTTGTCGAACGACGCCGCAGCCGTCCCGGCGGTGAACAGC